>Ga0209417_1000542_pt1 | contig 86771 bp, 171 predicted proteins | sample RifGroF2_FD_184002 | JGI IMG/M metagenome (GOLD analysis project Ga0209417, IMG submission 184002) | Groundwater microbial communities from Rifle, Colorado, USA - Groundwater F2 (SPAdes) (version 2) | ecosystem: Environmental > Aquatic > Deep subsurface > Groundwater | place: Rifle, Colorado... | reverse complement strand
AATGGCGAACGAGAGCAGGTATACCATCGCCACGAGGAGCGGGACCAACTGCCAAACCAAGAACCTGGAACAGATGAACTCATCGTAGAAGCATGGCTCGTATATCATCACCCACTGAGAAATGAACCGAACACATTGATTGACGCCGATTGCGAAAAGCAGCACCGTGATCCACTTGAAGATGCTGGATGCCGAACCCTTGACCCGCCACCAGTCCGCGAACATGACGGCGCAAATAAGGCAAATCCCGGCGATGATCCCATGATAAAGCAGAAGCGCGTCGGCTATTTTGTAATAATCAATTATTGTTATAGCGCCCACGATCCCACTGGATACGGCCCAAAAGAAAGCAATTCGGTATCCATTTAAAACCGATTTATTTCTTTGGGTAGTCACAATATCGCCTTCTCCTCTCCAATGGAATCAACCAATCATCTTCACCATCTAACATTGCTCGGCTCTCATTAATAACTCTTCGTGTATCTTCTAAAACTTCACGAGATCTTTCACGTTCTTCTTTCCAAAAATCACCACTCCATATATCTATAAAGGTGCGAATCCATTTCATAGATTTCGCTCCTCTTTCCCCCGATCTGCCCTGCATAATTGACGAAGCATTGTAGCCATTTCCGCCATCAATGCTCTCTCTTCCGTCCGTTGATGCAGACGTTCGGATTCCTGATCCACGATCCGGGATAATAATCGGAATAACATCCAAATTACACCGGCAGCCAGAAGTAAGCCAGGAACCTCGAATAGTTTTATCCATTCCAATGGCTATCCTTATATATTAAAATAGTTTTATCCTAATGATCTAGCACGAGGGCCTGGAATTTTAGGAGCAAATGTAAAGATAATTGACATGAATCTATCTGGTGATCTACCAACCTTCTTTTTTATTTCCTGTGTAGAAGTTACTGATATCTTACCACGAATCTCTTCATAAGAGAACGCTTCAATTTCATCAATCAAATCATCATCAGGAGGAAGCATTGCTGTATTATCAAGACGAAGCCATTCTCTAAATTCCCAACAAAGCTGATCACGAAGGATTAAAAACTCACATTTTTTATCTTCGTCTTTTATTTCCTTTGTTGGTTTTTCTGTAACCATTATTCGTGATGCTTTAACGCCATGCTTTCTTAGAGCGGGGGCAACACCAGCACCAACACCATTTGAATCTACATTTACAACTAAAGCACGTTGACTTAATGCTATTGGCGCAACTCTATCAGCAGTTGCATTTGTATCTATTCCATTCCATACATCAAGATGAGGTATCCAACCACCATAGCGAGAACAAAGTGTATTGCTATCATCTCCGAGGTCTGCAACATCCAATCCAAGTATCGGGCGAACCCCAACAGGAGGAATTTCACCATTCGCGGCAACATATAAATCCCATCTAGTTCTTGCAGCATCAACCCATTCTCGTTCAATAAGTTGATTTGATCCTTTAGGTGGATATCTACCAAGAACTTTATAGTGAAATTCTGTTGTCTTTATCTTCCTCCACCCAGGTCTTAATGGAGGATATGGCTTCTTTTTATTATTTAATGCTATAGCACCAACTAAAAATGGAGGAACTTCAAAACAATTATTATCTGGTTCTTCTCCAGGAAGTAATGGTGCTGTTTCTTCATTAATACGTCTTACTGTAACTTGCCTGTCAACTGCACCGGGTATAACTTCTCTACCTGTAATAACATTAGGATGGCTGAAAGCACTGAGATGCACAACATTAGCCCGTTCATCCCTTATCTTTCTATATACTGCACCAGATTGTTTCTTTGGATTAAACATGATAAGCATTCTAGCATGACCACCCGACATACAGCCATCTATTCCAGAATAAACTTCATCAGGAACGGCATCACCTTCATCAACTATGAAAAGCATGTTGGAACTATGCTTTCCTGAGAATTTACTCTTGCGATCTTCTTCTGTTCCTGATTGAGGAATAGTCAATCCAGTAATGAATGACCAAGGAGCATCTACTCTTTTAATATGCATTACATTTGCAACATCACCATCAAATATTTGAGAATTCTTAGTTGTTTTTTTATTTAACTCTCCCCAAAGAATATTTTTTAAGTTATCTTCAGGTGGTGCTGCCAATGTATAAACTTTAGCCTCTGGAAAACATTTATAGAACCAGATAGCAATTGAGGCAGAACTGAACGACTTTCCACTTCCCGTGCATGAAATAGCAACAGTTTCGGGGTAATCTCTTACCGATTCCATCATTTTTTTGACATCTTCGGTATAATATTCACCTAAGATGTCTTCGCCAAAACCTACAGGATCTTCTTGATATCTAAGATACTTAAATCTGTCCATCCATTGAAGACGAGCATCTTCAGGATAAATTTCTAAAATACTATCAAGAACACATTGAGCCATTTCAGCGCATTGTGTCTCATCAAAATCAAGATTTAAATCATCACCGTACATATATTAATGTTTTGTATCTCTTGAAAGAAGAATTTTCTCGCCTGCTGATCTTGTCAAACCAGCACGAACGATCTTTGATATCTCAGGAGGCAATGCACGAAGGACATCTTCAATTGTTGCACCATAAGCACGTTGCTTATTATCTTTCTCAAATATGCCAAGAAATCTTCCTAACATATCAAGTGCTTTTGTCTTGTCGTACAATTGAACTTTGGTGGGCTTCATTTTGACAGAACCGTCAGCCATTTTTATTTCTTTAAATATGACGGTATTTATTGCGGCAGTTTGATCTCTAGTGAGTTTTTGACCAGGGCCAAGGGCACTCTCACCTGTTTCAAAATCATAATAATCTGTAATATCAGAGTATGCCATTCTAGCTATTTCACGAATTACATTAGCTTGATTAACGGCATATCTATCATCATTTGGACCTATTTGTTTATTTACTTCTTCAAGAATTTCTTCTCTTTGTTGTTCTATTTGATATCTTACATCAGGATTTCTAAGAAGAGTATATCCATCTTGATATGGATTTTTAAAACCAGCATCTCTTGCAGCAAGAACAGGTTCTTCTGGCATCATTTGTTCTACATATTTACGAACAAATTTCTTTCTGGCAGGAGATAAAACTTTATCAGGATTGGCAGGACGATGTGGACATTCATCAATAGCAACATCAATCCTATCTTGTCCTTCCCAACTTCTCCTAAAGATAGGTTGATCTTCCTGTTCTTCAACAAATTCTTCCATATTTCTTTCCCTGAGAAATAAAAAGACGGACTTTTTAGGTCCGTCTGATTAATGTAGATAGGAAAACTAAGTGTAATGATTCTAACTAGATATTCATGGATGTCAATAGGTGAAATGCAAAAAGTTGACCTAAAAATACTAAAAAAAACTAAAAATTAACCAAAAACTACAAAGGCATAATAGTCTTCTAAAATTCACCGCATTCACACTTTACATCACTTCCTCTTGCCTTCTCCTTAGTGCCAGAATATTGATGAGTATTAAGGAGTTTTTCCCAAAATTCATCCATCTTACCTTTAATAAGATAGACTTTACCTCTTATCTTAACAATAGGCAAATTCAATTCTTTATCTTCTGCCCATTTTACTGCCGTAGGAACACTAACTCCAAGTTCTTCAGCAATATTATCCCAATTCTCTACCAATCCTTTATTTAATTCTTTCATGTTTTTTATCAATCCTATTTCAACAGCCAATGTCTGTAATTTATACATAGCTTCTAATAATGACTTTTCAAAGTGAATCTGCTTGCCAAATCCTAAATCTTTTAAAAAAATCTTCCAACAATTTCTATCTATGAATTCATCCATTGGATCTGCATTGGCAATTATTATAGTTTGTTCAAAATCAGTCATTTTTGTTATGAATAAATGACCAAATTCATCAATATTATCCAATTGATGTTGTGCTGTGCTTCTTCCAAATTCAAGACCTTCTTTTATTTCAATATTAAATATTGCTTGACCCAATTTATTATATCTTTTACTGAAAATACATCTAGTGCCTTCTTTTGGTAGAAATGCACTCTTTGCATTCATTTTAATAAGTCGCCTCTCTATCCATCTTTCCAATAGAGTAATTAATTTTTCGTCAATTATCCCATTCCAATTATTCACTAACATTCATAACCCTTTTTACGAGTTCTCTGTATTTCTCAGGAATGGGATTTGATATTGGAGGAATAATTGGTTGAATAAGATAGCAAATATTTCTAATTCTTATAGGGAATTTCTTTCGTGTTATATCCAAAATATTTGCATTCTTTTTAAACGAATCTTCATCAGAAAGTTCTGGATATTTTCTTCCTTCTGGATTATTTCTATCATCAATTATAAATAATTCTCCATATTCATTATCATCAAAACAGATGGAAAGTTCTAATCCCAATGGATGAAAGAATTGTCTATTTGCTTCTTGAAGGTATCCTATTTCAATAAATTCTTGCAAATCCATTATTTTGAATTCTTGCAAATCAATCACTCTTTTAAATTCCATAATTTTTCCTAATTAGAAAATTGAAGAATTTTTGCACACTCTTTAACTTCTTCCTTCTTCCATTCTTTTATTATTTCTACAAGTTTTTTATCTTTTATTTGTTTGATAACATTTTTATCAAATGCCGTGCCAAGATGTATTATTTCGGTAATTTCATCATCTGATAATGAAATGGAAGTCTCATATTGTGGAAAATCTAAAGAAATTCCATAAACTTCATCTAACGCAACAATACCAAAAGCATTTCTTTCTTCGTTGGTAATATAATCCCGATATTTTATTTTCAATACATCATATTCATACAACTCAACTTCTTTGTTACAGCCACTACACATTACAACTGAATTCGTCTTATTCATAATAACCAATTTACTACATGGTACATTTTCACGAGATGGAAATAAATTCTTTACATTATCTACGTCTTCAAGATCTTCATTAAATCTTAATAAAGCAGTCTCTCGTTCAAAATCAATAGATACTACTGAAGAAATACGTCCAGTAACTATGTGATAAGCCCTCATGACTCCTCCTATATTAATTAATAACAAAGCAATTGTAACATAAAAACAACCAATCCTAGCAAAAATAATTACACAGAAAGCCAATATTGATGTATAATTAGTAAAAATACAACAAAAGGAAGAAATATTAATGGAAGAACTTGATCAAGATTTGCTATTTGAACAGAATGAAATTTTATATTCATATCACAAAGAACAAGGTAATCTTTTAACTATTGATGAAGCTGCCACATATTTAGATATAACACACTCAGAATTCAAAAATAATATAAAAAACAATAATTTGACAATGGTATACGGCAACGAGAATGGAAAATTAAAATGCTTCTTGTTAAAAACAGAATTAGATTCATTTATATTAGAAAAAAGAGTTATAAATACGTCAAAAAGTGATTTTGCTAGGACCATATCAAAAAGTCATAGAAAATCATTTAAAAAAAGTGTAAGGAAGTCAACAATTTTATTTATTCAAAAAGATCTTCAAGAGGCACTACAATTAAGAGATTCAAAAGTGATCAAAAGTGTTTCTCTCATGGTAAGAGAAGAGACACTTAGATTTATCAAAGAAATTGAAGAGAATCCAGATGTTCTAGTAGAATTAAAGAAAAAAATAAAATCAGGGATCCAAAATAAACCTCGATATATAAATATAAAACAAAAATGGAATATCCATTTAGAATCAAACATTTATGGCATAGTAGAAACATTTGGAATATTAAATAAAAATTCATTCTTTAGACATATGATGAGAAGGGCTTTGAATAGGCTGAATAAAAACAAAGATTTTAGTAAATTTGTGAGGAAATAATTTTTGGCATACAATTTGCAAATATATCCTTTAGGGATGGAGAAAATAAAATGTTAGATCAGAATTTGGTAAAAAGTCGTGAACAAAAATATTGCGCTGATTGTGGTAATAAAATTGGTCAAGATAACGGACCATTAGATGGATGGGAATTAGAAGATGGAAGAATTGTTTGTCATTCTTGCTGTGTAATTGATACTAAAAAGATGATTAAGTCAACAAAATATAAAAAATAAGGAGGAAATTTTATGCTATTCTCATGTTCTTCAGATGGTAAAATTTTAGGACAAACAAATGCAAGATCAATCGTTGAAGCAGTTTACAAATTCTTCTCAAATACTCCAAATCTCTCGGTTAATATTGGTGATTTCAATGCAATAGTATCTGCTAATGGAATAGATTACAATATAAAAAGGATAGATCAATGAATCTAACAGAAGAATTAGAAAAAGAATATAAAATTTTATTTGACTCTTGCATTATAAGAGATAGTTTCAATTCCGAACTCAATAAAATAGTAGCTAAAATATCAGCAAATAAATATAGATATCTAAAAGTCTCTTTAAAACTAAATAATATTCCTTGGTACTTTATAGCAACAATACATTCAATGGAAGCATCTCTCAGTTTTAATTGTCACCTTCATAATGGCGACTCGCTAGACCGAAAAACCATACACGTACCCCAAGGAAGGCCCAAAATTGGCAATCCTCCGTATTCTTGGGAAGATTCGGCCTTAGATGCGCTTCAACTCAAAAAGCTTGATTCTTGGTCAAATTGGACCATCTCAGGGATGCTCTATAAACTGGAAGAATACAACGGATGGGGGTATAGAAAGCATCATCCCGACGTTCTATCTCCTTATTTATGGTCTGGTAGCAATCATTATACTTCAGGTAAATACACAAGTGATGGAAAATTTTCAAAGACTGCCATATCAAAACAAATTGGTGGCGCATTGATAATAAAAGCATTCTATGAGGAGTTTTGTTAAATGATTGAATTCTGGAATGATTGGACAAGTCCTTTAATCAACGAAATGGAAACTAATACAAAAGAACCTAAAGGAATAATATCATTTATTAATACAATAGAAAGATTAGAATCTAAAGAGTTTGAAATGACTGAATCAATAAGACCATATAGTGCTATTAATGGTGCGTTATATATGTGGAATGATTTAAGTAATGATAATATAGAGGAATCTAAAATGACTACAATGGATGAAAAATATGGGGATGGTTCAGATTGTATAGCTTGTAATAAGTGTGGAAGGTGTATTGAATGTGGCGATTGTAAATGTAATCAATTTAAGGAAACAAAGCCTTTTGATGAAATTGATCACGTAGAATTGACTATCCAAATAGATGGATTTCCTTATAATGTTAGAATTGCATTATCAAATGAATCAATTCAAAGAATAAAAATAAATCCAGAAAATTTTTATATAAAAGAGATAGATGATGCAGCAGATAGAATTCAAGAACTCATGAAGGATAGAATAAAATGACATTTCTATTCGTTGTACTTTCTTTAACAGTTTTAGGAGTCAATATAACCACAAGTGATAGATGGAAAGAATTAACTTGGGTAGATTTTGCAATCTGGATTATTGGTTCTATTCTAGTATGGATGTCACTCAATTTTAGACTATGGGCAGAGTTTAGAAGAATAGATAGAAATAGGCAAATTAAAGCCCGTTTAAGAAGGAATAAGTGATGAGAATGTGTCCCTTATGTGGTTTTACTGATCTTTATGATGATTTATGGTTCCATTTCTGTCCTTTAAATGGTAATTATACATCAGAATTGGAAGATATAGATTATCAATACAATATTGATTCAAGTGAAGATAATCTTAATATTCTTGAAGACAGGATTAAAGATAAGTATATCGAAATTAATAGATTACTGAGAGAAATTGAAGAATTAGAAGAATCTCAGGCGTGTTTAACAAATAAGTTAAAAAAGTATAAAGAAGATATAACTATTCTTTATACTTTTATATGAGGCAAAAATGCAAAAATATATTGATGAATTTGAAAATCATCCAAATAATCCATTTTGTAGAATAGAATTCAAAGATGGTTGGTTTTTAACTGGAGTTGGCCGTAGTGTATTTAGCGAAGATATCAATCAAGACCATACCAATTATACTCTTTTAAGATTTGAAAAGAAAATTGAAGATATTAATGATATATTAAAACTTGTCTATTATGCAAATAATGATGTTTTAAAAGAAGAACCAAATATTATTGAAGAAATTGTCGGATATTATTTGTTCAGAAAAGAAATAGACTTAAAGATATCAATAAAACGACTTCAAGTAAATCTCAACAAAAGAAGGATTGAATAATGGACTGTTCTTGCATTTACGTTGAACCAGAAGATGGATTTGTTACAGTGTCCAGTGATCAAATTATCAAAAGATCAAGAAAGAATCATAAATGTGATGAGTGTAGACAAGTAATAAATCTAGGAGAATCCTACAGAAAAGAAGTATTTATCTTTGAAGGATTTAACGTCCATAGAACTTGCAATACCTGCCTATCAGTAAGAGAGACATTCTTTTGTGATGGTATTATCTATGGAGAGATGTGGTATTTGCTAAGAGAAGAGATTGCAATTATAGATGGTGATATCAATCAAACTTGCATCGCTTCATTAATACCATCTGCCAGGAATAAAGTTTGTGATATGATAGAAAAATATTGGGATGATGAATAAAATATTTTATTGACATGGTCTTATAATATTGTATAATCTTCTATGAGTTTGTATAAAATAATAAAACATTATAGGAGATTATATAAAGATGGCTAATAGAAAAGATGAAAGATTGTCAGAAATTAGATTCAAGTATGCGACACAACTTCCTATAGAATATAAAGATGCATTTGATAAATTAAGAGAAGATAAAGAAATTGTTTCTTACAACGACGCTATTATCCAAGCAGTAGATTATTGGCTTATTCATTGCAAAGGATTCAAAGATGAGCAAAAGTAAGGATATCAATAAAGCACCAGAAGGACCAAATAAATTACAAGATGATATCAATATATTTAAAGCAAATTTACAGAATCAAGTAGAATTATTCAAAGTAACTGCTCAAATAACAAAGATAAAATTTGATGCATTCAAAGCAGCCGGTTTTAATGATGAACAAGCATTGAGATTATGTTTTGAATATAAATCATAAGGAGTTCTAAAAATGTTCTGGATAAGATTAGCAGAATTAATATGGTTAGACTTTGAATGGAATTGGTTTGATGGAAATGTTCAAAAATATAAAAATATAGAAATAATTGGACTACTTTTATATTTGAGATAGAAATGCAAAAAAGAGTAGATATCAATAATCTAAAAAGATATCATTATTATTTAGATAAGGAATAAAATAAATGGAAGAAGATACTAATATATTCAAAGAAACAGATATCTATGAAGTAAATGAAAGAAATCGTAATAATCCTAAATGTATCAATCTAAAGAATCAAATTTATTTAGGTTGTATTAAGTGTGGAATGTTTACTTGGTTCTCTCAAGAAGACAAAGATAATCCAATATGTGTTTATTGCAAGGAGTAAATCTAATGATATCTATATTTATAAATAATCTAAGAATAGTTAGGGAATTCTATCAAGAAGAAGTATCTAAGGAATGTAATAATTTAGGAATATTTTTATATCCCTTCTTTTGTGTATTAACAATAATTCCTATAACAATTAGTCTCTACCTAGATAATAGATATCTATAAATTGATCACTTCTCCCTGTAGGCGATTAAGACAATAAAAGTATCTTAATCAATATTTATAAGGAAGTAGTAAATTTACTATGATATCTGTAAAATACTACCTCCTTATAAATACTACAAAAGATCCTTCAAAATAAGACTTTTCTTGTAGAGAGTTTTGAAGATAATATATTCTATGGTTTATATAAAATATAACAATTTAAATTTTTAAGGATATCTATAAAATGACTGATGAAGAATTAGTAGAGTATATTAGCAATAGAAAGTATAAATGTTCTTTGTGTTACGACTTACGGCAAAAAGTGATTAGAGTGTGGAGAAGAGGTTTGAATTGAAATATGATATCAATCAATAGGCAATTCTCTCTGAATTTCAGATATATTATTTGGCACTTTATATCTATAATTTATAGATATCTGTAAATATTATGCATTCTTTAAATTTTCATAGATATATTATCTGGTTGTGTTATTATTAACATAATCTAAGATATCAATAAGTAATAGTGATTTCATCAGAATTCCAGATATACTATGGATTGCTACGCACCACAAATTAGTCAACCTATCCCTAACTTTTGATACCCCCTCCCTACTTTGTCACTTCATACCATACTTAGTCTACCCTTCCATACTATGGATACCATTGCCTAAGTTTGGAAGTCCATATAAAATATAGTTTAACTAGCCTAACATTGGTTCTCCTAATAAAACAATTGATTGCCATATAAAATATAGTTTAACTAGCCTAACATTGGTTCTCCTAATAAAACAATTGATTGCCATATAAAACATTGTCTATTTAATAAAGCATCATATGGATATCCATAGTTAGCTCATACTAATGCTATAGTCTGTAGATTGGCTACCAGAGCTATTATACAGCCTTTGCTATAGACGTATAATTAAAACCTATATACACAAAGGTTTTATTGATTGACGTAGCCAAAACAACCATTGATCTACCAAAATAAACCATATATATACAAAAACACCCAATTAGACTAAAAAACACCCAAAATAAACCAAAATGGCCTAATCATTGCAATAGTATCCTTTAGTGCGAGTGCTAAAACAAAATGGGGATGTTATTGGGTATTTTGCATTTTGTCCTTGCAATCATCATTTAAGGGTACTAAGAAGACAGACAGGGAGCGAGTTGCTCCCTGGAGAAGCTAACCCTTAGACAGAAGGATGAAACAATGAAGGACAAAAAGGCAGTTACGGCAATCATCGAGGCTCCGGTTGAAGTGCAGACCGTTGAGGCTCCCTTTAATCCTCTTGACAACCCTGATTTTACCGGGCTGGTTATTGACCGGCGCAAGGTCGTGAAGCTCAGCAAAGTGCAGAGCATCAAACTGGCCCTTGACGTTGCCCGCAAAGAAGAGCTTGAAGAGCGACGGACGGCGCATTGGGTAGCAATCGAGCTTCGCTCCCTGGACAAACTTTGTGTTAACCCGCTGATTGGGACATACCAGCAAGCTCTTGAGGTAGCAAAGGCCGACCTTGTGGCTGTGCAGCTTGTCCTCCAGGATGCTTTGGCTAACGTTGCCTTCCTTCAGAGCGAGCTTGCTAAACTGACGGGACAAAAGGCTCCCAAGGGTAACACGACCATTGCCAGGACCACTTCCCGTAACAAAGAAGATGCAGACAGGTTTGGGCTGGTAGGTAACGAGAGTGCCTTCATGCAATCCATCGCTTCGATTGGCCCTTGCACGATGGCAGAGGCATTGAGAGATTGTGGTCAAATACATCCGCAATACAGACTTGTGGAGCGCATGATTTTGGCAGGATTTTTGGTCAAAACTGGCAAAACCTTGAGCTTGGCATAGGGAGGCAAACAATGGCGAAGCTTAGTCTTTTTTACGACCGTGAGACAGGTGAGGTAGTCCACGTTGCATCGGACAACATACCAGACTCGTTTGTTGACTTGGCAAGGTTACGCCGTCAAATCGAAGAGCGTTTGAGACTTGACCATAAGCTCGTGGTCAGTTTTGGCAAGCTCTTGAAGCTCATTTAAGGCCACCGTATGGCATAGCTGACCCTCACTAGGTTAGTAAAGCACTGCATAGGCCGTTAGTCCTCTAATTTGAGGATTGACGGCCTTTTTGCGTTTTGAAGGGGTTTTATGAGGCGTTTAGTCAGACCTTCACTTCCTAGCAATCCAAAGCCTTTACATGCTAATGAGAGCCAAAATCCGGCCTCTGAGTGGCACGTATGGACGTTGGAAGGCATTACTACTACTCTTGACCTTGCTTCGATTGCATACCAGCTTGACCAACGGACTGCAGGCAGGGTTTTGTCCTTTGCCCTTGCTGGTCCTCATGGTCCTGTAGAGTGTAGCTTAGAGGTGCAATCAGACCTTAGCATCTACCATGAGCCTTACGTGTTACCCGCCCTTTTAAGGTCTCAAATTGGCCGTTTGAGAGACTTTTGCCTAACCTCCCTTCAACGATTAGCTCTTACTGTACCTATGCAATACAGACCTTTTACCGTCTCTTTTAGCACTCATGGTAGTTATGTCCAGGTTTGTAGACCGAAGACTAGTAAACCTAAAGCATGTAAGAAAACAGGTGAGGTTCACTACTCTTTAAGTCATTAGCTGAGTATGTAGAGTTTGCATACTGACCTAGTGACTTAACCCTTAGACGATTGGAGACTAAAAGCTACCCAAAGAAAAGTCTAGCAAACTTTGGTAAACTTAAAAACCCTTAACATTGACTTCTAACACCATGTATGCAAAGGAGTACAAAAGCTTATATAAGTTTAAGACTGAAGATCTAGATTGACAAATCACCGGGTCAATAAAGGTTCTCACTTCAGAGTATAGATTAGCACTCTATACACATTAACTTCCGGTAAAATTGTTCTTCTAAAATCCTGTTGTTTATTACAGGTTAGGTTTTAGCACTTCCTAGATAATACGTGTTAAAATCTCTCACCAATTGAAGCAGATTTATATCTGAGAACATTAGTATTAATTTAATACTTTGTTTTATTGGACTATAAATTTTGTACTTCAAAAGTCTCAATCTATTATTAGGATTGAGAAGTATTGAAGACTTTCTCATGTTTTGTCACTAATGAGAAACCTAGTAAATACTTGAGAGTCTTTGATCAATTTTTGATTAAAGTTATCATAAGAATACAGATTTTTGTGTTACTGTTATTGATATCTCTTCCTTTGAATGGGACTGTCTTTATATGAAGTCTTATTCAAAGGAAGAGATACTTTTTTACTTGTATATACAAGTAAAGTTCTTTCTTGTAGTGTTCTTTTGTCTCTATAGTGGAGATTAAAGAGTAGTTAGGGAAGAACTTTTTTATTTGAATAGGAGAAGATTATGAACATTACATTTACTGACGGAGTAAAATTTAATACAGATTGTAAACCTCAAATTGTTAGAAAGAGCGATGGTTTGTATGTAATAGGCAATGGGATACTAATCCCCGTTAATAGTATAAAAGAAGCCAAAGAAGAATTAAATAATCTTCTTTGTCCTAAAAAGATTAAAAGCAATATTGACGTTTCCAAAATGTCAAGAATGAAGATTTTGGAACTTTATGGTAAGGACTTGATATCTTTTGAACAATTAATGAGTTTGAACAAATAGCCAAAGGAGAAGATTTTGGAAGAACATAAAGATGGATTTAATGGATTAAGTGAAAAATTGGAAGGTTTGGATTTAGTAGAAGTTTTATGGTATTATCTCTATCAGGATGTGGATAAGACAATTGATGCTCTTTGGTTTGCTAAAATGGAGTGTTGTTGCCATGAGGACTTCATTGATGCAATTCAAAGACTTTGGGGACCGATGGGTTTTAAATGCTCTTTTAAGGAAGAGTAGATATCTACATGTAGAGTCTTTGCTATGAGGGCTTAGAGATTATCTTTCATAGCATTGATCGTGTATGTAGATTTTAACTTTTAAAATTGGAGGTATGAACAAATGCATAAAGCTTATTGTAAATGTAAGCATTGTGAGGAGGGAAGATCTTTAGAAAGAAGTTTAAGACCTTCTCGTTACGTTCCAAAATTTGTTATGGAAAAAATCAAACAGAAATCTTACCAAAAAGAGGAGGAGATGTTAAAAGCTGGATACTTTCTTATGGAGTGTCCTTATTGTCGGCATAGTGCATACACTAAGATATCTAGTGTGATGAAGTGTGTGTGTTGTTGTAAAATTCTAACTTAAAAGGAGAAAGTTATGAAGTGTGAAATCAATGATAAAATGCAAAAGATGATTAAGGAAATTAATATGTATTATAAGATCAATGGTGAGATGCAAAAGATGATTCGAGAGTATGGTGCAGAGAACGTTCTTACTGCTTTGTTTAAGATGAGCGGTGGTGATGATTGGGGGAAAGAAAGGAGTGATGCTTTTATTGAGTACACTCATAAGGCATTTGAGAATTTCAAAGCGGAAATTGAAAAGTATTACTTTTGGAGTAATAACAAACTTTCCGAAGTTGGATTGAAAGTTTCCTTAGATGAAGGTTTAATATCTCAGGAAGAGTACGACCATTGGATGAGTTTAAAATAGATATCTACATGTAGAGTTTTAGAGAGGAAGAGTATTTATTATCTTCCTCTTTTTAATTGTGTATGTAGAGAACTTCAACTGAAAGAAAGGAGGTTTGATTTATGAAGGTATATCGTTACACTGGCAGAGCAGCTACATTACAAGGTTCATATCAACATAAAGTAGTGACTCTGTTGAACGGACCATTTGAGTATGATGAGTTCAGAGACCATGAAGAGATTAATAGATATCCATCCAAGTGGTATTTTGGATTTACTAAAGAACAACTGCTTAAAGACTCAGAGAATAGTTATTCCTTTGAATGGGATAAGTCAAGCCGTCTTGTCTCTTTTGAAGTTCCTGAAGAGATGGTTTTGGAATTGTACGATCAAGTAGTATTCCATAGGGATTATGCGTCTATTCCATTTGAACAATTTAAATAAGGAGAAGATATGGTATCAAAAAATCGCAGTACATTGTCTAGGAATATGAGGAAGGTTAGTAATAGAAAACTTCCTCAAGGCGATTACAACTGTTATTGTTTCGCTGCTTACACTACAGGATTGTATGATAGAATTCAATGGATTTATTCGGAAGAGATGAAAGGATATCTAAAGAAGACTAAAAAAGTTGAAGAACCACAGCCCGGTGATATTGTCGCTATGTGGGGTGATGACCACTGCTTTAATGGAAAGAGTAAGAGAATGGATCTGATCCATACCGCCGTTTGTGTAAGCAAAGATAGATATCTACACAAACCTGGAGGATGGGATCTTGAATATGCTTCTTGGGATAGGATTATGGAAGTATATGATTCTAAAAGTGGTTTTATCACAAACAAAGTAACCTATCATCGGATTTAAGAAGGAGAAGATATGGAGAAACATGGTACAACATATCCTACATGTAAAATCTGTCAGTACTTTAAGAAATTAAATAAAGATAAACGCAAAAAGTGTATATGTTCATGTCCTGATAGTTTTTTCTTTAACAAAAAGATTGGACCTAATTCAGAAATATGTCAATTTATTAAGCGATAGATATCTACATGTAGAATTTTAGCTATGATAGGCTTTTATAGATATCATAGCCTTAATTGTGTATGTAGAAGTCTGGTATTGATACCTAACTTAGAAGGAGATTATTATGAGTATAAACGAAATCCAACAAATGTTTGAGAGTAAGGGTATTCCTTATCCTATCTCTCAAGAACAGGCGAAATCTGCAATGAGAGATATCTACTCTCTTCCAGGAGATAATCGCTTTGATTATCTTGACATAGTGGTCAGAGAGAGGATTTCTCTGTTTAAGAGAACGCAAAGTCAGATAGAACAGCAGAGAGAAAGAAGAGGAAGATTTCTAAGACCGTTTACTGTAGAATATGCTTAAAGAATTCAAATATCTTCTTGCAATACCATAAATCCGGTGGATATCTATGTCTTAAAATCTATGAAGGAAAATCATGAAGAAAGGAGAGATGAAAGAATTCATTCTTGATGGCAAGGAATATCTCTTAGTTAAAAGATTTGACGAAGGATACTCCTTATGGGATGAGAATACGAAGGAAGAACCGTATCATGTAATACCAGATAAGAATAGATGTTCTTGCGAGCATCATCGTATCCGTAAAGTAAAATGTAAACATATTATTGCATTATTAAACATTTAAAGGAGGAGATTATGAACAAACAAGAAAAGCTGAATAGAATTGCTGAATGTCATGGGAATCTTGCTAGAATAATTGAAGAGTTTATTCAGGAGGATAAATTTACAGACAAAGATCCCCTAGAAGATGCTCTATTGCGGTTGGTAAGACATTATGAATCTCGGATTATTATTGATAAGAATGAAGCGATTGCTAAGGCTATTACTTATTTTGTAAACGAAGGGATTTGGGAGAATATCAATCAAATTATAAGATCTCTTCCAGATGATTTGATTCTTTCATTGAAACATGAGGAAGATGGAATAGTAAAAGATATTATGAGTACATTTGCAAGACAATTGAAGGAATTTATTGATCTATCTCAACATGACAGAGAAAGAGCACTCGATTACATTAAACATTGAAAGGAGAAGTAAATGAATAAAGAATTAAGAGAATTCCTTCAATCACTAAGCGATGAGGACGCTGCTAAAATCTGGAAATATCTCGATCTTAATAGATATTGTCGTCAAGAAATGATTGAAGTAATTAAAGAATCTCATCCAAACATCAGTGATCCATTCATTTTTTAAAAGGAGAACCAAATGGAAAAAGAAGTAAAGAAAAGCAAGAAGAAAGCAAAGGCTAAAGTAGAAGAATCTAAAATCGAAGAAACCAAGGTGGAGGAAGTCATGGAAACAACAGTAGAAGAATCCAAAGTAGTTAAGGAAGAATGTAAGATAGAAGAAGTAAAAGTGCTTCCTTTCAAGAGAGTCCAAGTTGATACTCTTGCTCAAAAGAAAGCAGAAGTTGCAAGACTTAAAGCAGAATATGAAGCTGCCGTAAAGGAAGAAAAAGAACGTGAAGAACAAGAGAAGGCAAAGAATGCTCCATTGATTGAAAGAATCACTCGGCAACTTGCAGAATCCAAGCATGACGTTGAGGTTGCCAAGAATCTCATTCGCATTGCTACAGAAAGAGTGAATGAGATTAAGGCAAAAATCGAAGCAATAACGGGCAAGCCTATTGCCAAACTGAAGAAAGCTAGCTAGTAGGTATTGAGACATACCCTGGAAGGTTCGTCGCATTGTAGGGCCTTCCAGGGGCCTTAAAATAGATGTTACGAGGCAAGGACAAAGGTCATTAGTCTTAATTTTGGATTAATGACTTTTGTTGTTGGCTTGGGATACTATCTATAAATAATTAATTTAAAGGAGAAAGAATATGAATAAAGACAGAATGATAGATTTTCTTAGTCCCAAAAGTCTTGTAACTCTGCAATTTATCAAGAATTTTGAAAACATTAGAATTCTATCAATAAAAGGTATTCAAAAAAACAAGTGAGGGAAAATTTTGGCATAAAAGTTACAAAGGAATCTGTTTTGATACCTTAGAAGAATGTGAATCTTTCATTGAAATTAAAATAGCTGAACGTATGAATGTCATTGATTATGTAGAATCTTTCAGTCTTCTATTTAAAAAGGAATAGATATGATTGGACAAAAAAGAGAGATGAAAGAAATTATCTGGAAAGATCAATTATGCGAAGAAGCTTCCATATTCTCAAAAGAAAAATATCTTCCATGTGGAGATAAAGCTACATTTGTTATCTATCATAAAAAAGATGATAGATCGTATTTCATGTGTAAATCTTGTGCATTTCACAATGTAACAAATCGTGGTGGAAAGATTTTATTTAGAAAGGAGTAGATTATGAAAATGAAAATTGAAAAATATGAGATTATCAATCATGGCTACGAACACAGTCAATATTTTCAAGGTTGTGGGGTTTCATTTACAGAGTATGATTTTTGTTCTACTGGAATTGGAATTAATGCAAAAGAAGCATATGAAGATTGTTTAGATCAAATAGCAATGTCAGGATGGGATACTTCAATATTTCCTTCCAGACCTAGAGGAATTAATAAAAAGGATAAAATCCCTGCCAAGTTAATGGGAGAAAATAACGAAATTTGGTATTATGTTTCTATTAGGATTAAAACAAAGGAGTAGATATGGACGAGAAGATACTCAAACAAAACCTTGATGAATTAGCAGATTCTATAGTCTCTGATCCTGAGAGATTGGAAGAATTTGTTAATTCATGGTCGAGAGGATTTCATCGGTATTCCATGTATAACTGGATGGTAGCATTGACACAAAAGAAAGATGTTTCAATGTTAGCGTCCTATAACAAATGGAATAAAGAGAAGAGGAATGTAAAGAAGGGCGAACGGGCAATTTATGTATATGCACCGATCACATGGAAGAAACAAATTGTTGATGAAAATGGAGAAGAGAAGAGTATTGGAAGAACTGGATTTAAATTGGTTCCGGTCTTTGATATCTCTCAAACAGATGGCGAACCAATTGACATGGGACATTGTAGGATGGTAAAAGGAAACTCAAGTTTTCAGTCATTCGCTAATAAATGTCCTTATCCTATCAATGTCCAAGATGGTGGTCTTGAGAATGGTAGTACGGATGGTAAGAAGATAAATATTGCAAAACGACCAAATGAAACAGCAATGTGTGCTACACTGTTTCATGAGATAGCCCATTGCGAAATGCACCAAAATGGTTCTCGATCTATTCCTGAGATTATGGAAATGGAAGCTGAAGCCGTATCGTTTCTGGTATGTAGAACCTTTGGAATAGAAAACAAAAAGTCTGCATTATATCTAGGTGTATGGAAAGTTAATGCTGTAATATTGAAAGGATTTGGTCAGAGAGTCCTTAAAACGGCATCTAAAATCATTGGCTATTTTGAAAAGGAGTAATAAAATGGATCTTAAAGAAATGGAATTGTGGATACATAAGATATCTTTGGATGCAGTCGAACAATGGTTTATCGACCAATGTAATAATCCATTTGAGAATTACTATCTTTACTTCAAAAGAGGAGGAATTAAGATAACTAATGAAGAACCTGATGGATATACTTTAGTATCTGGTCAAAGAATAAGTCCTATGTGGTCGTGCGCCCAAGCTTATCAGTATGTAAGAGATTCTATCCGTAAAGTTCCTTGTTTGCCGGCAGAATAAAAGGAGAATAAGAATGAATACAGAAATGAAAGAATACAAAGGTGTAGAGTGTATTGTTAATGATAATAAAATAAAATACGCGGGATATGTTGTAAGTGTTGATCGCGAGATTGGGATAACAATCCACGATGACAATGATAGTCCTCTTTATTGTATAAATAAAAAAGAACTTTTCAATCGTTCTCTTAGAAGCAGGAAGGACAGAAATAAAATTTACCATGAAGCATTTACAAAAATTATTGAAATGATCAAAAAAGGTGTTTTAATAAATATTGATTTTGATCCTGATCTTGAAATGGGATTTGAAATAAAAGAAAGTAATAATATTTTTGCAAATATGTTGAATTGTCCATTTAAATAAAGAGTTGATAATTTTTGCCTGGATATGATTGAGAAATCATATCCAGGAATGGATTATCAAACAAAGGATAGGTATTTAAAACTTTTAATTAAAAGGAGATTGAAATGATTACAATTGAATACTGTAAAGAAGGTCATGTAATTTCTGATTTTGAAATTGAAATGTATCAGAGATTTATCAAAGGATGTCCATTGAATTTTGAGGTCAAAGTAGCATCTGCTATCGCTGTTGATGCAGCAAGAGTTTTGATTTTGAGAGGAGAGATCAAACATACTGAAATCCAATTCAAATTCAAAGATCAGATATTATCTGTCAATAAATATGGTCGTATTGATAATTGACCTGATGGATTTTGTGATACGGGTATCAAACTTTGTGAAGAAATCCTTGGAAGCGCAATGCTTATCAGGAAAAGAGAAAAGGAGGAATAAAAATGAGTAAAATCCTTTTTGGTATGGGAACGGAATCTATCATTGTATCCGTGATGACTTATCTTGAAATTATAAACCCGGTTCCTCTACAACAATTGGTTGCAGGGTCTTTCTTAATAATTGCATCTATTGTTATGATGTTTATAGAAAGGAGATAGTTATGGAAGAGAAAAAAGAGATGAAATTAGTTCGTAGAATTCTTGACTATGCTGATCGTCACAATCTGGATATGGATTATTATCCAGGATGTGCAGAGTACGGGTATGATGATAAACCTGTGATTGCTGCTAACTGGAATCCAGATAGTTTTGAATTCCAAGAAGGTGGATTGAAGCACAATCGTCTTTCAAAACTTAGCATCCTTATCGATAAACTTGAACATGTGTCTCTTGAATGGTCTGATGAATGGGCTAGATGTAATGACTGTGGGAAAGCAGTTCGTACCAGTCCTGATTCCTATGGATGGAGTCCATCATGGGCATGGGTTTCTGACACAGAAATGGTTTGTCATGAATGCTACAAAGATAATATAGATGATATTGTTGAGTATTATCTTTCTGAAACTAAGTATGGATTCAAAAACAGAGCATTACATTCTGACTTCATTACATTCCTTGATGATTTGGGATTTATGTGTTGGCAAGAAAGAGATAGTTGTAAGGTTTATGAGATTGGATTTCATCGCGGCCAGAATGATGATCCAAAGAAAGTGTATGATGAGATCATAAAAGATTCAAAGGATTGGAAAATTATCTTTGTGATTACAGATATAGGCCAATTTGACATTCATTGGACTGCTTATGTAAGGAAGGAGATTGAAGAATGATTACGCTAGAACAAGCTAAGAATCTTCAATATGGTGATTATGTCATTGACCGACGTGGAAAGAAATATAAGGTCAATGGAAAAGTTAAAACATGGAAACGAAATCCAAATCGTGTTCGCGTACCATTGAAATATGGTTTGTATACTTACGATTATCTTGATGAACACTGTCTGGATTTGGTAGATTTATATTCTTATTGATGATCTTTGCCTACATGCGAGTTGGATATTCGTATGTAGGAATGGATTATCAAGAGAGGTAAATAATTAACAAAGGAGAATAAAATGGGTACAAATTATTATGTAGAAGAACAAGAATTATATGAATATCGCGGAAGACTTTATGAAGATCTTCATATAGGGAAATCATCTGCTGGATGGTGTTTTTCTCTTCATGTAATTCCTGAAAGAGGATTGAATAACCTTAATGATTGGATAAATTATCTAAAAGATAAAAAGATATTTAATGAATACAGAGAAGAAATATTGCTGACTGAGTTGATTTCAGAAATAACTGAAAGATCTCATCCAGGTGGAATTGATTTGACCGAATACATGGACAAATACACAGAAAGAGGGCCAAATAATCTACTAAGACATAAAATAGATGGAATTCATTGTATTGGTCATGGTGAAGGAACATGGGATTTAATCATCGGAGAATTTAGTTGAAGGAGAATAAGATGATAGAACTTCATATCACTAAAAGATCAAGTGGTTATGGAAAGAATGATACTCCAACTAGATATGATACAGTAACAAAATACTTCACTGATCTTAAAGCAGCAAGAGAATGGCTAAGAGAGGAATATGGCAAATCAAAACGTCAAAATATGTATGTAGATTCTCCAGAAGGTTCTAAAAGAGTTGGTTATGTAATTGGATTTAGGAATTATGAATACTACAACGGCAAAAAACTTCATTTCTATGAAAGACATTGGGTAGAATTTAGATCTGTTAAAACCATTGATCCAATGAAAGGAGAATAAGGTGAAGAAACAAATAATTGTAATTAAAACAACTGATGGAGATAAAGAAATCCAAGCAGAAACAAAAGGAGACTGGGCTATTCATAAAACCTGGGAAGAAAATGGCAATCCAAAAACATATTCTCTTACTTATATCCCTACTGGATTGACTGCTGTCCGTAGGTGTCAATTTAAAAAGAATCTTATTTATATGCTTCCTCAAGTAATTGAGACTTATAAACAATATCCAAATCTTCCGAATAAAGAATTCTATAAATTTTTGACAGGTAACTTCTATTCATGGGAGATATTTTGATGGAGAAAGAAATATCTGATATAAAAGGATTTGTTTTTGGTGGGAAAGCCTTATTCACCATCAAAAATGAATCTACTGGTAATCGTTTTACATTCCGAGTAGTCCGTCTAAAAGATGAGACGAAGAATGTGTATTTTGTGAATGTATTGCGTGGTCCTGATAATACTAAGGATTATATGTATATTGGCGCCGTTATCAATGGCAAGTTCAAACATACTACAAAATCACAAGTAACAGAAAAAGCTCAGAGTTTCCAAGTTTTCGATTGGATGGTAAAGAAGATAAACAATGGAGGATTGCCAGATAAGGTAAAAGTTTATCATCATGGCAGATGTGGAAAATGTTCAAAACTACTTACCGTGCCTGAGTCAGTTTTGAGCGGATTTGGTCCAGAATGTAGAAAATATTTATAAGGGAGGGTATTATGATAGAAACTATTTACAGAGTAATTATCTATTATGAAGCTGATTGGAGAGATATTGAAAAAATAGAAGAAAAATTGCTTAAACTAAAAACTCCAATTAGTTCAGCATGTTTTTCTGGCAATCCAGCCGCTTCTCCTTACTTTGAAGCAGAATGTAAAACCCATAAACAAGCAATTAAAGTTCATACACAAGCATTGCGTATTATAAATCGCTATCATTGGAAGGAGGTTTGAATTATGAATACTTATTATGAATCTATAGAGATGTCTAAAGAAGCAATTAAACAACTTGAAACAGTTTTAAAACCACTATACCCTAATTCCAAGCTAACATTTGGATTGGGCAAAGCTGGAAATGGATATGCTTCATACCATGTTGTTCTTGATGGCATTACCTATGGAAGAATAACATTTAAAGAAGGCAAAATATATAATGTCAAACATTACAAGCCCTTTGGATATCCATTTGACGAAAATGATCTAGGAGAATTTTTGTTTTTAAGAATTAAAACTTTTTATGACAAAGGTATTGTTCTTAGTTATTTTGAAATTAAAAATCTAATCAAAAAGGCTTCCGATATAATTAGTAAAGAATTAGCAGCAAAAAAATTATATCGAGAACAGAATCCATGTAAATATCGTAGAAAAGTCTCAAAAGAAGATCTATTAGGGCGGTATTGACAGATCTACTTAGAGACAATCAATTCGATATTCACTTAACGGATCAACAATACTTATAGGAGGTTTGAATTATGAATCTTCACATAGATTCATTAGTTGTTGAAGTAACACGGAGATGTAATACGAGATGTAAACATTGTCTTCGTGGAGAACCGCAAAACAAATCTATGAAGATAGAATATGTAAATGAGTTCTTCTCAAAGATTGATAGTGTTGGCTGTATAACATTCACAGGTGGTGAACCTTCACTTGTTCCTCACATTATCAGAAATGTAATGATATCTGCAAATCATTATGGAGTTGATATCAGCAACTTTTACATTGCCACTAATGCAAAGAAAATCACACCATCTTTTCTTGAAACTCTAACCTATGTTTACAATCAATGTAGCGAAAATGAAATAAGTAATATCAGTTATTCAAATGATAAGTACCATGAGACACAAATCTACAAACATATTTATAAACTTGAAGAATGGGCCGAATATGAGATGGGTAATTCTGATTTGGTTCACCCTAGAATAAGTAAAAAATATAATTACGAACCTTTTATTATAAGAGAAGGAAGGGCTGGATGGGGAGAAAAAGAAAACAGGAAAGAGAAATTTAGATTTGAGCATTATGGAGATACAATTAGTATTATGGATGAATCAATCTATCTTAATTGTAATGGATATGTCATTGCAGGATGTGATTGGTCTTATGAATCACAAAACAAGAAAGAACATAAAATCTGTCATGTAAAGGATTTCTCTACAAAAATGGTTGCAAAATATAATCGCACGGTAAAAGGAGAGTGATATGGAAAAGAAAAATATAGATTGGTTGACAGATATCCATGATTCGCTTAACGAATTGGGATATGTTGCAAGAAGACTTGAAGAATTGTCTTACTCTTTTTATGTTGTTGGAAACGAATCTGTTGGCAAAACTCTTGGAAATTTTGTTAATATAATAGAAGATAATGCAAAGAAAATAAATCAAGCAACTGGAAAATCTATTTCTGAGGGACTAAAAAGATCTCAAGAAATGAGTGGGACTATTTTACAGGCTACATTAGCAGGATGCCTTATGTCAAAACAAAATGATTAAAGGAGAATTCGATAAAGACACAAAAACGTGGCCATGCGGACACTTCAAAATGTCAATCTGAGCACGCCAAAGCGAAGCGTATAAGGTCGTTTTTAGACCATCTGAAGGACTTTGTGCGCTTTGTTGTGTCGTGTATGGTTTTATGTGATTGATACATTAAAACACCTGTATAATACCATAAACAAAGGGAGGGTTAAAATGATTTACTTTTATGAAGCCGATAAACAAGCCTATGGATGTTTTCAAGCACAAGATGACAATGAGGCTATTAAGAAAATGAAAGAAATAGATAAAGTAACAATTCTCTACAGAGAAACTGAACAATCAGTTAATGATTTTGTAACCCTTTATAGAAAGGATAGAAGAAGATGTATTGGATATTAGTTGCTTTCTGGCTTGGTGTAATAATTGGGTGGTGTACGTGTTGCCTATTTGTGGAGAACAAAAAAAATGAGAAAGGATATAAAGAAGGTTGATGGAGTATATTTAAATGGAAGTCCACTAATTATTTCTACCATTGAAGAACCGATTAATACAATTGATCCATGTATTGGAATTGTTTACCAGGAGGAGAAATATCAACCAAAATATAAAAAACCATGCAAGGTTAAGATTGATGCGTATTCTGAACAACCAATCTTGCCATGTAGGAGTTTGAGTATGAATGAAATTTTTCAAAAGGTAATGGAAGGATTAAGTGAAGATTACCAAAACAAATTCAATTCTTTGCATCCACGAGCAAAAGGAAAGATGGAAAAGATTTGGCAATGTTATAAGGCTTTGCCCAAAGACTCATTTTTAAATAAAGATATCAGTAATTTTACATCAAAATATCTTACCTCTCCGAGTAGAGTGAGAGGATTACTTCTTGTATCTGGATTGATAGTAGAACGACCACCAAATACATTTATCAAAGAAGTCATCAGTGATACCGAAGCGTTGGAAATGATTATAGATTCTAAGGATGATTTAATGAGTGTTGATTCAAAAAGACATCTTAACCAGGATAAAAGAAGGAATGCAAAGAAACAACTTGTTAAAGAAGACCAAGAAGAGATATTTACAGTGGATGATGACGAATTGATGGCATTTGTTAAAAGTTTTGATCTATTCAAAAAAGCATTCCCCAAACTCGGCCTAATTAAATTCGTAGAACTTTGGTATAAAGACGCAACAGAAAAGGAGATATAATTTGTGAAGAATAAGATTGTACTAGTAGTAGAAGTCAAAGATAATGGCGAAGTATCTTGCGATGGTACAATATTCAAAAAGAATACCAATATTGCAAGATTTATTAAGGCAAAACTAGCAGAAAAATCTAAGAAGGAGAAAAACAATGGCTAAAGTCGAATTGGTTAAAGTAAAAGTGGATGATATGAAGAATTCTGTGAAGAAGAAGGCTATTGAACTTCTTACTCAACGTGGAAAACTCAAAACAATTGAAATTGATCTTGAAGTAGAAAAGGAAGAAGTTAGCAAAGAACTTCTTGATTTCCTTACCGCACAAGGATTTGATGCAATTGTTGATGATAAACTTGGATCTTGCACTTATTATCCTGAGTCTGAGTCTGTAACAGTTGATAAGGCAAAGCTTGAAGCGGCTCTCGTAGGTGCTGGTCTTACCGCACGACAAATTGATAAGATCAAATCAGTAGCCTATAAGAAATCTCCGAAAGACGCTTATGTGAGATATAATCAGCCCAAAGCCAAAGTCTAAACAATCCTCTCTCTTCTGGTCAGAAAAGAGGTAAAATGATTCTTGCTACAATCATAACTATATTCTTTGAGTTTCTCTTTGGCAGGCCAAAACCTAAAAAGCGTAGATATCGAAGGAGAAGAAAATGAGTATTATTATAAAGACTAGAAAAGAAGTATTGTCAAGCGGAGTTGAAGGAAGAAGAATTAAAAAGATAATGGCATTGAAGAAAGATCAACTTCCTCTTGTATATTTCAACTTCCCTGAACATGTATGGCTAAGTAATAAAGACGATATATTATTCACAGGATCAAAAAAGAATGTATGGCAACGTATTTTTGAAGTTGATTGTTTTTATGAAGAAAATGACTTTCAGGATCAGCTTAAATTTGTCAAAATGAGCGGAGATAGATTGAAATGTGTAAATGATCAACTTAAAGAAATGAGAAGGAATTGGAAAGGTAAAGAAACTTTTGTAATCTGATCAATATTTACTCCTGTCCTCCATATTTTTATGTATGGAGGACAGTATGGAAGTATTGAATGGAACTTACAATCAAAAGGAGAATAACATGTTAATAGAAAGATCGAATTATTTTATTACTGTTGACAAAGATGGGAATATTTATGAATGGGAGTGTTGGGAAGAATGTAGTTTGATTGGTAGAGAATCAATCGAAGGTGTTCCTTGGTCACATATTGATGATGAGAAGGAATATTTAATTGACAGAATGATTAACAAAAATCCTGAGTATGAAGAAATTATCATATTAGAAACACAACAGGATAATTATGAAGTTTATATTATTCCTTCAGATGGCAAAATCACTTTTATGCTAAAAAGGAGATAGATATGAACAAGAGAATAAATACCTTGGCTATGGCAAAAGAGATTCAAAAGAGATATAATTTGCCGTCTTTATACGAAAAATATGTTGAATTAAGATTACAAATTTACGATAAATGCCGTGAAAAGAATATTACATTTAACAAAACTAATCCAGGTGATAAATATATAAGCTATCCGCCCAATAATAAACTTTTTGATCCATATAGTCATAAAATTTGTTTTTGTGATAAGAAAAAAGCTTATACAGAAGTTTGCTTCCATTTTACAACACGACCATGTGATGAAGATATCACTTATGTTTATTGTTGGCATGAAGATGGAACAATCAAAAAACATAAGATAGGTAATTGTCCACATTCAACCTATACAATAGCAGAGGAATAGATATGTCAGAATACATTATAATGAGAAGGAATTATACATTAATTCAAGAATGGCCTGAACCTTTTGCTATTATAAAAGGAGATAAATCTAAAATAGATGAATTTATTCTGAAATTAAATAAGGAATCAAAACATTTTCATCACTGGATTAAATTAGTGGATGAAATTGACCTAGAAAAGGAATAGATATGTCAAATTTTGTCACTGTAACAAAACAGGAATTTGAAGAATGGCTTCCGAAAGATTTTGAAGTCATTAATGATTTTAGAAGCAAAGAATATATTTACCAAATCAATACAGATAAAGAAAACCTGGCTGTTCGTATTTATTCTTCAGTTGATAAATTTACAAATCAAACAAGGGATATTGGTACTGACGCAATAAGAGTTTGTTTCTATGATAAACTCAATGATAACATCTGCGGCAAAGGTAAGAGGATTAATCGAGTTGAAGGCGCAACTCTTATCAAAGATCGTATTCAACAAAGGATTAACGAGTTTTTACAGAATACAAAAGACATTGAGATCAAAAAGAAACCTACTGTAAAAATGTGGAGTCAAACTGATCCGGCCTATGTAAAAGCCATTCTTGAATCAAAGGTTCTAAAGAGAAGTAATTTTGCACAATCTCTCCTAGAGAACCTCAATCGCTTTGGTCGCCTGACAGATAATCAACTTCCTTATGTTCTAGGGGAACAAAGCCCAAAGGGATATCTTACCTTTGAAGCAAAGGTAAAGGCAGAAGATCCAGAAGCTATTCAATCATTTATTGACAAACTATTTGAGGAGGAAGGAAATGAAGATCAAAGGAATGAATCGAAGGCAGAGGAAGGCAAAGATATTCCAGAAGTGTCTGACAGGCCGAGGTATGATAAAATCGAGCCAATTACAGGAGATGAAGTTGAAAGAATCAGAACAGAAACATATCCCGACTGGAAATATAAATTCTTAGAGTTTAATCCGGTGCAGTCCCTTGTGATGCCCCTTAGAGATAAAGACTGCAATATGATAATTTCAGCTTCGACCAGTGCAGGGAAGACTATCTGCGCCGAGCTAATAATTGACCATGTTTTAAAATATGGAGTTTAAAAATGAGTAAAATTAAAGAATTGTCCGATAAATATCCATCTCTTGGAGTATGTCAACTTATTAATCTAGGTGCCGTATCATACTCATGGCTTATGCTAATGATTAGCATGATATGGAATAGATTTGATATTGAAAAATCTTTTTCAACAAATCTCTTTATTTGGATATGTCATATAAAAATAATTGCTTCCCTATTTGTAACTTTCATTATCTTTCTGTTTTTTGCAATTGTTATATTTGCCGTAGTTTTTATTTTTGATCAAATTAATGGAGAATAATATGTCTAAGAAAAAAGATCCTAAAATCATTCGTGTAGGTGATTATGTAAAAATAATCAAACCTGATGTTTTTATTCGCTGTGGATATCCTATGGATTTCAAAGAACAAACTAAGGTAGTCCTTAAAGATCATCATAAAGATATACAGAAGTTTTTAAAAGATATCTTTAATATCCAAGATGAATTTTCATTATTTGAAGAAGATATTAGGTTATATTCTTTTTGTGAAGAGAAGATTGCAAAAGCTATTGCATATGTTCAATGTAAAAATGCAGGATTTGGAGGAAAGCAAAGAAAAATTTATATAGAATATGTTGAAAGATTTCTTGATGTTGAAGGATTTGTTAGTAATATACATTTTGTAAAGACTGGAACTTATTATGCCCCAGGTGGTACAGAATGGGATTATGATCCGGGTGGATTAATCAATGAAGAGACTCATAAGATTCTAACAATACAAACAAATGATTTCAATAATTTTGAGATTGAAGCAATCAATGTAATCAAAACAAAGGAGTCTGACAATGAATTCTACCTTTTGTAAGTGCAAAAATTTGGATGAGAATAGATCTGTTTATGTCAGAGAAATTCCAGGTGGATCAATTAAAATATCTGGAATAAAAAAACATGATCTTGATAATAGATGTAAAGAAACAACAATTCAATTTAGTCGAGAAGCTGGTGAAGCCCTTAGAGATTTACTTAATGATTGGCTTATATTTATGTACAAAAAAGAGGAATCTAAAAATGAATAATATACTCAAGAGAGTTGAAGAATTAAGAGATCAAATTAATAAATGGAATCAAGAATATTATCTTGATGACGATCCATCTGTTGATGACGAGACCTATGATAGAGCATTTAGAGAATTGCAACAATTGGAGAATAAGCATAATTGTCAATCACCGGACAGCCCAACACAACGAGTAGGTTCTAAACCACTTGATAAATTTAAACCTTTTATCCACCAAACTCCACAACTTTCAATTGAAAACGCTATGAATAAAGATGAGATAAAAGCATGGAATAAAAGGATCAGAAAAGATCTTGGCTCTAATACACAAAATCTAACCTACTTCCTTGAACCAAAATTTGATGGACTTTCAATCAAAATTGATTATAAAAATGGCGTTCTACATAGCGCAGGTACACGGGGAAATGGCGAAATCGGTGAAGATGTTACATTAAATGTAAAGACTATAAAATCAATTCCTTTAAAATGCACGACAAGTAAAGACTTTACAGTTAAAGGAGAAATCTATATTAACAAAAAAGACTTCAAATTTTTAAATGAAGAGAGAGTCAAAGCTGGAGAAAAGACATTTGCAAATCCAAGGAATGCTGCCGCCGGATCTTTAAGACAATTCCAAGAGAATCTAACAGCTAAACGTAAATTAAAAGCATATTTTTATGACATTGAAGGAATGGGAGTAATTTCTCAATCTGAAGCAATCTGGCTATTAGATTCTCTTGGATTTCCAACATTTGTTATTGATGATCACTCATTTCTCTCAATAGAAGCAGTTATTAAGGAATTTGATTATCTCAATACTGTCAGATCAAAACTTGAATTTGATATTGATGGAATGGTTATTAAAGTAAATGATAAAGATTTACAAAGACAATTAGGAAATACATCTCATCATCCAAGATATTTTCTTGCTGCAAAGTTTGCTGCTGAAGAATGTGTTACTACGATAAGTTCAATCACAATTCAGGTCGGACGAACCGGGCAACTTACTCCAGTAGCAGAACTTGAACCCGTAAATGTAGGTGGAACAATTGTTTCCCGTGCGACACTCCATAACGAAGATCAAATAAAAGCCAAAGATATTCGAGTTGGTGATAAAGTTGTAGTGAGACGGGCGGGGGAAGTAATCCCGGAAGTAGTAAAAGTCATTACCGATTTTAAGGTGCCTAGAAGCCCCGTATTTACATTCCCAAATGTCTGTCCTAGCTGCGGTCATTTAGTGTCTAAAAGTGGCTCAGAGGCCGCATATTACTGCTTAAATGAGGGATGCAGAGGAAGACTCCAGGGGCGCTTGGAGCACTTTGTTTCGAGAGACTGCATGGACATTGAAGGAATGGGAAGTGAAACAATTTCTTTACTTATTAACAAAGGATTAATTAAAGATATTTCTGATATTTACGAGTTGTCATATAATGACATTGTTTATCTTCCTGGATTTGGAAAGAAATCTGCCGAGAATTTATTGACATCCGTACTCAATAGTAAAAATCCTCCTTTGTGGAAATTTATCAATTCTTTAGGAATTAGACAAGTTGGTAAAGGAACGGCTAAATCTCTTGCAAAACACTATAAAACTATATCTAACTTTATAGATCCAAACCAAACTCATTATTTTGAGCTTAAAAATATTGAAGATATTGGTGTTATAATAGCAAATTCAATATTGGATTTTCTTGATCCAGGAATAAGCAATGGGTGGTTTTTAATAAAAAATCTATTAGATAAAGGTATTGATCCTATTCCAGAAATATCTGTTCCTCTTGAACAAATAGATACCCCCCTCTCTGGTAAAACCGTTGTTATTACTGGTAGCTTTGAAGATAAAAGAGAAATTCTTCAAGAATGGCTTACCTCTCAAGGTGCTATTTGTACTGGATCTGTTTCAAAGAAAACTGATATTTTGATTTGTGGAGAGAAAGCCGGTTCAAAGAAATCAAAAGCTCAATCTCTAGGTATTAAAATAATGGAAGCTGAAGAATTCTATAAACTATACAAAGGAGAATAATATGTATAATTATGAAGAATTAAAACATGAAATATTTACAGATGAAGGACAAAAAGTCTTCCTTAAAGTAAGAGATTTTATTCATAATCTTCTTGAAACTGCTGGTGCTTTTACAATGGGAAAGGCTCTCAAGGCTACTACTGGAGATAGTTGGTTATTAATGGCATGTGTAGATCGTTTAGTAGAATTGAATGAGATTAAAGAAATTACTGATGATAATGTCTTGGGACAAAATAGAGTATTTGTAAAGAAATATGAAAGGATATAAAATGAGCTACATATTCTTTGCATTGGGTGCTTTACACGTATATTGGGGACTTCAAATCCTTTATCAGTAGCAATCAGCTATTCATGAGATAGAAGGAACTCTTGCTTTGTTGATTGCTACTGTATTTATATCAGCAGGTGGAATCATTACTGCAATAAATGGATTGAAGAAGAAAGAATCTATTATTAATCTTACTGATATAATGGAGAAATAAAATGGATGACAGAATGAGACTTAAATTTTTTGAACAGGATATTGAGACTACTGAAAATCTCCGACAGGCTTTTGAAAAAGCTGGTGGTTCTTTCTATAAAGCCAATATACTTGGAGATGTTACTCTTTTGGAATTCCTTGAGACGTGTGCTAGAAATAGTATTAGATTTTATTGGGCAAAAGATCCTGAATTGAATAAATCAGTAGAGGATAATTATAAAAAAGAAGTTAATGGTGATATCAATCTTGATTCAATCATCAATGAATTAGAAATACAAAGAACCGAGCATCATGTTAATTCAAACTATAGGAAATTATACAATATTATTCTTGATAGATTAAGAGTATTGCAAAGTCATCTTCTACATGAAAGAACAGATGATTATATCAATCTTGATGATCAAGATCAAGATGAAGATGAATTTATTATAAGATACTGCGGCCACAACATCTCATCAATGAGAACATGTTGTGAAACGATGAAGAATGCTATTGACAACCATGCCGTATATATTTCAGCACATAAAGAAGTTCCAGTTCTAGGGAATAGAGGTAAGACTACTTCAACTAATTGGTCGGCAGAAATTAATTTTTGTCCTTGGTGTGGAAAGAAAATTAAATTTATTGAAGTATAAGGAGATGCTATGGAAAAATCAAGAGGATTGGTGGGTCAATTACAAGAAGAATCTTATCTTGCCATTAAATCAATATTCCTTAAATATTTGCGTATGCATAAAAGACACCTATCTAAAAATAGGATTGCAGGAATAGTAATGGAGTCTTTATCAGATGCAATTAAAGATGCTATAAATGAAATCTCTAATGAAAATAGGAGATATTTATGAGTAGAAGAGAATTTATAAAACAAGATCTCAAAGAATACAAACCAGATGATGGATATTTTAGAAATAAATGTTTATATATGGCTCCTTTGAAAGCACTCGGGAGCGAGAAGAAACAAGAATGGGATAAACGCTTCCCTAATCACAAAGTCCTTATGCTTACAGGCGATACTCTTTACAATGAAAAAGTTAGAGCAAAACAAATGGCCGAAGCTGCAACTTCTGATATCATCATTACCACATCTGAATTACTTGATTCAGTAACTCGTAAAATGAAATCAGAGAAATATACATGGCTTCTCAATGTAGGATTACTGATTGTCGATGAGAGTCATATCCTTGCAATGGATCGCGGTCCAGCAGTAGAAGTAGGAATCATGCGTTTCTCTCAAATTAATCCACATGCAAGAATATTACTTCTCAGTGCTACCATGCCCAATGTATCAGAACTAGGAGAGTGGACAACTCGACTTAATGGGAAGAAGACAGAAATTATTAATTGCAATTGGCGTCCAGTTCAACTTCAAATGAATTATATTCAATATAATACAGCAATATCTTCTTACGGAAGAATGGACTATCAAGCGACTCAAAAGATAAAAATTGATACCGCTGTACAAACTGCTATGGAAAAACCTGATGAAAAATACCTTATTTTTGTTTGGGACAAAGGAACAGGAAGAAAGATTGTACACGAATTAAAACAATTAGGCGAAGATGCATTATTCCATAATGCCGATCTTGATTTTGAGGATCGTAAAGAAATAGAAGATTCATTTAAAAATAGACAAGGAGGATTAAGAGTATTAGTATCCACGAATACACTTGCGTGGGGATGTAACACACCTGCACGCAATTGTATTATAACAGGTATTCACAGAGGTATGCAAGAAGTAGATTCTATGGATATAGCGCAGGCTTCGGGCAGAGCGGGACGCTACGGTATTGATGATGCTGGATTTGTAAATCTTATCATTCCTTATGGTTCTAAATCTCATTGGGAAGAAGTATTCAAAAATCCTAGAGATGTTGATTCTGTATTAAACGATCATAGAATACTTGCCTTCCATACCTTGGCAGAAATCAGCACTGGGAATATTAGAAATGCAAAACAAATGCTACAATGGTATCAAAGATCATTAGCATTCCTTCAAAATCAAGATTTTACATTAGATGATGCAGAGGGATTGTTTTCGGATTTGGAAAGAATGTCAATGGTTGAAAGCGCCGACGGGAATTTTAGTTATAATATAACAAATCTAGGTCAGATCAGTTCTTGGTTGTACATATCTCCCTACGATATTTATGCATTTTACGTCAATTTCAACAAAATCTTTAAAAATGAAATAGAACTTGATGATTACACGCTGTCTTGGGCATTGGCGAATAGACCAGAGTATACATGGAACTACACCCCGAAGGAATTGTCGGCAGAAGTTTCAGAAATACAATGGAAGCTTAGAAATAGAGGGATAGAATCAAATGGATTCAATGGACATTTTATTCTTGCAACTTACTCTCTTCTTAAAGGCGATGAAATGAAAGGAGCAATTGCGCCATTGATGCGTACTGTGAGATATGATATCGAACGCTGTGTCCAAGCAATTTCCATGATAGATTCCCGCTTCTCTAGGTGGGGAAAAGATGATTTATGGAAAATATTGCCTGATCGCATTATCTATGGGATCGACGAAAATATGGTTCAATTAGTAAAGATTCCAAAGATAGGCGGCAAGCGAGCCAAATTACTATACAATGCTGGTTTTCACAATATTGAAGAAGTTGCGAATGCAAATATAAAAGATATTGCGGCAGTTTTAGGTGGTCGTGATTTTGCGGCTAAGATAAAAACAAATGCCAAACAATTAATAAATTAAGGAAAATAATTATGTTTAATGAAATATCTATTATTTCTATTAACGAACTTAAAGGTAAAGAACCAATTCTATGTCACTGTCATATAGAATTAGAAAATTATTACGGAGAAGATGAATACCGATTAAAAATTACATTTCTTGATGGACCACTACAGTATGTAGACATCAAAACAGATATAGATGTTTTGAAGGAGGATTGATATGACTAAAGAACAAATCAAAAAATTGCAATATGCAATGGATAGAGGATTTTATATTCTCATAGATAACTTCTTCCTTGATACTTTCGTCGAAAACATATTTAAAAATAGTAAAGGTAAATTGTGTTATTCTTCAAATGTATTCAATGAGGTATCACTAGAAGAAATTAGTATTCGTAAAGTTAGGGTATTTAGAGAGATAACTGATGAACTCAATATGATGGAGGAATAAAATGAGCAATATTCCTAGCGAAGATCAAATTCGTAAATGGATAAAAAGCAATAGGGATAGGATTCTGTCAGGTATGACGGAAGATAAAATCAGTAAACAAATGGAAACAATTATTGGATCTGATGCACTTAATCAAATTATAGCCGCAGAAACAGGGTTAAGATATGATACTTGGGGTAAAAAATTTGAACTTTCGTATTCTTACGAACATAAAAATAATTCTCTATACAAACTAATACAACCTCACATTCAATCTATTCTTGAAAAGATTATAGATGAAGAATTTATTAATAATTTTGCATTCTCTCAAAGAGAAATTGCAACGATAAAAATTGCTTATAAAAAAGCATGTTTTGAAACAGCTAAAGAAGAAGCAGAAGAAAGAGGAAGAAAGTTTGGTCATAAAATCATTAACAAAATTATTAACGAAGAAATAGAAAAGGAATAATACAATGGCTGATTTCTCAAAAGCAAAAATTGGTGATCGAGTATTTTGTGCATTTGGACCTGATGTTAAAATAGGAGAAACAAATGCTATTATTGAAGTTATGTATACATATCATACATGTCCTATAACAATTATAACAGACGGTCCCAATCTGAATATTTTTACTTTTACTATAGATGGATATCATACCCTGGATGGTCAAGGTATGCCTACATTGTTCTGGTCAAAACCTGAGTACATAGATCCACCAATGCCTAAAAGAAAGGTAAAGAAATATGTAGCTGGATTTTATGACTCTCCTTCGGTCATAATGGCGCATGGTCATGGAATGAAAATGTCTTTATTTGACAGCAAAGAAGAAATCTTTAAAAGAGAGACAGATATAGCATTTATTGCCGAAGTAGAAGTTGACGAAAAAGATTGTTAAAGAATGTAAATAAATGTGGTATAATACACAATATTGTGTATTAAATTGACTAAATCAATCCTCTCGTCTATATCTATGGCGAGAGGATTTTACTAAGGGAGATACTAATATAAGGATAAATCATGCTCTGGTTCACAAGCGATCATCATCTATTAGAAAAGAATATCATAAAAATTGATAAACGTCCTTATTCTTCAATGGAAGAAATGGTTAATGATTATATAGTAAAATGGAATTATCTTATTGAACCAAAAGATACAGTCTATCATTTAGGAGATTTTATATCGCAATATACTCATATCAATTCTGTACAAAAAATACTAAGGAGATTGAAAGGTAAAAGAAAAATCTTGATATGTGGCAATCATGACGAACATGGAATCAATTGGTATAGACGAGCAGGATTTCATGAAGTAGTCAAAGATCCTATTCTATTGAAAGTGCCAGTTGATGGAAAAAAGCAAAAGATTTTATTGAGTCATGTTCCATGCCGTGGTGATTTCTATTTGAACGTCCATGGGCATAACCACAACGATGTTTTTCTTGGAATTTCACAAAATTATAATGTGGCAGTACATTTACACAATGGATATCCACAATCTATGAATATAATACTTGAACGCTATAAATTATTTAAGGAGAATAATAATGGGTCAGTCAAAGAATAATCCTTTGTCAATTGCTAAGAAGATGGGGTATGAAATTCATAAAGACAATTCAGGAAATCAAACTATTATGATTGATATAAAAGATACCGAAGCATTGGTTTGTCTAAATTGTGGAAGCGAAGATTTCTCTCAAGTAATTAATCTTAGAAAACTATCTGCATTACATCCAAAGAATCCGACAAAACAAGATAATATTACAGCAATGCAAAAAGGATTTGTTTGTATTAAATGTGGTACAGGAAATAAAATTGGCACGATGGCAGAATACGAGACTCTTCATAAAGAGGAGAAAGAAAATGTCAATGTCTGATTGTCCAAAATGTTGGAACACCCCTTGTACTTGTGGTTGGGCATACCGAGATTGGCCCAAGGCTCATCTCCAAGCCATGATAAATATGTTTCAAACTTTATTGGATGGAACTCATGAATATTCCCTTGAGAACTCAGAAAAGGAAGAGAAAGATGGATGAGTAACATAACAGATAAACAAGCAAATCTCATCAAAGAATTATTTAAAGAAGAATTATCAAAATACAAAAGCATTCCTTTCAATCAGCTAGGTCAAATCAAACAATCCTTAAATCGAGCATTCAGAAAGGCTCGGCTAATCAATAATGGATTCTCTAAAACCAAAAAGGATCAACAACTTAAAAAGATAGTTCAGTTCAGAGATAAAGATAATTTAAGTTGGCATTCTATCGCCGATTGTATTGGGAATATCAGCCATACAACTGTACAAAAAATGTATGAAGAATATAAACAATTAATCAATAGAAAGTAAACTATATGACTGTGAGTAATCCAGAAATTGTGGATAGATTATTCTATTGTGATAAATTAAATGCAAAGCTTCTTCCCGAAACATGTGCTAAAATGCAATCATACGCAAAAGATCCACCTAGAACGAATCCTTTATCTTCATTTGGATTTAAAATTGATTATTCCAAATGTCTCAATTGTAAACAGGGTTCTATTAATTCTGGAATAGAGGTTGTAATTCCAGAACAGATTAAAAAGAAAAGAGGTAGACAACCCAAACCTTACTTATGTAAAAAATGTGGAGAAACAGAACCAAAGAAATTTGAGAAGAATCAAAAAAGTTTATGTATGATTTGTAGAGCTATTCAAAAAGTAGCTAGAAGAAAAGCAAAAAAGGATAATCCTGATGGCGAAGAATAAATTGACAGGAATTGATACTGATGCAATACTATGTCGTTATTGTCTTCATTATGAAGAAGCAATAATGAGAGGAAAGGAAGAAATACCTTCTTTGTCAGAAGAAAAGAAAAAGAAATTTAGATATTGGCGTTTATGTCCTGAGATTATTGAACAGGTTAATCCTGATACAATTGCTTGTATTGTTTTTAAACAAGCTAAATATTTTTGGTGCGATAATTGTTGTCAAAGAATTACATTCAATATGTGTGAAATCCGGCAACAATATGAAGATTGCGAGAATCATAAAGCACAATGTCATTCTCTCAAATCTATCTTTGCAAAAAATAAAGCTGAATTGGCAAAGAAGACGTTTAGAAGAGTACAAATAACGGAGGAATAAAATGAGGTATAATAAATGCCCTATCTGTAATTCTGATCGTCTATTCGATAAATGGGTTAAAGATCGCAAACTTCAACAATATTGCTATTGTGGATGGAAAGGAGAATTTAGAACTCCAGAAATTATTCCTATAAAAGATTATAAAGTTATTGACGCAAATAATTTTTCAGGATTTCAATATGAAATTTATGATCAATATGGACATCTTTTAATAATTTCAAAATCTTACAATAATAAAAACAAAGCTATTGAATGTCTTAGAGAAGATATAATAAGTTACAACAAGAATAAATTTATCTCTCCATGTACAGGAATTTTATGGCCTGATACTACCACTGTTAAAGGTGAAATAATTACAATAACAGAGGAATAAAAATGCCTAAGAAAATCACTGTAAAATGTTATGGTCCTATCGGTATTAATAAAACATATCAACCTCCTTGGGAAGATGTTTATCTATCATGGACTGATAAACCTGGAAGAAAGAAATACTATCTTAGTCCTTGTTTATGTTCTAAAAATGATCTTGAGAGAAATTATCAAATTGAATTAGAATTAAAAGAAGATGGAATTCTTTCTTATCTAAAACAAACGGAAGATGCTTTGGAATCCATCAATAATAATAAAATCTATATCTATATTCACAATGATTATAAAGATATGCCTACTATCTATTCTCCTAAAGATTATATTGATCGAGAAGAAGCAGAACGGATGATTGCAGAAGTTATGGAATTTCATGGGTATAACTCTATTATATGTAAATGGAAAAGACCAAAATTTGTTATTATTCCCCTATAACAAGGAGATAAATATGAATCGAGAAGATGAATTTAAAAAACTCACCGATCTAATAAAAGGTAGAAATATCATTGTAATAACTAAAACTAAAAAATATCCTGATCATAATCCTATTTTCAATATTAATAAATCTCCAGCAGATGATTTTAAAGTTAAAATAACCACGGTTAAAAACCGAGAAGTATCTAATAATTACTGGATATCTATGGATCAAACAAATAAACAAGTAGATATATATGAAATTATAAATATAAAATCATATCATGTAAAAATAGTAAATGACATTGAAGATATCATAATTTTTTTATGGGGAGAAAATATATTGAACTATTTTCTTAAAAAGAATGGTAAAATAATATTTCTCTACTCTGGCAATTTAGAGAAAATAAGAAGAAAAATTATAAATACATAGGAGGGTATCTATGTGTCTTTATACCGAAATAGAAGGATTGGTCCAATCTGGTAAAATATCATGGGAAAGATCTTTACAAGAAATAAGACGAGTAAAACGAGATCGTCTTTGTTCTATGGAAGATCAAGAATTAGAAGATCTTATAAATAAACAAGAACTATCTTGGAAAAAATTGCTTATAACAATAAGAGAAGCTGATGACAAAAATCCATTCCTTAAAATGAAGACTGCTTTATGTGATCCTATCATCTCATGTAAAACACTCATAGACGAAAACGAAGAAAACATAGATATCCTTCCATGCAATAAATTAAATCAACATCAACTTCTAATCAAAAAAGAACTCTGGAATAATCTTTCTGACAATGCTAAAAAACTCATTATGATTATATTAGAATCAACACCTCATGATTGGCGCCAAGGAAAGCATGGAAAAATCCTTTACTCAAGAATTGGTAAAACAAAACATAGAATAACAAAAAAGAATATTAAGAAATTAGTTGTTGATGTATTGAAAGTAAAACCCGGTAAGATAGATAAACTCTTTAATGAGATTAAATCTTTTTGTTATGAAATAGATATGTAAAAGGAGAATATTATAATGTTTCAACCTGAAGATTATCTATGGATAATACTTGGACTAATAGCTATTGAACTATTAGTCATTTATATATTAACATATATGTAAAAGGAGAATATTATGGCGATGACTGTGAATCAAAAATGGGTTGATAAAATGCAAAGAAACATTTTCCAAGGAAAAATGATAGATGAAACAATTAGTTTTAATAAAACATCTCAATGGCTAATTACTATGTTGGATAAATATAAAATTCCATTTAAAATTTATAATCTTGGTGCCGGAGTCAAAAGAATAACAACTGAAACAGATATCTGTCCTTGTTGCAAAAAGAAGATATAAGGAGAATGAAATGCTAATATATGAATCAAAAAGATTCTTGATAAACCTTATAGTAGATATCAGTTTATCTATTATAAGAAGAATAGAGAGATACAAAAATAGAAATTTGGCAGAAAAATTAAGGAAATTAGCGAATGGATACGATCCAGAATAAAGGAATCTTATGGCAGAAATAAAAATCTATGTCAAATCACCTATAGAATGTAAAATTCTAAAAGGGCTTTCAGAAACAAAAATCCTCCTGTCGTATCCCGTGGAAATATTTCGGCAAGGGCAATATCGCATAGTTGCAGAAACCAAAAGAAAGACAATTGTTAAACCTGGAGGAATATTTTATACTGGATTATTGCAAAAACTTCGAGCCAAAGCAGAGGCCGAAGGGCACACTGTCAGCATAGATTATAATCCCGCATATAAGGCCGTTAATGAGGCCGTGAAGCCAACGAAAGGGGCTTTATTGCCCCAAGTACCCGGCTTCGAGAGCCTCCGTCAAAACGACCAATTCGTGGCCTTAAATCGGGTGTTGACTTCTGACCCAATCAGGGGAGTGATACAACAGCCGACCGGAAGTGGAAAATCAATTTTGGCAATGTCTATTATAAAAGCATTCGAAGGATATAAAACTCTTATACTTTGTCCTAATACTCAACTTGTCTCACAATGGCATTCTGAGCTAAAACGCTTCCTTTTTAAAGACATTTGTGTATTAACAGGTGGAGATAAAAACATTTATGGTAAAATAGTTGTGTCTAATGTACAAACCTATGTTAGACAGGATTTGATAGAACTTGCTGATTATTTTGATGTAGTTATTATCGACGAAGCGCATCTTGCATTTTCTCCCAATCCTCAAAAATCAAAGTCAAAAAAATCAATGCCAAATGAAGGTTCGTCCTATGAAAAGATACTCAGTAAATGTCTTGCGCCTGTACGATTAGGATTTACAGCTACTTTACGGATCAAGCAAAGCTATTGAACATTGAAGGATTGCTTGGTCCTGTTATTTCACTTATAACTTTTGATGAGGCAATGGATATGGGGATTTTGTCAGAACCAAGGGTAGAACTAATTTGTGTCCCCGAGAATAAAGCTATAAGTCGATTGAGAAATTATAAGGAAGAATATCAACAGGGAATTGTTGAAAACAAACTAAGGAATCGACTTATTATTGAAAAGGTTATTCAATGGGCAAATAAAGGATTGACTTCTATCATTTTTATCACAAGGAGAGACCATGGCGAAATACTTTACTCATTAGCAAAAGAAGAGGGATTTTTAGTTGAATATGTACATGGAGATACTTTCCAAGTTACTAGAGATGAAGTAAAGGCTAAATTGAACAACTTTGATATTGACTTAGTTGTTGCTTCTGTAATTTGGAGAGAAGGAATTAACATCCCAACACTTGGAGGAATATTTATTGCAGGTGGTGGTGAAAGTGAGATGGCATTGATACAAGCTGCTGGTAGAGCTTTGAGGAAGGTTGAAGGAAAGGATCAAGCAATGATTGGAGATTGTCTTGATATTGGACCACATCTTTCTCAACATACAGTGTCGAGAATACAGACGTATTCTCGTTTAGGATGGATTTAGGAGAAAATAAATGGAAATAAATAATATTTCTGGTTTTACAGAAGATGAAGAAAAATGTATGCAATATCTAATGGATGCTTATGGTGTATTTATAGAAATGGAAAGACAACATCCTGATGAAATGCGTGATTTTGTTGACGCAATACATAGCCTACAAAATTTACTAGCAGTCCGAGTTATTAGAAGGGTTTATCCAAAATATTGGCCTGTTTATAAAACAAGACTTGCTAATTATGAAGTAATTAATGCTTCTCTATAAGGAGATAAATATATGTAATGCGATCAGACCAGAAAAACCTTTTAAAGAATTTCCTATTAAAGAAAGTGGTACTGCATGGAAAATATTTAGTAAAAATACTGATGGAATCCTTTGTCCAATGTTAAATCATAAGGAAAGATATCATCAGGATAATGATGATATAATACAATGGAATAATGACTATTCAACTTCACATAAACAAGGATTTTGTCTAGTTTTTCTTAAAAAAGATGCTATTAAAATGTTAAAAAGATGGAAAGGAATAAACTATTACAATCTTAATTTTGTTATTAGAAAAGTTGAGTATAAACAAGCGTTAATCAAAAGAACAGAACCAGATGAAACTTGGGACAATCCTATTGTTATTATTGCAAAAGCATTTAAGCCAATTCTTGAAGAAGGAGAGTATCTATGATTAGAGCAAGATTCAAAGCAAACTTGGAAGATCCAAGACCTATTCATTGGCCTATAAGACATCCTTATTGGATATCTGGAGAAGGCGATGATTATGCTATTGTAATTGCATATGCAGATAGCGTAGATCATATCTATGAAAATTGGCCCGAAGCAAGTGATGTAGATTATGATGAAGTTGAGAAGTATATATTTACAAATAGGTTTCCAAAACCTGATTGGTTTAAAGGAGAATGTATATGAATGATTTTGAAATAGCAAAAGAACTCGAAAAGATTGTCGATCAAGCTGAAACTGAATCGTCTCTTGCTCCTATTTTGTTGATGCTAATAGGAGCTATGATTCAAAAAAAAGGTGGTGATGACTTCGCTATGTACATTATTTTCAAAATGAGTAGTCTTATAAATGAAACATTGCTAGAGCGTTTAGAGAAAAGATGTTTTTAAAAGTAGATTTTATTGTAATTAAAGAAAGGATTATATGTCCAGCTTTATTGGATGGTTCTTATTCTTTACTCTATGCATCTATAATTTGTTAGATGTATATCAATCAAAACTTCTTTTTGAATTAGGATTAATGGAAGCAAATCCTATTCTACTACTTTTTATGAAATCAGATATTGACTGGAAAACTATTGCGATAATTAAAACAACTATTTTGAGTGCTTTAGGAATTCTATTATTTGTCCATTATAAAGAAAGGAAGGCAAATGTACAAAGGTAATTATGACAAAGAAATGAGAGAAGAAGTGAACTTTTTTAAGAAAAATCTAATTTGGATTGTAACATTTTTATTTGTTGTGTCTGGAATCGGTTGGTTCTTTAGTAGATCAACAACTGTTATAGACAATGCCATTATTAAATATGAGGAATTCCAAGAAATCTATAACACTTGTGCTAAGATCAATTCAGACTTGGCAACAATTAAATCACTTCCAAGTGAAGATAAGATGTTCAGTCAATTCAGCAAAGAAGCTCTTATTACCAATAAAAAGCAACAAATGACTAGGTGGATTGAAGAATACAATGCAAAAAGTAAGATGTGGAATAGGTCTATGTGGAAATCAGGCAAACTTCCTTATCAACTAAATACTAATGATTTTGAAAACTATTAAAGGAGAGTTAAATGAGAAAGATATCTTCAATAGGATTGATCTTTGTGATGTGCTTTATTTTGATGGGGAATAAAGGCTGTGATGAGAATGAGAATAAAACAGCCAAACAAGAACAATCAATGACAGAAGACAATCAGAGAGGACTTCTTGAACGTCAACCTCCTCCAAAAATTACATGGAGTCTTGAGAGAGATAATCTTATCAAGAGATTTAAACTTCAAAATGACAGAACAATAAATTTCTTTATGTATGTATTTATTGAAGGAGTTGCTGATCCTGTTGGATACTACATGGTCAATAAAGTTAGTTCTATTAATAGTCAACTAACAAATACAGAACAAATTGTATGGAGTTCTAATTATGGTCATTATGAATCATCTGCGCTGCCTTCGCCAGCAGAAGATGGAAGTTATGGTTCAAATGGTGATAGTGTTTTTGGATTTACCCCTGAAGACATTTATATTGAAACCAATATGAAATATATTGTTTCTACAGTACCTTTGAATTTTGCAAAACCTGTTGTTAGACTGGCTATTGTAAATACAGACGAAGCTATCAAAATACTCGAAAAAAGTAAAGCAGTTATGACGAAATAGATGTATTGATATCTACCTGATAGATTTAATCTATCAGGTAGATAAAAGGAGTTGAATCATGAAACTAAGGATATCAATCGTTATTTTGACAATCCTGACTTCATCAATTGCTTTTGCTGATGAAAATTCAACTATTAAATCACTAATAAAATTCAGATCTGCTGTTGAAAATAGCGTCTCATATAGTAAAAGTACAGAACTATATGCTGATGCAAAAGCAGAATATGAAATGTCAAAGAAATCCAGTATTGATCTATTCAAAGCATTCTGTGATTTTGATGTATCAATGGCTGCCTATGGTCACTATATGAGATTTTGTAATGGTCCAATGTCTGGTAGTGAGAAATGTGAATATTTCCTGAAAATGCATTTAGATAATTTTACCAGTGGTTCTGAACATCTAAATAACGCTATTAAATCTAAACGTAAAAAATAATCCCTCATAGAACTCACCCTAGTATGGTATAATCTCTTACTAGGGTGAGTTTATTAATCAATGTAAAATCTCCTTTATTTTCTTTTACTAATTTTTCATAAATTTGGGTAATTTTTAGCATTTAACCTATTGACAAAACATTTTACTTATGTATAATACGTTACAAGGAGATTCTATGCTTGTTAATTTGGTTTACATAGAATGTTTAAGATGTGGGCATAAATGGCTTCCTAGAAAAAGAGAGGTCAGAATATGCCCTAGATGTAAGTCGGCATATTGGGATACGCCAAAAACCAATTATTTCAGAAAGGATAAAATAAAATGAAAGATTTTCATAATAAAGAATATGATTTTCTTTTTAGAATGAAAGCAATTAATACTAGGATCTTTGATTATGAAAATAATTTATCTGGTTTAGCAAAATATATTCATGCCTATATAAAAACAAGAGAAGGTTATCAAAAATGGAGCATTGAAACCATATCAAAATTAACAACAGATAAAGAGAAAGATATTATAAAAGCATTTAATGAACTAATCAAATCTAAATATTTATATATTATCACAAAAATTGATGATATAAAACTTGATAGCAATATATGTGTTATTTTTGATTCTCCAACAAATGAAGAAGATGCTATAAAAGAAGCTCACAAATTATATAGTGAAAGAGAATCATATGATTGAATATGAAAAAATAGCCACAGATAAAAATATCTCCTTAAAAGGGAAGGGTTTATTTCTTACGATGACTTCCCTTCCTAAAGGATTTAAATTTAGTATCAAATCATTATCAGAAGTAAATAAAGAAGGAGAAAAAAGTATTAGAAATACTCTTAATGAATTAATAAGAAATGGATATATAACTAGATCAAAAATTCTAGATTCAAGTAGAAAATTCTTAGGATATTCTTATTCTCTAAAACAGAATGGAGGTTTGAAATGAGCGAATTAAGATATATTCAAGAAGAAAAAATGGAAAAATTTAGGATACTTGATCTACATGTATTAGATGATGACCATACATTATCAGCAAGAGCAAAATATATTCATACATATATGACAACAAGAAAAGAAGGATGGAAACTTTATTTAAAAGATATTATAAAAAGAGTTACTGATGGCGAAAGAGCAATTAGAACTGCTCTTGATGAATTATTAGATGCTAAATATGTTTATAGATTTAGTAAAAGAGGAGAAGGTAATGTAATTGAAGGATATTTATACTGTGTTTATAGTAGACCTATTGAAGAAAATGAAGCTCTTGAAAGAGCAAATAAGGCCAATTTAGGATTTAAATTAATACCTCTTGGAAAAAGAAATAAGCCGATTACAAAAGTATGTGATTTAATTGAAGAAAATCCGTGTGTACTAAATGCATATACGGAAAAACCGTGTGTGCCAAATGCAGGTATGGATGATGCAAACTTGGATGGTACAGGCTTGGATGATCAAGGTATAACAGATATAAGTATAACAAGTAGTAATAAAACAGTATTAGAAGAAGAATATCCTGCTTCGCAGTCTATTCCATCATCTAATACAAAGCCGACGGAACAGCCGTCGGCTGAATCGTCCATTAAAACAACAAAAACATTTAAGAGAGTAAATATAGATATCAATCAAACTCAAGATAATCAATCAACTCCTTGTAAATTAAACACTCCTTGCAAAGAAGATAACACTCCCTTGGAAGGGAAGACATTTAGACGCCCTTCCAAGGACGAGTTAGATTTTTCAAAGTGTGATAAACCTGCTTCTAAATCTAATAATGGCGCTCGCGGCAAAAGAATAGAATACAATACTCCAATTAAAGATGATATAGATGAAATAATATCATTTTGGAGATTAAAGAAACTAAAATTCCTTACAGAAGAAGATTATAAATTTTGTAGAAATATTATAAAAGATATAATGTCTGGTATATTCTTTGATCATAAAGCAGGTTTAAATGAAACATATAAAGGAAAGATTTATACTAAAGAACAAATAGTTCAATCAATAGAAAATTTCCATAAAGCTGCGCTTGATATAAATTACACTCCTACCAAGGAAACAACCAAACGTAGTATGGCAAAACTTAAAATGCAAGATTTCTTTTATAATTCATATGCAATTGAAATAAACAAAACATTAGAATATCCAATCCCTTTAAGTAATTTTATCTCTAATTTAGAAAATCCTCCAAAACTTATACCACAAGGTAATATCCGTTTAATTGAAGATCAATATCCTGCACTTACTATTCAAATCAAAAAGTATTATTGCGAGAAAGTAAATGGTAGATTAGATTGTAAATTCTCATCGTCTGACGAAAATTGCTTTAGATTAAGTTCAAAGAAGTATATGGAATTTATTGAAAGAAATAGATCAAAAATATTATCTGGATTCTTCTTAAAAAAGGAACCTTATTGGGCAGAAGTGCTTATAAAAGCAATTATTATATCTGCAAATGAAGATGTTAAATTAATATCACCTGGATGGTTATCATCAGATAGAACCTTTTCTGCAAGAATTCCCACATTCTTTCATGAAGAAGGAATAACAAATAAATATTATGGCGAAGTCAAAAAAGATTATGAAGGAGAATAAAAGTGCCAGAACAATATATTAAAAAATATATAACAATTCATTTTGATTCAATTCTTGGTTATTATGCAGCATTAATGGGGATCTTACAAGATAAATACGGGTGGAGGCATGATGTATTAATTATACGAGGAATTAATTATTATGAATCAAATAACGAAGCAGTAAAAAAAGCCAAAGAATGGGCTAGAAGTGAAGGAATTAAATACGTTCCAAATCTATTAGAAATAAAACTCACAAAGAAAGAAATGCAGATTATTGATCTATCTTGAGGATAAATAACATGAATGTAAATCTTTGTTATAGAACTCCAGATATGCCAAAGAATAAAATAAAGGTTGTAAGAGGGCGCATGACTATAAAAGAAGCAGAGGAATATTATAATAAAAGATTAAAAGGCAAAGTATCTTATGTTTATCTTAAATGGTTTGATGGATGGCATTATAAAACTCATAAAGTCTTATACGAGGAGAATGATGAATGAGTTGGCACTTTTCGCTGGCGCTGGAGGAGGACTTCTTGCAAGTCAATTACTCGGATGGAAAACAATCTGTGCAGTTGAAAACGATCCCTTCTGCATTAGACGACTCATGCAGCGACAAAATGAAGGATATCTTCCATCATTCCCTATATGGGACGATGTACATACCTTTGACGGAACCATATGGGAAGGAATTATTGATGTGGTTTCTGGCGGATTCCCATGTCAACCATTCAGTAAAGCGTCTTCAGGTAGAATTATTGCTGAAGACTTATGGCCGGAAATGCTTAGAATTATCAAAGAAGTTAAACCAAAATACGTTTTTTCGGAAAATGTTACATATGATTCAATCAACAATGCTGCAGAATGTCTCAGAAACTTGGGTGCAGACCACATTCGGGAAAGATATTGGTTACGTGCATACTCCAACAACGAAGGGAAATTATACAGCAAAATCAATGCAGAAACATCCTGCCTGTCGTGCGTATGTACAAGTTTTTGGACAAGTAATCCCGGAGAATCAAGAATATCTAATGGGATGGCCTATAGGATGGACAGACTTAGAGCCACTGGAAATGGACAAGTTCCAGCAGTGGCTAGATATGCATGGAAAATGTTAGAATTTATGGAGAAAAATAAAATGAAAAAATGTGAATGTGATGATAAATATTTATATTACGATTCAAAACTTGGTATTTATAGATGTCGTAATTGTGGATGGTGTTCCTAATGCGGAGAATAAATTATGAAAACAATAACTCTATGGCTAGAAGGTTTTATTGCAACAGGACAATCTTGTGGAGCGACATTCTGCGGAACTTATGAAGCAAATTCACTAATTGATGCTATACGTCAATGGGTTTCAGAAAATCCAGATGAAAGAACAAAATATATTAATTATGAAAGATTAACATATTGGGGCTGTAAATTTTATGACAATGAACATAAAGCTAGAAGAGTTTATGGCTAATCCATATAAAATCACATACCCCTTAAATTGTTAAAATTTGGCCTTTCTTTTGGACTTCTGTGCTACAATGTGCCAGAGTACAAAAACATGGCGATAATGCAAAATAAGGCCAAAATACGGCTTCAGAGAGGGCGTCTGTATGGCAAGTCTCAAGCTCAAGGGTGGAGGTTACGTCAAGCTCGACATAGCAGATTATGATAGAGTAAAAGACTACATATTTTATGCTTGCGAGATAAATACAAAAGCCGGTCCTAGAATGGTTATCAAATCAGATGAGTTAAATTGCAAATATTTACATTGCACAATGTTTAATGATGCAGACAGAAGAAATAAAACTCTGCTTCATATTGATGGCAATATATTTAATTACGAGAGAAGAAATATTGTGTTAGTTCCATCCAATCGTCGTAAAAAAGTCATATTAAGTGATCCAGAATGCAAAGATTATTACTATTGCAAAACACCTACAGTAGTTGGAGTAATTGAAAATAAATGTACTATCACACCAGATAATGATAGAGAATTGATTTGTGCGACATGTAGTTATCTGGATTTAGAAAGATATGAGATATGTCTTGATGTAGCAGCAAAGCATTCATTCCCAGGTTGGAGAATTCTACAATTAAGTGATTGGTGTACTGAAATAAAAGAAGGACTTACTACTGAGGAGCAAAGTAGATCATATGTCCAAAAAGTAAAAGAAGATATCTATGAAGATAAAAAGACATTTTCTAAAGGCGATGTACCTTTTTGTAGGATATAAATAATGCTGGAAATCAACAAAATATATCATGGTGATTGTTTAGAAGTAATGAAAGAGATTGATGATAAATCAATTGATCTTATCTTGTGTGATCTCCCATATGGAACCACCCAATGTTGTTGGGATACAATAATTCCTTTTGAACCATTATGGAAACAATATAAAAGAATTATCAAAGATAATTCAGCAATAGTATTATTTGGAGCAGAACCTTTTAGTTCACTATTACGTTGCTCTAATTTAGAGAATTATAAATATGATTGGGTATGGAAGAAAGATAAAGCAACTGGTCATTTAAACGCAAAGAAAATGCCTATGAGATTAACAGAAAGAATTAGTGTATTTTATAGTAATTCTTGTACTTATAATCCACAATTTGTAAAGAAAGATCCTAAAAACATAAGACCTGCCACAACAAAACGTAAAAATACAGACTCTTATGGAGATATGGAAAAGGAATCATCAAGAGAGATATCAATAAATAAAAGTTATCCATCTGACATATTAGAATTTAGAGCTTGTTTTGGAGATAAGGATAAAAGCAATCATCCAACGGAAAAACCTGTTCCTTTATTTGAATATCTAATAAAAACATATACAAACGAAAATGCTTTGATTTTGGATAATTGCGCTGGTTCTGGCACTACTGGCGTTGCTGCTAAAAAATCAAATAGAAATTTCATTCTCATAGAAAAAGAAGAAGAATATGTAAAGATTGCAGAGAGAAGAATTTATGATGATGTTCAATCATTTGATCCAGATAAAATAAAAAGTAAAAGAGGTTTTAAGATATTTGATTAATGGAGGGATTTATTAATAATGGCTTTATTGAGAAGAAATGAAGTCGATTTAACAGTAGAAAAACAAATAATAACAAACATGATAACAAATAGTGATTTTCTAAAGGAGATTGTTCCTTTAGTAAAATCTGATTACTGGCAAACTCCTTTAGCTAGAAAAGTATCAAAGTGGATTCTAAATCATTATAATCAATATGAAGCTGCTCCAAAAGAAGAAATCACAGATATCTTTGCAGCAGAGAGTTTATCTCTAAACTCTGATGAAGCTGATCTTATAGAAATATTCCTCCAAAATCTTTCAGCACAATACGAACAAAATTTCAATAAACCATTTGCAATAGATAAAGCCATTGCTTATTTTAGAAAGCGTTCTCTTGAAGTACACAAAGAACGTCTTGACGGATTAATCAAATTAGATAAGATTGATGAAGCAGAGAAGGAAGTTGCAGGATTCAATAAAGTAGCAAAAGTAATGGGAACATACGTAAATCCCAATGATCCAGAGTTTATCAAGAAAGTAATGAATGAAGCAGAAGATGATAAACTTATACGATTTAGAGGAGCGTTAGGAGATTTGCTTGACTGGTTCTGTAGAGGGATGCTTGTTTCAGTACAAGGTGGTTACGGAATCGGGAAGTCATGGATACTATCAGAATGTAGAATGTTGGGTATTTTTGCAGGTTTAAATGTCTTTGAGTTTAATTTTGAAATGAATGATAAAAGATTAGCACAAAGATATTATAAGAGAATAACTGCACAAATGGAACAAGGTGGTAAATTTATTTATCCATCATTTGATTGTATATTGAATCAACATAATTTATGCAATAAGCATTTTAGAACAAATGAAATAGGTCTTTACGATCCAGAAACAGGGACAAAACCACATTCAATTGAATATCAGCCAAAAGGTTATAAACCATGTACATTTTGTAGAAATCATGAATCGTTTAAAAGAGATTATAAAATGGACAGTTGGTTTATTGAAATCGAAAGACCAGCTATCTCAACAGAGAAAATTCTAAGTAAGACTCAAGCGGTAACAAGAACTTATGGAGATAATTGGAGATTAAAATGCTTTCCTAGATTTTCAGCTACATTATCAGACATGGAACGACAATTAGATATTGCAGAATATCTTGAAGGATTTATCCCTGACATAATCATAGTTGATTATGCTGATATTGTAGTTCCTGAATTAAAAGATGGCAATGATGAACAAAAAATTGATGACATATGGAAAAGTCTTGCGAGAATAGCAGGAGAGAGACATACTCTTGTTATAACTGCAACACAAATAAAAACCGCTGCATTAAATAAAAGAAAATCAAAGATGGGTGATGCTTCTGGTTCTGCTAGAGCTAAATATGGACATCCAGATATTGCATTTGGAATACATCAAACTCCAGAAGAAAAACAAATGAGATATATTAGAGTTAGCAAAATCAAAGGTAGAGATGAACAATTTAACGAACTGGAAGAAGTGAGAGTTCTGAGACAACTTGAAGTTGGTCAAGCATTTCTAGATAGTGAAAGAGAGGAAAAATGGTAATAACAGGATATATTCAAAATGGTAAAATACATTTTATTTCATCTAAAAATATAACACAATATTTTATATGTTGTGAAGAGATTGACATATATCACTGTAAGATAATAACTTTTGATTCTTGTGAAAGACATATATCTTCTAAAGATATATGTCTAAAATGTTGGTTTCCTAATGGAATCCCAGAAAGTATTCAGAAAAGAATTGACAATGAAAAAGAGTGGGAGTGGATATGGGAATAATAAAATATGAATACAAAATAAGATATTTTGAATATAGTGGATGTTTTCCATTTAGCTTTGATAATTTTGAAGAGAATTTAAATGAATATGGTAATAACGGATGGGAATTAATTTATATAGATAATTCAAAATTGATATTCAAAAGGATTAAGGAATGACAAAAACAGTTTATTTTCAAAATAATAAAATTCATATTATTAAAAACAATTTTGAATATAAACAATTATTATGTGGAGAAGAATTAAATGAAGAATTTGGCTACTTATTAGCTTTTGATTCTGATAGAAAACTAATATACACAAAAGATTTTTGTAAAGAATGTTGGTTTCAATTTTTTGAAGGGAGAGAACCTCATGGAAACTAATGAAATTATAGAAGATGATTCAACTTTTGCAATATTAGATGATGAACAATTGTTGAGATTTCGTGTTGGTCCTGTATTTGGCAAAGAAGGCCAATTGCCAGAATATGGAATATGGATTTGGTATCAATCGAAGTATTTAAAAAGTCCAATACAGGGACCATTTTTGATGGACAAGGAGATATTTGGTGATTTGGTATTGCATATAAATAACAAATTTAAAAAGTAATTTATTGTATCAATCAATAATATTTTATGCCTCTTCAAAAACCATGCTATATTGCTATTGCTTGGGTTGTTACTTGCTGTGCTTACATGCTTTAGCTCAATTGGTAGAGCATCAGCCTTGAAAGCCGAGTGTTGTGGGTTCGATTCCCACGAGCGTAACCTAAATAGTACAGCAGATTTACAACCCATCTTTTATGGGGGAGAATTGATGAAAGGTTTTCAGACTTGCTAAAAAGCTAATTGTAAAATCTTACATGCAAACGGTGGTTCGCCCCACCCTCCCCCGCCATCTTTTAAAGGAAGAATATGGAAATAACTCTTGATGATATTGAAATTTATGATCTTGGAAATACCATCCAAATATCAGGAATTATTATATCTGGAAATGAAAAAGATTATTATTGTTATCTTCCAGATTATGTAGAAGATTTGCATAACGAAATATACTTAAATATGAATTTAGAAGATTGGAAGAAATTCTTTCGTCAAACAGATACATTGAAAACAGAAGTATTCTCCCAAAATGATGGTCAATTTATAAAAACTATTGTAAGGAAATGCGAAAGACAAATTGACCAATTTGTAAGCTGGAGAGTTTTTCAACGGGATCATTATTCATGTAGATATTGTAATAAAACAGGAATTCCTCTAACGGTTGATCATTTAATTTTATGGGAAAATGGTGGTCCAAGCATAGAAGAAAATCTCTTGACTGCATGTAAAAAATGTAATAAAACTAGAGGAAGAATGGAATATACTAATTGGCTTGATTCTGATTACTATATACAGATTTCAAAGAATTTGCCAATTGATATAGTAAGAAAAAACGAATATTTGGCTTCAACTCTATCTTCGATTCCTCTAAAAATTAATAAGAAATCAAGATAGATTTATTTATGGGGAATGCCATTAAAAGGTTATTTGACTTCCAGAAATGGCACAAAGTAATCATACATGCGTTAGATTTAGGATCTAAAATTGCAATGGAACAACATTCCCCACCAGTAAACAAATGGGATTACTAAGAAGGCATACATGTTATCATCGGAGAAAACAATAAAGCCTTTTTGATTTATCCCATTTTTCAATTTAGGGTTACTTTTTGAGGATACATGCAAAATTGAAGGTTCGAGTCCTTCTGTAGTCTTCGGACTATACGGCGGAATTGGTAAACGCATCTGACTCATAATCAGACTTTACAAATGAATGCCTCAAATAACTTACCCTAATCTTTTCAATTAAATATGGATATAGCGAAGTCGGGTATCGCACTTGCTTTGGGAGCAAGGGATCGGAGGTTCAAATCCTTCTATCCAGACCAATTTAACTCAAACCAAAGGAGTAAATCATGGAAAACACCGGGATTTCTAAATCCCAACTTGTTTCTCAACTCATCAAAATTGGACACAAAGATCTAACTATTTATCAAGATATTGGATTCCAAGCTGCAAATCAAGAACCTGAATTATTTGCTCATATTATTGCATGGAATTCAAAAAAAGGCGAAGTTAGAGATAGCAAAGTGGCATTGCCAATCATCGCCTTGAAATCAAAAGGCGATGATGAATTATTTGAGAATTCTGCAGCCAATCTCTGCCTCCTTGACATGAGAGATTTTCTAAGAGCAAGTAGATTTTCTAAATCTCTTCCTATATCTTATGATGGCGGGTCAAAATTTCTGAAACAAGCAGTAAATCTTTATTTGAGAGAAAGAGAGAAGAATAAAAGATGGTGGAATAAAACTGCTATGCAACATAGAGAAAGTCTTAAATCTCTTTATGCCATGTATCATATAAAACCATCTGATTATGCAAATTCAATTCTCTTTAAAAAAGAATATCCAGTAAATAGCCCTTTTGCTGCAATCAGACAATTGAAAAATATGAATGCAGAAGAGGCTGCTGGTACAATTTTGAATTATGAGATTCCATTTCTCATAGCTGTTGGTGCATTAGGTGGAATAAAAGGTAAAACGGATCTTATTCTTGCTTTAATTGAAAGAATGAGTGGGAATGAATTAATCAATAACACCAATATGCTAAAGAAATATGGAGTTTTTGAAAATCCAACTCTTAAAGCTGCTTACGACAAAGCAGTTGAAAGAATGAAGACTAGTAAGAAAAATGTAAGTACATTAAAAGCTGGCAAAGCGGCAGAAGTATTGAAAAGGACAGATATAAAAACGGCTTCAAAACTTGAGAACGTTCAGGAACAAAGACTTGAGAAACTAGGAGGAATTGAAGGCGATTGGCTTGTCCTTGGAGATAGAAGTGGAAGTATGCAAACTTCTATAGAAGTTGCGAGAAATATAGCTGCTCTGATTGCACAACAGGTAAAAGGTAAAGTTTACCTTGTATTTTTTAATGTTCAACCTACTTATTTTGATGTAACAGGTAAAACATTAGAAGAGATCAAGGATATGACCAAAAGGTTGAATGCAGTCGGTGGTACTTCAGTAGGTTGTGGACTTGATTATATTTCTGAAAAGAGTATTGTTGTAAATGGAATAGTGATTTGTTCTGACGGAGGAGATAATACCAATCCTTTATTTCATACTGCATATGCAAAATATGCAAAGAAATTTGACATAGAACCAACTGTATATTTACTTCATGTACCAGGAGAAACTAATAGACTTTCTTACAACTGTAAAATCTCCAATATCCAAATTGAAGAACAAGAGTTGGGTAAAAGAGTTGATTACTATTCTTTACCTAATGTAATTAGAACACTTAGAACAAATCGGTATTCATTTATTGATGAGATCATGGAAACTCCATTGATGACATTTAAGGATGTTTTTAAATCTTACGAAAGGAAGTAAAATGAGAGTATTAACAATTACTATAGATGTTGATGTAGAAAAAATTGGTTCTATTGAGGAATTGATTTTGATTCAGTCGCAACTTCGTACCATTGATAATGGGTTTCAAGAATTAAAGACTGATACGCCTGAATGGGTTACTGATAAGATTTCTGAAGTAGATCATGAAATCAATACTAGAATGAGGGGTGAATTAATGAGGCGTTTACGGCAAGCTAAGGCAAGAAGGTCGGCTCTTAGGACTGCCGATGAAAAACGTGGTGATCTTGATAGGGAGATCACCGAACTTGAGGCTAAAATAAACTAATAACACAACTTCTCTTCCTTGGCGATACTCAAAAGGTATCGCCATTTTACTTACGGAGTTCAAATGGATATTAAACAATTAAAAAAAGAAATAAAACAACTTGAGGAAGATTTACTATCTGTAATTAATGCAAAAATTGCTATTTTTGAAACAAAAACAGATGTAGGCATTTCAAATATAGATATTAAACTTACAGAAATGACAACAATTGGAGATAAAAATAGAAAACATTTTGTTTCAGATGTGAAATGTTCTGTTAATTTTTAAGGAGAATAATATATGGGATATATTGAAGATCCTTCAATGGTAAGAGTTGATTTCTTTAGAGGATCAGGTAAATGGTATACAACCGAAGCAGTTAAGTGGCTTGATTGGGAAAGTAAAAACTTAATTTATGATGTATTTAGAGAATCTCTGTTAGAACATTTTAAAAATTCTCCCAATAGATTGAAAGGGATGTGGGCAGTATGTCTTGAACCATATCATATAAATTCTCATCCATTAATGATGAAATGGGAAGGATAATATCATGTTGATTGTAAAAGTATTTTTAAATGAAAGAGAAATAGATTCAATTGCATTGATTAATACCGGCCATATAGAAGACGGTAAACATTTGTATAGATTTAGAAAACCAAAAGAATTGAATCATTTGGAAATTTATCACAATAGAAATGAACCATGGGGAATTTTGGTAGAAAAAGCATTGAATGAATATAACAAAAATATAGCGTAAAGAAAGGTAGAATAAAATGATCTATTCATTAAAAATTATGGTTTCTAGTGATAGAAATACAATTGCTATCGAACATAAACCTGTTACTATTGAAACAATATCATCAGATAGCGAAGTTACAGAAAAAGAACTTGACATGGTGGCATCTGCATTCCAACAACAACTATATCAACTCCTAAAATGTTTAACCAAAATATGAATTCAATTCAAGAATTCCTCAAAGAGTATAATATACCATATTGGGAACGTGGTAAAAATGTTGCTAGAGGATACGTCAATATACAATGTCCATACTGTGGGGATAGGTCAAATCATTTAGGAATTCATAAACAATCACATAAAACGAGTTGTTATAAATGTGGTGGTCATTCTCTAATCAAAACTCTTGAAATTCTAACAAAACTTCCATATTCTGAAATCAGAGAAATAATTAGTAAATTCCATGTAGGTTTTCCAGAAGAGAAAATACATAAACCAGTAAAAGGAGCATTAGAACAATACTTCAAATTCTTCAATAAAGATCTTCCAGAACCATACTTTAATTATCTTGCAAAGAGAGGATTTGACCCTTATTATCTACAAGAACACTATGGAGTGATATCATGCGGCAATATGACAAAATTCAAATTCAGAATCATCATTCCTATCTTTATGGATAATCAAATAGTATCATTCTCAGCTAGAGATATAACAGGACAAGCAATTAATAAATATGATTCTCCATCTGATAATGAGAATCTGATTCCTAGAGATAGGCTAGTGTACAATCTTAACCATTTAGAAGGAGATACTGTATTAATTGTTGAAGGACCAATAGATGTATGGAAAATAGGTGATGGAGCTGTAGCTACATTATCAACAAAATTTACTAATGCACAATTACTTCTTTTATTAAAGAAAGGAATTAAAAATCTATTTGTTTTATATGATCCAGAGAATCCAGCACAGGAACAAGCACAGAAATTAGCTAGCATAATGTGTCTTGCATCTTCCTTTGATCATGTAGAAAGATTAGAATTAAATTGCTATAGTGATCCTGGATCATTATCAATAGAAGATGCAAGACAAGTTAGGATCGAGGTATTTGGGAGATAAAAGTTATGGAAACTGTAACAATTACAAAGATTGAATATGAAAAATTGCAAATTGCTTATTATAAATTAATGGCATTAGAAGAACAAGGTGTTGACAAATGGAAAGGTTATAGTTTCGCAATTTCTTATTTTGAAATGATTAGAAAAGAACATAATATATAAGGAGAAATAAATGACAAAAGTAGAAGAACATCTAAGTCTATTGGGTATGAAAGTTGAAGATAAAGTAACAGGATTTAAAGGAATTGTTGCATCAATCAGTTTTGATCTTTATGGATGTATTCAGGCAATTGTTCATCCAGGAATGGATAGAGATGGAAAATTGATGGATCAATGCTGGTTTGATATAAATCGTTTGAAAGTAATTAGTGATTATCCTGTAATGAATCAGCCATTTGATACTATATCTATTGCAAATGGAGAACAAGGACCAGCAGATAAGCCAGTTTTTACCAAGTCCTAAAAACAAGCAATTTATTTTGAGTATCAATGAAGATTTTTATACCATATCAATCAAAGTATGCTAGAATGTGTTTGTCTTCAATAGTGACATAATTGGTATGTCGCTTCTAATCAAAAACAATAGTGAAAGGATTAATTTTTATGGGCGCATTGAATAAGGCAGTTGTTAATGAAATGTCCATCAAGAAGTTTACTGAAGTTATTAACGATTTCAATAAGCTGGAGATTAAGGATGGCGAAGATAAGGTTATTAAGATTGACGTTAAAAAGTTGAAGAATAAGGATGAGATGGCGGCTTGTTTTGTTGCGGCTGTTAATTCTGTTCCTGGCGATGATGATGCAGTGGCTAATGCTCTTAGTTCTCTTGTCATTGAAACATATGCTAGTCTTACTACAATTCCGGAAGAAGTAGAAAAGCCGGAAGGTGCAAAGAGAGGAAGGAAGCCCAAGGAACCCGGTGAAGCAAAGCCCAAGAAGGAAAAGGTTAAGAAAGAGAAGAAGGAATCTTATGGTCGGGCTGTCTCTGTGCGAGATGCAATGATCGAAGGCAATGAAACTATTGAGGCAATTAGTTTTAGGTCAAATCAGTTGTATCTTGAACATAATCCTGGAGCCAATGATTCTACTTCTGCTGCCCAACTTTGGGTTGAACAATGTATCCGTTGGCTTGTGCCTTTTGGATATCTGAAGATTGATGAAGTTGGCAATTATCAACTTGTTATAAAACCTGTAATTTAATTCCATTTCTACATAAACTACCCCCCATAATGGGGGGTAGTTCCTTCCTCAAAATAACCATAAGGATCATATAATGGAATCAATAAAAATTAAAGAATCCGTATTGATGCAATACCCGGATCTCATTTAAATAAAGGATTTTCTGAATCAATAATTTATGCCATAAAAACAAGAAATTTAGTGATTTTTACTCATAACGAGAATGAATATATAATAGATCCAGAAGAAATCATACATAATATCTATAAACAGACTTATAATAGTAATATATAAGAAAGAACAAAAATGAATATATGTATTATAGATGCTGATTTAACTAATAAAAAGCGGCATCGTTTCCCAAATCTTGCTGCTATGAAAATCTCTTCATATCATAAACAAAAAGGGGATATAATCACTCTTAAATTAGATATCCGAAACCTCATGTCTAAACTCAACTACAATAATATCTACTCATATGATAAAGTATATGTGACAAAGGTATTTACAGATACTTTATTTCCTGAGAATGTACTTCAACTCAAACATGTAGAATATGGTGGTACTGGATTTTTCTATGATAAATCTCCTCAATTACCAGATGAAATAGAACATATAATGCCAGATTATCATCTCTATGATGATTTTGTTGCATCTCAGGATCTAATAGATCATGATCGAAGAGATACTTTTGAGATTTACAATCAAGTAAATATTGGTAAATTGACAACTGGATGTTTTAGAGGTTGTGAATTCTGTGTGAATAGAAATTGTAAAGTAGTCAAGCTACATTCTTCACACATGGAATTCTATGATCCAAAAAATAAATACTCTTGTTTCCTCGATGATAACTTTCTTGGATATAAAGGATCTATTGGTATTCTCAAAGAATTGTATGATTTCGGTAAACGAATCCAATTTAAACAAGGATTAGACATTCGCCTCCTTAATAAGGAAAATGTAAAATTATTATCTGATGTAAAATACTATGGAGATTATATCTTTGCGTTTGATAATATAAAAGACAAGAATATGATTGTTAAAAAACTAGCACTATGGAGAGAATATAATAAATCCAGTACAAAACTTTATGTTCTATGTGCATTTGATAGAACTGGTAATTATGATTTAAGTTTTTGGAAAACCGACTTGGTTGAAACTCTTGAAAGAATGAAAGTATTGATGCAATTTCAATGTATTCCATACTTTATGAGATATGAAAAATACAAAGATTGTCCTTGGGGATATTTTTATACATTGCTTACTAAGTGGTGTATGAATCCTGGCAATTACAAGAAACTAAGTATTCGAGAATACTTTGAAAAATGGAAACATAATAAAATATTATTTGATGTTCTACAACATATAGATATCAATCATTACATTGATCTTAAATATGAAGATTTTAAATCTAAGGAGATATAAGATGAAATGTAGATCAGTTGAAACAAAATCTAAAAACAGAATTCCTGAAGTTGGAGAAGTGTGGAAATATAAAAATACATACAATAATACAATTTATATGAGAATTTCTGATTCTCCAGGAAGAGATATTTTTGATAGTATTTTTAATAAACAACAATTAAATGAAAAATTCTTTAGTGTTGATTTATTAGTAGGAAATATTATATATACTTCATTAGATTGTGATAATATTATCATCCTCAAACCAAAACAAGTTGTTAATGGCATTATTGAATTTGAACCAGCAGATTAAGGAGATATAATGAATTTTTGGGAATCATATATTTTAGTTCAAATTATAACACATCTTTCTTTAGGTATTGCATGGATATTATTTTACGTTCTTAAATTCCTTAATTAAGGAGATATAAAATAATGGCAAAAGGTTTTCTTCAAAAGCGTAAAAATATTGTCTCAGCATTGAAAACTGTAATTAGTGCAATTGATATCAAAGATCAACTTCTTATTGGCGCAGATAGTTTTATCTTTGCTGATGAATATGTACATACTTATTCTAATAGAATGTCATTCTCATATCCAATAAAGACAGGAGTAAATTGTACAGTAAAAGCTACTGAGACTCTAAAGATTCTTGAAAAGATGAAATCTGAAGATGTTACACTGAAACAAAATCCAGACAATCTTGAGATATCTGGAGATAATACTACTCTTAAAATGGTATTGATTCAAGAAGATGATGGAATCCGTAAACTTGTAAATTCATTCAATATTGATGATCTGATATTCCATGATCTACCAAAGGACTTTATGGAAGGAATTAGACTTTGTTCGTATTCAATGAGTCTTGATCCAAATGTAATAGAAATCAATGGAATAGCAATTAAAGAAGATTGTGCATGGTCTACAGATATCTATCGTAATTCTCGTTATAAATTTGATGAATCTATAGATTTTGATTTTACAATACCAGCAAGTTCTATTACCACTCTTCTTAAAATGGTTTATCCACCAATCTCATATGCAGTTGGTGATGGATGGATACATTTTAAGTGTGACAATGGTATTGTATTTAGCACCAATGAATTGATGAAATCATTTCCAATCTCAAACCTTATCAAAATCTTCAACTCATATGATGAAGAGTTTAAAGAATACCAATTTCCTAAAGATCTGGAAGAATGTCTTGATGTAGCAGGTATTCTTGCCAGTGTTCTCGACAAAGATGATCCTGTATTGAATGTAGAGATTTATAGAAAAGGTAAGAGACTTTTTGTTAAAGGACAAAACTCAAATGGTCGTGTTGAAGATAGTGTTGAAATTGATGGAGAAATGTTTGAAGAAGGTATGAGTTTTAAAATATCACCCACATTCCTTAAAACTATCCTTTCAATCACTCGTAATTTTTCTATAGCTGATGAAAGTGTTATGATTTTTAAAACGAAAGCGTTTCGACACCTTATGTCAAAATGGTGATATTATGGAATTTGAAGTAAGACAAATTTCTAATAAATGGTGTAAATCTTGGCTATTATATAGACACTATGCTAAAACAATTCCACTAATAACATTTGCTTATGGATTATTCTCTTTAGATCAAGAAATTATGGGTGTTTGTACGTTTGGTTCTACTCCATGCAGAAAATTTAATAATGGTGGTGAAATATTTGATAACAAATTGGAGATAAATACCTTAGAATTGAATAGGTTATGTGTGGCAGAAGGATTACCAAAAAATTCATCATCTTTCTTTGTTGCGAAATGTCTTTCTTTGCTACCAAAGCCTGTTTGTATTCTAAGTTATGCAGATGCAGGAGTTGGACATGTAGGATATATCTATCAAGCCACAAATTGGATATATACTGGATTGTCAGAACCACAAGATTATTATGTCAATATAATAACTGGTAAAAGAATCCATCCAAGAAGTGTTTTTAACTCCTATGGGACTAGGAATAAAGACAAAATTCCTGAATACATACAAAGATTTAAAGAAGAAGATTCAAAACATAGATATTTTAAGTTTTTAGGAAGTAAGAAACAAATTAAAGATATGTTATCTAAGCTAAAATATTCAATCCTTCCTTATCCAAAAGGAGAAACAAAAAGACACAATGAAGACGTGAAGATAAAAACTAGAGGCTTGTTATATAAAATATAGGTAAATAAAATGACCAATAAAGAATTATTTGCAAGAATCAGAGATATCATTAAAGAGTATGAAGAATCTAACCTAAACGAATTTGATGTAGGAGTAGGATGTTCTATTGATTTGTTAGAAAACAATTATTGGAATACCTATACCTACGATGGTAAATTCTTCATAAAAAGCCCACCTTCTGTAAGATACGCAACAAAGAAAGAAATATTTCATGGAAGAAAATAATTTAGAAATAAGGATGTCTATAGGTAAAACTATCTCTCTAGGCAAAGGGAGTTTTGAATTTGTCAGGATTGATATTGGAATTACTCAAAAATGTTCGATAAAAGAGAAAGAAGCATGTTATAAATCTCTTCGTGAAGATTTGATGGATAAATTGGCAACAGAATGTGACATAATTGAAAAGAATAAAAAGATATGGCCTGATTGTGAATAGGAGTTAAATATGGAAAGAATTTGGTTATGGTTTGATTTTAGACCGATGATTGAAATGGTTACAGTTGGGGATTTATTTCCAGTATTGATATCATTACTTTTTGTAATAATCTGTATATTTATAGATCTTGCTAGTCTTAAAAATAGAGTTAGAAAATTGGAGGGAAAAGAATAATGGCCGATCCAAATTATGTAAATATTGGTTCTAATACTATAAAATTGATAGAAGAATGCGGTGAATTAATACAAGCTGTATGTAAGGGGGACAGATTTGGTTGGCAAAATAAATATCCAGATAAAGATTCTCCAACCAATCTAGAAATTCTAGAGTATGAATTTGAAGATTTAATCAGAGCATTTAATAACCTAAAAGAAGAAATTCTAAATGGAGAATAATATATGGCTGCAACTGATGCATTAGCAAGAAAATATCGCCCTCAAAATTGGGATGAAGTATTTGGCAATGAAGCACTTGTTTCTATGATTAAACAAAAACTAGAAGATGATGCATTGCCACATGCTATACTTTTAATTGGAGAAAAAGGCACAGGCAAAACAAGTGTTAGCAGACTTATGGCGAAAAGTCTTGGATGTACAGAACAAAATATATTTGAATATAATATGTCTGATACAAATGGTGTCGAAGATATGAGAAAGATTGTTAGTACAATGTATCTTTCTCCAGTAGTAGAACGTGGTGGCAAAAAATTAAAAGTTTATATACTTGATGAATTCCATCGAGCAACTCCACAAGCACAAGACTGTCTTTTAAAACCTCTTGAAGAACCACCTGATTTTATTTATTGGTTCTTGTCTACAACAGAACAAAGAAAAGTTATTGATACAATACAATCAAGATGTGCAAGATATGAGACAAAGCCTCTTGCACCTAGAGAGATGAACGAATTAATAGATTGTATTCTTGAAGCAGAAGGAAAAGAAATTGATAGAAAGGTTCAAAGTAAGATTGTGATCAATAGTAAAGGAAGTTCTAGAAATGCTTTGGTTGCATTAGAAACTATTATAGACATTAAGGATATTAGTCTAGCAATTGACCTTGTGGATAGTGGAATTGAAAATGTAGACATTTTGGAAGTATGTAGATTGCTTGTGAAGGGGGGGAATGACCTTTGGGTAAAATTGGCTCCCATGATTGATAAAGTTAAGATTGAACCAGAAACTTGTCGATTAAGCATTATGGGTTATATGGCAAGAGTGGCAATTAATGACCCTTCTAAAGCCTCTAGGATGTGGCTCATATGCGATTCCTTCCGTGAAGTGCTACACTACAACGGCAAACCGGGCTTGATAATGCAGTTGATAAATGCCTGCACTGTAGCAAAATAAGGATGGTAAAATGATAGAAGGAACTAAGTCTGTTTTATTTGGATGCCATAATCCCGTTATGCATGGTTTGGCAGTATTAAGAGCGTGGAAATTAGAATATGGATCATGGCCTGAATGGTGGCAAATAATTGGAATATTTTTACATGATATTGGTGTTTGGGGAAAACAATATTTAAGCGATGATAATGCCAAGAAAGGTCATTGGGAATTAGGTGCAAAAATAACATGTAAATTTACAATAAAAATTTGTAAATATTTCTTAAAAACTGATTATTTGACTCAACGTGAATTAAGTTCAAAAGCTTGGATGTTTTGTGCTGGTCATTGTCCAGAAGAATCTAAATGGACTCAAAGCTTACTTATGAGAGCAGACAAGGCATCATGGTTAGTTGCACCTTTATGGTGGATGAAATGGAATTATTGGTTAGAGGGATTTAAAGGATTTAGTCCTATTTATTGGAGACGATTGGTTAGAGAAAATTTAAAACTTAAAAAACCATTAGGTAATCATGAATTATATATCAAATACAGGAAATAAAATGCAAACATTCCTCGCTTCTCCAGATTTCATAGAATCAGCAAAAGTATTAGACTATAGAAGACTTGGAAAACAAAGAGTAGAAGTTCTTCAAATTCTTAATACTTTAAGATATGGAAGTAGATGGGAAAATCATCCAGCAGTTCTTATGTGGAAAAATTATGAATCGGCTTTATGTAAATATGGTTATGCTATTTGTGATGAGTGGACAAATAGAGGATATATAGATAATACAAAATACAAAATATCAGAACATGATTGGTATTATTTAAATATTTATACCCTAATTGAGTATCCACTTTGGTTAGGTAATGAAGATTTTCATAGAAGTCATCGTTCAAATCTACTAAGAAAATATCCAGAACACTATAGACAATTTTGGCCTGACGAGAGAGATGATTTGCCTTATACTTGGCCTGTCAGAAAAGGATATTAGATGACAGATTGTTATTCAAATAAATGGATATGCAAATCATGTTATAATGGATTTTGTAATATCCATAAAAGGAGTTTTGAAATATATCCATTGCCTAATTTAGAATATGTAAAATGTATTTATTGTAATAATATTGCAGAGCATTTTATTTGCGCTTTGATATCGGAATTTAAGAAAGGAGATGTAATTGAAAGTAATTAAATATATTATAAAACTAACAGATTATTTCACTCTCCAACTTCCATTAAATGCGAAAATCCTATGCTGTCAAACACAAAAAGAAAATCCTTGTTTGTGGATATTATGCGATCCAGAAGCAGAATTAGAAGATAGAAATTTTAGACTTGCTGGAACAGGACATTCAATAGATGAAGATATTTTAGATCTTATCTTTATTGATTCGTTCCAAATATATGATGGTATGCAAATCTATCATCTTTTTGAAATTAAAAATTCTTGGGGAGGCTGATAAAATGAGTGATGATATTAAAGAGAATGAAGAGATTGAAACTCCTAATGATTCTTACTGGAAATGCGATGATGAAATTATTAAAATCGCAGAAGAATTGATATCTAATTTCCACCCCGACGCGGCCTATTCTAATATATGCTATATGTTCAGAAGTGAGCATCAGAAAGCTGGCGGAAAGGTGGTGCTCGGTAAATGCTCGAAACAGAGTGATAAACTAAAAATACTTCACGGATTTGATTTTATTATTGAATTTGCTCATGACATATGGCAACAACTTACAGATATCCAAAGACAGGCATTGATTCTACATGAATTGAAACATATTGAAATAACCGAATCAAAAGAAGGTGAACTTAAACTACGTGTCGCAAAACATGATCTTGAAGAATTTCGTGATGTGGTAGAGATCTTTGGTCTCTATACTCAGGATCTTCAGGCCATGGCGTCGGTGATTGTGGAGGCAAAGGAAAAAGAATGAAAAGATCAAATTCTGATTTTATAATGCCATGGGGTAAATTTAAAGGTAAATCAATAGAAGATATTCCTTCAAGTTATTTGAAATGGCTTGCTGAAAAATCAAATGAAGATGATGTCTGTGAAGCAGCGGATGCAGAATATGAGTGGAGAACAGAATGGAACAAACATTGGGAATAAATAAATGACTGATATGTTGATGGAATATTGCAAATCAATTGAAGAAGCAGATACTCTATTTTGTAACTTTTCAAATAAACATTTACTATTTCCTTATCCAAATAATATTATGTCAATTTATTCAATAATGTCATGGTCTATTTGGAATACAGAATATTCTAAGAGAACTTCAAATTTAAGATAAATGGATTAATTATGCAGAATAAAGACTTTGCACATCTTCATGTACATACAGAATATAGTCTTTTAGATGGTGCATGTAAAATCAAAGAATTAGTCACTAGGGCTAAAGAATTAGACTTTGAATATTTAGCAATAACGGATCACAGAAACATAGACGGTTCTATTAAATTTCAAAATGAGTGTGAGAAGCAAGGTGTTAAAAGTGTCATAGGCGTGGAATTCAATATTGTCAAGGATGCGACTATCCGAGCAAAAGAAAAGAATCATCACATAACTGTTCTAATAAATAATCAGGAAGGTTGGCATAATGTATTAAAAATGCTTACATATGCCAATCTTTCTGGCTTCTACTATAGGCCAAGAATTGACTATCCTACATTTCTCAATCATTGTAGCGGTCTTACTGTATTGACAGGTTGTGCTAATGGCGTTCTAGGAAGTCCAGAAGGAAGGCAATTCCTAGAACAATTGCAAGAAAAAATACCTGATGATATCTTTGGCGAAATAATGCCACATAATACTGACTCGCAGAAAGCAATGAATGAGTTGGTAATTGAAACAAAGATCAATGGAAAATATCTACCATTATGTGCAACATTAGATTGTCACTATATCTACAAAGAAGACAAAGAATCTCATGAAGTCCTTCTTGCAATGCAGACTCAAAAAAAATGGTCTGATCCTAATCGAATGAAATTCACTGATTATGATCTTCATTTGAAATCAGCCAATGAGATGATTAAGGCATTTGAGAAACAAAATCAATTAGATTCAGATATCTATCTTGAAGCAATGCAACAAACGGTTTATATAGCAGAATATTGTTCTGAATTTAAAATTCAAAAACAAAATATAAATCTTCCTCTTCCTCCATCTGTAAAATCTCAAACTATCTGCAAAACAAGTGATGAATATTTACAACATCTATGCGTTCAAGGAAGTATAGAAAAAATTGGCGAATTTATGCCAGCAGAATATGAAGAAAGATTTGAGCATGAATTCAAAGTAATCAAAGATAAAGGATTTATAGAATATTTTCTAATTGTTTGGGATCTTATTCAATGGTGTAAACAAAATGGCGTAATGACAGGACCAGGAAGAGGTAGTTGCGGTAGTTCATTGTTGGCGTATTTTTTAGGTATTACTAATATTAATCCTCTTAAATTTGATCTCCCATTTTCAAGATTTATTAATGAAGAACGATTAGATATGCCAGATATAGATATTGATTTTAGCAACAGAGATAAAGTCAGAATCTATCTTGAGGGAACTTACGGGAAATATAATATTGCAGGGATATCTACTTTTCAAAAAATGAAGAATAAATCTTCTATAAGAAGTGTAGCAAGTACATTTGAAATTCCTTTAAAAGAAGTAGATTTATTCTCAAAGCAAATAGGCAAAGATGATACTATTGAAACTGTTCTAAATACAGAAATAGGCAAAGAATTTGATAGAAAATATTCTCATATTGTAGACCATGCAATAATCCTTGAAGGAATTAATAAGAGCAGTGGACAACATGCAGCAGGAATTATAATCTCAAATGAAGATTTAAGAGATGGAACAAAATGTAATCTTGCAATGAGAGATGGTTCTTTGACGGTCAATTGGGAAATGGCCGACTGTGAGTATATGGGGTTAATGAAACTTGATGTACTTGGTCTATCAACTCTTGAAGCACTGGATGAAGCAAAAAGACTTATCAAAGAGAATCATAACAAAGATATTGATTTTACAAAGATTAATCTTGAAGATAAAGCAGTATTGAAAGATATCTCCAATGGCTATACAATAGGTGTTTTTCAAGCAGGTACTAAACCAATGACTAAACTTATCAAGGAAATGGGAATAGAGAAGTTTAGTCATTTGAGTGATGCAGTAGCACTTGTAAGACCTGGACCTTATGATAGCGGTCAAACTACTGAATATATTAAACGCAAACATGGAGAGAAATGGAAACCAATTCATCCACTATATGAAGAAATACTTAAAAATACTTATGGATTGATTGTTTATCAAGAAGATGTAATGAATGTTATTTACAAAGTAGCAGGTTTACCATATCCAGTTGCAGATAAAATCAGAAAGGTAATTGGAAAGAAACGAGATCCTGCTGAATTTAAACCATTTAAAGATCAATTTATGGTAGGATGTTTAGAAAATCACACTTTATCAAGAGAACAAGCTGAGACATTTTGGGAAGGTTTACAAAAACATGCATCCTATTCCTTCAATAAAAGTCACAGTTGCGCTTACGCAATGATAGGAATGTACACAGCTTGGTTAAAGCATTACTATCCTGCAGAATATATTTGTGGCTGTCTGACCTATGACCAGAAGACTTCTAAGGATGATTTAATTAAGGAAGCCAGAAGACTAAGTTTGGATTTGCTAACACCCAAGGTAGGCATCTCAGATGGCCGTAAATGGCTTATTAAGGACAAGAAACTGGTCGTGCCCTTCTCAGCTATAGAAGGAGTCGGGGATAAAATGGCTGACGAGTTAGTGCTAAGTCTAACACCAAAAAAGAGGAAGGGATTTTTTATTCTTGAGTCTCAGCAATACAGTGTCAAAGGCAAGATGTTAGATATCCTTAATGACATCAAAGCATTTGATAAAGATGCTGACATAGATCAATCGGTTGCAGAAAAGTATTTTAAATTTAATGTATTAGGTAAGATTGACAATAAATATCCAAAATTGATAGAACTTCTTGAGAAGAATGGCTATCACAATATTGCAGACATTGATAAAGCATTTAGTGGTGATATCCATGTAAAACTTGAGAAGACTTGTAAACCATTTGAGATTGATAAGAATCTATTCAAGTGTCAATCCTGTGAATTACATTTACATGCACGAAGGCCAGTTCCTCCTTCATCTGCTAAGAATAAGATTGTTATTGTGATGGAAGCGCCAGGAAAAGTTGAAAATGATGAAGGGATTGCTTTGATCCACAAAGCCGGAGAAACTCTTTGGAAGGAACTGAAGAAATACAAATTGACCAGAGATATGTTTCATGTAACCAACGCGGTTCATTGTTATCCCGGTTCTATCATCAAAAATCCATCAGAAAAACATATAGATGCTTGTCGTAAATGGTTGGATGCAGAACTTGAGTTTATTCAACCCAATCTTATTCTTGCTGGTGGCAATATATCAAAATATTATTTTAAGAAACAAATGGGTGGAATTGTAAAGCAGGTTCAGGAAAATCCTACTGAATGGTTTGAGAATAACAAATTTGGATGTTGGATTTGTTGGAGTATGCATCCATCATCAGTTCTTCATAATCCAAATAATAAACTTTTATTTGAAGAAGGTATTAAGAATTTTGCTATGAAATGTAAAAAGATAGGAGGATTGTAATGACAAACACGGTTGATGTATTCTGTTCGGAATGTGGAGATAGAATTTCAACAGATGGAATGATAACTTATATCAATAAAGGACCAGTATGCAAAAAATGTTCTTTCGATTATAAACCAATCACTACTGAATCAGTTTTAACAAATTGGAAATCAATTATTTGTAAAAGTAGACAAATAAGAGATATTCTTCAAAAATTTCCTCAAAGTACAACAGCATATGAGAATACATATGAAGATGGAGTACATGAGACACTTTTATGGTTGATTGGAGAGATACCAGATGAAGATTTTTACCCTCTCCAAAAAGTAAAAGATTTTTAATCACGATACATTTGCATATGCTATAATGCTTATACAAATTGAGGGTAAGTATGACAGACAAAGAGTTTGAGTATAATTATGAAGCCGATTTAACAATTGATCCATACTACCTGCATGAGATTTGTTGTACTCATGCAGATATCTTTGCTAAGTGGGCAAAGGCTTATGCAAGAGCAAAAGCACTAAGATATGATGCAAAAGAGGCTTATGATGTAGCAAAAGCTAATCTCAAACATGAGATAGAAAAAATTAAAGCAGAACTCGATCATGACATCCGTACCAATTGGCAAAAATACGATCTTAAAAAGATCACAGATACAATAGTTGAAAATTGGATTATACGACATGAAGATTACCAAGAAGTATTGAAAGAATGTCGTGAAATCTTACATCAAGCTGCTATTAATCTTAATGAAGCACAGAAAAGAGAAGATGCATTAGAAGTAGCAGTAAAATCATTTGAGAATAGAAAGTCAATGATTGAATCAGATATAGATTTGTATAAACAAAATTATTGGGCAAAACCTAAAGAAAAAGGTTCTGTAGAAAGGAGGATTCAAGAAGTTATAGGGTCTGATATAAATGAAGAAGTGGTTGATAATTTATCAAAATCAAAACGACTTATTAGAAAGGAATTATAAATGACTAAGAAGGAATTGGCTGTTGACATCAAGGAATCTTTTGCAACAATCAACAGGGAAATGGCTGAAGAATTGGTTGATTTTATTTTTGATCGAATTAAATTTGAGATTTCCATGGGAAATGATGTAGATATCCATAAGTTTGGTTCTTTCAAGAATGTAGTTAGAGCACCGAGAACAGCAAGAAATCCTCGTAGTGGTGAAGCTATTGAAGTTGGCGAAAAGAATGCAATTCGATTCAAGCCTTCTTCTGCTTGGAAGAAAGAATTGAATTAATAAAGAATTGCTGCGGTGGCGGAAAGGATAGTCGCTCAAACCCATAGTCTGGATACTTTCATATCAGTGAATGACCGAGAGTACACCCGTTAAGCTCTGCTTAGTGCATCTTAACCAGTCATTAAAAGGCGAGGAATACCACAGATATGAAAAGTTGGGAACTAACAGTCAATGCCAGAAGTACAAGGTTCGATTCCTTGTCCGCAGCAACACTTAGAAAGATACCATGAAAACATTCTATCTAACAAGTGAGATTTGGTCAAAAGTATATCATCCTTATTTTGAGATATATGATCCTGATGGATGGAATAGAAAACCAGAATATTTTGATCATGAATGGTATCATATGAGAATTACAAGAAAAGAATTCTTGAGAAGAATGGCATCGTCTACATGTATGTTTAAAATACCATTCAATCAAATACCTTTTTAATATTTCTGGGAGAGTAGCCCAATTGGTAGAGGAAAAGAACTTAAAATTCTTCGGCGAATAGCTTGAGGGTTCGAATCCCTCCTTCCCCACCAATCAAACAAATAGGAATATAATATATGAAATATAGAATATTTTGGAAAGGAGATCCAGTAGGATATATTAATGATGAAGGATATCTAGAATTAGAAGATAATCTAGAATTAGACAAAGATCACATTCTTATCCCTATATTGATTACTGAAAAAGATGATAAGGTTAAGATAGGCGATTTTGTAATCAAAAGAAAAATTAGTAATTAGACATAAGGAGTATCAAATGAAGATTTCTGATCTTATGGATGAAGTGAAAATTGAAATTGAAGAAGAAAAGAAGGAAATGGCTAAGGGAGTTCTCAAGCAAAGACTTTATGAGATTCAATCTGCCAAAAAGTGTTTAACAAAGCTTGAAAAACAATTACAAGATTTACTCGATAAGGATATTGATGATGTCGTATAGAATTCACGACGGTTCAATACAAATATATAGTAATGGTAAAGATATGACCATTATTATGCCAGGACAAGGATCTTATATATTTAAAGAATGTTTTCCTAGAGAATTAATGATTAAACAAGACACAGATATGATTGAAACGACATCGCTATTTGGAAATTATAAATCATATCTTAGAAGTCCGGTAACTTTTACTATTGATTTATCATTAACCGCTAACATTTGTGAATCATCAAGTGATGATACTCCAATAAATATGACAGATCAATATACAATCCTTGAATTATTCAAGATAATTGAAAAACGAATAGATAAAAGGAGCAAATAATTTATGCCTAGTGCAAGAGAACTAATGAAGGCTGAACTGAAAGAATCTGTTCAGGAATCTCAAGAATCCAAAAATTTCAATTCTTCATCTTTTGAGACATACTTTACTGTGCCTGATGGAAGGAGTCAATGGATTCCTGAAGGTAATGATGATGGAGTTAAACATTATTGGGATTGTATTCCATTTCGCATTGGAAAACATTTTCCTGATAAGACTCTCAAGAAAGCACCTAAGCCTGGGACTTTTCGGCATGTTATGGATATCCATATGCATAAAAATGTCGGTCCTCTAGGTGCTAGCGTTGTATGTCCTATGAATACATTCAAAGCAGGTAAATGTTTTTCCGATGAAGAAGCTGTAGAACTTGGACGAGTTGCTGATCCCGAAGAGAATGTCGTTGGATGTCCTATCTGCGAACATCTTAAATCAGCACAAGCTGATGAACCTGATGCAGATAAACGCAAGGCAATCTGGAAAGAGAAGAAAGCCTATCGTCGAGTAATGTACAATGCTATTGTGCGTGATGGTGGCGAAGAGGAAGAGAAAGGTTGTCAGATTTATGAAGTAAGTCATCACTTCATGCAGAAGAATCTTGATACTCTTTCTGAAGAAGATGAGAGAGCAGGTACGGGTGCTGTCACTTATCCTGATCCCGATGAAGGTAAGACTATCTACTTTGTCTATAAGAAGAGTGGTAAAGGCAAGGATACTACTGCGGCATATGAAGGTCATAGGTTTGTAGATCGTATGGTTAAAGGAAAGCCATATGTTATTTCTGATGAAGAACTTGAAGACGCAATCTGTCTCGATGACACTCTGATTCTTATGACCTACAAAGAACTCAATGATCTTTATTGGTCAGTAGAAAGTAAAAAGACAGAAGATACTAAACAAGAAGAAAAGAAGGAAGAAAAACAAGAAGATTCCAGAGGTTCAAGAAGGCTTAAAAGGAGTACTACCGAAGAGACTCCTGAACCTGAGAAGAAAGATGAAGAAAAACAGGAAGAACAGTCTACTAAAAGACTCTCTAGGACCAGAGAAGAAGAATCTCCTGCTGATAGAGGACTAATTGCCAAATGTCCTTCAATGCTTGAATTTGGCAAAGATACACTTACTAATGAAGAATGTAATAAGTGTGCCGATGATGTTTACAAGGCATGTAAGGCAAAGAAAGATGAATTGGAAGCTGTAGAAAAGCCTAGAGGTAGACGTATTCTAAAGAGAGATTAAACAAACCCTCCATCGGCCCTGCCAGTGGTCGAAAAAGTATCGTGCAGCTATAATCATAATGATTATAGTGCGTCTTGAGAAAACTGGTGTAATAGCTAGATAGGTTGATTTGGGGCAACCTATCTAGCTTTATTTTATAACAAATAATGGAGGATTTTAAATGAATAAAAATGAGATTGTTCATATTCCTAAATATAGACATATTTTTATTACATTTTTATTTCTTGCATTCTTTGGGATAAATTTGGTATTTATTTCCTACAAACTCGAAATCTCTGTTCCTTGGTTTATTGCTATATATCTTCTAATTACATTTTGTAATATATTTGCAGAGATTATTATCAAAGGAATTGAATTAAATCTCAATAAGGAATAAATATGACTGAAGAATTAGATAAAGCAGCAAATAGAGTATTTAAACGTGCAGAGAAAGTATCAGATTCATTTGAAGATAATCTCAAAGTATTAGAATCACCCACTGATCTAATTACCAATTATACCAAAAATGATCTAATCTCAACTGGTTCAACACTTCTCAATCTTGCTTGTTCTGGAATGTGGGAAGGCGGCTATTATCTTGGAAGCGAAGTGCATCTTAAAGGAGATCCATCAACGGGAAAGTCTCTACTTGCTCTAACAATTATGGCTGAAGCAGTATCAAATCCTAGATTTGATGGATATGATTTGAAATATATTGAACTAGAATCAGCAATGCATTTTAACCTTGAAGAAATATTTGGCCCAAAAATTAAGAGAGTTGAAATCATTCCGGATAACGAGCATAAAGGTAATTATACTACTGTTAATTGGGAAAATGATCATCAAGTATTCATGAAAGGTGGAAAACCAATTATTAGCGTAACAGACTCATGGGATTCACTACCTCTTCCTGAAGATCTTATAGTAAAAAAGATAAAAGAAACAGAAGATGGAGAAGAACCAAAAGCATCTAAGGGTGGATGGAAGACGGGTAAGGCGATCCTTGCAAGTGAAGGTTTTAGAAAGACAATAGCTCGTATAGGAAAAACAAAATCTGTATCTCTTGTTTTATCTCAAACAAGACAGAATCTAAAGCAAGGATTCGGTCAACCAGAGAAAACCACAAGTGGTGGTGATGCAATAAGATTCTATGCAACTCATGCTGTTGGATTATATTTTGGTGCTGCAATAAATGTAGATATTAGAGGAAAGAAACGTAGAGTTGGTTCTTATGTCTATCTTGATGTTGATAAAAATAAACTAACAGGAAAAAGAAGGAAGGTAAAGATAGCAATCTATGACGCATACGGAATTGATGATCTTCAATCAATGATAGAATGGATGAGAGACGAGAATTTTTGGGGCAATGATAGAGGTAGAATAAATACAGAAGGAGATCTTGGTTTAAATAAAACTTACCATATTAAAGATATGATTAAGTACATTGAAGATGAGAATAAAGAAGACGAATTGAGACAAATAGTAGGTCAATGCTGGAATGATTTAGAGAATGAAATTATGGAATCAATTTCAGGTAGAAAACCTCGTTATAAATAGGGAATAACAAAATATGGATATTGATGAATTTGTTGAAATATTACACTCGGAAGTAAACGAATTCCAGAAATTTTGGGTAGAAAAATCTCAATCAGATCCAGACCACTATCCTTCTGATTTGGAAGTATCTGATTGGTTTGAACAAGTTGACTCTTATAACTCAATAATGATAGTAAAGGAGGAAGAAGATGACTTATGATGATCTTCAAATTGCATTTGTTGATCCAAAAGATTATTTTGGATCTGATGGAAAAACCTTCAAGTTCTTTGATGAATTGACGGAAGAACAATTAATTCCAATAAAAAATATCTTACTGGAAAACATCGACAATAGATTTAAAATTAAACATGTCACTTTTAAAGATAAAGTTGAATCACTTCATACTATTTGGGAAAAAATAAAAGAAGAATTGAAAGAAGAAAATATAAAACAATTTAAAAATGGATTAGTGGAGTAATTTCAATATTATGAAGCCGTCATGGAATCAATATTTTATGCTTTTGGCTAAACTTGTATCTACAAGAAGCACTTGTAATTCTCGCCCAACAGGTGCAATAATTGTCAAAAATCATCACATTCTTTCGACTGGCTATAGCGGAGCCGTACCAAACGCTCCGCACTGTACAGAATGCCCTCAAACAGCCCAAAATCGGCCTTATTGTCGCCGTCGAGAGATGGGCATAGATGACTCTAGCAAGACCTTGTATTGTTGTTCGTCGCATTCTGAAGCCAATGCTATATAGCACAAGCTGCAAAGATGGGTATTTCAATTGAAGGATGTGTCATTTATACAACTTTAGAACCCTGCTACACATGCCTAAAGCTTATTACTGCTGTTAATATTAAAGAGATATACTATGAATATCCTTATGATTCAAAAGAAGTAAAAGATAAAGAATTTTTGGATAGAGTCATTAAAGAATGTGGGATAAATATTTATCAACAATTAATAATAGATAAAGGTACTTTGAATTATGTCATGCCATTTATGACAAATATAACTTCTAAAAGAATATTATCAGCAACGGAGTAATATAATGAACATAAAGCCAATTTGGATTGAAGGAACAACCTTGGATGATACGTGGTTCAAGTTATTATATGCATTAAAAGAAAAAGGGCGTAGGTATCTTATTACCAAAGGAAGTTATGAGGGTCAATATAGACTTGCATTTGATGATGTAGCTGGATTTATAAAATATCCTCATCAAAGACCTTTGGCTCCTATTATGCCTGAAGGATTGCCAGCACCAACAACTGACGAAGATATTGAAAAGTATTTTGTTGAATATTTAATGGATGGGAATATAAAAGACAACGAAGACTACAAATACGGAACATTTATTTCAGGCGGAGAATATATAATCCCACAATTATACTTAAAACATGAAGGAGAAGCACGTTTTAATATCAATTATGCTTGGGATAAATCTCCTAAAATTATTGTTCCAAATCAACTTGATTGGATTATTAATCATTTTAAGAAATATGGATTTGGTACAGAACATTGTACGATCCAAGTAGGTTATCCTGAGAGTAATTTTGCTTATGATATACCATATACAAATGAACAAGAAAGGAAGACGAGTCCTTGTCTTAGAATGTTAGATTTTAGAATTATTGAAGATGGTGGGATAAATTATCTTACTACTAAAGTAGTATATAGAAGTTGGAGTCTGATTTCGGGATTCTGCACCAATATGGGAGGCTTTATTCTTCTCAATGAATTCATTTCTAATGAATTAGGAGTAGAACCAGGTCCATTATCATTTACCTGCAAATCATTACACGCATATCATTTCGAATTGGAATTTTTAGATAAAAGATTAGGAAAGTAAATATGAAGATAATTCGTGGTGATTTAATTGAACTAGCAAAAGAAGGTCATTTTGATGTCATAGTTCATGGTTGTAATTGTATATGTACAATGGGAGCAGGAATTGCTCTACAAATTAAAAAGGAATTTCCAAAGGCTTGGGAGATTGATAAAAGAACAAAATCTGGTGATCGTTCAAAATTAGGTAAGATAACATATACAAAAGTATTTATAAATGATATGCATTCTATATTTGTAGTTAACGCATATACTCAATTTGATACTTGTGTAAGAGGAGAGATGAAAAGAGTATTGGTAGAATACGATGCTTTGAGATCGTGTTTTGCTACAATTTATAAACTATTTAAAGGATATAAAATTGGTTATCCTAAAATTGGAGCAGGATTAGCATTAGGTGATTGGAATAAAATATCAAAAATTATTGATGAAGAATTAAAGGAATTGGATCATACCTTGGTTATTTGGAGATAGAATGGAAACTAAAATAAGATCAACAGTTGCAAATGCTATTGATCAATTTGAATTGGATTGGGCCACTATTAGTGGAATATGGTGGCGTCATAATAGAGATATGAATGTAACATTTCACTATCCATATAAAAAAATATCTCAATGCGTAATAGCACTTCAGACATTACAAGAGTGTGAGAAGTTCTTTCAAAAGGAAAATCTAAAAGTAGAAAGAGGTATTGGTGGAATTTTGATAGACACAGATACAGGTAGTATGGAAATCGAAGTGATATAAAGGAATATTAAAATGGATGAAATTAAATATGATGAAGTAATAGATTCTATTTCTGGAAGGCGAAGAATTATAGTTGAAGCGTCTCCAGAATATATTGCTGATTTCTTTAGACAGACAGAAGATGATTCTTGCAAAGCTTATTATATTGATTTAGGAATTCCAAAAGATGCAAAATTTATAGGAATTAATTTTGACTTTCAAACAGATATATTTCAAATATGTTATGAACATCCAAGTTTTGATTTAATAGAATATGGACAAAGATTACCTGTCAAAAGAATAAAAATTATAACTTATTATTTATAAAGGAGTTTTATAAATGAAATTTTTTAGATATTTATTCAGAAATAAATCTCGTAAAGATCCAAGAAATGAAAGACTAGACGAATTAATAAAAATGTTTGGAAGAAATTTAGTTTTAGATTTATTAAAAGAAGATAATAATTGTGGAATTTTTATTGACAATATTAAAATAAATCCACATAATTATGATCACACAAATAAAGAATTAGTAGATACTGTTCATAATATGAAAGATTTATCTATCTCTGAATATAAAATATGGTTTAGTCATATGGATAATAAAGTTAAATTATTACTAAAATTGAAAACTATAAATAAAGAATATAATAGAAGGTGGGTCACTCCTGACGATATAAATAAGGAAGATAATGAATAGAATAATCGTAGATTGCCATTTTTTGTGCCATAGGGCGAAGCATTCTCTCAAAGGATTATCTCATAATGAGAAGCAAACTGGAGTTATTTTTGGATTCCTTAAAACTCTTTTAATGCTATCTCAAATGCTTAAATCCAATAAATTTATATTTGCATGGGACTCTTCTAAATCTATTAGAAGAGAGATCTATCCAAATTATAAAAAACGAGAAATATCTGACGATCCTGAAAAGATTGAACTTGAGAAAATATCAAGACCTCAATTTGCTATTCTTAGACGACATATTCTCCCAAAAATAGGATTTATAAACAATTTTTATTTAGAAGGGTATGAAGCTGATGATATCATAGCTTCTGTGGTTTTAGAGAATGAGGATAGTATTATTGTAAGTTCTGATAATGATCTATATCAATTACTTGATAAATCATCTATGTTTGATCTTGGCAAAAAGTCATATTACACTAGAAAAGATTTAATGGAAGAATATGGTGTCTCACCCGAGCAATGGAAGAACGTAAAGTGTGTAGCTGGATGTAAAGGTGATGCCGTAGATGGTATTAGATACATGAGAGGAAATAAAGAAGTTAAAGTGGGATATAATGTTGCAACAAAATATGTAACTGGAACAATGAAGAAAGGTAATGTACTTGATGCAATTTTAAGCAAAGAAGGTCAAGAAACAATAAAAATTAATAAACCATTAGTTGTTCTTCCATTTGAAGGAACTCCTAAATTTGATCTTAATGAAGACAGATTAAGTCTCGATAGATTTATGGACATCTGCTACGAGTATCAAATGCTATCTTTTATTCACACTAAGAGTTTTGATGCATGGAAAGATAATTTTGGATTGGAGTAAATAATGAAAACTGAAGAAGAATGTAAAAAGATTTTAAAGGAATTACAAGACTATCGTACTTACCATTGTAAGGGAGATGAATATAATCTTTTAGCTTTAATAGGAAGTGTTTTATTCTGGATTATAAATGATGTTGATAATGTAGAATTTTATAATAGTATGGAAATAGACCTTAATTGGAGGATAGAAAATGAAAACCAAAGAACAAATTGAGAACATGTTAGAAAAAGTTATTGATATACAATATAAAAATCCTGATGCCGGGGATAATTACCATTATCTATTTGGATTAAAATTTGGATTATCTTGGGTACTAGAAGAAATAAAAGAAGAAGAATTATTTAACGATCCCCTAATGACAAAGTAAACAAATGAATCCTTATCAAACACTTAATATCAAAAACGCAACTACACAAAAACAAATTAAAAATGCCTATCGTAGATTATCAAAAAAGTACCACCCTGATGCAAAAGGTGACGTAGAAGATTTTCTAAAAATTCAAAAGGCATATTTGTTTCTATCAAATCCTTTATGGAAAGCTCGGTACGATGAAACAGGAATTTGGAATGATCCACAGATACAAGGAAGTAGTAAATCATCTTCGGATAAATGTTTAGAGATTCTATCTGGTATTTTAGAAGGACTAATAGAAGCAGATATTCCTTTAGATTCTCCAATTAAAGAAGTAAGATCAGCAATAAATAATTTGATTGAAATAACAAAGAAAAATCTTTCTGTATTGCAGATAAAATTAGATAGAGTATCTAAAATATTATCAGGATATAATGTAAAAGATGAAGATATATTAAAACTCATACTTGATAGAAAAGTCCTTCTGATAAAAGATGAGATGAAACCACATGAAGAACTTATTGAAGCATCCAATAATATTTTAGATATCCTTAAAAATTATGATGATAAAATCAAATATGACGAAAGAACAGAAAGACAAAAACAATTATTAAACAGAATTAACAGAATGTTTCCTGATACAAGTATGACAGCAGAATGGGGTAAATAATGGGGCTCAATTTAGACAAAGGTTCTTATGGTTCTATTCACATAACAGGAAATGGAGATGTTTCTGTTGGTAAATATTGTTCTCTTTCAACAGCAATAATTGCTGTATTTCTTCCAGACCATAGAGTTGATTGGATATCAACATATCCATTTCCTATACTTTGGGATTTGCCAATTACAGGACATCCAGTTGATCCAGAGAATATAAAGATTGGAAATGATGTATGGATAGGTAGTGGTGTCACATTACTAGGTGGTGCAGATATAGGAGATGGCGCAGTCATAGGTGCATTCTCTCTAGTTGCTGGCAAAATACCACCGTATAGTATTGCAATTGGACAACCTGCAAAAGTAATAAGGAAAAGATTCTCGGATGACATAATTGAAGAATTACTTAAAATAAAATGGTGGGATTGGAATAAAGAAAGAATAATGGAGAATGTAGAGTTTCTCTGTAGTCAAAACATACTCGACTTCATCAAGAAAAATAAGGATAGATAATGACAGATAATGAAAAAGAAGCCAGAATAATAATAGAAAAGTGTTTTGAGTATAATGCTCCTTTTATAAATGAATATGATTTATTTCCAGAATTAACAGATGAGGAATGTTGGTCTATTGCAACAAATTATCCACTTCCATTTAAAACAATTCGAGGGATCTTTCCAAAAGTTGGATGTAGAACTATAGAATTACGATGCTTTAAAAAATAAAAAGGAATAGTATATGGCAAAAGGCGGCGACAACGAGAGAACTAAAAGCAAAGAATGGTCATTATGGATAAGTGAAGGTAATAGAGATGACATATTTTGGAGAACAAATTCAGGAGCACGAGCTACACAAAGAAATAAATCTTCAAAGACCACGGCGAATAGTTATGGTGACTTGGTCTGTTTAGATCCAATTGGCGAACCATTTTTAAGGATCTGCGTAGTCGAGGTTAAAAAAGGGTATAATAAGGTTATTGATTTGTTATCTCTTATTGATAGTAATGCTAAAAAACAAACTTTGCAACTATTCTGGAGACAAGTCTTAAAAGATGCAGAGAATGCACAAAAGGCAGGATGGGGAAACGAACCATTACTTGTAGTGCATAGAGATCACCTATTGCCAATAGTATTTATGAAAGCAGATTTCTTCAATCTATTGGCAGAATATTGTGGTCCTGCTAATTGTAATAAAATATATTGTACAATTGACAATGATAAACTAGTCCTTATTAGACAAATGGACTTCTTTATATGGTGTGTCCCTGGAGTTTTTGATATCATATTGAATAAAAGGAATATGAAGAAGAATTGGAGAGTAAAATGCTAGATGGATTTATAAAAGTAGACAAAGAAACATTTTTTAAATACCTAAAAGAATATCCCAATAAACTTAAAAGAAATGTTGCAGGAATGTTCGATCCGCCAATTGTTAGTTATAATGATTTTTCAAAATATGATAAATGGCCTGATTCTATAGTTTGTTATGTGGAAGACGGAGAACATAGTTCTATTCCTACAACCCAAAACGAATATTATATAAAGGATTAATATGCTTAAAAGCATAGAAATCAAAAACTTCAGAAGACATAAAAAGACTATATTAGAATTTTCTAATGGATTTAATGCAATTGTAGGAATCAGCAATAGCGGAAAATCGTCTATCATACATTCCTTATATTGGGCTATACGGAACAGACCACAGGGCTTCGATTTTCGGTCATGGACTGCAAGAAGTGGCGAATTAACATCTATTCAAATGGTATTTCCTGAAGGATGGGTATCTCGTGAAAGAAGTAAAACTATTAATCATTATGAATGGTCTGGTCATAATGAACCATATAAGGCATTGAAAGGACAAATACCAGAAGAGATAAAATCATTTATCAATCTCAATGATCTTAATTTTCAATCACAACATGACACATATTATCTTCTTCAAGATTCTCCTGGTGAGGTTGCAAGGAAACTAAATGATATAGTAGGTATTTCAATAATTGATAAAACAATAAAAGCTATAAATTCCATAGTATCAACAGCAAAGCAAAAATCAGAAGAAGAATTAGAAAAAGTAAAAAAGAAGGAAGAAGAATTAAAACAATTTGACAATCTTGAATCAATCCAACTTCTTATTGAAGATATAGAAAAGGATGACCTTTATCTATTAGAAATTGATGATAAAATAGTAAACACCAATGAAATAATAGAATCAATAAATACAATTCAAGCTGATATCAATAATGTAAATAATAAATTAAGATTTCGTAGAAGAGTGGATGCATTATTAGCTGATTCTAGAATAATTAGTGAATTGAATTATGATATTGAAGATACCAAAAATCTACTAAATGAAATCTCGTTGATAAATGAAGAGATTGAAGAATGTAATGACTTTCTAAAGTACAAGAAAGATATTGAAGAATGTATTGAGATATCTAAAGATATTGAAGTTGAATCAAAAAAGATTGAATCAGTAGATATTCTAATAAACAACCTTTTAGATATCAATTCATCTATTGAAGAATGCACTGATTATCTATCAGTGAGTCCTACAGTAATTGAATTGACAAATGAATCTTTATCTCTATTAGAGTTAGAAAAACAATTTAAATCCGTTAAAACAGTTATTAATTCTTTAAATGATCTTCAAAAGAAGATATCATTAGAAACTGTGGATTTTAATATACATAAAGTCAAATATGATGATATCTTATTTAAAGGTGGGCAATGTCCTACATGCGGTAAATTAATGACAAAAAATGAAATGGAGAGAATGATTCATGATAATATGCACTAGTGGTGATTTCCATGCTAGAGAAACAAATCCGGAAAATCGTATAGATAAGGACTATTCGCAGACTCTTATAAACAAATTTTGGTCTGTCATTGAAATAATTTGCAAGGAATCAAATAAAGAGAGATCTATCTTAATTCTACCCGGAGATGTTTGCGATAGTTTTAGGATAAGTGACAGGCTCAAAAGCCTGTTGATAAACACGTTCCTTGAAGCAAAAGATAAATATGGAGTTGAAATTTTTGCAGTAGCCGGTCAACACGATCAAAGATACCACTCTACAGAAACAGATAACACACCTTTACAAGTCCTTGCTGCTGCTAAAGCATTAACAATTGTAGATAATAAAGGAATATTAATAAACAACAAAAAGAAAAGGATTATGTTTTATGGTTGCGGATGGGGAGATGAAGATAAGATAATACAACCATCTGTACTTAATGCAGATATTAACATTCTCGTTATACACAAAATGTTAGCAGATAAAGATTACTGGCATGGACATGTTGATTATACACCAGCATCTAAATTTTTAGATGATAATGAATTTGACTTTATCATTAGTGGAGACAATCATAATGAATTTTTTGTAGATCATGGAAATAAAATTTTAATAAATTGCGGATCTTGGATGAGGGCGAGAATTGATCAAGATAAACACAAACCTGTTGTATGGACTTTAAATACTGACACTCAAAAATTATTGAAACACTATATACCTGTCTTACCATCGGCTGAAGTCCTTAAGGTGGATTTGATAGCATCAAAAACGGCCTTAAATGACGGATTGGAGGTATTTAGTGCGGCCCTTGACAGAAGTTTTAACTCTGAGAGTGAAGACTTGGATTTTGTCAAGAAACTCAGAGTAATTGCTGACAAAACCAATATAGATAAGGAAGTGGAAGATATAATATTTGAAGCAGTTAAAAAAGCCACAGGAGAGAAATGATGACAGATATTTTAGAAGAACTGAAAGAACTAGATAAGATTTTGAAATCAATAGAAACAAAACTTGCCACGCTGAATGGAACCAAGGATGCAAAATTAGAAGAATTAAATAAGTATGGATTTAAGGATATAGAAGAAGCACAAGAATGGATTGGCAAAGCAAAGAACGAATTGGAAGAGAGACAATCAGTTAGAGATAAGAAATTTAGCGTTTTGAGAGGAGAAATCGAATGGTAGAAGATATCCTTGAAAAATCAAGAGCAAAATTTGATGATGATCGTTCTATATTTGCAGATGCAATCCTTAGAATTCTTGATGAAAATGAGATGCTTAAACTTCAATATAGGCATATTAGAGATTCTAAAATCATAGAGATTTCTTACCTGATTGAAGAATTAATGAGACTTCAAATTAAGGAGGAAGAAGTTGCAATCAATACAGAACTATAGAAAGATGTCTGATGAACATAGAAAGAAAATAAGTGAATCTCATAAAGGAAAGAAACTTTCTAAAGAACATATTAAAAATATAAGCGAATCACACAAAGGGCATAAAATTTCTGAAGAAACTAGAAAGAAATTAAGTGAATCTCATAAAGGTAAAAAACTTCCAGAAGAAGTTAAGAAGAAAATAAGCGAATCTCATAAAGGAAAGAAATTTTCAGAAGAATCTAGAAAGAAAATGAGCGAGGTTAATAAAGGAAGAAAACATTCAGAAGAAACAAAAAACAAAATGAGTGAAAATCGTACAGGAAGTAAAAGTCGTTTTTGGAAAGGTGGAGTTTGTCAAAATAATGTAGCTTTATATGAAACATATGTTCATCAATTAATGCCAATTGAAGAAATTAATAGGACTAGATTTAGAGGATTGGGTAAGCCGGATTTCCAAGTTAGATGTTATCATTGTAAAAGCTGGTTTTATCCTACAGCTAACCAAGTCCAATATAGAATTAATTCTATTAATGGAAAAGTATCTAGTTCAAATAATTTCTATTGTTCTAAAAAATGTAAAGAAGAGTGTAATATATACGGACAACGTAAGTATCCTAAAGGATTTCTATCAGAATCAAATAGACCTAAAATAGATCCAGAATGGCGCGAAATGGTATTGGCTAGGGCCGACTACAAGTGTGAAAAATGTGGATCTACTGAGAAATTAATAGCTCATCATATTCAATCAGCAACTCTTAATCCAATGTTAGCAAATGACGTTGATAATGGAATGTGTGTTTGCTATGATTGCCATGAAATAATTCATAAACAGGATGGATGTAAAAGATCTGATTTGAGATGTTAGGCGATTTATATTAAGGAAAAAGATGGAAACAATACAAAAATGGCGTCAAATACTAAACGAGAAACTGACGGAACAAAAGTTATTACAGAACCAGTTATTTCTTCAAAAGCAAGAGCAAAGAAATTGGCAGAAAAGACACGATAATTCTTTAAAGGCTCGTATTGTCATACAAGAAGTAGCACAAAAGATACAACAAACTCTTGAATCTCATATTTCATATATTGTTACGAAAGCTTTGGATGCTATCCCTTTTGATGAAAAATTCTCATTTGGGATGGAATTCGTTACAAGAAATAATCAAACAGAGTGTGATGTATTTTTTATCAATAAAGATGGTGAACGTGTTGAACCAATGGCAGGAAGTGGAGGAGGAGTAAAAGACATTGCTTCATTTGCTATAAAGATAGCATTGTGGAGCTTGAATAAAAAAACCAGAGCATTATTTATTGAAGACGAACCATTGAAATTTCTTCATAGTCCAATTCTTCAAGATGCTGCTGGTCAAATGATTAGAGAGATATGTAAAAGACATAATATACAAATTATTATGGTAACAGATCAGGAAGATATCTATCAGTATGCAGACAAAGTATTTTTCTCTAGAGACTGGAAAGAGAAACCTGTAAAGAAGATTAAATCATTTAAAAGAATTTTGAATTGATAAAAATATAGGGGCTCCGGGCTGGCCGGATGCCCCAAACTCATGAGCCATTTTCCACCGCTCACTATTTTACGCTGCGGCCTGGGCGAGAGATGCCGAGAAGGCCAGCATCGCCAGAATTGCAATGAATCGGGTTTTCTTCATTTCATACTTCCTTGAAGTGAGGTTATTTTTGTCTTTGTTCCGTTGTGTCCGTGACGGGTTGCCTGGACACCCCCAACTCTTGCCCCGCACTAATATATCCTCAATAATGCGCCAGTCACGGACCCATATCCAGTCCAAGCGATGTTTAGCGTCGTTGCCGCTGGCCTAGTGATTGTGGTTGCCCCAGTAGATACTGTCCCTTCTGTGTAAGTCACGGGGGTTGATACATATATTCCAGTTGTGCCATAAATAAAGATGTCATAAACCTCCATTCTATTATCTGCTGGAGCATCGGTAACTGATACATACAGCCTATAAGCTGCACTCTGTGAATTAGTGGAGAAGGTATTTACTAAGGTAACATTAACGCTGCCCCCGGTAGCCTCACCGGCAAATGTATTGCTGGCAACCCTTGCGCCAGTGGCTAATACTCCCCCAGGTACAACCCACCTTCCAGTATCCAAATCCATTCTGGCACGTTCGGTTCGAGCATTGGTGGCGTCGTTATAGTCTCCAAATATGATAGGGCGACCATTCTCCGACATTAACCACGTGTCTTGGCCTGGGATTGGGTAAATCCAAGCTGTTTGTTGCCTTGGCACAATCCCCATCCGGCCAAGCTCTGTGTCAATGACGATATTCATTGACACCATAAGAGTATCAATATTGGTGTATGTGGAGGGGATTACGGCGGCTCCAAGCTTGAAGGCTGATACTGAATAACTTAACCCGCCACTCGAAATGCAGCCAGCAAATAAAGTGCCGCCGTCTGATGCATCATCAAAATGAACTAAGTGCTCTGCGGCCGACTCAAACATGCCTTCGACATAGTTATGATTCCCACTCCAATAGATATCGGCAGTCGCGGAAGATGCTGAATCGAAGTGGACGCCCTTTATGGTGTGGCCATTTGTGTTACTGGCCACTGTCGGAGTCATGTAGATTCCGTATTCGGTGTAACCGTAGAAATCAGAGTCTGTCACCTTGACTCTATTCACGGCCTGAGTTGCCGCTACCAATGACCCCGATGCCCAATCTCCAGAAATAACGAGACCGCGTTTCCCATTTCTAAATACGCACCGCTCAAAAAGCGCGAAATAGTCTCGATAGCTCCCGGCATCTGTATTCGTGAGAGCTACAAGCTGCTCGGTAGCCGCCGATGAACTTTCAAACCAACATCTTCGGCGGCTAC
>Ga0209417_1000541_pt1 | contig 86802 bp, 85 predicted proteins | sample RifGroF2_FD_184002 | JGI IMG/M metagenome (GOLD analysis project Ga0209417, IMG submission 184002) | Groundwater microbial communities from Rifle, Colorado, USA - Groundwater F2 (SPAdes) (version 2) | ecosystem: Environmental > Aquatic > Deep subsurface > Groundwater | place: Rifle, Colorado... | reverse complement strand
TGTAATGTGTTCATAGTCGTATGCATAAAATAGGTTCCCGGGCTTGGGTGCGGCGCTGCAATAGGTTTTGATGATGAGATTCGAAGGAAGCCTGTTTGATTTTTGAAGGTAATGAAAATGTGAGGTGAGGAGGTAGGAAAGGGCACCTCCCTGACTATGCCCTGCGATGATGACATTGCGGTAACCCAAGGCTAAAAGCGAATCAAGATGTGGCAGAATGTCGCGTGCCAGAAAAGCCATTCCAATTAACCACCCGGTGTGTACTGCCGCTCTGGGATGTTCTGCAAGCCTGTAATCGAACAGGAAATCGGAGCCGAGCCTGATAGTTCCTGTTGCGGCAGTCATCGCAGTGTAGCTGTTTTCTGCCCAACTGGCTTTAGTGGCTACAGTTCCCCGGATAGAGATGGTGATGACAGAATCGGTATTCACCCAAAGAAACCATTTGTTGTCGAGACCAACTTCTCTGGAGCGATAGATAAGTTTTTCCCCCTCAGCCAGCGGGAAATTCCGGTTGCTGGCTATTGAATCGGAATGACGCGAAAAATGAGCGAGCATGCTCAGGTATTCCTGTTTCTCAAATCCGGGTTTTAAATCTCGGGCTAAAACGGCATTGGCAATGAATATCAGGATTATTCCAAGGGAAGCGAGTGTTTTATTCATCTCGGTCAAAAATGTACTGTTTTGCGAAGCACCTATATGTTAAACCGTAACGTAAAACCCTGACAGAATCCATATCTCTGTCAGGGTAGAAAAATGCGATCAGAATAATTCGTCGTATTTGGTCCATAAGTGATCCCCGAGCCGCCAGGCCTCGTTGACAACCTTGTTGCCCCATTCATTGGTGTAGCCATTGAGCAGGTCGATGGCTTTATCGCGTTTGCCGGCTTTCAACAGTTTGAGGGCATCTGCCTCGATGGTCTGCTGATGGGTGAAAAGTTGCTTCTGCCAGGGATTCCATACGGCATTTACATCTTTGCGCATATCGCCCCAGCGTTGTGCAGTCAGCGTCCCCAGCCGGTTAAAAGCCCACCATGCACTTTTTGAAGAGAAGCCGGTTTTGCGCCCATCGGTTTTGTAGGTTTCAGGGAGGTCTTTCACCGAAGCATAAATCGGGATGTAGATAGAGGTTGCCACGTTATCCATGGCCATCCATGTAACACCGCCGACTTCATCGGGCAACCAGCTACGGCACTGAATGATGGTAGCATACATGGTATACCACCTCGCGATGGTACGTTCACCACGCCAACCCCAACCTCCGTTGATACGAAGCATCTTGTTCATTTCATAGGGCATGTGCGGATTGGCCAGTGGTGATATCACCATTTTGCCATCTTTATCGGGTACGAGTTGATCCTTCACCATATCGAAGTCAGTTCCTTCGTAGTAATCTTTGAAAATAGAAACCAGCTTTGAAAGTGTTATCAGTGAATCGGGTTTTATGCTGAAGGGATAGTTCTCGGCATTTGGATCCAGTTTGAGCGAGGGAGCTGCCAGATCGAAGACCCTCCATTCACGTCTGCGGGAGGCTAAGGAGGTACGGCTTTCAGGGGCATAGGCATAACACCAGCGGAAGGTTTCTCCTTCTTTCCACCATCCATGTTCCTTCGCCACGCTGAAAATATTGGAAGAGGCCATGAAATGGTCCCTGTCGTCAAGGTTTACCTCCTTTATGGTAGAGGCATTTGCATTTACCGAGATGTGTCCATCGGGAACACGCTGGGCTACCCAGATGGCTCCCACTTTTCCCTTGCCCGGACCTACAATCTCCAGTGCCCATACTTCATTCTTGTCGGCTATGGTGACACATTCGCCGGCATCGTTCCATCCATATTTTTCCAGCAGGTCACCTGCAAGCCTGATGGCATCGCGTGCAGTAGTGCAACGTTCAAGCATCAGGATATAAAGCCGCTGGCAATCGATCATCCCTTTGTCGCTGATGAGTTCCTCTCGTCCGCCAAAGGTTGATTCGCCAAGCCCCAGTTGATGTTCATTCATACAGGCATAGGCCGAATTGATGTAGCCATAGGTATGCGCCACCTGCGGGATACTGCCCACCGGTACATCTTTGTACTGATTCATTGGCACGGTGTCCAGAGCCACCCGCCTGCACAGCGTGAACATTGTCCCCGGTTTGTGATCAGCGGCTGGCTGAATGAGGACATTTGAGCGGGTACGATGACTGTCATCAGTGTGCGAAGTGATGACTGAGCCATCAACAGTAGCAAGTTTGCCACAGGTGACGGAGGTACATCCGTCGGGTAAACCGGCTTCCCAGTCCGAACGGTCAACTTGTGCACTAATTCCTGTGCAACTCAGTATGAGTGCAGTGAGTGCAATGGACAATAGTTTATTCATATCATGATTTGTTATTAGAATCCGTTTAAGGGCATTGTCACTGTTGGAATCAACACCAGCCATCCGAGGATGACCATCAGCAGGATGAACTTCCATGCCCATTTAAACCACTTGCCAAATGGGATGCGGGCCACTTCTAATACGCCGATCAACACGCCTGAAGTGGGGGTAATCAGGTTGGTGAATCCATCGCCAATGTGGAATGCAGTGACAGTAGCCTGCTTCGACAGGTTCACCATTTCCGAAATATCGCGTAAAATGGGCATTATCAGGGCAGCCTTGGCTGTACCCGATGTAATAACGGCATTAATGGCAGATGTAAACACGTACATAAGCGACAGGGTGGTGATCTTCCCGGTGCCTTCGATGGTGTTGGCAATGCTGTACAAGATGGTGTCGATGATACGGCCATTCTCCAGTATAACGATGATGCCTCCTGCAAGACCTACCACCAGAGCGGCAGATAAGATGTCGCGGGCTCCTGCTATAAAGGACCGGGTGAGGTCATTGGCATCTTTGCCTATGGCGATACCGGCCACCAGCGCCATGGCAAAGAACAGGGCGGCCAGTTCCATCAGTCCCCATGCAAATCCCATCACGCCTACTACCAGAAAAAGGATGGTGTACATCAGGATGTTCAACACGAAGAATTCCATTGAACTCTTCAATGACCTGTATCCTGTAAAAGCAAAGAGGAGGGTGGCTACCGGGAGAATGGGCAGGGTGGATGACATACTTCCCATCGCCATGGTGGTCATGGGCCAGTTGATGGAAACGAGGATCAATACAGCCAAAGTGCCTATGTAGGCGATCCATGCACCATGACCGGCCGGGGTGCGGAGATTGAGGTCGGCTTTGGTGTGATGTTCACGCCAATAGGCGTCCTCTTCGTACACAAGACTAGATTTGGGATTTTTTTTCACTCGGCTGGCATACCATAGTACATAGCTGATGCCGACGATGTTGATAATCATCCAGATCACAAAACGGTATTCTATTCCTGAGAACATCCTGATGCCTGCAATTTCCTGGGCGATGCCCAGTGTGAAGGGATTCATCAGGCAGCCGGCAAATCCGATGCCTGCACCGATAAACGACATCGAAACCCCTACAATGCTGTCGTAACCCATCGAGATAGCCAGCGGAACAAAGATGATGGTAAAAGCGATGGTCTCTTCGCTCATGCCAAAGACTGCACCAAAAAAGCTAAACATCAGCATTACAACCGTAATGATGATGTTATTGACACCCAGGTAGCGAATCAGACGATAGCGCTCCAGCCGGTTGCTTTTCTTCAGAAAGGAATATACCCCTACGTCGATAGCACGGCTCTCGTTGAGAATCCAGAAAGCACCTCCAAGAATCAGAATGAATACTATAATCTTCGGCGAGCGGGCAAAACCCTGATAAAAAGCAGCGAAAATTTCCCATGTCTGCGGCCGGCTGTCGACGTAATGAAACGATTGGGTGTTGATGACCTCCCTTTGTCCTGATGCAGTCTGGATTACTTCCCGGTCGAACATTCCTCCCGGTACAACCCAGGTAAACATGGCTGCCACCATGATGATAATGAATACGATAACATAGGTGTGCGGAATCTGATGCTTTTTGGCCATAACGAATGAGTAGAATTTTCAGGATGAGAAGGCAAACCTAAGCATTTTTTCAAGAAGTGAAGCGGGCTCAGTTATCAATCACTTTATGCTCATCGGGTTTTTTCTGAATACTACTACTTTCTCAGTTTCTTATTCATCGTTTTCTCAATGGCGTCTATTGTCACTGGAATGAGTGCAGAGAGAACAACAGATCCGTCAGGGGTAACCAGTACATCATCTTCAATACGGATGCCAACGCCCCTGTATTCTGCTGGCATGGTGGTGTCATCAGCCGGAATGTAAATGCCGGGTTCGATGGTGATGACCATCCCGGCAGCGAGGGTATTGCCCTGCATCACGTCGTGAACATCAATACCAATCGGGTGTGTAATGCCATGAGGAAGGTACCTGCCATTAAATCCTGCTGAATCATAGATGTGTTGAACGACATGTTGTAACTGATCAGTTGTACAATCTGGTTTTATTATTTCTATTGCTTTATCATGTGCTTTCAATACCAGATTGTACAGCTTTTTCCGGGCTTCAGTAAATTTGCCATTAACCGGGAATGTACGTGTTATATCGGCTGAGTAGCCATTAAACCAGGCTCCGACATCCATGACAACCATATCTCCGTCGTTCATCTGTCTCCCGTTCTCTTCATGATGAAGAATGAGTCCGTTGGTGCCTGAGCCAACGATAGAAGGGAAGGCTGTAGTGGTGGCACCACCACTCTTAATGGCATATTCGAAGGCTGCCTGTAACTCGTATTCATACATGCCCGCACTGCAATGCTGCATGGCACTGATGACTCCGTTTCCGGTAAGGTTGATAGACTGACGTATCATTTCCAACTCATAGTCTGATTTGAGTTGCCGGAGGGGTGTGGTAATCACACCAACGGGTTCAATGGAAAGGCTTTTCAACTTTTCTTTTTTAGCCCTGATCATCGACAAGTGGAGAAACTGCCCTTTATTATTTATCCAGTCATGAACGAATTCAGGTTCGGGTAGCCGGGTGTACAACACAGAAAAGCTTTGTTCGAGCTGGTGGTATATGTTTTGAAACTGCGTTATCGGAAGAATGGTGTCGAATGGCTGAAACAGGGAGGGGCTCCTATCGGAAAACAATATAGATGTGATCTCAGGGTGCTTGTCCCATTTTCCTTTTGGAAACAGCATGCAGGCGGTATTGGGTTTATCGTTTCCGGTGAACCATAACAGATCGGCATTGGTCTGATAGCGTACTTTCTCTTCACCCAAAGTCGATGGTGCTTTCAGAACAATCCATGAGTTGTCGTTTAGTAACCGGAGTGCATGGTTATGCCTGTCCCTGATCTCCCTGTCCGGAAATGAGATGGTCTGTGCCCGCGAAGTGCCGGCACAGACCATTCCAATCAGGATAACGATTGGGTAAACGAATCTCATCTCCCTTATTTCAATGTCCGTTTGGTTGTCATCTTCTGGCTGATAGGAATTACCATCGATTGCTGACCTGAGAGGGCAAGATTGATCTGGTTCTCGGTCACCAGTTCTTCATCAATCAACATGCCTGATTTAGCATCGATGTATAGGTTTCCTGCCGTCTTGCCGGTTCCTTCCATGAAGAAATCCATCCCCTGCATCGAGGTTTTGCCTTCATTGGCGATGTCGGCAGTCACTTTTATTACAAGGCATTTTACTCCGTTGTGTTTGGTTTGTTCAGCGATGACATAATTTGTTTTGGTGTTAATGACCAACTGACCACCCATGAAATCGGTGCTATCGGTGCGATCCAGAGTCCATTTTTCTCCAACACTGACTTTGGATTGTTCAAATGGTACCATCGGCAGCGAAGGTTTTATGTAGATACCCATGGAAATAGCACCTTTCTGTTTCGAGGAATCGGAACGTGCATCGGCTTTGCTGATCATTTTTCCCAGTTTGTCAACCTCATAGCGGACAACCTCAGCCATTTCTGCACCTGGTGTAAAGGTTGAATCCATCATCGCAGAGTTGAGTACCAGAGTGTCGGTAATTACCGTGCCAACCAAAGTGTAATTGTCGCCTTTCTTGTTTTCTACCAGATAATTCTGGGTTCCGGAAGCTTTCATGTTGATGATCATTTCCTGACCACCCATCGACTGGGTCATTGTACCATTGAGGGATGTGGTGTAATTGAATTCCTGTCCTTTTTTTAGCTTCAGGGTCTGGGCTGAAACAAAATTAATACAGAGTGCCAATACAGCAAGAATAAGGGTATTTTTCATTTTTTTTACAATTATTGTGAGCGCGTAAAAGTAATTAATTTATTTGTTGAGTGTATAATGTTGGCTTTCATTGGCTATCTGCCATGCAGTGAGAAAACCGAGGTGGGCTGTTTTGGCTGCTTTCAACGCGTCTGATTTATCAGGATTATCGGTAACCTTATGGTAATCATTGTGTAATCCGCTGATGAAGAAAAGGAAAGGAACTCCTTTATCGGAGAAGCTGGCATGATCGCTGCCACCTGTTAGTTCATTTTTATCAAGTATAAGGTTTAGGCCGATTCCTTTATTTTTTGATTCGACGATGTTGGCCAATTCCGGACAGGCTGCTGCTCCTTCCAGAAAGAGGCTGTCACCATTACGGCTGATCATGTCAAGGTTAATCATGGCCACGGTCTTCGCTATCGGCATGAACGGCTTTCTGACATAAGCCTGTGATCCCAAAAGCCCGCGTTCTTCTCCTGCAAACAGGATGAACAACACCGATCTTTTCGGCGCTGCCTTCTGTTGGGCGAAGAGCCCTGCAATAGCCATAACGCCTGATGTCCCCGATGCGTTATCATCGGCACCGTTGAAAATGTAATCGCTGCCATCTTTTTTGTCTTTGCCGGCGCCTACATGATCATAATGAGCACCAATCACCAGCAGTTCGTCCTTAAGCAGCGGATCAGATCCTTCCAGAAATGCAGCTACATTATCGGCCTCCAGTTGCTCAGTCTGCACATTGGTATGGATTCTTGCCGATGCTTCCACAATGGGCAGAGAGGCTGGTAAAGCCCCTCCATCAAGCTTTTCCTGAACCGACTTCAACGCATCCGCACTTCCCCAGAGGGCTTCAATGACCGGCTCCCCTGCATGAACTGCGGGAACAAGTTTTCTACCCGGATCGGCGGTGTGGACAGGCATCAGATCATCTGGCATGATCTTCGAAAGCGAAGGCCACGGGTAACCACGTGGTTTAAGGATCAGCCGCCTGGCAGGTCCGTTTATCATGACAAAACCGATCGCCCCGTGCGAAATGGCGTTATTGGCCTTGACGTTTTCTGCTGTCAGCTTTTCGGAGGGCATCACACCGCTCCCTTTGGGGCCGTCACTTAATACCACTACGATCTTACCATTCACATCGAGTCCGCGATAATCATCATATCCGTTAGCCGTATCTGTGATGCCATAGCCGGCAAAGATAATGGCAGATTCAACTGCTGTATCAGCCGCGAAAAGGAATGGGATGAATCCACTTTTCAACGGGATGACGGTTGTTTTCCCTGATTTTGTTACCGTCATACTGTTATCGTTTCCAAGATGCTGGCGTTGCAACCCGATGGAATGACGGTATGAACTGCCGGCAGGTTTTATTCCCAGCGTTTTAAATCGGGCAATGATGTATTCGGCGGCAGTATCCAGTCCCGGACTAGGAGTGTTGCGACCCATCAGCTGATCGGAAGCGAGGTAGTTGAGATTGTTTCTGATTTCAGTGGCTGTCGTCTCAACAGGCTGACAGTTTTGTGCCATGATATTGTACCCTAAAAGGCACGAACAGGCTAAGATAGATAGTTGCTTATACATAGACAGAAAAAAGTTAGCTTTTTTTTCGTTACAGATGTAACGACGATTTACCGGGAAACAAATTACCACTGAAAATGAGTGTCAGGGTAACTTTTTATCGTCTTCCATTTCTACATTCAGTGTATCAGTTATTATGAGTGCAGGGGGCGGTGTCCGTTTTTCAAAAATATCCTTCAGTTTATTGAATTCACGCCTGTAGGAGAAGCCGATTCCCTGAGTGTACGGGGAATTGTTGAATACCTGATCCAGGTTATTGGATCGGTTGAAAGCCTTAAATTTGAATCTTCCGTCCTCGGTAAGCTTAACCTCTACATTCACATCACCCACGATATTACTCGTGCGGTTTGATCCCTCCTGGCCTGTTACACCAAGGTTCCCGTCGATGGTTACCCTGTTGTCGAAGAGTTGTGTTCGCATGATCACCTCAAACTCTTGCGCTGAAATGTTATCCCCCGGCCGATAATTGATCCCTATATCGACATCACGGCTGACCTGTGAAAGCAGGTTGCTGACCTGATTCGATAAAAGCTCAAACCCGCTTATTCCTATCGTGTTGGAAATGGAGTTGTTCCCGGTCTGAAAACTGAAGTTGTTGAGCACGAGCAGCGAGAGAATCTGTTGCGTCATGACGACCTCGTTGGTGGTATCAAGTTTGGCGTAGATTACCTGTTTATAGGTTTCATCAAGCTTCGGAAATTCAAGCCCGAATGAAATGTCAGGATTCAGCAGTTTGTTCTTTAACCTGATAATGCTGTTAACCGGGATTCTTGCCCTGGTAATTGTTGAGTCCAGTTCCAGGTCAAGACCCGCGAGGGTAGTTCTGCTGTGGTGAACAGCGGTAAGGTTGATGACGGCATTGTAAGGACTGCCATTGAACCTGATGTTGCTCCCGGACCGGATTTCAAATCCCCTGCTGAAAAGATTTTTGTACTTAAAGAGGAAGTTCCCGCTGGTAATCTGGTATTCGCCATTTAGCCCAAGGTCGCCTTTCGAATTGACCGTGAGGTTGATTTCACCCTGTCCACGGCATTCAATGTTCCCCGACTGATAAGGCAGGGCAATTTCGAGCCTTGCTTCAGGGGTAAGCGTCAGGTCAAAGTTGAGATTGAATCCGCTAACATTGAGTTTGTATATAGGCGCTTCCTCTATTGAGTCGTGTGGTTGGTTCAGAAAGACGATAAAGTCATTATCGGCAATCGATGTTGACATCGACAGCGGAAGGAAGATCTCGGTACCCCGCAGAAGCTTCGTGCTCGCATTGAGCGTTAAATTGTTTAGAGGGCCGCTGATACGGATTGGGCCTGAGGCAATGGCTGTCCCATAGAAGAACCTGTTCTGAAAGGCATCGGTATTCATCAGTATAAACTGTTCGGGCCGTACTGTAATGTCCAGTTCAAAATCCTCAAGATAGTTATGCCTGATGACGCCTGTACAAGAGGCCTTATGACCAAGTGAGTCGTTGATAATTATGTTGTCAAAAATGATTTTATCGTGCTCGATGGTAATTTCATCGGCCAGACTGTAACGGGTATTCAGGTAGTTGACCAGAAATTCCGTACGCATCAGCTTCACGCTTCCCTGAATATCGGGTTTTAACTGTGTCCCTGCCAGGTCAAGGTGGGCGGTTGCAAACCCGGATATCTGCGACAGGTTGTCTTCCAGCAAAGGGTTGAGGGCTTTCAGATCAAAGTTTTCGATGCCAATCTTGAGATCGAAGTTCTGCTTAACCGATGACGGATGGTAATAGCCCTTGATGCTGAGTGGATGATACGAGTAATTATCGCCGTTGATCAGCGAGGTCGCATCAATGTGTAACGATTGCAGTTGGTCGATCCATTCGGAGTTAAGGCTCAGGGTTCCCATGCTGTATCCATTGAAACCAAAACTATCAACGGTGGCATTGGCGGTGACGCGGGGTTGATCGAATACATTGAAGGCGATTGCCTCGCCGTTGATCAGTCCGTCGAGGTTTACTCCACTTGATGCTAAAAGGGCATCGAAATTGGAGAGATTGAAATTGACGAAGTTTACCTTGAGCTGAGCCAGTGTGTCGTCAGCAAGCGAGCCCTGCACGGTGAGCCATTGTGCCCCGTTGGTAAGCCCAACCTGGTTGAAGTGCCAACCCAGGCTATCGATAGTGACGCTGTTATTATGAGGAAACATCCATATCTGTCCTCCAATGTTGAGCTTCGATTTGGTGACACTGATATCTACCGCCCTCTGTCTCCCAAAACTGGCATAGCCTGCAATGTCACCCCGGTTGAGATCCCTGATGTCGATATCATTCCATTTGAGATCGAATAAGATACTGTCATTGGCAACATCGGCCATAAAAGCCAGACTATCAAACGCGATTAAGGTAGTGTCGGAATCATACGATTCTTTGACAACTAATCTCTTGCACCCTGTTTCAATAACCAGTCGCTGGTTTTGTGTCTGGCTCCTCAGAAACCAATGTTCTAAACGCTTTCCTCCAATACTAATCGCGGGGGCATTGGCCTGAAGATTAAATTCAACGGCTTCGGCATCATAATGTCCTGTTATCCTTGAGTTGTGGGCAATCTTCAGGGTAGGGAAGAAGAGCGCTGTTATGGCGTCGGGATTGAGAATATGCAACTGGTAGGAAAATTGCTGCCCGCTGATATCCTTTTCGATGAGTTCATCACGCATCTTAAATGATGCCACGTAATTTCGGATAAAGAGGGTTGCAGAACCTCCGATTTCCGAAAATTTTATTCTCCCTTTGATCAGTCCATCTGCAATATCGGAACTGAGGCTTATCAGCCTTTCCCCGTTGGCCAATGAATCTGTCCTGATGTCTATCGAGTTCAGGTTATAAGTTGCATGGGAATTCGAAACAACGAGGTTGTTGATGTTAATGCTTCCTGTCAGGTTATCAAGATCCGAACCACTGAAGTCGGTCAACAGCACCGCCGAAACAACCATCGTCGAATCAGTCTTTATCAGCCCCAGTTTTGCCGGATTGAAGTCGGAAATGGCTGCTGTAAAGTTGAAGGTTGGTAGTTTTTGGCTCAGGTCTGCAATGCCGTTAAAACTTAGTTTCAGGTTGGGGTCATCAATACCGAGAATCCCGCTGAAACGTTTCTGGTCGAACAGCCCGCTGATGTTAATCTCGTTGTATTCATAGCCTTTGACCCGCCACTGCCTGATTTTACCGTCGATGTCAAGATATAGATTGTCAAGCGATACTCCGTGTCCTTTCAGCGATGCCTCCATGGTAACGGGTCCGAAAAGAGCCTCTCCTGTCAGCACGCCGACGTCGAATTTGTCGAGTTTCAGATTCCCTTCATATTCTAGCTCGTAGCGTTTGCTTTGCCGTAAAACAAGGTCGGTGTTTATGGTGCCCAGCGCGGTATGGAAGGAGGCATCGGCTACAAAATCGTTGAAGAATCCTGTGAAATTTCCTTTGATCCCCAGAAAGCCCAGGCGGCGCATTTCTCGCGGAAGTGTTATCTGGTCGCCGACTTCCCCATATTTGGATCCGAGTTTAAACCCTTCAATGTCGGCAGTATTGGTGGTGAAATCTTTGACTTTTAACCTGATGAATGTTTCTTCCACATTGGGAAGCCCTACCAGTTGTACTGCCCCGTCGAACCGGGACTCATCGCCAAAGGTAAAGGTAAACTGATCCGATTTCAGGTTACTGACTTTCCCGTTGACCACCCCCCCGAACCGCACGGCGTTATCCATCCCCAGCAGGGAGGTGCTGAAAGGTGCCAGTTCTGCCAGGTTGAGCGCCGACCACCGTACAAAGGCTTCGATATTAATGCTGTCGATAAACATTTCGTAATCTTGCCAGGTGTTGTATTTGAACGCAAAGTCGCAGTCAAGGTCGCTCCTGGGTGTAAGTAATCTGGTGTCAAATCCCTGTAATGTAGTAGAACTCAGCCGAAAGTGCCCCGTCAGGTCTTTCAGTATAAGCCCGCTGCGTTCTTTTCCTGTAAGTTTGTTAAGTACAAAATCGAACGAATCGGCAATCATGGTAACGGCTTCAGCCTGCAGGGCGATGTCGTTTACATCAATGAAATGATAATCCATTCCCTGAAGATCGCGGGGCTTGTTTTGGTTCAGGTAGGTGAAATGGACGCGTGACAGGTCGAGGTGCCCGCAATGAAGCCGCCATGGCGTTGTTTTGGATTCCGCTACCGGGGTTGTGCCTGCTGTCCCGAGGAGGTTGACCAATGCGCTGTAATTAAAGCTTGTGTCGCCGGCATATTTCACGATGTTTACCCGGGCACTGTCGAGCATCACTGATGCCAATCGTATGCGATGACGTGCCGGCTGGAAACGGGAAGGAACAACAGTTAGCTTTTTAAATGCAATAAACGCGTCGCCGGTCTTATCGGGCACTACGACGTCGTTTAGCTGAATGTCAAAACGGTACCCGACACGTATCGAACCTATTGTAACCTGCTGCCCGAGCTGTTCTGTCAGCCAGCCTGCTGCCTGATGACCCAGCCATGTCTGCACCGCCGGACTTCGCAAAAAGGCGAAGAGCGCCGTGTGGATCGCCAGTAGAATAACGGCCGTGTAGAGTAATATTTTTGAAAATGTTCTAATAGCTTCTGTGGTTTAAATATTCCTGACTCACGCGTTTTGATCGTCTTCCGGTTTCTCCTCCGTGTATGAATTGGCAGCCGGTGCCTCATCCCCTTCCGTCGAACCGGTGCCAGAGGTAACCTGTACACTGATCCCGGATCTGAGTCCCCGGTAAATCAACCAGGCAATCAACAACGAGATTACTTTCACTGCAACGATCAGGCCAAACAGTAACTCCCCGGAGTTGTAATATAGCGAAAAAGCAGGAATATCTTTTAAAAGCGCCAGCAACATGATGACCATGATCCAGCGGTACAACGACATCGAATGCCCGGCTGAGAGTACTGCCAATATCAGATAGATTACCGGATAGATAAACAAAACCACCGCTATTGGAATGAGAAACCGTGCCGGGAGTTCCTGAATCCCGAGCATCGAGATGGTGGGAAGGGCACTCCAGGCCTCTGCCACAGCCAGTATCCCCAACAAGATAATGAGTATCAGCCGGCGCCACCGTTCTTTTTTGAGCGCGGCAACACCGGGAATCTGCTCTATCCATTTTGCCAGACGGTGCAGCGTTATCATGTCAGCAGTTCCCCTGAAACCAAATTCTCCGGAAAGCGTCTCGAACACCTGTTGGTGCGAAAGCCCCTTGCGGAAGTGGGCATGGGCTGAACGTCGAACCGATCGTCGCGAAATCTGTTTCACATTACTTCAGTTAGTTATTGACAGAGCAGGTGTCGGTTTATCCGACCGATTCTAACTCCTGAATGCAAAGGTCTTATTTTTTATTAGTTTTGCAGGTGGTTTTCTATACTGTTTCCACAAAAAAATAATGACCGATAATTTCCCCTTAATTCTTGGAATTGAATCTTCCTGTGATGATACCTCTGCCGCGGTTCTCCATGGCAATCATTTATTGTCGAACATTATTGCCAGCCAGGCTGTACACGAAAAGTTCGGCGGGGTGGTTCCCGAACTGGCATCAAGAGCTCATCAGCAAAACATCATTCCCGTCGTCAATCAGGCCATTACCGAAGCAGGCATAACTAAAGATCAACTCAGCGCCATTTGCTTTACCCGTGGTCCCGGTTTGCTGGGTTCTCTTCTCGTGGGCATCTCTTTTGCCAAATCTTTGGGCATCGGTCTCAACATCCCGATCATCGGGGCCGACCACATGCAATCACACATTCTGGCTCATTTTATCCAGCCCCGGGAAGGCAATAAACCCGTACCCGGCTTCCCGTTTTTGTGCCTTACTGTCTCCGGAGGCCATACCCAGATTGTGCTGGTGCGCGATTATTTCGACATGACGGTACTCGGGAAAACCATCGATGATGCTGCCGGTGAAGCCTTCGATAAAGTTGCCAAGATCATGGGACTTGGTTACCCGGGAGGCCCTGTCGTTGACAGACTTGCCAAACAAGGAAACCCAAAAGCATTTCAGTTTGCCCGACCGCGAATCGATGGCCTCGATTATAGCTTCAGCGGGCTCAAAACATCCTTCCTCTACTTCGTGCGTGATCAACTGAAGGTAAACCCGCTGTTCATGGAGGAAAATAAATATGATCTGTGCGCTTCAATGCAACGCGCTATTGTTGAAACTTTGCTGATTAAACTCATCAAGGCTGCCAAAGAGACAGGGATCCGTGAGGTAGCCGTTGCCGGAGGTGTATCGGCCAATTCAGCATTGCGGACTGCCTTGCTGGACACCGCGAAGAAGTACCGCTGGAACATGTTTATCCCCGAATTTGCTTTCACCACCGACAATGCTGCCATGATCGCCATCTCCGGCTATTTCAAATACCTGCGTGGTGAATTTGCCGGTCAGGATGCCACCCCCTATGCACGGCAACAGTTTTAAAAACTGATTATTTGCCTTTGAATAGCTCCCCTTGGTTCATTCTCCACGGAATGACCCTTCGGGGATGTCGTTGTACAGGCTCCCGGAATGGGAGAGTACAGTTATTGGCTGTATTACCGTGGGGTTTCGTGGCAATTCCTGTAATAACACCCACGGCAGCTTAGAAAGAACACTTCCGATGCTTGTTTCTTTAGGCCTGCAAGGAAAAGAGACGCAGGAAACCGAGGGGCAAATTCATGTTAACATTCATGAAGTAAGCTATATAAGAGGTTTATGTAACACTCCTCTTGTAATTTCCTCGTCAATTCATGTTTGCAATGATAGCGTTATCCGTTTCTTAGACAGTAACCGATAGAAATCTCTGTGCGCGATAAAATTATTGGAGAAGTCGCTATTGACCGGATGGGGTTTTTACCCGATCATTTCCGCGGTGAAACTTGCTGCAAAATGGCCCTGGCTAAAACTGTGCCAGAAATTTTACATAATTATTCTTTCTACATATAAATTATATTCCATAATTACTACAGCCATAGGCGATACATAAGAAAAACCTATCTTTGACCTAACTTTGACCCATCTTTGTCCCCTCTCACGTGTATTTTCGACATGTAAATAACATATAATCAATTAGATAAAATATTGAGTTTTGTGACAGTAAGTTACTAAAAAATTTCAAAAAAAGTTGAAATATTTTTACAGGAAGGGTGAAACAGACATAGAAACGTGTCTGTAATTTGGAATTTCATCCACAAAATAGACAACATTAAAAGCGGGCATTGTTGCCTGATTCATTTTTGAAAATGGGTTTGTATGAAGGTTGGGTGAACAGGTCAGTTCAAACTGAAATTGCGGGGTACCGGATAACCTAAAAGAAGCATGGCCATTCAAATTCAGGGGTTTATTCACAAGCCTGATGTTAGTGACTATGCATTGAATCCTGATCAGGTTGGTAGACCGTGCAGCACGGTCTAGGCGATCTTCAGGAAATCGGGGAATGCTGTACCTGCCGGTGACACACCCTGACAGGAAGTTAGACGGCGAAAAAATATTCCTTTTTATTCGATGTTTCCGCAAGAATTTCTACTTTTGGCTACAATAGAGTGCCGGTAGTTCACAAACCGTCAGCAAGGCTCACCGGGTGCCCTAACCCTGAGAGGGAAGACCGGCCCGGATAAGTGGTAAAAACCTGCTTTTTCCGCAAAAAGTCCTGCACGCGTTTTTGCTCATATTGGCCTCATGACCAAGATGTTAGTACAATTATGATGTGACTGACGTGGCGAAGCTGTGAAGGGTGAGTAGTGAGAGATGAGAGATAAGTGATGATTAGGGAGAAGAGGAGATGTTGGCGGATAAGCCGGCCTTTAAAAAAAATGATTTACCCGCCAACGGGCTGGAGCCCTCTACTGGCTTACAACAAGCTGTTTAACCCATGGTTTTTTGCAAGTATTTTTTTTCGATGATGACCAGATTATGTCAAAAAGATTATTTTTGTCCTGAAAGTTTTCCCTCAGGTTGTTGTAATTACAGTTTTAGAATGAGCTACAGCAGAGCAGACATCAGAATCGAACAGCCCACTATTCAGGAACTGCCTAAACATTGCAGTGTAAAAACCACGATGGTTTATACGCACATCATACGAATAGCTATCCGAACAATTGCAATTCCACTTGATAGGATTGTAAATCAGCAAAATAATAATTCTGATTATCATTGAAAGGGATATGTTTAGGATGAGATATACTAGTTAGCAGTAATACTAAGGGGAAGTGCAACTTGACAGGGACGAACATTTAACGAATTAATCGCAACTAATAATAAATGACGATGGACTTTAAAGACTACATTAAGCAGATCGGAGACAGAGTTGTAAAACTCAAAGACCAAATTCACACAGAGGAAGCTACAAAGAACGCTTTCATTATGCCTTTTTTACAAGCATTGGGTTATGATGTATTTAATCCACTCGAAGTTGTACCGGAATTTATTTCCGACATTGGCCTTAAAAAAGGAGAGAAAATCGATTACGCCATTTTCAAAGATGGTGCTCCGACAATCTTGATTGAGTGCAAACACTGGGCGCAAAATTTAAGCATTCACGATGGTCAGCTTTTACGTTACTTTCATGTTTCTAAAGCAAAATTTGGATTGTTGACCAATGGAATTATTTACCGTTTTTATTCCGACTTGGTCGATGCAAACAAAATGGATGAAAAACCATTTTTGGAGTTTAATATTTCAGAGATTAAAGACAACCAAATTGAAGAGCTAAAAAAGTTTCACAAAACTATATTTGACGCTGAAAGCATTGTAAACACTGCGAGTGAGTTAAAATTTATAAACGAGTTAAAACAGCTCTTTCAGCAAGAGATAAATAATCCTTCACCAGAATTTGTAAAACATTTTGCACGTCAAGTTTACCCAAGTATTGTAACAGCCAAAGTTTTAGAGCAATTCACAATTTTGACTAAAAGATCGGTTCAGCAACACATCAGCGACTTAATCACTGAACGGCTGAAGACCGCATTGACAAAAGAAGACGAAGCGACTAAAGAGCAAGAAGCAATTCAAGCAGAGCAGACAAAAGTTGAAGAGAGCAAAGTTGTAACTACCGAAGACGAGTTAGAAGGTTTTATGATTGTAAAAACAGTTTTACGTCAAAAGATAAGCGTATCAAGGATTTCACACCGAGACGCCCAATCATATTTTGCAATTTTATTGGACGACAACAACCGCAAGACAATTTGTCGACTTTATCTAAATGGGAGCAAGAAATATTTGGCAATACTCGACGACCAGAAGAAAGAGATTAAAAACGAGATTTCATGTATAGACGACATTTTCAATTTCTCGGACGCACTTTTAAAAGTTGTTGAGAACTACGATAATTCAAAGTAAAAATCTGACGGACAAAGAAGTACTACTTGTGACAAAAACTATTTGTCAATTGGGGTTTCGGTGAGGACAACAAAGTCCGCAGTCCACAATCCCGATAGCGATCGGGAGCGGTGCGGCTCGACAAGAAAACCGCGCCCAGTCGGCAACTGCATATAGTGTGCCGAGAAGCAGAACATCGGCAAATAAAGTTCTGCATGCTGTAATCAAGATGGTGGAAGCAGTTGTAAGTTGAACCACCGGTGTCACCTTACAGGAGGGGGCATCAAACCACCCAATGGTGCTGCTGTAAAGAGTGGTGGTACTGAGCGATTGGGAAAAGTTAACCCTATGAGGTTTTCAGGTAAGGATAAAGGAGCTGAACGCAAGTGAACCCTTGATGAGGAGTCGAGAAGTTGCCATAACCTGTCAAAAGCTACGGAGTATGTGACGGAGTGATAAGTTTAGCGGAAACCTGTTTATTGGCTAAGCGGCAGGCGTCTTTACAGAGGGCAGGACTTTTATCCAGGCTTGGTTACGGAACTCGGGAACCAGCATGACGATGCTAAGGGAAGGGCACAACGGGATCACCCCGGAGGCCATAAACCGAAGCGGCATGTTGGGTCGGATTGCCCCGTAGTAGTGATGATACAACTGTAATGGAAGAGGAGCGAAGGGGGCAAGTTATACAGGATCATAACATCGAACAACTCGCAAGAAGATGACTTTATGGAATGAGACAAAATCGGTACCGGTAAGCAAAGAACAAGTTTGGGAAGCTTACAGGAAAGTGCGCTCCAACGCAGGAAGTGCAGGGGTTGATGGCATTAGCATGGAAGAATACGATGCTAAAAGGTCGGGATACCTGTACAAATTGTGGAACAGGATGGCCTCGGGCAGCTATTTCCCGCCACCGGTAAAAGAGGTTGAGATACCCAAGAAAGACGGCAAGATGCGTAAGCTTGGGATTCCTACCATTAGCGACCGGGTGGCACAAATGGTTGTGAAAGACTATCTGGAACCGAGGTTTGAGAAGATCTTCAGTCCCCATTCCTACGGATACCGACCGGGAAAGAATGCCCATGGGGCATTGTCTGTGGTACGTGAAAACGTAAGGATGCCGGACTGGGCAATCGACCTCGACATCAAAGGGTTTTTCGACAACATTGACCATGGGAAACTTATGCTGGCCGTGAAGAAACATGTCCCGGAAAAGTGGTGCATTATGTACATCGAACGATGGCTGCAAATGCCCGTGCTTACCAAATCAGGCGAACTGAAGCAGAAGCAGGGCAAAGGCACACCACAGGGAGGGGTAATAAGCCCGCTACTGGCGAATTTGTTTCTGCACTATGCCATGGACAAGTGGTTGGAGCAAACCCACTCAGCAGTAAGGTATGTGCGTTATGCCGACGACGCCATATTGCACTGTAGGAGCAAAGTACAGGCTGACTATGTGCTGCGCAATTTGAACAAACGGATGAAACAGTGCGGATTGGAACTGCATACGGAAAAGACGAAACTTGTATACTGTAAAGATCACAGGCGGCAAGGGGAGTACGAGAACGTAAAGTTCGATTTTCTGGGATACTCGTTCCAGCCCCGCACAACAAAGTCAAAAAGGGACGGGAAACTGTACCTTGGTTACGACTGTGCCATCAGCATTGGTTCAAAGAAGCGCATTGCCGAAAAGATGAAAGAACTGGGCATTGAACGCCTGACGCATAAAAGCATCGTAGGGGTTGCACAATACCTTGAACCTTATATCAGGGGATGGATCAACTATTACGGGAAGTTCAGGTTGTGGTCGATGAACCCGGTCTTTCAGTGGCTGAGAAGGCGACTTGTAATGTGGGCACGGAAACGGTACAAACGTTACAAAACGAGCATTGTCCAAGCTTATGCATGGTTGAAGAGAGTGAAGGAACAATATCCGACATTATTTTACCACTGGAGGCTAGGATTTTCGTAATGAAACGTATAGATTTGTATAACAAGAGCCGTGTGATGGGAGACTATCAAGCACGGTTCTGTGAGAGGCTGAAGGGGAAGTTCCTTCGGCCTACTCGACGTTCCGTCCGTTAGCGGTCATGCTATGACGACAGTGCAAACACATACTGAGATACAAATAATGGACGACAGCAAATTGAAATTAACCTTTGAAAAATACGACATTGAGTTGTCTAATGACAATGTATTTAAGCTTAATTCGGCTGACAATAACTTCAAGTATGACTTTGTTTATCATGACGAAGAAGCACCCAAATTTCAATGTAGCCAACATGCAATTAAAGTTTTCGTAGACGGACAACTTTATAAAAGTGCAATTGTGTGTGCAATTGCAGGCGGGACGACAATTCATTCCCAATCAGCGGTCATTGCCGACAATGACATATTTATTAGTTGTGCAGACAAGGTTTTTAGTTTATCTCTGGATAACCCAAGTAGATATGGCAACTTGCTTCGGTATTTACAAAGCCGATAACGGACTTTTCACTCATGGAGAAATGAGTGTAGCACGACTTGACCATAATGGACTAATAGTTTGGCAGACAGGACTTCGTGATATTATCGTAAACATAGAAGAGAATAGAGAGCAAAACGAGTTTGTCATGCACGACACATATATTAGTTTATTGGACTTCAACAACAACAAGTATCAACTTGGTTTTGACGGAAAATTTATAAGCGAACAATTGAGCGAACAACAAAAGCATTGGGACTTAATAGACAAAAAACGAAATCAGAGGAAATTTTGGGCGTGACGAAAAAGCACGAACCGCTAACAAAAACTATATGTCAATTGCCGTTTTCGTGCTGACAACAAGCCGTGTAGCCCGCAACAGCAGCGGTACGGCTCGACAGGAAAACCGCCCGCAGTCGGCAACTGCATAGTTCTGTCCGTTATGCGGCAGCTTAAAAGACAACAATACCAACTATTAACACGACATTACAATGGGATATAAAAGTGTTTGCATAGATTGTAGAAAGTCATTAAACCGACCTTTAGACACAGGTTCTGACAGACTTTATCCGTGTTCATTATGCGGTAAACCAATGACACTTCTATCTCATAGATTCAGACCACCTAAAAAGACGGATGACAAGAAGTGGGAGACAGTAAAATATTTAATTGAAAACGGTTTTTATTATGACCACGTTTATCAAAAAATTGAAACTAACTGCAACGGGGTAACAAGTTATCAGAATTATGCAACGTATCCCGACAACATTAGAGACGCTAAAGAATTTGTTGAGAAATATAAAGAGCAAGCACGAAAATGATAGAAAGGAAGCAAAATAAAGACGAAAAACAAGCAGAACTTGAAAAGTACCGAGACTTGGTTTTGGCAACACTTGACTATTACCTTGCTAATAAAGAAAAGCAAATCAAAACTACCGACTTTGATTCAGTTCAACATTATAAAGGACTTAAAAAACAAACAGAGGAACACTATCAAAAAGGACGACTAACAAAATTAAAGCAATGGTTTCGTGACTTGACTGAAATACAGATAGAAACAATAGACCTAAAATTCAATGAGTATTTACGAGAGAAAACCAATTATGACATCGACATTTTTAATTCTTATTTCCAACGAGTTGACAAAGTAATCGGAAAAGGTAAAATCACAACAGACAATCAGTTTTATGATTTAAGTATAATGGTTGACCAACTTTGCCAAAGAGAGCCAGTTGATAATGACAAAATTGAAAAGATAAATAGACTATTAAGAGAATATGAAGAACGAAAATCACGAAAAATAAAAAAGCCGACCGCATAACACGCGGTATGAAAAATTGCCTGGACAGTCGGTTATTCATGGGTTGTAGCCCGCTTCAACTTTTGTGTAACTTGAGAGGAAATCACCCGCAATCGGCCACTTTTCATAGTGTGCCGAGAAGCAGAACAGCGGCAAATAAAGTTCTGCCTGCTGTAATCAAGATGGTGGAAACAGTAGTAAGTTGAATCCCCGGTGTCACCTTACAGGAGGGGGCATCAAACCACCCAATGGTGCTGCTGTAAAGAGTGGTGGTACTGAGTGATTGGGTAAAGTTTCTGATCCGTTACAAAACGAACCTAAACAAAGCTTACGAATGGTTAAAACGGGTGAAGGAGCAATTCCCGAACTTGTTTTACCAATGGAAGTTAGGATTTTCATAATGTAATGTATAGATTTGTATAACAAGAGCCGTGTGATGGGAGACTATCAAGCACGGTTCTGTGAGAGGCTGAAGGGGAAGTTCCTTCGGCCTACTCGACCCGCCAACCGTTGGTGGCAATCCTTTGACGACAGAGCAACCATCAACCGACAAACAAAAAAAGCGAGTAGTTGAACAATGCAAATAATGAACTTTACGACGCATAAACATTTCAATCTTGTTTCTTCTTCTTGGGGTTCAGGACAACCCCAGGACATTGCAGCTTTGCTTGATTCAGTTATTACCGACTTTTACTCAAACCTTGACATCGGCAAAATTCCTACTATGCCTGTTCTTGTGTTAAGCACATTGACAAGAAATCCGCCAACCAGTAATCCTGAAATAATTAAAACTGGAAATCTTGTGTTGATTTATTTAAGCACTCAAGACCTACTTTGGAGTCAGTATTCCTACCAATTTTCTCATGAACTTTGCCATTATGTAATTGATATCGACTTCCCGCCAAAGAATGGTAGGTTTGGATGGTTTGAAGAATCGTTATGTGAATTAGCATCGCTGTTTACTTTAAACAAAATGAGCATTACTTGGCAGACGAATCCGCCATACGCTAGTTGGACTTGGTATTCCGCTTCTCTAAAAACGTATGTTGACGACTTGACTTCAAAGTCAGAGAACACAATAGCAAAACGAACTAATGAGTGGCTCGCTAAAAATCTCACTGAACTATACAAAGACAGATATAAAAGAGCTGAAAACTTAATTATTGCAGTTAAGCTTCTTCCGTTTTTTACAGCGACACCCGACTTATGGAAAACAATTCAGTTCATAAAAGAAATAGCCATTACAGACGATATGACTTTTGAACTTTATCTTTCGGAATGGAAGAAACTAATTCCTGCAAGTTTACATTTGAGTTTTGACGACATTATCAAACTGTTTACAGACAATAATATTGCGACATGACAAGCAACGAACTAAATGTGTGCAAACTTCAAGCAGACCGACTTCGGACGGACAGAAGGGCAGCCGCTAACAAAAACTATATGTCAATTAGGGTTTTGGTGCGGACAATAAAGTTCGCAGCCCGCAATCCCGATAGCTATCGGGAGCATCGGGGTTCGACAGGAAAGCAACGCGCAATCACTAACTGCATATAGTTAAGACCGTTAGACTGCATTATAAATAGCATCCCTGCATTAATGAAAGAAAACTTACAAATATGCCAATAGATATAATTTCATTAGGAAAGAAAATAAATCGGTGTAGAAAAAACCTAGCCCTTGAATTATCAGATGTTTCTGAAAAGGTAGGGATTTCTATTGAACGTTTAGATGAAATTGAAAGAGGACATATTGAACCAACTGGTGATGAGATTTTGATTTTTGCGGATTTTTACAAACAGGACTATAAGTATTTCATTAGTAATGAAAAACTGTCGGCAACAGAACAGATTGAAGTTTTATACCGAAAATTTGGCGATGATTTTTCAAAAGAAGACCGGTGGGCATTACAAGAGTTTATTTATTTATGCGAAAATGAACAAGAAATATTAAATTACTTAGAATATGAGAATGTAAACTTTTCTGCACCTAAGTATCCTAATGTTTATAAATCTCAGGGAGCAGAAACAGCAGAAAAGCTCAGACAATTCTTAGGGTATAAAAACGATGAATTGTATTCTGATTTATTTTCTGAATTTAGGAAAATAGGATTACATATTTTTCGAAGAAGGCTTTGTAATTCAAAAGTATCAGGGTTATTTATTAAGCATCCTAATGCTGGGAAATGTATTCTTGTAAATTATGACGAAGATACATATAGGCAAAACTTTACGCTCTCTCATGAAGTATGCCATGCATTACTAGATGATGAGTTTGAGTTTAGTGTTTCTTTTAAAAATGACAACGATTATAGAGAAATAAGAGCTAATAATTTTGCTAGTAGTTTCTTAATTCCTCCAAGTTTTATTGAAAAACTAAGGGCAGTAACCTGGAATGAAGAATTGATAGTAGATGTAGCAAATCAATTAAAAGTTAATGTTCAAACTTTACTTATAGCCTTAAAATCTAATAATTGCATTGGTAAATCCCAATATGAAAGATTTATGGTGTTAAAAATACCCAGAAAACAAAAAGAAGATTTTGAATTAAAAGGGGTTTCACCTACAATTATAGAATCAAAAAAGACATTGCTTGAGAAAGGTTTATCAACGTATTATGTTCGAAATTGTCATGAGGCATATAAAAATGGGCACATTTCTTCTGGAAGGTTGGCGGAAAATCTATTAGTGGATGAATCTGAGTTGACTTCCATTTTAGACTTGTTTAAACTGAAATTGGATTATGAATATTGATATTACAGAGTTTAATAGAATAAATGTGATTGATACATGTGCTATTGATAACCTTTTATCATCAGCGACACTATATCGAGCTGCAAGGTCTTCCAATTGCAGCTTTTGCTATACAAAATTTGTTGAATACGAAATGTTGTATAAAAACAGGAAAAATATAGATGAGAAATCCAAAGAATTGCAACAGAAACTTAAAGATGAAACATGCGCAAAAAGGCTTGAATGTCATAATTTAAGCATTGATGATTTGCAAGAAATAGAAATCCTTGAACAAAGAAAACGATTAGGAAGTGGCGAATTATCAAGTATAGCATTTGCAAAAAAAATAAATCAGAATTTCATGACAGATGACTCAAAGGCAAGAAAATTAGGGGGATTAGTTCTAGGAATTAAAAGAGTGCAGACAACACCGCATTTAGTTGGCTGGTTGTTTTATAAACGAGAATTAATTGACAGTGATTTTTCTGTAATTATTTCTGAGCATCAAAATTATAACAGACCCTTAAGTCAATACTTTGAAGAAGCATATCTGGAGAGTCTAAGAATTAGAAGTATGAACAAATAACACAACCTAATAATGTATATACAAAATAGGCGTGACAGTTGTAAATTCAACGATTGTACCCCGCTTCAAAATTGTAATGATTTGATAGGTTTGAAGCCCATAGTTGCCTACTTGGCATATACTCGCCATTATGGGTTATATTAAAAGGACTACCAACTATGGAGAATGAGTATAAAATAATTTTTTCACCCTCTAAGATTGACTTGAAAAAAATTGAAGATTGGTTGATTCAAGAGAGGGAAAGATATGATGACGGATTTTATTGTAATTGGAATATTATCGAGAATTCATTTGAAAGAAACGAATTGATTAGCTTAGAATTAAATGACATTCCAATTGGTTTTGTTGTTTGGCGACAATCTGACATTTTCATAGAAATAGACATCATGGAAATTTACCATGATTATCGGAGAAAAGGTTTAGGAAAAATATTTTTCAAAATGATTTCAGAGTCATACAAAGACAAGGGAGTTCTAGCAATTAAGCTTTTCTGTGAACCTAGAGAATCTCAACACTTTTGGAAAAAAATGGGATTTATTCAATTTCCAATTCGTGTTTATGCTGAGTCCGATCTCACATTTTATAAACCGCTAATAGAGATCTGTGAAACAACAGAAACTCCAAATGAATTAGATAAGATTGAATTATGGGATGTGGAACCATATCAATCCCAAGAAAAGTCACCACGTTGGTGCTGGGACATTAGTATCGAGAATGGGATATTAGTTAAACCAATAATTCAGCCATGCAATGTGAATTGGAACATCAGGTGGACAAAGAATGGAAAAATAGAGAAAGAAGATAAGGTAAAATACTTCTCCGCAGACAATTCGATAGAATTCAGCCCTTTCATGTATATCAAAAGATTAGATGAATAAAGAAATACAACCCATAACAAAAACTATATGTCAATTGCCGTTTCCGTGCGGACAACAAGCCGTGTAGCCCGCAATCCAGATAGCGATCGGGAGCAGTGCGGCTCGACAGGAAAATCGCCCGCAGTTGGCAACTGTATATAGTTCCATCCATTACGGTTATTTAAGTGCTCACATCATAATAACAAGTAAACCAAATAAATTATATTGCTTATGGACAACAGAGTTTATTACGGAGAATATTCTCTGAAACATTGGATTGAGTTAATTTTGAAGGAAAATATAATTCTTCCTGACTATCAACGCTATTTTGTTTGGAATGAAAAAAAGGTTGAAACGCTAATCGACACTTTTAAAAACAAACAATTTATTCCACCTATTACAATCGGAGCGTTTAAAAATGGAAATGCCAATCAAAATTTAATACTTGACGGACAACAGCGACTAACCAGCATTTTATTAGCACATCTTGGTTTATATCCAGATGAAACAACATACAAAAAAGCAATTGAAAAATTTGCTAGCGAAAACGATGATGAAGACGAACCGGGCGAACAACTTGACAATGTTTTTGAATGGACATTTGAAAAATTAACTGAAAAGGGAAAAAACAAACAAGACATACTTACAAAAATTGCTGATGGCAATTACAAGAAAATTGATTTCAAAATTGACGAAAAGTTCCTTGAGACAACCTTCTTGGGTTTTTCTTATTTAGTGCCGTTTATTTCAGACGAAAAAGTACAACAGAAATATTACTCTTCTGTTTTTAGAAATATAAACATTCAAGGAGAAGCCTTGTTGCCACAAGAAAGTAGAGCTTCATTATACTTTTTGGATAAAGACTTGGTTCAATTTTTTGTTCCAGACTTTACTAAAGCATTCGTAGTAAAAAGTGTAAGCAACGAAACTAAAATTGACTTTGTTAGATGCTTATCTTTATTGTCGCAATACAACAAAGACAAGGTTGCAAATTATGTAGCCCGCAGTTATAAACCACAAATGGAAAAATACTATGAAGAATATATTTATTCCGTTGTCGCTGATCTTGATGCTAAGTATGGGAAATTTTCTACCATTTTTCCGAACAATAAATATGACGACCGTTTTTCAAGTTTGCAACAAGCACTAATTTCATTGGATATTCCAAAACAATCCCCGTCAATTATTGATTTGGATATGTATTTCTTTGGCCTTACATATACGATTATCTTTGAAAACAAAACGATAGACGTTACCAAAAAGGACGAACTAAAACAAAAAATTGAAGCTAAAATAAGCGAGTTTAAAAAGGACAATTCTCATACAAGAGCACCTAGTAATTTAGGCCATTTAAGGTCTAGAATTAGTTCATCAATTGAAATATACGAAAAATATGCGTCCTAACATTCACACAGATTTCATATTATCACCAATTACAGACATTTTGAAAGATGTTGTGTCTGCAAGCGCAGGAATTGGAAGTGGTATAGAAACATTTACTTTGTGCGACTATGTAATGCAATCTGTATTCATAAGAATGACAGGATTTCAAGAACAGAAAATGAAATGTGTTTGTTGGGAAATGGCAACTGTTGATTACGAATATAGATACGAATTCACAAGAACACCTTTGGGCGAATGTTCAAGCTATTCAGAGAAACAAAAGATTTACAGAGACTTGGTTAAACAAATTGAAAAATATGGATTAGAGTTTTCTAAGATTGACATTGGCAAACAAGACATATTGAAAACGACTTTTTCTGACATTTTAGATACATTTTCTAATACCAATTTATCAATTTGGGCTCAGAAAGATTTTTTAAACTTCCAAACTATTTCAGATCAAATTAAGGATAGCCATTTTGCTAGTGAGAAAGGCAGCCTATTTTCAGACGCTTCATTGAGAAAAATGTATGAAGAACATTTGTATAGACAAAGAAATAGAATTGCTCACAACACATCATCGTACCAACAAAATTTGCCAACACTAAAAACTTTGATAGACGAAGATTTTAAATACGAAAATTATTTTGTTTACTTTTCCATATTAGTGTTAATAGACAAAATATTCATAGAACTGTATAAAAAATATTTAGCAAATATTGAAGACAAAGGAAATTAGCAGCAGAAAAACGCCCGCTAATAAATAGGACTCTGAGCGGTCTACTAGACCCGGCAAGGAGTACAGGTTGAACTACATCCTTCAACAGACTATGTACTTACCGGCAGTTATCGGAATAATTCAGGTTCTTTTCTAATTTGAGTGGGTAGTTATACCTTTGCGGCAAAAACAAAGTATATGACAAGCGGGATTGACCTATTCACAATGGCCTTACATATTTTAAAGCCATGGCATATAGTAAGTGTTAATTTGGACGGTGCACTAAAGCGGCTTGATGTTAGTGTGGACTTCGACCGGGGGAGCGAGTTTGAATATATAGATGAAGAGACCAATACCCGAGGACGTTACAAGGCCTATGATACCGTACAGAAGAACTGGCGTCATTTGAATTTCTTTGAGTTTGAATGCCATATATCAGCCAGAGTTCCCAGAGTAAAGTTACCCGATGGAGGTATCAGGGTAGTTCAGACGCCATGGGAGGGGTTGTCAAGTGGTTTTACACTAATGTTTGAAGCATTTCTGATGGAGCTTCTTAAGTGCATGACAGTACACCAGACAGCAAAGCTTACCTCAACATATGACAATAAGTTATGGAATATGATTGACATATATACCAGAACAGCCAGGGTAGATGCTGATTACAGCGAGGTGGATAAAATCGGCGTTGATGAAACCTCTGTTAGAAAAAACCACAACTATATAACCACATTCGTTGATCTTGGACAAAGGCGGACTCTCTATGCTACCAAAGGGAAAGATCAGTCAACAATCAAAGCCTTTGTTGATGATTTGAAGAAACATCAGGGGAACGCAGAGCAAATCAGGCAGGTGGCTTGTGATATGTCGGCGTCCTTCGTAAAAGGAGTAGAAGATAACTTACCACAGGCTGAAATTACTTTTGATAAGTTCCATATTGTCAAAGTCATTACCGAAGCAGTTGATAAAGTGAGAAGGGAAGAGGCCAAAAGTAACCCCATTCTGAAATCAAGTCGATTTGTGCTTCTGAAAAACCAAAAGAACCTCACGGAAAAACAGCGTCAGAAATTATTCGAAATCAGAATCAGTAAAGTCAATCTTAAAACGCTTCGTAGCTATGATCTTAAGGAGTCTTTTCAACAGATTTTCTATGCAGGGTCTTCAGAGATATTCAAGGCACTGCTTAACAAATGGTACTTTGTTGCTTCACATAGCCGTATAATACCGATGATTGAGGCCGCAAGAACGATTAAGAGACACATCAAAGGAATTGGAGCGTGGTTTGACTCAAAGATAAGCAATGGCATCCTGGAGGGGTTCAACTCCCTGTTTCAAGCCGCTAAAGCAAAAGCCAGGGGATATAAACTTGACTATACTGCCATATCCATCGTCTATCTCCTCACCGCGAAGCTGGATTACTCCAAAATTAACCCATTTTGCAGATGAATTACCCACTGTTATTAGAAAAGAGCCATAATTCAGAGGAAAATCGGCTGCTGTGGTTGAAGGTATTGCTGAATTTAAGGTAATAAAAGTTATCTGGTTTTGATAGAATAGTGCTATAAATGAATGTTTTTGCTTTTTTTTAATAATCTGATGGCATAGTTTTCCCTCTCCACGCAAAACAGGCGGCATTTTAGAAAGGCATTAAGCAATTGCATGGGTTTGGCTTTGGATGATCTGAGCTGGTGGGCGTATTTGGGGCAATACTTTTATGATGGCCATCTTGGTTTTTTTTCAGATCGGACAGGTGCAAGGGTTGTCGTTTTAATACAGCCTCAATGGCCTGTTCCACAATGGTACAACCTGAAACCTTCTTCATGTCAGGAGGTTTTTGTGGTGAATATTCCCTGAATAAAGGGAAGAATTTGGTATTTTTGATAAAACTAAGCCGGGCAGGCGGGAGCTAGTTCAACATAGTATATACTCCATAGGGGTTTCAGAGTTATGCCAAGCTTTATATCCCGCTTCAACTTTTCTAGAAACTTGCTAGGAAACCGCTCGCAATCCCTTACTAACCATATTGTCACTTGTTACCGCCAGACATAAGTGCGACAATGCAGAGATTAACTGCTGTAATTTGAGCATATTTTGCGGAGAAAATTTCATTTGCGGAGAATAAGAAGTATATTTGTCGCATAATTTGCGTAGAATGAAAATCTATATACACGAAAAAAAAAACTGGACTGACTTCACTTGGGACAATAAGAAAGTGATGATAAAACTTGGTGAAGCTAGAAATCAACAAGGCAGACTTCTTGGTAAAATGGAATCACTGGGCTTTGATTTGCAAAATGAGGCAGTATTGAATACTCTTACTTTAGATGTTATAAAATCATCAGAAATTGAAGGTGAGTTTTTAGAAATAGAACAAGTACGTTCTTCAATCGCTCGACGACTAGGAATCGACATTGCCGGCGCAGTAGAATCGGAACGCTATGTTGAGGGGATAGTTGAAATGATGCTTGACGCTACACAAAGATATGACTTGGTTCTAACTAAAGACAGATTGTTTGGTTGGCATGCTGCATTGTTCCCTTCAGGTTGGAGTAATCTTTATAAAATCACAGTTGCCGACTGGAGAAAAGACACCACTGGTCCAATGCAGGTTGTTTCAGGGCCTATGGGAAAAGAAAAAGTTCACTATCAAGCTCCAAGTTCTGACAGAATAGAACCTGAAATGGAGAAATTCTTAAAATGGTTTGAAAATGAGCATGAAATAGATTTGGTTCTTAAGGCAGCTATTGCTCATTTGTGGTTCGTGACAATTCACCCATTCGATGATGGTAACGGACGAATTACAAGGGCAATTACTGATATGACATTAGCACGTTCAGACAAGAGTATTCGGCGGTTCTATAGTATGTCTGCACAAATTAGAGTTGAAAGAATACTGTATTATGAAAAACTGGAAAAGGCACAAAAAGGAAATTCAGATATTACAGAATGGATTTTGTGGTTTTTGCAATGTTTAATAAATGCTATTGACTCCACAGAAGAAACTTTATCGATAATACTTCATAAAGCAGAATTTTGGAAATTACATTCCACCACAATTCTTAATAACAGGCAACAAAAAATAATTAACAGACTGCTTGATGGATTTGACGGAAAGTTAACAACCTCAAAATGGGGAAAAACTAATAAGTGCTCACAGGATACAGCTCTTCGAGATATTCAGGATTTGATAAAAAAGGATATCTTACAAAAAGAAGCAAGCGGTGGACGAAGTACAAATTATGAGTTGAAAGAAATGCCAGGTGGTAATAAATAGGACTCTGAGCGGTCTGCAAGACCCGGCGATGAGTACAAGTTGAACTATATCCCTTAACAGGCTATGTACTTACCGGCAGTTATTGAAATAATTCAGCGGAAAATCGGCTGCTGTGGTTGAAGGTATTACTGAATTTAAGGTAATAAAAGTTATCTGGTTTTGATAGAATAGTGCTATAAATGAAGGGTTTTGTTTTTTAAATGACCTGATGGCATGGTTTTCCCTCTCTACGCAAACAGGCGGCATTTTAGAAGGCATTAAGAAATTGCATGGGTTTGGCTTTGGATGGTCCAACCTGGCGCTCGTATTCCGGGCAATACTTTTACGATGACTATCTTACCTTTTTATACACCGGACAGATGCAGGGCTTTGTACCTGTTAGTCATTCAATTAGTTGCGGGTTTGTTTCTGGTGGTTGTTGTCGTTTTAATATAGCCTTAATGGCCTGTTCCGCAATGGTAAAACCGATTCCTTTCTCATGTCAGGAGTTTTTTGTGGTGAATAAGCTCTGTATAATGAAAAGAATTTGGTATTTTTGATAAAGCTAAGCCGCGCAGGCGGGATTTCGTTCATCAAAAACTATATAACAATTGGGGTTCCCGCTCGGACAACAAAGTCTCGCAGACCGCAACCCCGATAGCGAACGTGAGCATCGGGACTCCACAGGAAAGCAACCAGCAGTACCCTGCCAAAAATAGTTCCTGCCGTGGTGTGTAAGTGAACGAAACTATGGTTTTTTTTAAACTATCGATATGAAAACAAAATGGAATTTTAAAAAATTGATTACGGACTTATTAATTGCTGTATTTGTATTAACAGCGAGTTCTGAATTAATTGCTCAGGAAAAGAAAACAACTGATTTAAAGAATTTTAGAATTGTTATAGAGAAAACTGACAGCGGAATTACATTGAAAAGCATTGAAGGCAGTGCCTGGATTGATTTATCATTCAGTCTCAATAACTGCCGGCCGCAAGCAGTTGACGAATATGGTATGACAGCGTTGAATAAAGTTTCCCCGGGCAAAGACACTAATCTTGCAGACTTTCTATTTACCATAGCAGAAACTGAAGACAGAATTGTACTCACTGGAATTGAAGGAACTGAATGGACTGATTTGAGCTTCTCGCTAGTTGAAAATGGAAAACAAGCGATTGACCAATATGGAATGGCAAAGTTGGATTAAGTGCATTTACACGCAATTCATAGCATCGTGCATGCAGTTTTCAGCGGTTTATTGGTGATTGCGGCATGTTAAAAGTCAGTGTATACTGATGGTAAATCCCTTCAATCCCTGCTCAACACTATTTCACAGAGAATATTTTAACTTATTTAAACCTTGAAGTTTATGGAAAAGTATATACGAAAGTATTTCATTACAATGATTGTTCTAGTCTTTTTGTATGGTGGAATGATGGTATTTGTGGTTTCTCAATTGCAATTTATCTTATTTGCATATGATGTTGGCATGGAGGAATCAGGAAACATAGTTCGACTGATTAGTAATTATCTCATATACTTTATCAATATAATTCTGGCATTGATAATTTACTTCGACATGAAGAAATTCAGAAATATAAGTGTTCCAATCTTGTTATTAGTAGTCCTACAGAATTTGGTCGGACTGGCGTTTTTTTTTATAGGGTATAATAATGAACTTGATAATAAAATTAAATAGTATGACAAATTTGAATTATATGAAATTGGTTAACAAATATGCAATCATTTTAGTCATTTCATATTGTTTGGCTTTTTTCCTTCCAATTATAGAGCAGAATTTTTTTCCAATGACATCCGGGCAACTCAGGGAAATGGGTTATATCAGGGCGAATTTCCCTTTGATTTTTCAATTTTTTATTAATATCGTGATTTCATTATTTATTATTAGAGACTTAATGAAACTTAGGATTAAGAACAATTTGATTGTAGCTGTAACAATTGTTTTTTCATTTATGGGTGTTTGTCTGCTTTTATTATTAGCCGATAGGGAAAAAGGAAAGGCCAATGCTTAGCAGTGCCTTTTTGAATATAGGGTGAGGCACATCTGGTCTTACTGACACATAAGGGATGAGGGCGGTAGCTTCACCCCATCCTTTCTCATCAAATTGGCTGGACGTTATCTTTCATTGTTAAAAGCATCCGGGAATCGAAAAGCAAATAAAAAGGGAATGCATATGTATCAGATTAGTAAAGACAGAATAATCGCATTACTGTTTTTGGCATTGACCATTTTGTTTTTGGTTGTATCAATGACAAATCACGCTTTCTTTGACTGGGTTTTTGACAGGCATCACAACCAATGGAGTTGGTATATAAGACCAATTTTCCTTATCCCTTTTTGTTTTTTTGCTTACAAGCGCAACTGGGCAGGGATTTCGGTAACTATATTCTGCCTTTTTACAAGCATGTTTTGGTTTAATAGACCTGAAATGGTAAGTGAAAGTGTTAAAGATTTTCTTCAATTTGAAAAGGACTGGCTTTATGGAGAATGGAATTATAAAAAAATAATGCTAATTTTTACCGTTCCTGTTTCATTCTTTGCATTAGGACTTGCATGCTGGAAACGCAGTTTATTAATGGGCCTTGGAGTAGTAGTTTTAATGGCAACCGGAAAGATTGTTTGGAGTATTCAAAATGCCGGAGAATCGGGGAAATCTGTCATAATTCCTGCAATACTCGGACTTCTGATATGTAGTGGGCTAATATTTTATGGTTTTAAGAAGCTTGAAAGATAAGACAGCCAGGCATGATAATAGTCTTTATATATTATACTTTCGTGGTTAAGCTAAAAAACGATTAATTTTGACCTTAAATAACGACAAGAAAGAAACTATACCTTTAGAAATCATATTTTAGCATTAAGATCAATCACATTTTTCAAATGATACCAGTAACCGATAAATCAAAACAGCTCGCCGTTTCGCTTGAGCTACAGAATCAAAAGCTCCATTTTAAAGGCAACACCGACTTTTCCGAAACGCTTCAGATAGACTATGTACCACCCTTTGGTGATGGGCTGGGTTTTACGTCTCTTGAGCTTCTGCTCTTTAGTCTGGGATCCTGTGTAGGCTCCACCTTTCTGCTGTTGACCCGCCGATCAGGTCGTACCATCAATGGCCTCTCAATTGAAGTGACCGGGGATCGCAGGCAGGAACATCCCACGGCATTTACCGCTATTGACCTGTATCTTCGTTTTCAATCGCCCGACCTTACAATGGAAGACTGTGCCAGAGCACAGCATATCGCCGAAACTTCACTCTGTCCTGTATATAGCATGTTGAAGGGCAACGTGGAGATCATTTTTCATTTTGAAATTACCGGCTGAACAAGCTGGTTGGGCCATCTGTAAGAGACCCCGGCCAATTAAACTAAACCTGCCATCGGTTGATGGCTAAAAATCAATTATCTATGGATCAGCATTTCATTGTTTTGCTCACTTATGTCAGACCGCTTGAAGACGTAGACATCTATTTGCAGGGGCACAGAGATTTTCTTCAGAAATATTACAAAAGCGGTCACCTGATTGTATCGGGGCCGCAGATTCCACGAACCGGTGGTCTCATCATGATGCGGGCTCAAAGTCTTGCAGAGGTCGAAAGTATCATGGCCGAAGACCCGTTTACCAAAAACAAGGTTGCCACCATTCAGGTTATTCAGTTCCGGGCCTCTGACTTTGCCGAGGACTTTGCAAAGGTGATGGCCTAAAAAGGTTTTGCAACAGCCCCCTGATGATTGTTACGCTTAGGATATAGAGCCTACAGGCTGTCGTTTGCATTCATCCGGAAGAAATGTTGCCGGGGTGTTGCATGCCAATCTAAATAAAACTCCCTCAACTGCAATTGATAGCGGTTGAGGGAGTTTTGTTTAAGGCGCTGTTTATTCTCCTTTTTCGAGCGTTTTCTCAAACTTTTTCAGCGCCCACCGCGAGAAGTAATACGCGGCGATAATCATCACCGGCCAGGAGAAAAACCATATAATTGAACTTGTCATAGCATTATTGGTGTTTAGTAGGTGTGGTGTTCTTCATTTAATTCCTGTTCACTGATCCGCTTGTTGTTCATCGACTTCCAGGCGTACCAGATGTAGGCCAGTACAAATGGAACCATCAGTGAGACGTAACTCATGGCCGTCAGGGTGTAGTGGCTTGAAGAGCTGTTCTGAATGGTCAGCGAACTTTGCATAAAAGCCTGTGAAGCGGCTGAACCTGTTTCAAGGGAACAGTCGAAGGCCGGGTAGTAGGCGGTGTTGTTGAAGCCCACATTCAGCAGCAGCATCCATACAGTGAGGATGGTGCCCGATCCTGCATACCAGATCCCCTTGCGGGAATCCTTCAGCCATGATAAACCGATGCCTGCCAAAACAAGCACAACGCCGGCAAGGAATAATACCAGCATCAGCGGCATGGACAGGAAGTTATTCATGTATTTGTATGGTTCAAGGGTCACCTCTGCTGTAGCAGGATTAACGGCAAAGCCGTCTTTCAGCAGCACGGCACCCAGGAAATAGAGGAAAAACACCAGAAATGGTACGCTGTTTAGCAGCAACTGGCGTCTCGACCTTTTCAGAATCTCATCATGTTCAATGGTATTGATCAGGTAAAGGCTTCCCAGCACCCTGCTCAGAAAGAAGACTGCCAGCCCCAGTGCCACATTTGTGAAGTTGAGAACTGCTTCGAGCCCATGGGCAGGACCTTCCCATGCTGAGATGGCATTTGAGCTGCCGGTCAGGTTCAGGAGGTTCATCTTGTCGACCGAGAAAGCCGAACCGGTGAAAAAGGTTCCGACAGCTGTGCCGATCAGGATGGTTCCCAGTATCCCGTTAGTCAGCAAAAATATTTCATAGGTACGTTGGCCCAGAAAGTTATTGGGTTTACTCCTGAACTCATACGATACGGCCTGAATGATAAAGGCAAACAGGATAGCCATCCATACCCAGTATGCACCTCCAAAGCTCGTGCTGTAGAAGAGCGGGAAAGAGGCGAAAAAGGCACCGCCAAAGGTGACCAGTGTAGTAAAAGTAAACTCCCATTTACGACCCAGGGAATTTACGATGAGTTTCCGTTCGGTTTCTGTCTTGCCAATGGCATAGAGCAGGGTTTGTCCTCCCTGTACGAACATGAGGAAAACCAGTAATGCACCAAGCAGCGAAATGATTATCCACCAGTATTGCTGCAGTGTTTCTAACGACATTGTTTCAAACATATTAGTGTCCTCCTTCGTTTTGTGGTCCTTTGCGGATCTGTGTGAGCATTATCTTCAGTTCAGCGATAAGCAGTGCTGTGAAAGTGATGGCAAAAAGCCAGAAGGTAACTTGTACGCTTGATGTCTCGATTTTCGATACTGCCGCCATTGTTGGCATCAGATCCTGAATAACCCATGGTTGCCTCCCTACTTCGGCAACGATCCATCCTGCCTGTGACGTGATGTAAGCCAGTGGAATGGAGAAGATGGCGGTGAGGTAGAGCCACTTTTTCCCTTCAACCTTGTTTTTTATACTTATCCAGAAGAAGTAGATGAAAAGAAGCAGGAAAAAGCCACCCAGGAATACCATGATGCGGAAAGAATAGAAGGTAAGTTTAACCGGTGGAATAAAGTCTTCGGGGGCATTGGCGTAGCCATAACCGAAGTGTTTGTAATTTTCACGGAAGATGGCCAGACTGGCTTGTGCCAGTGAATCTTCACCGCTTTTTTTGGCTGTCTTGTATGTTGCCAGAGAATTGATGGCGAGCCTGCCCTTCTCCATTCGCTCGGTAAACGAGAGGATTCCCTGTTCGGAATTGCCGTAGGTGAAGTCGTAGATGCCGGGGACAAAAGCATTTGGGCTGGCGAAAGCCATGTATGACAACATATTCGGAATCTCAATCTTAAAGATGAAATTCTGTTTCTTGGCAGTGTCAGCATCGGGGGTCATGGCACCAAATGCAACCAGGGGCGCAAACGACCTCCCATGATAGTGGTTCTCCATGGCAGCGAATTTAACCGGTTGTACTTTAGCCATTTCACGGGCAGAGCTGTCGCCGGTGGTGATGGTGATTACTGCAAACAACAGACCGAAGGCCGAGGCAATGACGATACTGCGCTTGGCAAACAGGATATCACGGTTTTTGAGCAGAAACCATGAACTGATACCAATCACCACGATGGCGGCGAGCATATACGATGAGGTGATGGTATGAAGAAATTTGTTGATGGCTGTCGGTGAAAATAGTACAGCCCAGAAATCAGCCATTTCATTACGGGCTGTATCAGGGTTAAAGTTCATCCCTGTGGGGTTCTGCATCCATGCATTCGCTACAAGTATCCAGAGAGCCGACAAGTTGGCTCCAATGGCTGTGAGCCAGGTGGAGGTGAGGTGAAAGCTTTTACTCACCTTGTTCCAGCCAAAGAACATGATGGCGATGAAGGTGCTCTCCATGAAAAAGGCCATGATGCCTTCAACTGCCAGCGGCGCACCGAAGATGTCGCCTACAAACCAGGAGTAGTTGCTCCAGTTGGTTCCAAATTCAAATTCCAGGATGATCCCTGTGGCAACGCCAATGGCAAAGTTGATGCCAAAGACGGTCATCCAGAAACGGGTAATCCTCTTCCATTCAGGGTTGCCAGTACGCACGTAGATAGTCTCCATAATGGCGATGATGAAGGTGATACCCAGCGTGAGGGGAACAAACAACCAGTGAAACATGGCCGTGAGGGCAAATTGAGCCCTCGACCATTCAATCAGTGATGCGTTGAATTCTATCATATATAGAGTTTTGGGATTAAGGTTGCCTTATTGTTTTCCGGTGAGGCGGTCGATGACATATTCACTTCGCTGCTCCTCAGATGAAAAATTAGTCTTTAGAAAATCCTTGAAAAAGAAAAGCCTGAGGATGGCAAACATGATGAATAACTTGATGGCTATTATGAGCCACAACCGTTTGCCAACAGTCATGCTGCGGAAACCATCATAATAGAGGTAAAATACATTCTTTATAAACCTAAGCATCCGATGATTCAGGTTTGTCGTTTAATCGTGTGGTAAGACCATTCTTTCTGATAATGGTCATCATTTATTGCTCTCGCAAATTTAGGTAATCAAATGCTTGAATTAACAAGTAGCAAATTATTTTTTTCAATCCGTTCCCGTTAAAACTTACTTTTGTCTGATAAAGTGGCGTAATTATCCCTGAATGTCAGGTTTTTCAACAAATATTGCGGTCGTACAACAATTATGTTTTTTTTCTTCTTTGGCCGGGTTTAATTGTAATCGTTCTTGATTTGGACTGATAAATCTGATCCCCAGATCAAGACCACGCAGGATGAAAAGAATTCCCATAAGGACAACGATGAAGGGGATAGCTTTGTTGATAAATGAACGCACTGGTCGGGTGATCACGTTGCCAGCTAAGGAAAGGAGTAAGAGCATGGGACCTGTTGCCAGTCCGAAGGCTGTCATAAACAATACACTATTCACCAGACTTCCGCCAGCAAGTGCTGCTGCCAGTGCAACATATACCAGTCCGCAGGGGAGCAAGCCATTAAGCAGTCCAATGAGAAACAGTGAACGCATCGAGCGGCGGCCGAGTAGTTTTCCGAAAGTACCCTGAATAGCGGAGGTGATACGTGAACCGGTATTCCCAAACCCAAACCGCTTACCTGTGATGGCCGGGGTCACGATGGCTAATATCATCAGGGCACCGGTGGCAATGCTTACCCAACGTTGGAAACCGGCTATATGTAATCCGGCACCGAGAAGCCCAAATATTACACCCAACAGGGTATAGGTGACCGTACGCCCCAGATTGTAGAGTATACTGCCGGTTACCCGGCTGGTCCAACTGTTGCCGGGGAGCGGAAGTGCAATAACGATGGGTCCACACATCCCCAGACAGTGAAAACTACCCATAAATCCAAGTAAAAGTCCGGAGATGATGAATTCAATCATTAGAGAAGGTTTTATTATTGAAAAGTATAACCTGTTATTGCTTTTCAGGTTTCAGTATCTCGGTTTCAAAATAATATCCGGTGTTGCCGGCATTCCATGTCATCTTTAACTGATAGCGCGATTTTCTGAAAAGAGGTTCTGGTACTAATTGTCGGCCTGCTGTATCAACTCCCAGGGGTAATTCAAAGTCAGCCGACCGATCAGCCGGCACATAGAACCATAATGATCCCGATACCGGTAATCCCATTAATTTGTGAGGAAGTGTGATGTGAAGGCCGGCAGAGTCAAAGCTGAGCAGGACTTGTTCGCCGAGTGAAGCGTAGTTTTGTTTCAGCGTTATGACTTCCTGGTATTTCAGGTCGCGGGGGTAGTAATCGTCTACAACGATCTCCTGATGGTTGTTGATCAGCACCACGAAGAGTATAATAAGGAAGAGTATAAAAGCTCCCATACCCATAACGAGGCGGGTGCCCCATCCTGACTTTTTCATGGTTTGCTTTTGTCCATAGGACCTATAAATGAGGATTCGAGCAACTCAACCTGATGGCCATCATCGAAAAGGCCAATCTCTATTTTCATTTCATGTGTAACTACCATCGATGAGTCGATCAGTATAAAGAAAACACCTTCGGCCGACGCCCCATTCATAACGGATGGCTGATTGCCGATGAGGCGGAGCTCACCTTTTGGTTGCAGGAGTTTAAACGAGAGATTGATGTCTTTGCGTGTCTTGTTCACGATTTTGTAATTATACAGATTGCTGAAGGTGCCATCTTCATTGCGCTGGAATAGGATACCGGGAGTTCGCAGTATTGTGGTTTCCACTTCAGTGCGTTTTATGATAAGCACCGACAGGAAGATGAGCAATCCGGTGAGAACAGTCGTGTAAAAAGCCATACGCCCTGTAAAGTGTTGTTTGGTTCCCTTTGAGATTCCTTTCTCAGAAGCATAACGAATCAGTCCTACGGGTTTTCCGAGGCGGGTCATTATGGCATCACAGGCATCGATACAGGCAGTACAGTTGATGCATTCTAGCTGTGTTCCATTGCGGATATCGATGCCGGTAGGGCACACCTGTACACAGTTGTGGCAGTCAATACAGTCGCCGCACCGCCCATCACCATCTTTTGTCCTGCCTCTTGGTTCTCCGCGCAGGTAATCATACACCACCATGATGGTGTCGTTGTCGGTGAGAGTCCCTTGCAACCTGCCATAGGGACAAAGGATGGTGCAGGCCTGCTCGCGGAACCACGCATAAACGAATGTGCCTGCAGCGGTCATGACGATCATGGCAATCATGGTGCGATGATAGTCAGTAAATCCCGTCCTCCAGGCTGAAATCATACTGTCAGCACTGATAAAATAGCTTAGAAATACGTTGACGGCAACCAGAATGACACTCGCGAAGACGATGATTTTCAGGAGCCGGCGAAGGTACCACCCTGAAGTTTTTGGTTTTTGATGGGCAACCTGCTGTTTGGCAGCACTTCCTTCAATCCACGACTCAATACGGCGAAAAATGATTTCAAGGAAGATGGTTTGCGGGCAAGCCCATCCACACCAGAGCCTTCCATAGACAACCGTGAACAGCACAACAAAAACTACGAAAGTCAGCATGGCAATTCCCAGCAGATAGGTGTCCTGTGGCCAGAACACCCGGCCGAACAGGATGAAATGCCTGTTAATGACGTCGAGCAAAATAAAAGGCTCACCAGCGACTTTAATGAAAGGTGTCACAACGAAAAGAAGGATCAATACCAGCGCAACCCAATGGCGCCGGGTGGTGTGGCGTCCTTTGGGAAGTCGGGCAAATACCCACTTACGGTGCCCTTCGTCGTCGGATGTAGCTATGCGGTCGCGGAAGTAGATTGATGGCTCCGGCATGTCGAAACAGGATTATTTAAGCTCTATCGAAGCAACTTTATACCCCTTTGCTTCGATAGCTGCCTTGATGGCATCCTGGGTGGCTACAGCCGGGTCGTACTGTGCCTTGGCAATACCTGCTTCCCAACTGGCGGCAGCATCAGCAACCCCAGGAGTTGTTCTCAGTGCTTTGATGATGGTCTTTTCGCATCCGGTACAGGTCATCCCTTCAACTTTGATTATTACATTCGAATAGACAATGGTTGTATCAATAACCGGAGGGGCAACTACCGATGAATCAGCATTAGCGCTTGCATCTGATGTGGCATTTCCGCCACAGGCGGCCAGAAGAGCCAAACCTAAAATAACGAACAGGAATTTTTTCATATCATTGTTTAATTTGAGTTTTTAAAGGTACATGAGAATCTTAAAACTGCAAAAATATTTATCATGATCTTATTAAAGGGATGGCGCATCCTGATAATGAGCTTAGATTATTTCCATAAAATCTCTAATCTGCTGAAACAAAATTTCTTTATGTGTGTTGAATTACAGATGTAAATTGGATTTGATCACATTCTTTCTACCTTTGTGCTCTTAAATAGGTTATGAAGTACCGAATTTCGCCACCGAAAAAATTTGTCATCCGCCTCCTGATAGCTACCGTGTTGTGGTTTTCAATGGGGTCGCTTGTCAATTTCCACATGAACCGGATATTCGGCGTTGAACTCATCTCACCTACCCTTTACTGCCAGCGGCAGAAGGACAAGACTCTGAAGGCGTTTAAAGACATCACCGGCGAGAGCCATGGTTTTTCCCTTCAATTGGCAGAAATGCCTTCAACTTTTTCCCATCTCTGTTATCCTGTATACTTTGGACTGCTCCGTCAGTCTGATGTCGTGACAGCCCACCCCCTGACGTCGTGTCATAAGTGGCACGGTCTGAGGGCTCCCCCTGTTTCCTGAATCTGGTCCGTCTTTACGGATGCTGCTGCTGCCTGAGGATTTCTTCAGGGAGTATAGTTGGTATATTGTATTTCAGAAACCTAAATTTCCTTTAATTTCTATATCATGACAAATGCTCTTACATTTCGCCTCAGATCATTGCTGATTGCAGTGGGATTGTGGGCTGCCGGCTCACTGAACGCCCAAACAATCGTAGCCGACTCTGCTACCATGGGGGCAGGCTACGCCAACGATGTTTATTACAGCCTGGATAACGGAACCGTTGCCACTCCTGCCGCTGCTAACTGGGACATCGCCTTTTACACCAACACCTGGAGCGCCGGAATCATCACCAACGACGGCCGGAGTGTTACGCTTTGGGCTTACCCCACAGCCGACACATCGGGTTATGCAACACTCGATACCACAGGCCTGAGTACCTGGCCTCCCCTTTACAATTCTACCGAAAGTTGGGAAAATGGTGCTTTTAACCGCAACTCTAAAAACCACCCCGATTATGGCTGGGGCATCTACAATGTCATTACCCATGATGTTGAGGGCGACTCGTTATTCGTGATTAAAACCCGTAATGGTATGTACAAGAAACTTTGGATTGTCAAAAAGACTTCTATACTTAACACCTACCATCTGCGCTATGCCGACCTGGATGGTTCAAACGAAAAACTTGCCGAAGTGAACTGCATGCCATACATCTCAAAGAATTTTATTGCCTATGATCTGGAATCGGATCAGGTGCTCGACCGTGAACCTGCCAAAGAGACCTGGGATCTGCTGTTCACCAAATACACAGGGCTGTATGGAGGAACAATCCCTTACATTGTAACCGGGGTGCTTAATAACATTGGGTCACCCGCCAACCGTTTCTATCCTGTTTCTCCCGACTATCTCGACTGGAGTGCTGCCCCTTTCAGTGAAAACCGGGAGGTAATTGGCTGGGATTGGAAAACCTTCGATATGGGTACTCTGTCATACACCATTGCCGATTCTCTTATTTTCTTCGACAGCACACAGGCTGGTAATATCAGGAGGTTGTGGTTTACCGGCTTCGCCGGTTCATCTTCAGGTAAATTTTACTTCAGCCATCAATTGGTCTCTGGTGCAGGTGTTGGCGATGTTGAAGTCTCTTCTTTTAATGTCTGGCCTAATCCCGCAACCAGTTATGTTAATGTTGACCTTCCTGCTGCCGGCACCATCATCATTTCCGATATTTCGGGCCGGCAGGTCGTCAGGCGGCAGATTCAGATGGCCGGTACTTCACGTATCACCCTTGGATCATTGCCTTCGGGGATGTACCTTATGCAATATGTCAACGGAAAACAAGTGCAGACCAGCCGTATTCTCGTCTATTAACAGATGACAGGCTTGTTGAAAATAATCAGATGGCTTTTGTCTGTTCTGCTCTTCACCGGCGGATTGTCTCCGGCTATGGCTCAGGGACAACCTGCCCTTGTGAGGGTGGTTGATGCCACCGATGGATCTCCTGTATCCTTTGCCAATGTGTGTTTTGAAGGTTTTGGAAAAACCTTTATGCAATATGTGGTGACCAACGATAAGGGTGAAGCTTCATGCAACATTCCCGGTCGGGCCATTGTGGCAATTTCCTACGTAGGTTACGAAACAGTCTACGATTCAATTACCCCGGGAGAAACCCGCCTCCTTAAGCTGAATCCATCTTATACAAAGATGGAGGAAGTGGTAGTGACTGCGCAATTCATGCCAAGGAGAGCTGATAAGTCGATCTATAAAGTGAAGGTGATAAACAGCAAACAGATCGAAATGAAAGCTGCCACCAATCTGAGTGACCTTTTACGCAGTGAAGTGAGCATCCGTACAAATCAGGATGCTGTCTTAGGTTCAGATATTTCTCTTCAGGGACTCTCGGGTGAGAATGTCAAATTTCTGATTGATGGTATTCCGGTTATTGGAAGAATGAATGGCAACATCGACCTCAGTCAGATAAACCTGAACAATGCCGATCATATAGAAATTATCGAAGGGCCAATGTCAGTGGTTTATGGTAGTAATGCTATCGCAGGAGTTGTCAATATCATTACCCGTGAAAACCAGCATGATAAACTTATGGTTCGTGCCAATGGTTATACCGAATCGGTAGGTGTATTCAATGCCGATGGTGCTTTTTCGGTCAAGAGCGGTAGCCACCTTTTTATGTTTAGTGGTGGGCGGAATTTTTTTGGAGGTTATTCAGATCCGGATACCTCCCGTGCAAAATTATGGAAACCTAAACGTCAGGTTTTTGCTGATGGATCATGGCTCTATACAAAGAACAATCTGAGGATAAAAATTGGAGGCCAGTTTTTTGATGAACTTCTTCTTTTTAAAGAAAACCTGCTTGCCCCATATTTTGAGACTGCTTTTGAAAGTGAATTTTACACCCGACGATATGTGGCAAGAGGTGATCTTAGTTGGAAAATTTCTGAAAATCAATCAATTTCAGCTCTCGCAGCCTGGTCAGGTTTTAACAGACGAAAAGAGAAATGGTTTAAAGACCTTACCACTCTTAATCGGATCTTAACCTCGAATATTGAGGATCAGGATACATCAACTTTTAATAGTTATAATTTTAGAGGTCAGTGGAGTCGCTTCTCTGATGATCACTGGCTTAACTGGCAGGCAGGCTTTGACTTCAATATAGAACAGGGTACAGGGAAAAGGATTGACGGGGGAAGCCAGCAAATGGGCGACTATGCTGCTTTTGCTTCCCTGCTGCTTAGGCCACATCCGATAATTGAAATACAGCCAGGAGTAAGAAGTGCTTATAACTCTCGTTACTCTGCACCGATAGTTTACTCCCTTAATGTGAAATGGAACATCAACGAATGGTTTTCTCTGAGAGGTAGTGCTGCCAAAGGTTTCAGGGCACCAGTGTTGAAAGAACTTTATATGGATTTTGTTGATGTGAATCATGACATACACGGGAATCCCTTACTGAAGGCAGAGAATTCCGATAATTTCAATATGGTATTACAATTTCAGCGTGATAGAAGCCGATATCAGGTGACTACTGGTTTGTCAGTATTCTATAACCATGTCAGCAACATTATCACTCTTGCAGAACAGGAGAAGCAATCCTATAATTACGTGAATGTTGATAATTACCGTTCACAGGGTGGGCAGTTGCATTCTACCTTCAGATTCTATCCGCGACTGGTGATCTCTGCAGGTGTTGGTGTTACCGGTACTTCGTCTTCTGTAGATGGAGATAATATTGCGTGGACTACCGACTTTAGCAGTGAGGTTACTTACCATTGGTTGCACCGGGATGTATCGATGACTGTATGGTACAAATATACAGGCAGGTTACCTAAATTTTATACTGACCAGACAGGTGCTCTCTATGAAACCATAATTGAAGATTATCATATGCTTGATGTCTCTGTTAATAAAGGTTTTTGGAACAATCAGCTCAACGTGGGTATTGGTGTAAAAAATCTGTTTGATGTCACTTCAATTGACTCAGGTGGGAGCAGTAGTGGAATTCATTCTGGTGGAGGTAGTACCCAACCGGTAGGTTGGGGACGTTCGTATTTCGTAAAGGTGAGCTACCAGTTTTCAAAAAAGAATTAACCCATGAGATTTTCGAATAATTTATTTTTTTTCATCATCCTCCTCCTCCTTACTTCTTGTTTTAAGGAAGATGAAAAAGTGGAGCCGCATCCTCGTGGCAATATTACCGAAGTTACTATTGGTTTGACCCAGAATTACCAGTATCAGATATTTTACGACCTCTCGGATTCTGCCATTACGGGAAGGCAACTGAAGACCTCTTATGATCTGTTGGTTGACAATAGCCCGGGAGGATGGAGAGTTTGGCTCAATTCAGCACTGTTTATAAGGCTGGCACATACGGGCCTTACCGATTTTGGTGCCGTCACCGATACAACAGGTGCCGTCTGGACATTCGACAAGTCGGATGGGGATCCCGATTCAAATGCAGTGGGGGTGTGGCTCGATACCACCACCTTCGAATCCCGCCGGGAAGTGATGTTGCTCGACCGTGGAATTGATCTGGCTGGCCGGCCAAGGGGTATCTACAAGTTCGTTATCGATTCGGTAAATGCCTCCTCCTGGTGGCTGAGGTTTGGTAAGCTGACCGATACGGGATTCAAATCCATTGAGATCCCCAAATCAGATTCGGCGCGTGTTACGGCACTGTTATTTGATGGAGAGGGCTCTGTATTACTGGCAGAACCTCCGTCAGCAGCGTGGGATCTCCTGTTCACCCAGTACACCACATTGCTGTTTACCGACATCGGGGAGGCCTACCCTTATCTGGTTACCGGGGTGCTGATCAATCAGCAAAGTATTGAGGTGTGCGTAGATACTATCACGGCTTTCGATGCCATTGATCTCGCCTTTGCAACAGCATCGGCATACACCCGAAACCTCGATGCTATCGGTTACGACTGGAAAAGGGTGCAGGGAGATGTGACCAGCGGTAATGTAACCTATGTCGTACGCTCTAATGTTACTTATCTGATTCGGGAATCCTCAGGTTATTTCTATAAGCTGAGATTTACAGGATTTTACAGCGATACGGGTGAGAAAGGTTACCCCAGATTTGAGTTTCAGCGACTGTGAGGATCCTGATTCCGGAGATTTGCATCTCGCAACCGACATCTGAAGTATTTGAACAGCAGCCAGTAACTACCTAAGCTCCCTGGCTCAAATGCGTTACCAATATCTTTACCCCAATTCCGATGAGGATCAATCCGCCGATGATCTCCATCCGTTTACCCAGGCGGGGGCCAGTGGTTTTACCGGCCAGCATGCCCAGCATTCCGGCCAGATAGGTGACAGAGCCGATAGTAAGGGTAGCGGTCAGTACGCTTATCTCAAGAAAGGCAAAACTGAATCCTACAGCCAGTGCATCGATACTTGTGGCTACGGCCATCCAGATCAGGGTAATCCAGGCCAACGGGTCACGCGATGTATTGGCTTTACCTGGTGTTTTAAAACTCTCGCTTATCATCTTTATTCCTAATATTGACAACAGCGCAAAGGCTATCCAATGATCCCACTCAGCGATGAGTGGCTGTATCTGCCGGCCAAAGAAGTAGCCAAGCAACGGCATTACCCCCTGAAAGAATGCCAGTACCAGCGCAACCCTTGATGCCCGCCAGAAGGTGATATGCGGAACCGCTAACCCCGTGCACACGGATATGGCGAAGCTGTCGAAACTGAGCCCGATGGCCAGTATGATGATGAAGGTAAAATCCATTGCGTTTTCTGAAATTCAGAGATTATTCAATGTAAAGCATCAACCCTTTCAGGTAAGAACCTTCGGGATGGAAAATGCTTACCGGATGATCGGCCGGATGCCCGAGGTGCCGGATGATTTTTACCTGACGCCCTGCTTCGATGGCTGCTGCCATCACGATGGCGGTAAACTGTTCCGTATCGACTACCTGCGAGCAACTGAAAGTGAACAACAGTCCGCCCGGAGCGAGGTTCCTGATGGCTTCGCGGTTGATGTGCCTGTAGGCTGTAAGCGCCTTGTGACGTTGTGATACGTGTTTTGCAAAAGCCGGCGGATCGAGGATGATGAGATCCCACCCTGGAGATATCTGGTCAAGGTACTGCATGGCATCGACAGCAAGGCACTGATGGGTCTGAGGGTCAAAACTATTTAGCCGAAGGTTGTCTTCGGTGAGCTGTATGGCTTTCTTTGAGCTGTCGATTGAGTGAACCAGCAGGGCTCCGGCTTTCAGTGCTGCAACAGAGAAACCTCCCGAATAGCAGTATGTATTCAGTATCTTCCTGCCGGCAGCATGTTGTGCCACTAACTTTCGGTTATCGCGCTGATCGAGGAAAAAGCCCGTTTTTTGTCCTGCTATAACATCAACCCTGAAAGCACATCCATGCTCACTGATCACGGTTGTGGCGCTATCACCAAAAAGGAATCCGTCGGTTGTTTCATAACCTGCCTGTTTGCGCAATGTTTCCGCACTCTTATCATACACGGACTTCAGCGTCTCACCATAGATTTGTTGCAGGCATTCGGTGAAATGCCTGCGCATGGAATACATCCCGATCGAATTGGCCTGCAGAACGGCTGTGCCGTCATAGAAATCGATAATTAACCCCGGCATGCCATCACCTTCCGAGAAGATAAGCCGGTAGGCATTACTTCCGGGTTCAGGGGTAAGGCCGGTCGTTTCACGCAGCCTCAGGGCTGCCTGGAATTTACGCAGCCAGAAATCACCAATGGGTTCTTCACCAAAGGAAAAGAGCTTCACAGCCAGCGAGCCTGTTTCGTAAAAACCGTACCCTAACACTTCTCCCTGCCACGACATAACTTCAACCAGATCACCGGCATTCAGTTTTGGAATCTTTTGAATGGCTCCCGAGAAAATCCAGGGATGAAAGCGTTTGATGGGCTGCTCCTTACCCTGGCGAAGAGAAAGCTGGTGATAATTTGACATCGCGACGAAGTTATGTGGGCAAAATTAACCCAAAATCAGGAACTGCCATTCAAAAAATGAATTTAGCGGTTTGCCGGTACGTTTCTGCGATGGAACAGGCTGATTGACCTGATTGATCAACTTTCAGCTTTCAGCCATTGCAAACAGTAATCATTTGTTCCCTTTTTGCAGGCTCCGCGGCTATATGGGTATAGCTGTCATCGATCGTCTGCCACCTGACGCCGGAAACCAAAACCTGACTCCCGGAAATCGCCTGTAAAATGATGTTTTACCTGCTGCATAACTTTTATCCCTGAACCGGCCCCTCTTCCGTATCCTTCGCTTTTGGCAGTGGTGGGTTGGCAAGCAATTGCGACAGCGAGGTGTTCTTTAACAGATTGAACGAATAGTCGCGGATGTCTTTAAACAGCCACCTTATTTTGCAATTTACTTCATCCTTGCAGAACTCGCAGGGCTGGTAAGCCTTTTCCGATACGCAGTAGAGCTGGGCGATGGTTCCCTCGAAATGTCTTATAATTTCTGCCATATTTATGTCGTCAGGATGGCGCATCAGGTAATATCCACCTTTTTTTCCGAGTCTGCTGCCAAGTATTCCGGCTTTCTTCAACTCCAGCAGGATGTTCTCGAGAAACCGTTGCGGGATATTGTCCTGCCGGGCGATATCAGAAATCTGGATGGCACCTTTGCCGTATTCGAGTCCCAATCGTTGCAGGGCAATGAGGGCATATTGTGTCTTTTTTGATAGCATGGCTTATCCTTTTTTGCTTATTTCGGTCAAGGTTTCATGATTGAGGATCACGATCTTCTTTCCTTCAAATTCGATGAGCCCTTCGCGCCTGAACCTCGACAAAGTATTGATCACGTTTTCGTGTGAACAGGCGGCAAACTCTGCCAGTTCCTTCCTGCTAACGGTGAATTTATATTCTGAATCCTTGTAAACATGATCCCATAAATAGAGAAGTACCGTGGCAATCCGTCCGTTTACGTGGTTATGGGCAAGGCTGATGAAGTTGAAGATGGAGTGCTGAAACATATCCATCGCCTGCTCAATCATGGCCAGTACATAGGTCGGGTTGCGTAACGCCAGCCCCTTGAAGTCTTCTATATCGACCATACACACCTCACAGTCCTCCATGGCTGTGAGACTGAAGATATTGATGTCGCGGAAAAACAAGTTTGCACCACCTACCAGCTTTGGCCCGGTAATGATGGTCATGATGTAATTGCTGCCCGTATCGTAACGGTAACTGAATTTTACCACCCCACGGTGCAGAAATAAAAGATTGGTCGCCCGGCCTCCCTGCTTTAATATGGTCTCTCCTTTACTGAAGTGGAGTTGTACCGTGTTGCGGCACATCGGATCAAATTCATCTTCATGAACGATCAGCGTACTTAACTGTCTCAGCGAACAATCTTTACATTGATATAAAAGCTGACTGTTTTCAATCATAACGTATTGTTTTAGCCTAAAAGGTGAAATATTTCATGTTACAGGGTGAAATAGATATTGCAAATCTACACTACTTTGGTGAACATAATGAATAAATTTGCATGTTTTATTGTTGATAATAAGAAAACAATCACTAACCAATCAGACAATGCACTGGAAACTTACTCTCTGCCTGCTGTTTTTTGCTTTTTTTTGGGTTACCGGTCTTAAAGCCCAAACGACCGATGACTTGTTGAAGTTACTCACCGGAAAAGGTGTTTTGACGGCCGAAGAAGCTGATTCTTTGAGGGCAGAGGCTGCAATAGCCCGCCAGAATGGCCTCCCTCAGAATCATTTTACACTTTCTATGGAGTACCGTCCGCGTACTGAATTGCGTTACGGCTACCAGCAGCTTCCGGCCGATACTTCAGTGGCGGCCTTTTTAGTTGGACAACGGACCAGACTGTCGTTGGCCTATGACTATTCAAACCGGCTGTCGCTTGCCTTCTCGATGCAGGACCTCCGAATCTGGGGAAGCCAGAATCCAAAGTCGATGAGCGGCACTGTCCAGGTGTTTGAAGCATGGGTTGAACCCCGGATAACTCCTGAGTGGTCGGTCAGGGTTGGACGACAAAAACTGTCGTACGATAACCAGCGCCTCTTTGCTGAGAATAACTGGCGCATCGGTGGCAATGTTCATGATGCGGCATTACTGAAATATCAGGGGGCAAAGCTTGTTGTCCATTTGGCGGGAGCTTTTAATCAATCGGCCGACAATGCTTTTGGTACCGATTTTGCCCCTTCAGGCTTCACCAATTACAAGTCGCTTGTGATGAATTACATTAAGTATTCTGTCAACGACCGTTTATCTCTCACCGCGATCAATGTTGCCGACGGCTGGCAGGATGAAACCAATGTTGAGAAAATACACCAGCGTTTTACGAGTGGTGGCCGGATAGAATATTTGAAAGGATCATTTCAGGCGGGTGCCGGTGCATGGTATCAGTATGGCCATAATACCAAAGGTGTTGATCTGGCAGCCTGGTATGTGAATCCCGAAGTGCGTTATACGCTTGGTGACTGGCAGTGCAGGGCCGGTGCTGAGTTGTTCAGTGGTAATAAACCCGGAGAGACAGATACTGACAAGAGTTTCTCGCCGCTCTACGGTTCAGGCCACAACTTCAATGGTTCACTCGATCTCATAACCAAATTTCCGGGCGATGTGGGTGGTGCCGGTCTTGTCAATCCCTATTTGAATATCACCTGGAAGGTGTCGAAGACTTTCTCGGTACGAACCGATGTACATGGTTTCTGGCTGCAGAATGATTATGTAAAGAACAAGGTTACTTATGATCGCTGGATAGGTGTTGAAAACGACTGGTTGGTGAATTATAAACCCAACAGCTATACCGGCCTCGATCTGGGTATCTCTTATGCCTCGGTGAGCGAAACCTTTGAAGTGATAAAAGAAGCCCAGTCTGGCGCGCACAACCGGATGCCATACTTCGTCTATTTTGCCCTCACCATAAAGCCCGCCTTGTTGAACTCGAAGTGGTGACACAAGGAATTGTTTATCCGCTAAAAACCCGAAAATTCCTGGTTATGCAGCGAAAGTTAAAATTGTAATATATGACGTTTGAAGAAAAACTTATCGAAATAAACCGAATTTACACCACACTGAAAGAAACCATCCAGGGGCCTGCAGAATTTAAGGCCATCATTGAAGGGTTTTCTTTCAGTGTTGACGAAATGCGTGAGCATCTCCCTGACCCCGGAAATCTTCCTTATGGCCGTAATTGTGTCTTCAGGTCAGAAAACTTTGAAGTTATCGTGATGAATTGGAAGCCTTTTCAGCGAAGCAACATTCACAATCACGGTCATTCGTTCGGTTGTGTCTTTGCCGTATCGGGCAAGGCTGTTAATTTGCTGTACGACGATGGCCTGGAATTGATTGCCTCCATTCCGCTCGTGGAGAATAAGATTGCCGGAGTTCCCCGCGGAATTTATCATGTTATCATGAATGATACACCCGACTTTGCTGTATCACTTCATTTTTATGCACCTCCGATGGATACCATGAAGGTGATCGATGCTGCCGACATGTCGAAAAGTTTTTTCGTGAAAGGGGATGGCGGTGCCTGGAACCCCGAAGCCGTGCAAATGGCAGCCGATTAAAACCTGATGATGTATAAAACCACATTATTTATAAAACCAATGAAGAATATTGTTTTCAGAGCTTTTGCAGCCGTGATGATCCTGATGGGATTGCTGATTCCAAAACAGGCATTCATGCAGGAAAAACTCCAGGGGAAAATCACGATCTCCGGAGCTTTTGCCCTCTATCCGATGATGGTCAGGTGGGCCGACGAATTCCGTAAGCTTCACCCCGGCCTCCGCATCGATGTATCAGCCGGTGGAGCAGGGAAGGGGATGACTGATGCCCTTGGGGGCATGGTCGATATTGGCATGGTTTCGCGTGAGGTTTATCCGGCCGAAACAAAGAAAGGAGCCTTCGCCGTTGCAGTTGCCCGCGATGCAGTGGTACCCGTGATTAACGCAAAGAACCCCGCGTTGAAGGATATTCTTGCCCGCGGTATCACAGCTTCAGTAGCCCGTAAAATATGGATCACCGAAGAGTATAAAACATGGAACGAGGCTTTCCGTATCAAGCAGAAGATACCTCTGCACGTGTATACCCGCAGCGATGCTTGTGGCGCTGCTGAGATATGGGGTAAGTATCAGGGAGGGAAACAGGAAGACCTCAACGGTAGTGGTGTATTCGGCGACCCGGGTCTTGCCCTTGCCGTCAAACGCGACCCTGCCGGTATCGGATTCAACAACATCGGTTATGCATACGATCAGACTACCCATCGACAGGTCGAAGGCATCAGAGTACTCCCAATCGATTTAAATGGCAATGGAAAGATCGATCCCAATGAGGTTTTCTATGAAACCATGTCCCAGATTACCGATGCCATCGCGGCTGGCAAATATCCATCCCCCCCGGCCCGTGACCTCTACCTCGTGACTAAAGGGAAGCCCGCTGCACCCGCGGTGAAAGCTTTCATCAAATGGATACTCACTTCAGGACAGCAATTTGTCAGGGAAGCAGGCTATATCAGGTTGCCCGACTCCCAGTTACAGGATCAGCTTAAAAATCTTTAAGCATGAAGCTTTCGCGCCGCATCAAAGACCTTACAGCCACCCGCCTTATGATGGTTGCCACCCTGATGGCTTTCGCGCTGATGATCATCATCGGGGTGGTATTGGCCGTAAAGTCGGAGCAGATCCTCAGCGGTCATTCACTCTGGAGTTTGTTGGGCTCTTCGGTATGGAAACCGATGAAGGGGGAGTTTGGCTTTCTGGCTTTTATTGCCGGTACCCTCGCGGTAACTGCCCTCGCTATCGTGCTTGCTCTCCCTCCCGCGCTCCTGGCCTCTATCTGGCTGAGCGAATATGCCGGCGAACGCATCAGGCGCCTCTTTGCCCCGGTGATCGACCTGCTGGCAGGTATCCCTCCTGTTGTGTACGGCGTATGGGGCACCCTGACGCTGGTGCCGCTCATCTCTGAAACCATTGCCCCCCTCTTCGTCGACTTCTCAACGGGTTACAGCCTGCTGGCAGGCGGCGTGGTATTGGCTATCATGGTTATTCCGCTTATGATGGGCCTCTTTGGTGAACTGTTTGCCTCCATTCCCCGCGATTTGAGGGAAGCATCGCTGGCCCTGGGGGCTACCCGTTGGGAGACTGCTCGTCGGGTGGTCGTGAGAAAAGCACTTCCCGGGATCGTGGCCACCGTGGTGTTGGCTATCTCACGAGCCTTCGGCGAAACCATTGCCGTGATGATGGTCTGCGGCAATGTGGCCGATATGCCGGGCTCCCTCTTTAATCCGGTGTACCCCCTTCCTGCGCTTATCGCCAACAACTATGGCGAAATGATGTCGATGCCCGACTATGAATCGGCGCTGATGCTGGCTGCCCTCATCCTGTTCGTCATCATCATCGCCTTCAACGCCATCTCGCATGCCATCCTTCACCGCCTGAAACAACGTATCGCATGAAACGACGTATCACTGAAATCATCATGAAGGGGCTGATGCTCCTGTCAGTGGCGACCATCATGATGGTGCTTCTCTATATCCTATACATCGTCGCCCGGCGAGGACTTCATTCGCTTTCGTGGGAGATGGTGACCAGCCTTCCTACTGGTGGTTATTATCTCGGTAAGGAGGGCGGCATTGCCAATGCCATCGTTGGCTCCCTGATGATGATCGTAGCGGCGACCCTGTTAAGCCTGATCATCAGTCTTCCTACAGCTCTGTGTATCAATTTTGTGATGCGGCGCAACGGCCGCCTTGCCCGTTCCAGCCGTTTCATGTTCGACGTGCTGTTTGGGATTCCCAGCATCGTTTATGGTGCCTTTGGCTTTCTGCTGATGATGTGGCTGGGGGTGCAGGCCTCGCTGCTGGGTGGTACCATCGCGGTGGCGCTGCTTATTATGCCAATCATGGTCAGGGCAATCGACGAAGTGGCCATTCTGGTTCCCTCCGATCTTACCGAAGCTGTCTTCTCGCTTGGTGCTACTCGCTATGAAATGCTTAAAGTGGTGGTACGTCAGCTCCGACCCGGTATCGTATCGGCTACACTTCTGGCCGTTGGCCGTGGCATTGGTGATGCTGCCACCGTGCTCTTCACGGCAGGCTATACCGACAGCATCCCCGTTACACCTTACGACCCCGCTGCCACCTTGCCGCTGGCCATCTTCTTTCAGCTCAGCAGTCCGATTGAGGAGGTGCAAAACCGGGCCTATGCCGCTGCTCTCATACTCACGGCGATGATTCTGGTGATTAGTTTTGTGGTAAGAGCGCTTGCAAGATATAGCCGAAAATAACTCAAACTCTTAAAATGCCAGATTCAGGAGTCGGCCAACGCCTCACGAAAACTGTCAGGAGCCAAGACAAGAGTCAATGTTATAATTCGGGATTCTTAAGATCAGAAATTGGGAATTAGAAATTTTTAAATTTGTATGAAGGTGGAAAAAATTCTGTTCGAGATGAATACATCAGTTTTTATGGACAATTACGAGGTAACGACACCAGTGAATCCTATCGGTAATGCGGCTTTAAGCATCAGGGGGCTGAATGTGGCGATTCACGGCAAGCCAATCCTTACGGATGTGTCGTTCGATGTACCTCCCAAAAGTATCACCTGCATCATCGGACCATCGGGTTGCGGGAAGACCACCTTGTTGCGCTCACTGAACAGGATGCATGATTACACCGCCGGTATGAAAGTCACCGGGCAGGTAACCATCGATGGAAACGATATTTATGCTCCCGGCGTAGATGTGGCTGCGCTCCGGCGACGGATGGGGCTTCTGGCGCAACGGCCAACCGTACTGCCCATGTCGATCTTCGGAAACGTGGCTTATGGCCCCAAACTGTATGGCGTCAAACGGGGTGAATTCCTTCGTGCTATCGTCGAGCGAAATCTGAAAGCAGTAGGTTTGTGGGATGAAGTCCGCGAACGGCTTCATAGTCCGGCCGGTATCCTCTCTGTAGGTCAGCAGCAAAGGCTCTGCCTTGCACGTGCTCTGGCTGTTCAGCCTGCCATCATTCTGGGCGATGAAGCCACTTCAGCCCTCGATCCTTTGGCCACCCGTACCATTGAGGAGTTGCTCCTCAGGCTCAAACAACAGCTCAGCATCGTATTGGTTACCCATACCCTGCGGCAGGCTCGCCGGATCGCCGACTATGTGGTGTTTATGTACATGGGCGAGATGGTCGAATCGGGCCCTGCCGGTCAGGTTTTTTCCCATCCCGTCCATGATCTTACAAGGGAATTTGTCGGGGGAAGCATCGGGTAATTACCCTTTTTGGTTTTCGGAATCGATTGTGAAAAAGGTCTTGACATCAGGGATATATAAATTTTAGTAAAGATTTTTGTTCGGGTCATTTAAATCCCGTGGATTGCTGTACTTTTGCGAGCCTTTTTTAACGAATATGTCTGTAATAAATCAATCAGGGCATCCTCCGGTTATCAAGGGATTAACGATTGCCGGTGTCTTGGTCTCATTAGGAATTGTTTTCGGGGATATTGGCACATCACCCCTGTATGTCATGAAAGCCATACTGGCTGAAGGAATCCGCTCCTCTGAGGGGATTATTGGTGCCGTGTCGTGTGTTATCTGGACACTCACGCTTCAAACCACCATAAAGTATGTACTTATTACCCTAAAGGCCGATAACAAAGGTGAAGGGGGTATTTTGGCTTTGTTTGCCCTGTTACGTAACAAGGTGAACGCCATTTATGTGATCGCTATGATCGGGGCGGCCACCTTATTGGCCGACGGCGTCATCACACCCTCTATAACAGTACTTTCGGCAGTTGAGGGACTTCAAATCATCAATCCTGCGATTTCAGTTATTCCCATCACACTGGTCATCCTCTCTTTGCTCTTTGCATTTCAGCAGTTTGGAACTGGTTTTATTGGCAGATCTTTCGGCGGGGTAATGTTTGTCTGGTTTGGTGTCATCGGAACAGTCGGCGCCTGGTTGATAGTGGGTGTCCCGGAAGTATTGCTGGCCTTCAATCCCTGGTATGCTATCAACCTGCTTGTCGCTAATCCTGGCGGCATTGTCGTATTAGGTGCAGTTTTTTTATGCACAACAGGTGCTGAGGCCCTTTATTCAGATCTGGGACATTGTGGAATCAAAAATATCAGAGTAAGCTGGATTTATGTAAAAACCATGCTAATTCTGAATTATCTTGGTCAGGCCGCATGGATTATCAGCCAACCAACTACCGGTGAATTGGGAAATCCGTTTTTTGCCTCTATGCCTCAGTGGTTGATGTTACCAGGGGTAATACTGGCCACAATGGCTGCCGTTATTGCAAGTCAGGCACTTATTTCCGGTTCTTATACCCTTATAAGTGAAGCAATCTCGCTAAACTTCTGGCCAAAATCCAGAGTAATAAATCCTACCTTCCTGAAAGGTCAGGTCTATGTAAAGTAAAGGTAAAATATCCTACTACCATTAAAGGTCAGATGTATATTCCCAGTACCAACTGGCTCCTGTTTCTGGCATGTATTTTTGTTGTAGTTTTCTTCGGAAGTTCATCAAATATGGAGGCTGCATACGGCCTCTCAATTACCCTGACCATGATTATGACTTCGCTTTTGCTTTTTCATTACCTGAAAATCAAAAAGCGCCCCGGAATTTTAATCTGGTTGTTTATCATCTCTTATCTTACAATCGAAGGGGTCTTTCTTATTGCCAATCTCCACAAATTCGAACGGGGAGGATGGTTTACACTTTTGCTTGCCGGGATTATTTTCTTTGTTATGTTTGTCTGGAACAATGCCAGGGGTATTAAGCGAACTTTCACTGAGTATGTTGACATAAGCGATTACAAGGAGTTATTGTCGGATATGAGTACTGATAAATCACTCCCCCGTTTTGCCTCCAATCTGGTGTATGTTACCAGGGCTTCCAAACCTCATAAGCTAGAAAAGAAGATTATTTATTCCATATTTAACAAGCAACCTAAGCGGGCAGACCGGTATTGGCTGATCCGGATAAATATAACTGATGAACCTTACACCAAGGAATACCGTGTTCATTATCTGGTGCCGGGCGTACTTTTCCGTATCGATTTCTTTTTGGGGTTTAAAGTCCCTACACGGATCAACCGCTACTTTTATCAGGCCTTAAGCGAAATGTGCGATAAAAAGGAATTATCGCTGTTGAGTAATTATGAATCATTGCACAAACATCACGTTCAGGGTGACTTCCGCTTTATTCTTATCGACAGAATTTTAACTGTAGATACGATCCTTTCCCCTTTTAACAGGTTTATCATGAATGCTTATGATATACTGAAGAAGTTTTCAATGACCAGCGTAATTTCTTATGGACTTGATACTTCCAATGTGATGACAGAACAGGTTCCGTTGGGGAATGCCCTTGCCAGTGACCCTGAATTTCACAGGATCGAACGATAGGTTTAATGGTTGCACACGCTGGTATTCCTGATGATTTTCAGGTTTGTTATCAGGAAATATCCTCCCGCTAATCGGTTTGGATGGTTTTGGTAAATATTATGCCTGCCATTTGAAGTCAACCGGTAGGTCATCAAATGCAAGTTGTATTTTCGCCGGAATGCTCCGGCGCTGTCGGTCAGAAGCCAGACTACCCGATAAACAACCCTTCGATTCTGACCTTGTAGCTCCCGTCTTTTTGTTTCACGACCGCGTTTATTAACCCGCTGTGGCGCCTTTGTAACATGCAACGATGTGGCTTGAACCAATACCGTCGTCCGGGTTCAATCCTGGTGTTCCATTCTTTGATAAGCCCCATATAACCCTGGGCTACATAATAGCCGATATCAACAAAACCTTCATTACGTGGACGTAATGGTCCCGTTACGCACCAATTGATGACCCCATTGCGCTGGTCACCATCGGTTACCACTCCGCAATGGGTGATTGGACAGCCGCAAAGCATTCCCTTTGGACAACCTGTCATTACATCTCCTTTCTGAATATTTAGTTGCACCATCAGGGCCGGATTACAAGAAAGCAGCGTGTAACAGGAGCCAGACCCGCCTGGAAGGACTTCGAGTGCAATGGCGATTTCCTGACCAGAACTGTCATGTCAGCCTTGTCTGGCCCCTTTGGGTAAACGGTCAGTGCAGCCAGTAGCACACCCCGACTCTTCGTAACTGATCATAACTTTAAAGGCTATACTAATACCATGGTCTCGTGAATTATTTCACGCAACCATGATAACAGTCAAGTCGATACGGTTGCGGGCTGGTACCTGCAGTGCGCTTTTCCGTTGAATGACCACCATTGTTAGTCAACAACCAGAATCCTATCCCAGGTGCTTTTCGTTTTTCAGTCCGTCCACTTTCCCACAAACTGGCTGACCGACGAGCCGTTCAGGCTGTACTTGCCTAGCGCCTGTTTTTCCGTGAAGAAGGCGATGAAAAACCAGATCGTATCACCAGGTGCTGTTGGTGGCATGGGGAGCAGGGCTTGTTTCATCCCGCGAAAGATCCCATCGTGCATTCCCGTCATGCTGAGCTGGCGGTCGTTGACAGCCACCACCATCGCCTGATCCATGTCGTTGTATTTTCTCCCTGGCACAGGATCTCCCCAGCCGATGAGGGCCTCACCCTCTGCGATGTTATCAATCGCCGCCTGCCCGGTTCCGGCAAGCCATCCGTCGCTTATCTGAAGCCACGAAAGCCCTTCCTTTTCACTCTCCGGCGCGTTTTCATACAGCGGCATGTTGTACGAAAAAGCCTCATGAAATGTGCTTCGGGTTGGGTTCTCGCGCCCGAAGCCTATGCGCGTGAGTTCGCCGACCAGTTGCATCAATGCCATAACATGCGCGAAGTCGGCCTGTCGCTTTAACTGACGCGGTGAACGTTTAACATTGGATACGTCGGGCAGGGCGCTGGCTACAGTTTTTCCGTAGCGCCTTGAATAAATCACATTGCCAATACGCCCCGAAAGTTCGATCCCTTGATTACCAGTTACAATAGCCATAATTTGAGTATTTAAGGAGTTATTAATTGGAATTATGTTAAAACACATCTTGTATGTGTCTTTACGTTCGGCACCATTAATCCCGAAATACTTCTTTACTGCTGCATCTTCGGTCAGACAGGAGACCGAGGGGGTTTGAATTTCAATCCTGGTTCATGGGCAAAATAATGAGGTTATCAGCCCTTACTTTCTAACCGTCAGTTTTATACAATAATTATACCAAATATTTACCCGATGCGTTACCGATTCGTTTCGCGTTCGTTTTTTTACGAAGCCGCTTCGAAGCCACTTCGAAGCGAGAACGAAAGCAGTCGGAGTCTGGTATAATTTAAATGCTTGTAAGCCAGAGATAAAACTTTTTTTTAATTTTTTTTACAAAAGATGTGAGTTGTTTACACGTTTTGACTCGATTTCGGTTCTTTGCTACGGAGATATCGTCGAAATGCAGGATGTGTTTTTGAATTGGACAGGGCCGTATGGGTATGGATGGAGGCTGGGCAGGTCTTCTGGGTGTTAATGATTACTTTTGAGATCTGATTAACAATTTAAAATGGACCACAGATGAAAAATCTTACCTTCTGTATTATCTTGAGTCTCTTTATTTTTGATTCGACGGCACAGGAACTGGCATGCGACAATGATCAGTTGAAGGATGCATACAATCTTGCTGTTAACACGGTTCAGATTAATGTCAGAAGGGGGATACTGGCCGCGGGGGGCGACTATGGGGGGGAGTGGACACGCGATATTGCCATCAATTCATGGAACGGGGTGAGCATGATCATGCCGGAGGTGGCCGAACGGTCGCTATGGAGTGTTACACTGAACCGCGATACCATCGGTCATCAGTATTGGGATAAGATTCTCTGGGTGCTGGCGGCAAACAACCATTACAACATAACAGGAGATCAGGATTTTCTTCAACAGGCTTACCTGTGTTCCGCGAACACCATGAAGCAGCTTGAACTAACGGTGTTTGATGAAGATTATGGCTTGTTTGCCGGTCCGGCTGTGCTGGCCGATGGAATAGCCGGCTACCCTGAACCGGTGTTTGATAGTGCTAACCATTCGTCGTTTGTTCTAGACCACAAAAATGCTGCTCCCATAAAGTGTCTGAGCACCAATTGTGTTTATTATGGAGCTTATCTGGCCTTGGCCGGGATGGCCACAGAGCTGCATAAAGACCCGGTAATCATTGGGATGTACAGCGCCAAAGCAGTCGGATTGAAAACAGCCATCCTGAAATATTTCTACGACGCAACGGACGACAAACTCGATTATTTAATTGACCATACTGGTAAGATTGATCCATCGCAGGAGGCGCTGGGTTATTCCTTCGCGGTACTTACCGGTATCCTGAATAAGGATCAGGCGCCAGAATTGGTTGGTAAAGCAGTGACATCTGGGTACGGCATCACATGTCTTTACCCCGATTTTCCGCGTTATTCACCCGGGAAACCGGGACGGCACAACAATATTGTGTGGCCGATGGCCAATGGCTTTTTCGCGCGGGCTTGTATTGATGCCGGGAATACAACTGCCTTTATGAAGGAACTTAATGGATTGACACAGTTGGCACTTGATGCCGATAAGGGAAACTATCAGTTTTGGGAAATCTACAACCCCTATACAGGCCAACGCGATGGCGGCTATCAGGCAGCAGGGAAGGACCATCCTGATTTTCACTGGAAATCGTGCAGGAACCAGACATGGTCAGCTACCGCTTACATAGAAATGATCCATTACGGTTTGGCGGGAATCAGGCTGGATGGTGATGGTTTACGACTGGAGCCATTCTTACCCGAAGGTGTACACTATTTGAAGCTGACAGATCTCTTTTACAGACAGTCGAAGCTGAGCATTGTGCTGATCGGGAAGGGCCGGAAGGTTAAATCATTTCTTCTTGATGGGGTGAAGCAGGATGATCATGTTGTTCCCCGGAATATCATGGGGAATCATGAGGTGGTTGTTGAGATGGAATAGGGCTTTTTTAACTTTGGTGTTGGCTTTGGCTTTAGCTCCCTCCGGATAGCTATCGGGGCTATCAGGGGGCTTTGTCCATGGCATCGTTATCCTAATCTCCAAACCCGATTGCCATCGGGGGCAAGTTTCAAAAAGGCCTTCAACCCTGGCCCTGATTTCTGAAATTCCTGGATGTGAAGCCTCCATGTATGGGTTATGGTTAGGTTTCCGGCAAATGGGGGGGTGATGCCGGCTTTTAAATACCAGATGCAATCGACCGGTAAACCAGCGAAATTAAGCTGGTTTAGGGGAGGACTTTAGCATTTAGACTTTGCCGATTTGTTGCAATAAAAAGTCCTTTGATTTTACACCTACAAACCGGTTTACTTCAATCCCGTTTTTTAAAAGGATCAATGTCGGAATGCTTCGCACACCAAAGCGTTGCGCAAGCGACTGGTATTGTTCGATGTTTACTTTGCCCACAAGTGAATTTCCATTTAATTCCTTTGCTACATCGTTTAATACAGGAGCCATCATGCGACATGGGGCACACCAGCTTGCCCAGAAGTCGATTAAGACAATTTTGTTTCTCGTTTGCTGCTGAAAGTTTTTATCAGTCAGGGTCAATATCTTCTCATGATCTTCTACCATTGGTGTATTCTTCATTTTGGAATACGCGCGGTAGATAAAGAACCCGAGAATCGTTATCAGGACTAAGATGCCGATTGTAGTTTGCATGCCGGAGGTTTTAGTTTTTAGCCGTTAAACCATGTAAATAGTCAGCCGCAGCCAGTGCTGCAATGGTGCCTTCGCCAACGGCGGTAGTAACTTGTCTGTAGCGTTTTGTTATGCTATCGCCGGCGGCATAAACACCTTTAATATTTGTTGACATGTCTGGTTTAACAACAATCTCGCCCGATTGGTTCATTTCAACTATTCCTTTCAGAAATTCCGTGTTCGGCAGGTATCCGATGAAAACAAAGGTGCCATCGGTAGTGAAGTTTTCCACATGGCCAGTTTTCAGGTTCTGTATCCCGATGCTTTCAAGTTTTTCGAGGCCATTGAATATTGTAATGGCAGATTCCATCATGAAATTTATTTTCGGGTGATCTTTTGCCTCCCTGATGGCATGTTCAAACGCCTGAAAGTGGTCAAACTGATGCACAATGGTTACCTTGCTGGCGTATTTGGTGAGCGAAACAGCCTCTTCGAGTGCCGAATTTCCTCCCCCTACGACCACAATCTCCTTGTCGGTAAAGAAATCACCATCACAGGTGGCACAATAGGAGATGCCCCTGCCCTTGAAATTATCCTCGCCTGGCACCCCCAGTGTGCGCGAACGCCCGCCTGGTGTCAGTATCACGCTGTTTGAGGTATAGGTATTGCCGTCGGAAAGGGTAAGGCTTTTCTGATCACCTGAAAGTTCAATGTCCCCGATGGTAATATTTGATTTAATATCGCAACCAAAGGATTTAGCCTGCTTCTTCATGATATTGGCAAGCTGATATCCGCTGATGCTTTCAACACCGGGATAATTGGCAATTTCGTGGGTCAGTACCATCTGTCCACCCACAACGCCTTCGTTTACAATGAGTGTTTTGAGCTTTGCCCGTGAAAGGTAAATCCCCGCCGTCAATCCGGCGGGGCCTGCCCCAATTACAATCACATCGTAGTGGTTACTTGTATTCATGCTTTTATACATTGGCCGTTACTGCAAACTCCTTGTCCAGGATTGCTGTAACCTGTGCTTTGCTCTGGATACTTGATGTGGCCTCTACCACTTTGCCGTTTTTGTAATAGATAGTGAAAGGAATTCCCATAAAGCCCCTGACTTCCGGCAGATTACGAATTACAGATGACTGCGGGTTGTCAAATTCCATATCGCAGAATTTCACATGTTTGTATTCTTCTTCGAGCTCTTCAGCAATGCCATAAACCGGAATACACATAGGGCCCATACGGCCGCATATTACCATCACATTTTCATTTTCACTGATTATTTTGGCATGTTCAGATGTCGATTCGATGTGTTTTAAATTTGTATATAACATGATATTTTTAAATTTGAATTATGGTGCAAAATTATGTTGAATAACCCGTGCAGCAACGCGGTTTGCCATCTGCTGCGACAGGTTACCGGCTGTTGTGCAACAGGATTATTGCTGTTGCCGGCCTGCCATACTTTTTGTTTTACCTTTGCCGGGATATTTGAACCGTACTATGAAGACTATACATGAAACCGACAAGGAATTTGTCTGTGATATACAAGCGTCGTGCTTTCAGTTGCTTTTACCTGAGGAGGTTGATCTGGTAAGGACGAGTAAAACTCAGGTAGCCTTCCGTAAAGGAGAAATTATTACAAAGCAGGGGGCCTTTGCTTCGTATGTGATGTTTGTGATCAGTGGCGTGGCTAAACAGTACGTAGAAAACGATCAGGGGAAGAATTTTAATTTTCAGATTGTTAAAACGGGGGATTTTGTTGGGCTGTCGGCAGTATTCACGAAAATGCCCTTTAACTATTCCACGGTAGCTTTGACCAATTGCCAGGTGTTTTTAATCGCGAATGATGCTATTGCAAATGTTGTCAGGCATAATGGTGCGTTTGGTTTCAACCTTATAAAGCGTTATTGTGAGAAGAACGGGAGTCTTTTAGGTTCACTCCGCACGGTGTTATATAAGCAAATGAATGGCAGGATGGCTGAGACACTCCTGTATCTGGATGGGTTCAGAGAGAATGACCCGGACATCTTTCAATTGCTCACCCGCAGGGAAATAGGAGATTTTGCATTTGTTTCGGCCGAAAATGCCGTGAAATTGCTCAAAAGTTTCGAGCGGGACGGGTTGATTGAATTGAAGGGAAAAGATATTTTCATTGTTGACAGGGAGAAGTTGACAGAAATCAGCCACAGGGGATAATCGGGAGTCAGCGAAATGAAGGTCAGGGTGGGTGAACTGGTTCAATGCATCTTATGGGAAGGATTAACAGTATTAACAAGCTCATAGAGAGGAGTGATGGATAATGCTTGTAATAGAAAGCAGAGTCAGTAAAAGTAATATGAATTAATCTTGTTTAAGCGTATTCATAACAGAGGTCAGGTCTGTTAGAACTGTTCAGAGGATTGATGAATCAAAAGTTACCTGTTGAAATTCATTACAGAGATTATGAAACAAATACGGTTTTTTCTAATTTATTAACGGCAATATCTATGAATTTCGGATTAGAAAATAAACTCTTTTTTCTGTCGCTCCAACTCTCAATATAACGGGAAACCTCTTCAGTAGTGTTGGCTTTTTTTTCGGACATAATATAATCAACAGTTGATAATAATTCTAATCCGAATGCTGAATAAAATCCGGTCAGGAAAGCTTTTGTTTTATCTGAAATTTCCTTAAAAGCGATATTATCTGTTTGTTCTAAATATTTTTTGATCTCATTTTCTCCATCAAACATGATTCCCAATTCCTCAAACGGTTTTTTATTTTTTGAGCTATAGCCGGTGATATAACTTCCGTTCAGATAATACAATACATGCTTAACTTTTCCCGAGTACGGGCCATAGAAATACGGTAGAAAGTCTAATTTAAATTGATCTTTTGCACCAAATCGTTGCAGGAAATAGGCTGCTTTTTCGGCCGAAAATTCAGATACAAACTCACTGTTTCTTACCAGTTCGTATAAAACTGACAGTAACATGGCCCGGGCAGGAGTTAGTTTTACACGTTCTTTTTTCATTGCTTCACGAATAATGGCATTGGGTTCATATACCTGAATATCGCAAATCAGCCCGGTCAGGTATTTTTCAATCAGAATCTTTACCCGATTCCATTCTAACCCACCATTTCCTGCTCCCAGAGGAGGGATAGCTACAGACTGTATTTTATTTTCGGTAATGATCCGTACTAACTCTTTTAAACCGCTTTCGATATAACAATATTCCGAGGGTTTACGCCAATCGGTTTTAGTAGGGAAATTGATAATTATTTTTCGGTCTCCCAATAAAGAGGCTTCTTCTGTAACGAATAATTTTCCTACCCGTATTTCTTTTGCCCTACATGCTTTCTCATATAGTTTGTAGTTGTTGGGATACTGATTTTTGAATTGCAATGCAATTCCTTTTCCCATTACGCCAAAGGTATTCACGGTATTTACCAGCGCTTCGGCTTTGCTTTCAAACAAGTTACCTTCAATGAATTGTATCATAATTTGTCAGAAATAACAAGCGGGTTTAACATAAATCATCTTTTCGGAAATTTCCATTGAAAACAAGTGTTGCTTTACTTCTTCACTAAAAACTATCCAACCAATAATTGCAGAAACGGGTATGTCAGCTTCAACCAGAAACTCAGCTTCTTTACGCCGTTTAAGGTCGAGGTCTTCATCATTTCGCCAATACTTCGCATTTATAGCTTCTTTATCCAGTATTTTGTCAATATTGGGCAAATCTTTTTGCTCATAAAAAGCAGATAGTCCATCAACTGCATGGCCATCAGTAAATAAAAAAGGCAAATTGTGATCAACTATTTTCTGTACCGAACTTATGCAATACACAATATCTTTGGCCGGAGTTACAGGTACATCATTATATCCTCTCTGAATTATGTATAGCATGGGCATGCGTGCACCAAAATAAAACGGAATGAAAGCGCCCAGCTTCTTACCTCCCGGTAAAACAATATTATCACGGGTGCTGATTATACTGTCATCACCTATGGCTTTATAGTTCATATTAGCATGATCCGAAGACACATGTGTGATTCCATGCTTAAGGATATGAGGCATGTTATCAATATGGGTCATGCGGTACAGAAATGTTTTGCTTAAGTCGGCCATTCAGGGTACAGTATTTTGCAAATATAACTACTTTACGTTATTTTTTAAACGTATCGATTTTTGAAAAATAAACTACATCAGGTAAACATATTAGCGGGTTTAGTGATTCAGGCTGTTGTTTTTCTATCTTTGGGTTTACTGAGGTAATTATGCCAGAATCAGGTAACTGGTTTACCACTGCGACAATGATCAATCATCATCATGTTACAATTATTTGTTTCTGATAGGTTTTATTGCTTCAACAAATTAACACTTGCTATAGCTGTTATGGGCGGGTGGTCGTTGGTTTTCCGGATCGACCATAATTGTCAACCTATTAGCAGTAAAGGATTAAATGTATATTTGTATCATGTTTCCCGACTAACTAAGTGACCCGGCTTTATCAGAAGTTTTCGGCCTGATTTCTTCGGGGTATTCACAATTCCCGTAATTTTTCTTTGTCGTGAAATAGATACAGAATTAGTAAAAGAGATGGTTGATATACTGATTGAAAAAATAAAAAAGGATCCTGGAAATTGGTTGAAGTTTGAAGGTCTGTTCACGGAGCGGAAGATTACTTCGCGCACCATACTTTTGTACGAAGGGGAAGTAGCCCGGCAGGTTCATTTCATAAGGCAGGGATGCCTTCGGATGTGGTTTAACAAGGACGGGAAAGATATTACCTTTCAGTTCTTTTTCGAGGGACAGGGGGTGGCTTCAATCGATAGCTTTTTAAGCAAGCAGCCAAGCCTTTATACTATTGAAGCCATAGAACCTTCGACCATCATCTCAATCAACCGTGCTGACCTTATTCTTCTTCAACAGGAGTATCCTGAAATGCAGGATGGCTTTCAGCAAATTCTTTTCGAGAGGTTCAGAAATTATGCACAGCTTTTTCTTTCGCGGATAAAGGACACCCCACAGGAAAGATATCACGAGTTGATTTCTGACCATCCTGAAATCATCAAAAGGGTACCACAGCATTACATCGCCTCTTATTTGGGAATCACACCAATTTCACTGAGCAGGATCAGAAACAGGAAATAGGTGCATTTCTTAACAATTGTTATCGTCGGGATAACTAAAACCTGAGCACCTTTGTGTGCTATTCCAACTACAATATGAAACCATTCTTTTTATTTCAGGAACACACCAGAACGACGCATATACACCTCGATACACGAAAATGCAAGGCTTGCTGGCATTGCCTGACCTGCTGCCCTGCCGGCGTTATCGGAAAGATTGATCTGCCCTGGCATAAGCACGCCCTGATGATTAATCCTTCACTTTGCAGCGGTTGCCTGATGTGTGTAGCGAGCTGTGTAAATGGTGCTTTCACAGTCAATGACAGGGCAGAACAGCAGCCCCCGGCCCGACAGTTGGCGATGCTTCGTCATTTTATTGTCAATAACCTTATGCTTTTAACTGGCCTGTTAGCAGTGCTTTCGGGTCTGATTCTCCAATTGGGATTCCATATGGGAGGATCTGCTGAAGGTATTCGTGGCGAAGATCAGCCTCAACAGGTCGTTTATGAGCAAATCAGGGCATTGGATTCGGGTAAAATGATCTGGGGAATGAATTATTATGATTGGTCAGTGGTTCATAAGGTTGCAATCGTGGTCTTTTCATTGCTGATGATTTACCACGTATACACACACTGGAAGTGGTACAAAGGTGTTCTTACCAGACATCTCTTCAGAAAGAACGCAGGTGTACTTATCCTGACGCTGCTATTCCTGCTTGTAGCTGTTACGGGATTTGTTCCGTGGGTCATTGATCTGTTGACGGCAGGTAAAGGTATCGAACGGATGGTTTTCATCGAGATTCACGATAAACTCACCCTGCTCCTCATCGTTTTTATGGTTTTGCATGTTGTAGGACGCTGGAGGTGGTTTGCGACGGCATTCCGGAAATGGAAGGAGCGATGAGGAGGCAATGCCTGTTCGAACAGGTGGTGTTATGTAATTGAATTATGGTTGATAACCTATACAAGACAACCTGTCCGGGTTGTATTAATCATTATCGCGGCAGGGCTGATGCTGAAATGTTTAAATCAGGGACAGGCACTCTCATGAAATTTCGTATTCCCCTTCGGTGAAGAAATGCTGTCTGCATTGGTTTCATGCGTGAACTCCAACCTGCTGAATTTTCCTGTGTGCTCTTTACAGGGTACATATATCCTCAGTTCATAGCGCGTATTTTTTTTCAGATGCATACCTGACTCCAAAAGGACAAACGATTTCCGGTCTTATTCATTATGTTTTAACCCGATCTTGAAATTTTAACTCACACAGAAGCCCTCCAACTCTTTTTATGATGATAGTTTCCAGAACCTTTGCAGATTAAATTACTGTATGTTAGAGTTTTATCATGTTGTTTTGTGATAGTGCGAAGATCAAGGAGAAAAATCGAAAAGAAATATGGCTCAAATTAGCAAATGTTCATTATCTTTGTATCGAACAAATGCTCATAATACATGCCAAGACCAAAGCGTATCCGAAAAATGACAAATCCACCTCATTTTAAAGGATTCAGACCTATTGGATTGCCTGAAGAAAGCAATCCGGTAGTCTTAAATTACGAAGAGTATGAGGCAATCCGTTTAAGTGATTTCGAACTATTTGGTCAGGTTGAAGCTGCAATAAGAATGGATGTTTCCCGTCCGACTTATGCCCGTATCTATGAAAGCGGAAGACGCAAGGTTGCTCAGGCATTTGTTCTGGGTAAAGCAATCGTTTTTGAAGGGGGTAAAGTTTATTTTAGCAGCGAATGGTATTCCTGCAATAATTGTGGCTGTTGGTTCAATCATCCCGCGAAAGAACTTGAAGTTAAGAATTGTGCACTTTGTGGCTCCACAGATGTGGATCAATATAAAGACAATGCGAAACAGGCTGACACCGGGGATATATGCATTTGTATGGAATGTAACTCTGGGAAGTAACACTCTTATAGTATTCCATGCAATTAGGGAATTTGTCATAAATATAATTGTTAGATGATACGAAAGATATCATAGAACCATTAAAAAATGGGAAGTAAAATTGTCAATAAACAATAATCAGTATGAACCGAACAAGTTTGCAATTAGACACAACCGGGCTCTTGGGCTTGTCAAAGCAAAATACCAGTGAAAATGCATGCTTGTAAGTTCTTTATAATATTACACTTAATTTTTTACACATGAAAGTAGCAATCACATCAACTGGCAATAGCCCGGAGTCAACTTTAGACAGCCGTTTTGGGCGTTGTTCATATTTCGTGGTTTACGATACTGAAAGCCAATCAACGGAATTTATCCCCAATCCCAACAAAGAGAATTTGGAAGGTGCAGGTCCTGCATCAGTTCAGTTAGTAGCTTCGCGTGGGGTTAAAAAAGTAGTTTCAGGTGAATTTGGGGCAAAGGTGAAGTCCATTTTCGATAGTTTACAAATTCAGTTGGTTGTTCTGAACGACCCTGATAAAAAGATTATTGAAATTCTTAAACTCCTGGATCATAAAGACTGAACAATTTGCCACGCATGGATGGAACCGGTCCTGAAAAGAAGGGGGCAGCCACTGGCCGGGGATTAGGTCATTGCCAGACAGTATCAGAAAACGAAGCCATCGAAAAACTTGGTAAAGGTTTGGGGTTGCGTCGTAATTCAGGAGGAGGAAAGGGAAAGGGTAAACGCACAAAAAGCGATTTAAAATAGTGTTAATTTTTTAAATAGGAGGTCAATATGGCAGGATTAAACAGAAGAGGCCCTAATGGAGAAGGACCAATGACCGGCAGAAAGATGGGTCGATGCAACCCTGATAGCAATGGAATAGCAGACAACGAATCTCTGCAAATCCAGAACGAAATAAATCAGAGACAGGGAATACTCAGGGGTCGTGGGTTTGGCAGAAGGAACGGCAGTGGGTTTGCCGGAAGATTAGGGTTAGGGAAAGGTCAGGCTAATCGTTTCAGAGGGAATGGATAAGAATTACAATGCCGGACTAATCAGGGTGGATGACTTTAGTTGTTATACAACTTAGTATGAAATAAATAAGGATAGGTATCATATCAGAAACCAAGGATTACGAAAAGCATCGAACGTATCCACATTTTCAACAACTGCCAAACAATAAGGAAGCGATGTTAAGCTTTTTTATTGGGCAAAGCTGTAGAATTCGATGGTTTAACCCTGGAGAGATATGATGCTGTGAGGCAGATAGAAATCTTTGGCAGTGCCGGAGATAAAATAGTTGCCTGGCACTTGTTTAAAAACGCATCAATTGGATGATTCTGAGATTTGCTCCATTTCAACCATGATTGACAGTGTTAATTAGGTGATTTGGGCAGATAAAACAATAACATTTTAAATTAAATCAGATTACATGAAAAAGGTAGCTATTCCATTGGAAAACGGACGTTTATGTTCTCATTTTGGCCATTGTCAGCAATTCGCTATCGTCGATGTTGATAATAATGCCATCGTTGGCGAAAACCTCATTACTCCACCACCACACGAGCCAGGATTGCTTCCCGGGTGGCTTGCCGAACTTGGTGTTACGGATGTTATTGCCGGGGGCATGGGGCAACGTGCAATTAATTTATTTGTTGAGCAAAACATAAAAGTTAATGTTGGGGCAGAGAGTAAAAGTCCCAAAGAGTTAGTAACAGATTGGCTTAACACTACATTGGTCACCAGAGTAAATACTTGTGACCACTAAATACAAGGAGATGATTTCAGATTATCGGTGCTTTTTTTGTTTTACAAAGGCATTTGAACGATTAATTGAAAAAGAAAACCTTTCCGTTAACGATAAAAATCAACTTACCTGTGATTTGGCGGGCTTGTATGTGAAATGCCGGGAGGATTTTTCTGCCCCGGCATTTTCAAGGGATTTATATGCAATTCTAAAACAGTTTACAAATTGTTCTGACCCATACAAGGAAGAAAAGAAAAAAAGCAACGATTTGGTTTTGGGTATGTACCCTCAATTGAAAGAACAAATATTACACTCGGCGAATCCTTTCGACACTGCTTTGCGTCTCGCAATAGCCGGGAATATTATTGACTATGCCGTAAGCACAGAATTCAATTTGAAGTCAACTATTGAAAAAGTCTTTCAATCTGATTTCGCGATTGACCATTCTGACGAATTAAAACAGGCACTTTCAGAAGCAAATACAGTTCTTTATTTGGGCGATAATTCCGGGGAGATAGTTTTGGATAAACTTTTTATCGAGCATATCAGGCACCCCAATTTGTATTATGCCGTTCGCGGAGCTCCCGTTATTAATGATTCTACGATGGAGGATGTGAAGTATGTTGGCATGGACAAGGTTGCCCACGTTATATCAAACGGTTATGATGCACCTTCGACTATCATTGAACATTGTTCGACAGAGTTCAGGGGATTATTTAACCAGGCTGATGTTATCATTTCTAAAGGACAAGGCAATTTAGAAGGTCTTTTAGGTAAAACAAACAAAGTAGTCTATTTCCTTCTTATGGTTAAATGTGATGTAATTGCTGATGCTTTACATGTTAGAAATGGCGATTTTGTTGTAATAAGGAACAATACTAAAATATGAATATAGCTATTGCAAGCGGTAAGGGTGGTACAGGCAAAACTCTTATTTCAACAAACCTCTTCCGGGCAATTCAAAAAGAAGGGATACCAATAACCATAGTTGACTGCGATGCCGAAGAACCCAATGTTACAGAGTTTATCAAGGGTGATGTGTCTAACTGTGATATAGTTGCGCAGCACATTCCTGTTATCAACCCTGATAATTGTGTTTTCTGTGGGAAGTGTCACGAGTATTGTAGCTACCATGCTATTGTTTACCTGCCTCTTTCTGGCTTTATAAAGGTAGTGGAAGATTTGTGTCATGATTGTGGTGCTTGTTCTGTTGCATGCAAGTTTGGGGCAATTTCGGAAAAAGAGAAGAAACTTGGTACCGTCCAATCTATATCCCTCAATTCCGATGTGCATATTGTTGAAGGTCGTTGTGAGGTTGGAGTATATTCACCTGTCCCCGTTATAAAATATGCAATAGGGAAAACAAATGACAAAACAATAAATATATTCGATTCACCTCCCGGCATAGCCTGCCCTTTTATAGCTACAGTGAATGAGGCCGATTTTGTTGTATTAGTTACCGAACCCACACCTTTTGGACTTAACGACCTTAAGCTATCCGTTGAAACGTTGCAGCATTTTGGTAAGCCTTTTGGTGTAATTGTAAATCGGGCAAATTTAGGAGACGATGAAGTTTATAAGTATTTGCAAAAAGGCGGCATCCCCTTATTAATGGAAATTCCAATGGACAGGGAGATTGCCAGAGTTTATTCTGAAGGTCGTATGCTGGTAGATGAAATACCGGAATTTCAAACTAAATTTATTCAATTGTATAATACAATTGCTCAATTGTGCAAAACTTAACGGAGATGCTGACACACGGTTTGTAATTATTGCCTTGTACGTTGGTATTTGCGTGTCAATCTTTTCGCAAACCAAGCCTCACGATAATTTCACTCACTTTTCATTACTTCAAACCGACATACTTTCTTTGATTCTACATTTTCTTTCTGCTCAAACATAATAATAGCTGGTGATAATGGTGTTATTCGGGTCACATATTCAACTGATTCATCTGGTGCAATTGACAATCTTATTAATGGTTTTTCAAACGCAACACAAATGGTTTTTTGCAAAAGATTAAAGCTGTGGTAATTAAGAAATGCTATTTATTATGAATAAGATATTTGGTGTGAATACTCCCGACCAAATGGCATTTTAATAATATGACCGATTACGAAATAGTAAAACACAATAGTTAAGACAATGACTGAAATAGCCGTTTTGAGCGGGAAGGGCGGAACAGGAAAAACATGCCTGAGCGCCGCATTTGCTACTATAAATAAAAACATGGTGGTTGCAGATTGCGATGTAGATACAGCTAATCTGCACTTAATATTGCAACCCGAAGATTATATTGAGGAGAAGTTCGTAACAGGTCAGAAAGCAGTAATAAATTTTAGCACATGTACCAATTGCGGATTGTGTGTCAACTATTGCCGCTTCGATGCCATGGCTTTTGTCAAAGGAAAAGTTGTTATTTCCGAAACATCCTGTGATGGTTGTAAGCTATGTGCAAGGGTATGTGCATCACAATCTATCACAATGGTTGAAAACGACAAAAGTCGATGGTATGTCGGTAATTATAGAAATGGGAAATTGATACATGCCCGGCTTGCCCCAGGTGAAGAAAACTCGGGTAAACTGGTAAATGTTGTACGCGAACAAGCCCGCAGGGTAGCAAAGGAAACAGGTTGTGAAGCCATCGTTATCGACGGCCCGCCGGGGACAGGTTGTCCTGTAATTTCATCGGTAACTGGTGCAAATAGAGTAGTTGTTGTTACAGAGCCTTCCAACTCCGGGTTTCATGATATGAAACGTTTGCTGGAATTGGTAGCTAATTTTAATATAAAGGCATTTGTAGTAATTAATAAATACGACTTAAACAAGGATGTTACAGCCAGTATAGAGACCTGGTGCAATCAACAAAACATTCCTGTTGTTGGGAAGCTTATTTTTTATGAGCCGGTAGTTCATGCCATGGTGCGATGCAAAAGTATTATCGAGTACCTGCCCGATTCAGAAATAAGTAAAGAGATTTATAGAATTTTCGATATTATTTTTAACCAGAATTAATTTTTGAAATGGCTTTGCCAAAATCAAATACTGATGAATGTGTTGGCTATGGTGTTTGTGTCGACATGCGTGCATCCGATGCAATAGGCATGATGCGTGATAAATCATGCATTTTTACTGAATCAATGAATTAATTGCGTGATAAGTGACCACCTCCCCGGTGGAGGATGTTATTTAATCTGATATAAAATAAAAATTTTGAAAAATGATAAGTTTTGGACCAGTACCTTCGCGCCGGCTTGGGAAAAGTTTGGGAATTAACAATATCTCATCCGGAAAAGTATGTTCTTATTCCTGTGTATACTGCCAGGTGGGTATTACAAAGGAGTTCAGAATAACACGCGGCAAATTTTACAACCCGGATATTATTTTTGATGAGGTTCAAAGGCATCTTAAAAGCATTCTGGAAAAAGATATGCCTGACTATTTAACTTTTGTGGCCAATGGTGAGCCCACCCTGGATATTAATCTGGGTAAGTCAATTGAAAAATTAAAAGCAATCAATATTCCGATTGCTGTGATTACTAATGGTACTTTATTGAGAGAAACAGATGTCAGAAATGAACTGCAACTTGCTGATTGGGTCTCAATAAAAGTCGATGCTAATAGCGAGCAAACATGGAAATTAATTAATAAACCAATAGCCGACCTTAGTTTTAACCGACATGTAGAAGGCTTACTTCAATTCGCTTCCGAATACAGAGGCAAGTTGGTTACCGAAACAATGCTTGTAAAAGGGATTAATGATAATCCGGAAATTTTAAATCAAACATCTGATTTAGTTAAACAAATCAGCCCTTCATTGGCATATTTGTCTATTCCCACACGACCACCCGCTATTTCAGGAATTAAAGTGCCTGCAGAACCGGCAATAAACGAAGCATTTCAGATATTTTCAAATAAAGGCCTAAATATTGAATTATTGCTTGGTTTTGAGGGAACGGATACCGGTTTTACCGGTAATGTCATTGAGGATATCCTGAATATTTGTGCTGTTCACCCCATCAGGGAAGATACTATGATGGAACTCCTATTTAAAGACAAGGCAGATATTCATGTTTTAAATTCTTTAATAAGAGATAAACTCATAAAAAAGGTTTGTTACCAATCTAATACATTCTACATCCGTCAGTTAAATGTTTAAAAAATGATGGCTCGGCTATTAAAATATAATTCCGCTTTCCTTCGCAAACATTCAACGGGAATATTCGGAGAAGAACATTCAGAACAATTGAGTCATGTTTTTTGCGATAACCTTCATAAGGGTGATGATGTCGGTACCCCTGTACCACAATCATGCATCCTTAAACACTTGTTGTTATCGGGCTTATACTTCACCCATTGGAGAATAATTGTTCACTAAAGCCAGGAAGGCTATTATTAGCGAGGTAGTCATGTGGCAAAACAATGATATTATTATAAATATTTGGAACCATGCATTCATGGTATTGTAATGAAATTCTGCGTTTCCTATACTGCAAAGCAGAATACAACCTTAAAAATATTTTTTATTAAAACTAAATTAGATGAACACAATTGAAAAAACCAGGCTCACAAACATTAAAAATATTGTCATCGTAGCTTCCGGCAAAGGTGGAGTAGGTAAATCAACTGTTGCAGCAGGCTTAGCCTTATCCCTTGCAATGGAGGGCTTTTCTGTTGGTTTAATGGATGCTGATATCTATGGTCCATCCATCCCTACTCTTTTTGATTTGCACAACCAACGTCCATCTGTTTCTGAAAAGAATGGAAATTCTCTTATTGAGCCATTTATTAAGTTTGGAATTAAAATAATGTCTATTGGTTTTATGATAGACCCATCCCAGGCTATGCTTTGGCGTGGACCTATGGCCTCTAATGGATTAAAACAATTAGTAAACGAAACAAACTGGGGTGAACTGGATTATCTTATTTTTGATACCCCTCCGGGAACCGGCGATATTCATATAACCTTATTACAACAGTACGAAATTAATGGGGCTGTTATCGTAACGACACCTCAGAGTATGGCACTTGATGATGTACGAAAAGCAATAGCGATGTTTCATAGTGACGATGTTGGAATTCCAGTATTTGGCATTGTAGAGAACATGGCTTGGTTTACTCCATCAAAGCATCCTGATGAAAAATACTTTCTTTTTGGTAAGGGAGGGGGAAATTTATTATCAGATTCGACAGGAATTCCACTGATTGCTCAAATTCCGGTTAACGAAAACCTTTGCGGTGTCTGCGATGAAGGCCGCTTGAGTGAGTTTTTTGATGATAAATTGGTTAAGGCGGGGTTTGACAATTTGCTAAAAGCTGTTTTGAAATCTCAGGATCCAATTTCTGAAGAACTACAGAAATAAAGCCTGCTTAGAAGCAAGGGGCAGCTAATTGAGCTCCTTGCTTTGATAATATTATCCATTTTCCGGACAAAGAATCCTTCATGGGCTATCCATTAGGACACTGGCATAGTGTAGTATCCTTTGTTGACCCGCTGCCCTGTTGGTGTTATCGGAAAGATTGACCTGCCCTGGCATATGCATGCCCTGATGATTAATCCTTCATTTTGCAGCGGTTGCCTGATGTGTGTAGAGAGCTGTGTGAATGGTGCCTTCACAGTCAATGACAGGGCTGAACAGCAGCCCCCGGCCCGACAGTTGGTGATGCTTCGTCATTTTATTGTCAATAACCTCGTCCTTTTAGCTGGCCTGTTAGCAGTGCTTTCGGGCCTGATTCTCCAATTGGGATTCCACATGGGAGGATCTGCTGAAGGTATTCGTGGCGAAGATAAGCCTCAACAGGTCGTTTATGAGCAAATCAGGGCGTTGGATTCGGGTAAAATGATCTGGGGAATGAATTATTATGATTGGTCAGTGGCCCATAAGGTTGCAATCGTGGCCTTTTCATTGCTGATGATTTACCACGTATACACACACTGGAAGTGGTACAAAGGTGTTCTTTCCAGACATCTGTTCAGAAAGAATGCAAGTGTACTCATCCTGACGCTGCTATTCCTGCTTGTGGCTGTTACGGGATTTGTTCCGTGGGCCATTGATCTGTTGACGGCAGGTAAAGGTATCGAACGGATGATTTTCATCGAGATTCGCGATAAACTCACCCTGCTGCTCATCGTTTTTATGGTTTTGCATGTTGTTGGACGCAGGAAGTGGTTTGCGATGGCATTTCAGAAATGGAAGGAGCGATGAGGAGGCAATGCCTGTTCGAACAGGTGGTGTTAAGTAATTGAATTATAGTTGAATATCTGTATAAAGCGGCTTGCCTGGGCAGTTATAATCATTTCCGTGGCAGGGCTGATGCTGAAAACAGAATAAAAGAGGGTCACGCCTGACTTCTTGATGAGTGGATACATGATCACAGATGGTAATTCAAGGATTCTATGACGCTCATTGGCCATGAAACGGAGGGGATGGTTTACAGGATAGTGGAGTGCTTAAAAAGGTATGTGATGGTTTTAGGTTGTTGATTCGGGATCGGCTAATGACGGATTCGGTTAAATGGTCTGCGGATGAACTGAATGTGCCAGAAGGAAATAGCTTTGCGCATATCCTGTAATAAATGGCGGTAACCTTTCCTGATCGTTTATCGTCTCTTGTGTAGTATTATTCGTTGGGATTTTACTTTCTTTCAGGGATATAACTACTGTATCCAAAATCAGTCGTACTATGAAGAAATTGCAGTGTGTTGTCTTTTTCCTTTTTATGTGTCTGTGTAGCGAAGCACAAGCTATTAAAGACTTAAATGTCAGTTATCAGGAGATACCTGTTACCATACTCGGGACGTTTCATTTCTCTTACCCCAATCTTGACCGGATTAAGACTGAGAAGGATAAACAGGTTGATATGCTGTCGCCGCAACGGCAGGAGGAGATTCAGGAGTTAATTGAAAAGCTGAAGAAATTTAAGCCAACCATCATCGCTGTTGAATGTCCTGTGGAAATGCAGGCCAGGATGGATTCATTATACACCGCCTATTGCAAGGGTAGTTTTGATCTTCCGGTTGGCGAACAGTATCAGGTTGGGTTTAGGCTGGCAAAAGAATCAGGCATTGAACGCGTCTGTTGTATTGATACGTGGGGCGATTATGAACGATTTATGGACAAAGAGGCCTTTTTTTCAGCCTATGAAAGGTATCTGGATTCCAACAGATGCATATACTGTGATCAACAGCTTATTGCTTTGAACGAGAATATTCATGCCATGAATCTGGTTGACTTTTATATAGAGACAAACTCAGCCGCCGCGCTGAAAAAGATGCAGTCGAACTATTTCCTTTCAAACTTTCTTTTTGAAGGGGATGGGAAACAATACAGCGGTGTCGATTGGATAACCGCCCAATGGTATAACAGGAATCTTCGGATTATCAGAAACCTGATGCGTATAAAAATCCACGAAGGCGACAGGATTCTTATAATTTACGGAAACGGTCACCATGCCTTGCTGAGAGATTATATTGATTACAACCCTTTTTACAGATATGTGTCTGTGATTGATTATCTTCGTTGATAAGAAATGATTACACCCGGTACCATCGAATTGTTGCTTTTGTTATGCCTTTTAATGATACCAGATACGTCATCCCGGGAAACAGGGGTCTTGCTTGCTGCCGCTGATCTGGCCTCATTCAACCGTCATATTTTTAGAAGATTATCCAATGAAGTCAGATGACAGAATCATCTGCCAGGTAACACACCTGATTGTCTGCGCCCGGAAGCGGAACCTAACGCCGGCAATTTGTGCAATTCAACTGAAAGCTGTTTATTTGGAATCAAAATCGGGTGATCGAAAACGCTTGTTTCTTTCACCCGACGAAATGTAACAAATCACAAAAATGTAACATGAAAACCTGGAGTACCCATAGCGGATACCAACTTCTAAGGATACTGGGTGGCCGGAGTAATGTTTTTCTGTTGTCAAACGGCAGAGCCGATATTCTGATTGATACCAGCCCGAAGTTTATGTGGCCCGGGCTGAGAAACAGGTTAAACAGAAAGGGGATATGTCATATTGACTATTTAATACTGACTCATTCCCATTTTGACCATGCCAACAATGCCCGGCAGATTATGGAGCTATATGGAGCCAAAGTGATTGTACACAAAGCAGAGGCCGATCTTCTGAGTAGTGGTAAAATGTTGATACCCGAAGGCTCCAATGCCTTTACACGAATGATTGTCAGGTTCTTTGGCCCCATGTTTTCTTCCATAATTGCCTGTGAACCTTGTGAGCCGGATCTGTTGGTTGCCGATCGGCTTGATTTGCAGGATTTCGGTTTTAATGCCTATATTCTTCATACACCAGGGCATTCACCCGGGTCGTTGAGTGTAATTATTGACGATGAAATTGCACTCGTGGGAGATGCCATGGTGGGAGTATTCCCCTGGTCGGTTTATCCCCCCTTTCTGGAAGACCATAAACAATTAATCGAAAGTTGGGGTAAGCTGCTGGCAACAGGTTGTTCATGGTTTATACCGTCGCATGGCTCAGCCAATAGCAGGATGCTGGTAGAAAAATGTTTTGCCCGGATCATTAAACGAACCAATCAATAGTATTGTGATGTTTTATAAAACCAACAGATGGTAAACGATGACGGGCCTTATTGCATCAGAGGAAATGGAGACCAGAGGATGTTTATAACTTTATTGTTAAACTAATACCAAACATTATGTTACGCCATTTGGTGATGTGGAAATTAAAAGATTTTGCCGAAGGGAATACGAAAAGTGAAAATGCCCGGTTGATAAAAGAGAGGCTTGAGGCTCTGGGGAGTTTTTTCCCGGGTATCAGGGACATGGAAGTAGGAGTGAACCAGGAGACATCGGAATATGCCAATTTCGATGCCGTCCTGGATATTTCATTCGACAATTATGATGAAATGGTTAAGTACCAAACTCATCCCGAGCACCAGAAACTTGCGGAATGGATTGGGAAAGTAAAAGAGGCGAGAAGCTCGGTTGATTACATATCCGAAAAGTGAAAGAAATGGAATGATTAAACATGGTATTGGAGACCTCCAAAGTATCTTTAATTATATTGGAACTGAATGTACTGTATGATATCTCTGTTTGTAATGTGAATTGCATGAATTTTTCTTACGTGGTGAATCCATTTTGATTCAAATTGCCATACATTTGTCATTGGCTACGGTCTGATCATAGGAATTGATGAGTGGCAAGACAGGCTGTCTCAATTGGTTGCCGGGATGTCGTTTCCACCCTGACTTTTGTATATTATCACTCGTTACAGAATGTTTTGGTCTATTTCGTACATCAAACCTATTGCTTATCGAACTTGTCTGATTATTTGACCAAAAAGTGCGGCGTCAGCACTCTAATCACTGACAATCAGAAAATGAAAAAGTTATTCGTATTGTTTTGTGCCGTTGGAATGGTTGTGCTCTCCGGGTGTAGTAAGGATAAGGAGGAGGAAGCGACAGTCACACTTGACAACAAGGTTTTGATCAACGAGATTTTTAAAGCCGGGATGACATGGAATCCCAATGCAAGTTCGGCGAAATCATCAGTGCCGATTAATATTGAGGTTGATAATACAGTGGCTGGTCCGATAGGCGGCACCATCCATGTTCTGGGAAGTGTTACCGGCACGATGAATTATGATGACGAATCTGGTGTCGTACAAAGTGGCACATTGTTGCTTGGACTCACCGAGACCATCAATGATTACGCGTTCAAGTGCAATGATCAAACCTTCACAATGAATGGGGCTCCATACCTTTCACTGACAGGGACTTTTACTCTCGGTTATGGCGGTTCATTCGGTACTGCATCGAGCATGCAGTTTGGTGGTGGTGTTCGGGTAACCGGTCCGGGTTATGATCAGACCATCAATATCCAGATCACCATAATCCTCAATTCAGGTGGGACAGGTGGTCATGTAAGTGGTACAGTGGGAGGCGAGGCACTCGACTATACGTTTTAGAACTATCCAATAGTTTTAACAGCCTGTCTTCATTGTTTTTACACGGTCTTTCTTTTCTCTATAACAGGGAAAGGAAAGGCCGTGTTCTTTCTGTTGTAGAGAAGGCAGGGGATTCGTTCAGCTATAAGCGCCAACAAAAGAACTATTGCAGCATCATGCATCCGGTGTACAAGCCAGTCGTTCCGAACGCGATGAAATAGAGGGACGAATCTCCTACAAAAGCAGATTTTAAACCAGACAATGATAATTATAACTCAAAGAACAATCATTTATCTTTGAATTATTTCACCTCACTGCCATTTCCGAAAGCCTCTGCAGGCTTCACGAAACAAAGACGACCGAGGGCATCTTCGGCCATCAGGATCATTCCCTGACTTTCGATTCCTTTCAGGTTTTTCGGGGCCAGGTTAACCAGCATAACCACCTGTTGCCCGATGATAGCTTCCGGGGCATAATGTTCGGCAATGCCTGAGACTACGGTACGCTGATCAATCCCTGTATCAACTTTCAACTTCAGTAGTTTCTTGGTTTTGGCTACTTTTTCGGCCTCAATGATGGTTCCAACCCGGATGTCGAGTTTGGCGAAATCGTCGTAATCGATGTTGGATTTAGCGGGATTTACCGTGGCAGCAGCAACAAGATTGGCCTTACGGGAGGCTTCGAGCTTATCGAGCTGAAGCTGTATTGCGTCATCTTCAATCTTTTCATATAAGAATTCGGCAGCATTCAACTGATGACCTGCCACCAGCAGGTTAGTTTGTCCGGCTTCTTTCCATGTTGAACTGCCGAGGTTCAGAATGTTGTTAAGCTTCGAAGCAGTGAATGGCAGGAATGGTTCGCAGACGATGGCCAGATTGGCGCAAATCTGAAGCGAGACATTCAGCACAGTCTGTACTCTATCGGGATCGGTCTTGAAGACCTTCCATGGCTCGTTATCGGTGAGATACTTATTTCCAAGGCGGGCCAGGTTCATCATTTCACCCAGAGCTTCACGGAATCGGAAAGCTTCGATGCTGGCAGCAATTTTTGATGGGAATTCGGCCAATTGCTTAAGTGTTTCGCGGTCGGCATCGTTGAGCCCGCTAATTACCGGAACAATTCCTTCAAAGTATTTATGTGTGAGAACGACTGTTCGGTTGACGAAGTTGCCGAAGATGGCCAGCAGTTCGCTGTTGTTGCGTGTCTGGAAATCTTTCCAGGTAAAGTCGTTATCCTTGGTCTCCGGGGCATTGGCGCAGAGTACATACCGTAACACATCCTGTTTGCCGGGGAAATCTACAAGGTATTCATGAAGCCATACTGCCCAGTTGCGCGAAGTGCTGATCTTGTCTCCTTCAAGATTCAGAAATTCGTTGGCCGGCACATTATCGGGCAGGATATAGCTTCCTTCGCCTTTCAGCATGGCCGGAAAGATGATGCAGTGAAATACGATGTTGTCTTTGCCGATGAAGTGTACCAGCCGACTGTCTGTCGATTTCCACCAGGGTTTCCAGTCGACTCCTTTTGCCTCGGCCCATTCACGGGTAGCGGATATATACCCGATGGGGGCATCAAACCATACGTAAAGTACTTTTCCTTCAGATCCTTCAACAGGCACCTTTACACCCCAGTCGAGGTCACGTGTGACGGCCCTTGGCTGTAAGCCCTGATCAAGCCACGACTTGCACTGGCCATAGACATTGGTTTTCCAGTCGTCTTTGTGACCCTCCAGTATCCATTGCCTGAGCCATCCTTCATAACTGTCGAGTGGCAGGAAGTAGTGGGCAGTGTCGACCAACAAAGGCTGGTTTCCGCTGAGGGCAGAACGGGGGTTTATAAGGTCGGTGGCATTCAGCGTCGTACCACACTTCTCGCACTGGTCGCCATAGGCCTTCTCGTACCCGCAATGAGGACAAGTGCCGGTGATGTATCGGTCAGCGAGGAACTGCTTTGCTTCCTCATCATAGTATTGTTGGGTGGTTTGTTCGATAAAATCGCCCTGATCGTACATCTTACGAAAAAACTCAGATGCTGTTTTATGATGAATGGGGGCCGAGGTGCGGGAATACACATCGAATGAGATACCAAGCTCTTCGAACGACTTCTTGATGATGCCATGATACTTGTCGACAACCTGTTGGGGCGTGATTCCTTCCTTTCGGGCCTTGATCGTGATGGGCACCCCATGTTCGTCGCTGCCTCCGATAAACAGTACCTCTTCTCCCTTCGAGCGGAGGTAGCGGGCATAGATGTCGGCAGGTATATAAACCCCTGCAAGATGACCGATGTGAATGGGGCCATTGGCATAAGGTAAAGCCGATGTAATGGTGTAACGGCTGAATTTCTTCTTGGTATCAGTTTCCATGGTATTTATAGCTTATAAAAACAGGTGGCAAAGGTAAGGAATTAAGAGGCTGGTTGTCGAAGCAAAAGCGTTAGTTACTTATCTTCTAAGATGACGTTTATTATGGGAATTCTCATCCATTATTGAAAGAACTGTTTGGGTGGAGACCTGTTTTGCGTTCAGCGTTCCGGACTTACGGTCAGGGATTGGCGTACAGAATTAGATCATAAATTAAAGCCCAGACATAAATTCCGGGCGATAATAAAATCCGCGGCTCCTTACAATACTTATGCCTAAGTCAAAAAACTGTTCAAACTGTTCAATGATTAAATTGATTCTCATCAAAAATTTAAATCCAATAAGGTGATCAACTTTTAAACATTAGGCGTAAATATCAATTTAACAATGACTTATATCGTTAAGTGAAAATTTAGTGATTTCCACCATCAGTGATTGTTTTTGTACTTTCGTTCAAACTTCGTTCAATGAAATCGGGGAAATTGCAATTTGTAAGAATTTTCGTTCAATGGAGATTAAGTAGCCAGACATTAAATTCAAAACAGGCTGATAATCAAGCAAAAAAGAGACCAAAGTTAGGCCAAAGATATGTCAAAGAGGGAGCGGAGCCTTTTTTTACATATCTTTTTAACGGAAATACAGTAAGTTAAGGGTATGTTCGGTGTGAATCTTTAATAAGTATTATTTCTGAAAGGAGCCAATTGTAATAACTATGGCTTTGACACCTAAAGCTGAAATTTCCTTCGGCTTTGGTGCTGACAATAATCGGTCGCCAGAAATGAGAAATGAGAGATCTTCATGTCGTTAATTTCAGGAAGTTGCGTTATATGGAGCGAGATGCCCTTGTATGATTCAAATAACTTTCTCTATTTTTGTGCGAATCCAAAGATCACCAATGTGTATCTGCTTTAACCAAACTGCCATGAATCAACGACTCTTCTCGTTTTTGCTTGCTGTGATGCTGCTTGCCGGCTGCAGTAAACATGAAATCCATTTTATTACCGACACGACCTATCGCCAGCAGGTAGAAACTGACTTTGAGGCTGCCCGGAAGCTTACAGGTGCCCGTCAGGGAAAACTTTTCGGGGTGATGAATCAGGATATGACTACCGAAGAACGTGAAGCGATGATGTTCCTCTTTGCATACATGCCGCTTAATGACATGGCCGATTATGATGGCTTTTTTTTCTTGCGAAATGTCAGGTTGGCTTTCGCTGCCCGTGATACATTTTCATGGGGAAAGACAGTGCCGGAAGATGTGTTCCGTCACTTCGTGCTCCCTTACAGAGTAAATAATGAGAATCTGGATTCAGCGCGGGCAGTTTTTTTTCGTGAACTGATACCACGGGTAAAAAACCTGACGATGAAAGATGCTGCCCTTGAAGTTAATCACTGGTGTCATGAGAAGATCAACTACCAGGGAACCGACAGCCGCACCATCTCGCCGCTGGGCGCTATCTGCACAGCTTATGGACGTTGCGGAGAGGAGTCTACTTTCACTGCTACTGCGCTACGTGCGGTTGGGATTCCTGCAAGGCAGGTCTATACGCCCCGCTGGGCGCATGTTGACGATAATCATGCATGGGTAGAGGTATGGATTGACGGGAAATGGCAATTTCTGGGAGCCTGTGAACCTGCACCCGACCTGAATCAGGGTTGGTTTGCCGGACCGGCCTTACGCACGATGATGGTTCATACCAATGCATTTGGTCGTTATCAGGGGACTGAAAAGGTACTGAAATCATACGATAAATTTGCGCGCCTCAACCTCCTTGGGAATTATGCCCCCACCCGGCAGATTGCAGTGAAGGTGACCGGCAGCGATGGAAAGCAACTTCCCGGTGCTACCGTTGACTTCGGGCTGTACAATTATGCCGAGTTCTATACACTCCATCGCGCTACGACCGATGAAAACGGGATAGCCCTTTTTGAGACAGGACTTGGCGATATTCAGGTCTGGGCATGCGATACTAAAGGAAATTTTAACCTGAGCCGTCTGACTGTTGAAACCACTGATACGTTAATTCTACAGCTTTCCCGCATGCAGGGTGATGCATTCGTGTATGAATCCGACAACATTCCACCGATTGTCAGGGAACCCGCCAAGGTGTCGGAATCCGGGCAGAAAGAGAACGAAAGAAGACTGGCGGTTGAGGATTCTATTCGTAATGCCTATATCTCTACCTTTATTAACAAAGATGAAGCCAGAGCGTTAGCGGCATCACTGGCACTCGATGCCGACAGGTTCTGGTCTGTTCTGCAAAGAAGCCGGGGTAACTGGCCAGCTATTAAGTCATTCTTCGAAAAGGCAGCCCCGGCAAACAGGGAACTTGCCCTGATACTTACAGAGACCATTGCCGAGAAGGATCTGCACGATACCCCTGAGGCGACCCTGACCGACCATCTCAACCGTTATCTGGCCAATGGCGGCACATTGACTCCTGATGATCATCGGCGGCTATATGTGCTTAATCCGCGAATTGATCTGGAGATGCTGACCCCTTACAGGTCGTTATTAGCCGATAGCCTGGCTTCGCTCAGGAGCAGGGATGATGCAGCTTCAGCGGGTGCCATTATTGCCTGGATTAAAGAAAAAATTGTGATCGACAGCGTCAATAATTATTACCGTATTCAGATATCGCCAGTTGGAGTATTTGGGTTGAGACGTTCTGATCCATCCAATCGCGATCTGTTCTTTGTAGCCGCTTGCAGGGCGCTGGGTATTGCAGCCCGGCTTGAACCAGCTACTAAAATGCCGCAATATTATAAGGACGGGTGGGTCAATGTTTCCTTTGCCACCGGAGAATCACAGACGTTTGTAGCAGAGAAGGGCCGGGTCAGGCTTGTATATGATCCGAAGGAATCGCCGGAACCACTTTATTACATTCATTTCAGTCTGGCCCGTTTCGATGGTACAGCCATGAAAACGCTGGAATTTGAGGAGATGAAGCCCATCAGTCAGTTTCCCGGAGAGATAGAACTTGATCCGGGTTACTATAGGTTGCTTACCGGCAACAGGCTGAGTGATGGCACCGTATTGATAAGACAGGAATTCTTTAGCCTTGCCAAAGGGGAAAATAAAAAGATTGACCTTTTGGTACGCCATGAACAGGCCTCTTTGAAGGTGATTGCCCGATGGGCTGAAACCCCGCTGAAACTCTCTGCTACAACCATTGTCGGGTGGATTGATCCGGAAACAGAACCCGGGCGACATTTCCTTGTTGACATGGAGCCTGTGAAGGAATCATTTGAAAAGGCAGGTATACGGATGCAAGTTTTTGCAACCGACATAGCGACCGGGAAGAAACTTGCAGGTCGTTTGCCCAAAGAGACAGTTGTGAGCACCGATGACGGATGGCAGCTTGCAAAGTCATTTTCGAAGGCAACAGGTCTTAAGTCCGAAACCGCACTCCCTGCTTTCATCGTGATTACAGCAGGAGGTGATGTAGTTTACTACACTTCTGGTTACCAGATTGGAACGGGTGAGCAGTTGTTGAAAACGATGCAGCGGATTCTGAGGGAAAAGTAGTCTTCTGTGCCGTTATTATCTCATCTGCCGGATTAAAGGAACTATACCCGCTACTTGTCTTAGCGCGAGATTTCATTGGTACTGGACGGGTTGTTTATTGATTCTTGTGTTGTATGTTGTTTTTTACATATATTCGCCGGATTATTGTTCTGCAATGCTGACCGACAGGTTGCAGAGGCAGGCGGTCTGAAAATTAAAACATCTTAAGATGAAGATTACAAGATTAGTCCACAACCGTGTTCTTTTTGCTTTTCTTATCCTAATGGCCGGGCTCTGGCTTTTTTCGGCCTATAGTGGCGACAATGCTGATTACCCGGGAGGTGCTCCGGCAGGGTATACCGGCTCTCCGGGAGATGGCAAAGACTGTGTTCAATGTCATGGTGGAGCAACGACTCCTGTGACGGGGTGGATTACTTCAGATATTCCTGTTGAAGGATATGTACCCGGAAACACCTATACGGTTACCGTAACCCTGACCGGTTCAGGTAAAAAGGGGATCGAGGTTTCACCACAGAATCCTTCAGGTAATCTGCTTGGAACGCTTGTTGCAGGGACAGGCAGCAAGCTTACCGGGAGTGGAAAATACATTACCCAGACATCATCCACCAGCGCCAATCCTGCTGTCTGGTCTTTTGGTTGGATTGCCCCTGCCGCTGGAACCGGTGATGTAACTTTTTACGGGGCGTTTACGCTTAACAAATCGGTAACCAAAACGTCTACACTTACTGTTCAGGAGGCAGCCCAGACTTTTTCTGTCACTGCCCAGGGGCCTTCTTTGATCTGTCTTGGTTTATCGGCCGATCTGACGGTTACTCCGACAGGTGCTCCCGGTGTAGTGACCTATGTATGGACTTCTGTTCCTGTCGGATTTACTTCAACGTTACAAAATCCAACTGTAACGCCTGTAGTAAGCACCATTTATACAGTGGTTGCCAGCTCAGAAGGACAAACTGCAACAGATCAGGTAACCGTGGAGGTTGTGG
>Ga0209417_1000540_pt1 | contig 86875 bp, 85 predicted proteins | sample RifGroF2_FD_184002 | JGI IMG/M metagenome (GOLD analysis project Ga0209417, IMG submission 184002) | Groundwater microbial communities from Rifle, Colorado, USA - Groundwater F2 (SPAdes) (version 2) | ecosystem: Environmental > Aquatic > Deep subsurface > Groundwater | place: Rifle, Colorado... | reverse complement strand
TCCGATCTATTCAAAACAGACGACTATAAGGAGGCTTACAAGATTCTCTCTAAAGAGGTTCGCGCCCTGGGTGAGAACATCCCTCCGCTTATCAACTCTTACATGAATCTCTCCCCCTCTATGAAGGTATTTGGAACTGCAATCAACGAAGGTTTTGGTGGCGTAGAGGAGACAGGAATTCTGGTTAACATTTCCCATATTTATCCTGAGAAGATAGAGCGTTACATTACACCGTTACTGAGACTTGCAACTAAGTTCAGACCAACATGGTGGCGAGCCACTAAGTCTGCAGAAAAAATCGCAAAAAGCTTGAGGAAAAAGAAGACTAAATCTAAAGGGGAGGGAAATTAATAGGCATTTTTACTAAGAAAGAAGAGGGGAATTCTGGTTGAAGTTTTCTCAGAATCATCATAGCTTCCGATTTTGTTCTAAAGTCCCCTACTGTAACCTTATAATATATTTCGTCATATGTCCAGTATGCAGGTATGTCAGAATAACTTGCTAAAAAATTTGTCTTTACATTAGAGGACTTAACCCTTGCTGACTGACTATTGTCAAAGAAAATCCTCACTCTATAGCCATAAATCTTTTTGTTTGAAGCTAGTGCTATGTGATTATAAAATGCATTGCGCAGGTTTTCTGTCTGTTGTACTATTACTCCGCTGGAGTAGGGTCCTCTTTCCTGCAGTATTGAAAAAATGTCCTTTTTCAAAAAAGTGGAATCCATAACAGGTGCCTTTATAATAGTTGAGTCCTGAATGGTTTCTGTCTCCTGGGCACTCACCATGCCCATGAATGAGAAGAGGAGAATTATAGTTATTAGTAAATATCGCATATGTCTATAGTCTGTCTGTCAGGTGCTCCAGAGGTACGTTCCTGAATTTTAATACTTTTTTGTAGCCAGATGAAGTCTTGATTGTTATTTTCGCATCAAAGTTAAAATCCTGAACCTTCCAGCTCGATATGTTCAACCCCATTGACAATAATGAAATAGGATCCAGAAGGTCAATTTTCAGGGATATATCGCCCGATGTTATTCTTGTGGATGGAATTGTGTCTGGTTCTATAAGCTCCATCCGGGCAAAATTCACTCCTTTTTTAGTAATGATTCCTTCGGCAGAAGTGATAATAAGTGTAGAGTTTGTGGGATTGTCTACCAGATAGTCAAATGTCACATTGGCCCTTGATGTGTTAACAAGGTTAAATTTTTGAATCTTAACCTGCTTTATGTCAATTTCCTTATAGTTAACACAACTTTGAAAAAGTAAGGCAGAAAGCAGTATCGGCAATATCAGTCTCTTCATCTTTTGGTTTTGATTATCTGCAAAGGTATAAAAAAGCCTATATTTGCAGAATAATTCGTTCCATATATGACCAACAAATATTATTCCGTAAAACCGGTACTTGATAATAAGTTACCTCAGGTATTCATTGAGACCTATGGTTGCCAGATGAATGTAAGCGACAGTGAGGTTGTACTGTCGGTTCTTCAGAAGTGCGGATATGCCCTTTGTGACAAAATTGAAAATGCAGACCTTATCCTCCTCAATACATGTTCTATAAGAGACAACGCCGAGCAGAGAATCTGGGGCCGGCTGGAAAACTTCAAAATCCTTAAAAAGAAAAAGCGCACCCTTATAGTTGGAATTCTGGGATGTATGGCTGAGAGGCTAAAAGAGGAGCTACTCTCTCATCAGGTTGTTGATCTTGTTGCCGGACCTGATACATACAGAGATCTTCCCAACCTTATTGCCGCCCTTACCAGCGGTGACAAACAGATAAACACTTTACTCTCACAGGAGGAGACATATGCAGACATTTCGCCGGTAAGAATGGATAAAAACGGAGTTTCGGCATTCATCTCAATTATGCGTGGGTGCAACAATATGTGTTCCTATTGTGTTGTTCCGTATGTAAGGGGGGCCGAAAGAAGCCGGGATCCTAAAAGTATTATGAGGGAGGCCCGGGAACTTTTTGAAAATGGTTACAAGGAGATAAGCCTTCTTGGCCAGAATGTGGATTCTTACCACTGGTCAAATCCGGATAATCCCACTCATAAGGTCTCTTTTGCAGAGCTTCTTGAGATGATAGCTCTTATAGACCCTAAGCTAAGGGTAAGATTCTCAACATCACATCCAAAAGACATGGCAAACTCTGTTCTTTATACAATGGCAATGTATCAGAACATCTGCAACCATATACACCTTCCTGTACAATCTGGCAGCGATGCCATTCTTGAAAGAATGAACAGAAAATATACCCGGGCGGAATATCTTGCCAGGGTTGCCAAAATCCGTGAGATACTACCTACCTCGACAATCAGCACAGATATGATTGCCGGTTTTTGCGGTGAGACTGAGGAGGACCATCTGGATTCTCTTTCGATAATGAGAGATGTGGGGTACTACACTGCGTTCATGTTTCAATACTCGGAAAGACCAAATACAAAGGCGGCCAGACACTACCCTGATGATGTGCCTGCTGAAACAAAAGCCAGACGGTTGAATGAGATAATTGCCTTGCAGAATGAGTTGTCTTTGAAAAGCAATCAGGCCGATATTGGAAAAGAGTTTGAAGTTCTGGTGGAGGGTTTCTCAAAACGTTCCAAAAGTGACCTTCTTGGCCGCACATCGCAGAACAAAGTCTGTATCTTCCCCGCAGGCGACCATAAAATTGGCGACTATGTGACTGTAAAGGTTCTCTCCTGCTCCTCTGCCACTCTCAAAGGTGTGGAGGTGGTTTAGGCAATGGGCATTAGGCATTAGGCATTAGGCATTAGGCAATTGGCAATAGGCAATTGGCAGTAGGCAATGGGCTGTAGGCAATTGGCATTAGGCAATAGGCAGTAGGCAATTGGCATTAGGCATTAGGCATTAGGCAATAGGCATTAGGCAATTGGCATTAGGCATTAGGCAATAGGCAATAGGCAATAGGCAATAGTAGTAGTATTTAGTAATTAGCACATTAACATATTAGCAAATTAGCAAATTAGCAAATTAGCAAATTAGCAAATTAACACATGACAAAAATCAGAACTATCTACACCGGCAATCTGATGACAGAGGCCGAACATCTCAAATCGGGGAGCAAACTTGTAACAGAGGCTCCTGAAGACAATAACGGCAAGGGAGAGCACTTCTCTCCAACAGATCTTTTTGCCACTTCATTCGGCTGTTGCATGCTTACCATTATGGGCATTGCTGCACAAGCTCACGGATTTTCAATTGACGGAGCTCGTATAGAAACCGAAAAGATTATGTCGGCAAACCCTCGCCGGGTTGCTGAACTGAAGCTTGACATCTATTTCCCCAGAAATGACTACACAGAAAAACAGATGCGTTTCATAGACGCTTCCGTTAAAACCTGCCCTGTCACCAACAGCATACATCCGGACGTAATCAAGACAATTACATATCATTTTCCTGAGAAGTACTAACTGCATTGCCAAAGCATTTAGTAGTTACCATATAATCAGTGAATTATATATTTATTTGGTTTTCAGACCATTTCGCAAGTATTTGCAAATCATGCATATGCTAACAGCTCTGCCAAAGGAGTTAGTAAACACCTAATGGGTTTAGTAAATTTCGCAGGACATGCGGGAAGCTTTGGATTGCGTTAAAAGAAAAGGTAGCGGCAAGTACCAATTCCGGCAGTTGCTGAGTTTCGGAGTGTTCCATCGGGCGCCACTACCTTTAAGATTGAATTTGAGGTGAAGCTGACCTCTGCAGTAAAAATATCTCCTGACAGGGGACTTACACCAACTCCATAGAAATAGGTTCCCTCATATAAAGTCTTAACAGCCTTTGTCTGGACATTCACAGAATATAGAGATGCCTTTTCCGGATTGTAATTTGCATCAAAAGTTGTATTGTATGTGAGGATATTGGATCCCGTTGCATCTGTTGTTATGTAGCCATCCATAAAGTCTACAGGAACAGCGACTACGGCACTTACCGTAAGTGCTGCTGGGTCTATCTGCACCACTCCTTTTTCCGGAAATGATGCCCAAATTTTAAGAGTCCGGTCGAATGTAAGATGTTTTGCAGAACCGGTTGTACCGGCATCCCTTATTGTTGCCAGAACAGGCATGTCGGTTTTTGAAATATCAAATACTCTAACACCCTCCTTGACAGCAACGAATAACTTGTTCCCGTATAATGCCAGCCCCTCTGCATCGGTACCGGCAGGAACCTTCTTGATTAGTGCTTTAGTAGTAGCGTTATAAACTGCAATATATGATTTATTGAATTCCCAGAATCCCATAGAGTTTACGATATGATCATAATCCCAGTTAGTAATATAAATGAAATCTGAAGTTATAACTACATTTCTTGGAGAGGCCAGCCCCTCAGTTATTGTTGTTCCCTTGTCCTTGCCTGTCTTTGCATCTATGAAAATTATCTTGTCAGGATTGTTGCACACAAGAATCGCTTCCTTATCTGCGCCAATGGTTCCTGAAACAATAGTTGCTCCTATGGAAATTCCGTTAGCTGTCTCATATACTCTGTTCTGGATTTGTTTTGTGGTCTCATCATAGAGAGAGATGCTTGCCGATTGCTCAGAATAGTTACCCTGATTGATCACCAGCACCTTTCCATCCCGAACTACTTCAATTGGATCTAATTTTTCTATACACGAGAAAAGAGTCGTGCTCACTAATGCTGTTACTAAAAATTTCAAGAAGTTGTTTTTCATTTCTTTATATGATTTATTTGTTTGTTATTCTAGAATTGCCACTTAAGTGAAATCTGCCAGTTTCTGCCGGGCATTGCATAAAATTTCACATTCTGATAGCTTACGTCAAATATGTTCTTGACTACCCCGTTTGCAGTAAACGCCTCTCCAAAAACCTTGAATCTGTATATTGCACCAACATCGGTTAAAAGGTATGACGGAAGTATGTCAAATATATCTATTGTAGTACGCTCCCCTGTAAAATATAGCCCCCCATAAAGAGACAATGCCCCTCTTTCTGCCTTAATTGTTGTCCGCCAGGAGTGTTTTGGCTGATATGCAAGCTGTTTGCCTACGGCAGGATCTTCAGTCCATACCGCCTCAATCATTCTGATATTTGTGTAAGCATAGCTGAAATTGAGTGAAAGGTTCCAGTCAGATATCCGCCCCGTTAATCTCGCACCGGCTTCTGCCCCCCTTGACAGAACCTCGGGGATATTCTGCGGCCGCCATATAACACCGGCTGGCAGCCATCTTATCCAGTCCTTAACAGAACTTCGGTATAATGTTCCAAATAGGTCTACACTCCATGCACCCGAAAACCAACTGTAGTCTGCCCCACCCTCGGTTGTAAAGGAGCACTCACTCCTCAGGTAGAGATGTTCTCCTCCCCAGTAACGATCATTCAGAGAGGGCACCTTGCTGTTTTGTGACATTGATCCTCTAAGGGCAACTATATGATTTGCAGACCTGATTAACAGGTATTTCGCGTCGAGTGATGGCATAACAGGAACTTGCGTGTTTGTAACTTTGGTATACCTGATACCCCCGGATAAAATGAGCCTGTCATAAGGGACAAATCTTAACAGAGCAAATATATTAACCTTGGTCTCCCTTACAGAGTCGGCATATGAGTATACATCGGGCTTAATAAACTCTCCCGATGCTCCACCCTTAAATGTCAGCTTATCAAGCCTGTACTCTGCATCAACTGATGCGAAATATCTACCTGCCGCAATAATATCTTCTTTATATCTCTGGTTATCATACGCATAAGAAATTCGAGCTCCGTAAGAGAAGTGATTTCTTGATGCATTGTAGCCTATGTTAAGCTTAAGGTTCTTGTCATAAATGGACTCGTAACTCTCCGGCCTGTCATTGGAAGAGACAGATGGCTGAATCTCCCTGTCGAAGTTCTGGTACATAAGTGTAGCTGTCAGAAGACTTGAGTCTCTGAATTTCTTATAAACCTCCTGGAGCAAACCATAATTGTCAAAAGCCGAGTTGTTTAGACGTTCTGTCGGCCTGCCTATGCTAGTGTTGTTGGTGAAAGGGTAGTTGTTAAGAGCCGATGAATGGAGGAGACTGGTCCTGCTCTCAGTTGTTTTTCCTGAAAAACGCAAGGTGGCTCCCTCAAGAAAAGAGTTAAAGCTCCCGGCAGAAAGTAGGATGTCACCATGTATGCCCTTCTCCCATTTGGGTTTTGTGTTAAGCTGAATACTCCCGCCTATTGAACCGTCGCCATACAGGGCAGAGTTGCCCCCGATATGAATCTCCATAGCATCAAAAAAGTAGAGCGGGATATGAGAGAGGTCTGTCTGTCCCATTGTGGGAACCGAAAGGCTCTGTCCGTTCCATGCAATGGTGGTGTGTGAAGAAGAGGTTCCTCTCACAGATATGTACGCCCCCATTCCGCGCCCGTACTCCTTAAGGTATACTGCATTCTCCTGCTGAATGAATTCAGCCAGCGAACTCATCTGCATCTTTGCAAGGGCCTCAGAGGAAACCCTTATTGAATTTGTCCCGGGGGAGAATCTTCTGTTGGAGAGTGAAAATTGTTTTGAAGAAGCACTTACTGTTATGGAATCCAGTGACCGTGAACCACGCAGCTTAGAAGTATCACGCGATTGAGCCTCGGCATTAATAACGCCAAAGTTCAATAATACAACATAGAATAATATAAATGCAAAATTTCTGTGCATCGTTCTTTTTCTCCCGAAAGCTCGATTAATAAAGTTTTGTTCCAAGCAGGTTTTCTGACTCAGCTTTTATATCTCTCGCCTTCCCACCTAATTGGCAGTGGCTTACGGAAGATAACCCTGTTGGGCAAGCTTTACAGCAGCGGGTACTGTCCTCGGATTACACGAGGTTCCCTATCTAAAGAACGGTTCAAAGGTAAATGATAAAAATCAGAAAGAAAAATTTTTTATCTTTGTTTAATCCACTTAACTCAAAATCTTACGTTTATGTCTAAGCTTTTAAAATCCCTCTTTTTTACCTCCCTGGCAATGGTCACCCTTTCGTGTGCACCAAAAGAACCCAAGGTGGAACTCAATTATGAACAGTACACTCTGGAGAATGGTCTTAAGGTAATCCTTCACGAAGACCACTCAGATCCATTGGTAGCCATTGCCATCCAATACCATGTTGGATCTGGCAGAGAGAAGCCCGGCAAAACCGGTTTCGCACACTTTTTCGAGCACATGCTTTTCCAGCGTTCAGAAAATCTGCCACGAAATGCATTCTTCCAGAATATCGCAAAGATGGGAGGAAGCTTTAACGGATCAACAAATTCCGACGGCACAAACTATTATGAGGCAGTACCTCGCGATGCTCTGGAGAAAGTTCTATGGATGGAATCCGACCGTATGGGATTCTTTATAAACACTGTAACCCAAGATGGTCTTGAAAGAGAGATTGACATCGTTTCCAACGAAAAAAGACAAAATTATGACAGTCAGCCTTATGGGCATTCGGCTACTATTACTGCCTATGAGATGTTCCCTGCTGGTCACCCTTACAGCTGGACAACAATCGGAGAGATTGCAGATTTGAAAGGTGCCACACTAGACGATGTAAAAGAGTTTTACGGAACCTACTATGTTCCTAACAATGCAACATTGGTACTTACTGGCGACTTCGATCTTAAACAGACAAAAGAGCTTGTTCAGAAATACTTTGGCGAGATAAAGAAAGGTGCCGATGTTCCAAAACCGGTAATTCAGCCACTTGTGATGGACTCAACCAAAAAGATAGTATGGGAAGATGCTTATGCCCGCCTTCCTCAGTTATCTGTAGCATTTCCTACTGTAGAGGCTTACAATAAAGATGCTTATGCTCTCCAGTATTTTGCTTCTCTGTTTGCAAACGGCAAGAACTCTCCTCTTTACAAAATTGTTGTTGAGGAGAAAAAGCTGGCTCCATCTGTGAGTGCTTATAACCAGGCACGTGAAGTAGCAGGTGTTGTACAGATTGGAATCAGAGCCTTTGACGGCATCAATCTTAACGACGTTAATACAGCTATAGAAGAGGCCTTTGCACGCTTCGAAAAAGATGGCGTCAATCCGCAGGAACTTCAAAAGCTTAAGGTTATGCAGGAAGTTAGTCTATATAACAGATTGTCGGGAGTCCAGGGTAAGGCCCTGATGATGGCCCGTGACAATGAGTTTGCCGGCAAACCGGATGCATCTTTTGACGACCTTAAAAAATATCAGGCTGTTACAAAAGAGGATATTATGGCTGTATATGAGAAATATTTCAAGGGCAAACCATACTTTGCATTGAGCGTTGTTCCAAGGGGAAAGCAAGAGCTTGCACTTACAGGATCTGTGCCCGGAAAAATTGTTGAAGAGAATGTAGCCGATCAGAAGATGAAATCTGCAGGAGGAAAAATTGTGGACGATGAATATGTCCGCACACCTTCTGCTTTTGACCGTTCTGTAGAACCAGCCTATATGCCTAATACTCCGGCTATAACCGTTCCTCCTGTTTGGACAGGCAAGCTCGCCAATGGTATGGGTCTTTTTGGAATAACCCAGAACGAACTACCTATAATACAGGTAAGTATTGAGCTTAAAGGCGGCATGCTGCTTGACCCTGCAAATAAGATTGGTTTGTCTTTCATAAATGCCGAGCTTATGAATGAAGGTACCGCTCTCAAGACTCCTGAGGAGCTTGAAAATGCAATGGGCCTTCTTGGAGCCAGAATTACAGTATCTTCCGATGTTGAAGGAATGGGCATTTCAATCTCTTGTCTTGCCAAGAACTTCAAAGAGGTTATGGCTCTGACCGAAGAGATGGTTCTTCAGCCAAGGTTCGACGAGGCTGCCCTCGCCAGAATCAAGAATGAGATAAAATCATATATCCGTCAGTCATCGGTAGATCCTGCCGAGATAGCCACTTCTGTTACAAACAAACTTCTCTTTGGTGCCGATTCCAGACTTGCCCAGATTCCTTACGGAAACATGGAGAGCCTCGATTCAATAACTATTGACGATGTTAAGACATTCTACAATTCGTTCCTGAGCCCGACTATAGCAAACTTTAACATAGCCGGTGCAATTGATCAGGCAACTTGTGAAAAAGCAATTGCTTCGCTAGTCGAGAAATGGGCAGCAAAAGAGGTAACTGTGCCTCAACCTGCAGCGGGCGTCCCTGCAAAGAGGGCACAAATCTATTTTGTTGATTATCCGAATGCTCCACAGTCTATGATAATGATAAGCAAGGTTGGTATGCCTTTCAGCAGTCCTGACTATTATCCGTCTGTAATTGCAAACTACAGGCTTGGTGCTGGTTCTCAGGGAATGTTGTTCGACGTTCTTCGTCTGCAAAAAGGATTTACTTACGGCGCTTACTCAAGGTTTGCCGGTCAGGAGTTCCTCAATACATTTACAGCTTCGTCAAGTGTTCAGGGAAGTACTACAAAAGAAGCCGTAGAAACATTCAAGAGCCTTATAAGCAACTATGGAACAGAATATAACGAAGAGCTTCTGAATACAACCAAGAACTCTATGCTAAGGGCAAAGGCTTCATCATTCGAAACAATAGGCGCCCTGGTAGAAATGTTGAGTAACATCTCCTCTTATAATCTTCCGTTCGACTATGTGAAACAGCAGGAAGAGACAATCAACAGCATGACCGTTGAGCAGGCAAAAGCAGTCATAGCCAAGAACATAGACGCAAACGAAATGGTCTATGTTGTTGTAGGTGACGCCAAAACCCAGCTGAAACCACTTAACAGCATAGGTCTGGGCAACGTGATTTTGATAGACAAGGAAGCAAAATCTGTGCAGACAAAATAGGTAAACACTTTAGGCAAGATATATACAAATATCTTTTTGCCGTAAGAAATCGGACATCACCCTCGAAGTAGCCTCAGGTTTCCATGGGAAACTGGAAAGCTGCTGAGAGGATGATGTCCGATTTTCATATTGCCCAATAAAAATATTTACATATCTTTGCAGCCCTAGTTTACCATTTAGTTTGCCCGGATGGCGGAATCGGTAGACGCGCTGGTCTCAAACACCAGTGGCCGCAAGGCTGTGCCGGTTCGATCCCGGCTCCGGGTACAAAAAAAGCAGGTAGTGATGCCTGCTTTTTTTGTACCGTCGCTTGCCGGATACGGGCAAGCTCCTTGGTTTTGTCCCTCCCCCGCACCCCCTCCGAGGAGGGGGCCTGTCGCTCTGCTCCAAAAATTATCTTGACCAGATATTTTTACCAATTATTTTTTTGAAAACTCCTTCTTAAACCACAATTTCATTAACGAGTCGGCTAAATAAGTCAATTTGTAATAATGTTATTAGTAATAATCTTATTACATCCATTTCAAAAACAACCGATGTCTTTTATTTGATTTTTATTTTAATTTTGTACTATTCTATGAAATGTGATTTATAAATTATGAAAAAAATCTTTATTATCTTAATTATTACTGGATTGACGCTTCCTGTGACAGCACAGATTCTACCATTCCTGGAAAAAGGGAAAAGTGGTGCTTCAATCAACATTGGTTCTGAAATGGGCCATGGGTTCGGTGGTTTTATAGCAGGAGCCGGTGTGTCAATCAACAGAGTAATAGATGTAGAAGCCTCATACTTTCGGACCAATTTTGACAAACAGAAACTCGGCCTTACCGGAACAAGTCCCAGTTCTGATTATATTGAGGCCCATTTCACTTTGTGGCTCCTTAAATCTAGCCTTGCACCTTATCTGGACCTTTATGTAGGAGCAAATCCGGTTGTCTTCAACAGTAACTATCATGGTTATGAATATCCCGACGGGACAAATACAGCTACATTCATTGGAAGCACAGGAGGAGCGCTTGGTCTGGTTTCCAATCTGGTGTTCAGGACCAACAACAATTGGCTATTCATGCCATTTTACAGGGTTCATTACATGTTTAGTAAAGACCGGATTGAGAAAAACCTTGTTGAAACATCGGAGGCATCAAATTTTTGTGGAGTTTCTTATGGAATTTCGTTGGGTAAGATGCTCGGAAAAATGGGAACCGTCTTCCTTTCTTTGAAAGCATACAACAACACAAATAATTCCGGCTCATTTAACGATATTACCCTCGGATATGTGGTTCCTTTCTGAAATTCATTGATGTGGACTCATATGTTTGTTAATGAAAAGCATCTTTATAAGAACTTCAACATGCCCGCAAGCTGAATAAAGTAATCATTGTACCAAATTTCAAGCATTGTTTCATCCTTGACAAAGGGAGCAACATCTCTTTTTACCAACTCTATATCTGTTGAGGATAGTCTGGTTTTGAGTTTATAAATAAACTCCTCTTTACTCATGTCAATTCCATTAAACTGTCTGGCACGCACTTGCAAATGATTAAAGTCGAGAGGAACCTGGTTTCTTACATACCACTCGAAATCATACCAGTCTCTTCCTTTAACTCTTGTCTTCCAATTTCGGAAAAGTAATGCATGCATCTTACCGGCAAACATGTCGGGTAAAATAAAACAGCGAGTCATAAACGAGAATGGCTGAAGCAGAAGCTTTTGCTCTGTGTGGAATTCCAATGGTGGGTTTGTATCCACCTCGATTTTTATCTTAATTGTCTGCTCTGTTTGAAATGCAAGATCGTAAATTTCAGTATTTTCTTTCATAAAAGCCGATTCAACATTGCCAGAGATATTCTTTACCTTCTTTGTAATTGCCACGTCTCTTCCCATGGCCTTAAACTCAGCTATTATTGCAGGAAAATAATCTTCAAGGTTAAATAAATCAACATTTGCCACAAGCGAGAAATTCAAATCCTCAGAAAACCTTTGCATTGAGTGAAATATCCGGAGACAAGTACCTCCGTAAAAGGCGGCCTTGTCAAAAAACCCACTCCTGTATAAGCCCGCCAGGGTAATTTCCTGCATAACTTCGTGAATTGCATTTCGCTTGTCGTTTTCTGACAAAATCTCATAACGAGACATCATTTGGTCAAAAACATTCATCGTTGCAAAAGTTTTAAAAGATTGTTAAACTCATTCTTTTTTTTTCCGACTTGCGCGCATTCCTTGATTATCTCAATATCCATTTTGTAAAATGCATCCATATCGAGTCTTATATCCTCCTTGAGATATAATTGCAGAGCCTTTAAAAATCTGGGCCTTACTTCTGGTGTATAAGCTATAAGGTCACAAAGAGCTTTCTCAGGAGATGCAATTAAGAATGTATAGTTCTCCCCAAATTTCTGATTTATCCCAATTGGGTAATACTCATTATTACAATTGATATAATCAAACTTTGAAACTGAGTTTTCGAAGATTCTCGACCTTTTTGTTGTCATAGACCTTACCATATAAACACTCTCGGGAATCAACCCATAAAATCTTAAGGCACTCTCCATTGATATATAGGATGGACCATAAAGGTGATTAGCAATAAGTTCAGTAGATAAAAGTTTCCCAGATACCTTGGGAGATACTACATATAAACCACGCTTGAGCCTGATCAGCTTTCCTTCACTTTCAAGATTGGCTATCTTATTTCTTGGGAACTTGTAAGCGCAGAAAAGCGAACCCAACAATGCGTAATCCACAGGTATAATTCCAAGTTGCTTTAAATTTTCCATTAACGGCATTCATTAAATAATGACCAAATATAGTATATTTTCACATACTTATTCTTAATTTTTTCAACTTTCTGTGCATTTTTTAACTATTCGTTGATTTGAGGAAAATTATAGAAACCATTTATAACTCGTTTACGATAGGCATATAATCACATGCGTCAGAAGGAAATACTTCTCCGTAGAATCGTATGCGAAAGTGTTTGTAGGAGGGGATGGTTTGATTTATTACCTCAATGATTTCAACATAATTATCTCCCTTTTTCATGGTAATTATGAAGCTGCCTGTCGTAATCCTGCCAGTAAAATCGAAAGTGACCATAATACTCCCTTCTTTGTCTACATTGTATTTGTAATTCTTCACAGCACAGACATGCCTTGCTTCGTCCCGAGCAAAAATCCCCTGAAGGATGAGCATTTTGTTTTCGAACCCCATAAAGTTCTTGTTGTTATAGGGAGTTCTGTTGTCGTCCGGAAGAATGCCAAATGTCTGATTACTTAAAACCACTTTGGCAATTTCATAATTCTCCATTTTCTCTTTATCGACAGATTCCTTTTTACTTGGTGCATTGGAAGCAATATTGGATTTGTTAAGTGTCTTTTTTAGTTCCTGATTATTGCTGTCGAATGTTCTTATCATTGTCATGGTTGTTTCGCTGGTCTTGGTATCATAGTAGAAATCAAAAACTGTCTCCGTAATTGTTTTATCAACTTCAGTTTTGGCAAAAATACAACGACTAGGAAACATGACACCGTTAACTCTTTTGTCTATAACAGAGAAAGCATTTACTTTGTCACTTTCGTAAGCTTTTCTCATAAGTTCAACAAGTTGAGGCTTCTCTTTCAAGGTAATTTTAACAATATAGCTGTCAGGTTTTTTAGTTTCAGGGATTTTATTGTCTATTACCGTCATATCCACAAACTTGTCTTTTTCGCACTCTTTTATCCAGTTCATAAGATTCTCCTGAGCAGACATATGTCCGGAAAAGAACAAAAAACCAAATAATAAAAAGCATTTTAAAATATTTTTCATTTTTATTGTTTTTAATTAAATGTTTAACTTATTTATTTTTAACCATGAGGATGTCCTTAATTTCTTTTGTCTTAATCTCTGATAGTTCGTAAATCTGGCGATACTCCTTATCCTTTTCTGCGACCATTTTTCTTATCTCACTCTCCTGCTCTTTGATGAGTTTGCTGTTGTAAAATTTATTCCCGTTTGTAATCATATAACTTCCTTCATAAGAATCGAAGCGGTTAAAACGAGATAATACCATAAGTAGAATTAGAGCTGCTGCGACAGATGAGAGGATTGTCCACACAGTCTTCATTTGCCTCTTTTTTCTGAGAGGTATAAACTGCACAGGAAGAGCCTCCGACTTAAGTTCTTCTATAAACTCATTGCCAAAATAACGGAACAAATCTTTATAATCCTGCAATTCGCTGTGAATCTCTTCGCTGGAAAAGTACTGCCATAGCTCCTTTTCTTCCATGTTGGAGGTTTTTCCCTCGAAGAATTTGTGCACTAAACTTTCAATATATTTCAAATCATTTTTCATTCACCTTCAATTTTAAAGAATAATTCTTTTACCTTTTTCCGTGCCCGCGAGAGGTTCATCCAAACAGCTTCACGTGTACATCCCAAAAGTTGGGCAATCTCTTCTGCATCCAGGTCATCAACATATTTCATCCTTAAAACCGTTTGCTGTAAATCTGGCAATTTGTCAACAATACGAAACAGATGTTTAATCTCATCCTTTTGCTCTACTTTGTTTTCATTTGTCTTATTATCTGCCTCATAGGCAATTTGTTCGAATATCGAGTATTTTCTCTTCTTTTGCTTTATTTTGTTGAAACATAAGTTTTTTGTTATTTGGACAGATAGTGCCGTTATGTTGTCATATTTGTGCAACTCCTCCCGTATTACCCACAACTTGGCAAAAACCTCCTGAATCACATCCTGAGCATCTTCCTCGTCGTCTGAATATCTACGCGCAAAAAACATCAGTTTTTCTCGCAAGGGAACTACAGTTGTTATAAACCTTTCTTTATCCATTCTGCAATATTGACAATTAAATTTAGAAAACTTAACATCATTACTTGAATATTTCAACATCCTTTTGTAAAATCGCATCCATCTCGAGTCGGATATCCTACTCGAGATATAATTTCAGAGTCTTTATAAATAGGGGTATCACCTCTATCGAACCTTGAATTTATCTGTTACTGAGAGGTTTCAACCTGTTCAGTTTCAATGCTCCTGCCTGTCCACTGTTTTGGGATGGAGCAGCAATTTGGATTTTTGGCAGTTATTATACCATAAACAAGCCTGCAGGCACTGAACTTTTCCTGATTGTCATAATCGGAACAATTCTTTTAGTTTCCTTTGCGTACCTTATAATGTCGATTTATGACATTCCTGTTAGAAAATACCTGACAAAAAGAAGGCTTGATAATCAAAGGGAAGGTTGTGATGGAATAATTCAAACATATCAGAATTTTTCTATTCGTATCTTTCTCAGCAAATTATATACATATGGCATAAAATTTGACATGTCACCATAAATAAACCAAGAAGCATGAAAAAAGTTAGATTTTTATTACTAACACTAATGTTCAGCGTTGTTGTTAGTGGTTTCGCAAATTGCCAGACTAAAGATCAGATCGGGAATCTTAAGACATTCTCAAGAGCCTACGGATATGTAAAATATTTTCATCCCAGCGATGAAGCAGACAAAATTGACTGGGATAAATTTGCAATTTACGGTTCTCAAAAGATTATTACATGCAAAAACAAGAAAGAGCTTATCAAAACATTAAACGAACTTTTCCTACCTATTGCACCTACAATTAAATTTTCTGACAGTGGCAAAAATGAACGGTTTGACATAAAATCAATTACTCCACCAAATATTGATGGGTTCAAACCTACATACTGGCAGCATCTGGGAGTAGATAAGGGGATGGATGCTCAGAATGTTGTATATAAAAGCATAAGAGTGAACAGAGATAAAATTATCAAAATAAAACCTGATCCAAATGGGGGATTTGGTGCTTTATCCACTTATATAAATGCAAAGCAATATTTGGGGAAAAAAATCAAGTTTTCCGGAAGTGTAAAGCTGAAAGATGGAACTACCGGAACAGGTCATCTTTGGTTGAGAGTGGACATTCCAAATTCAAAATCAGGTTTTTTTAATAACATGGACAATAATCCTGTGACAAAAAACGTATGGGATACGTACCAAATAGTAGGCAATGTCGATAGTTTATCCACCGGAATAGCATTCGGTTGTTTTCTTAAAGGAGATGGTGAGATGTTGGTTGACGACTTTCATTTTTACTACCAGGACAATGACAAATGGGTTGAGGTCCCTGTTAAAAACAGTGATTTTGAAGTAAGTAGTTATGATGATATGATAAAAGACAAACTATGGTATGGCGGAGGGAAAGGGTATCTGTTTTCAATAAATGACCAGGAAAGTTTTCTTGGAACAAAATGCATCTCTGTAAAAAAGAATCCATCTATAGAAGTTATTCCCGGCAACAAGATATTTGACAAAGAGCCAAATATTGGAGAGGTTATCCGAGAGAACATAGGAAGCGGGGTCTCTTGCATTATACCATTGGTACTATACTGCAATAATGATTGCACCTATCCTGTTTCTGACAAAACTACTCTTGAGAAAGAGCTGAGTGGTATAAACAAAAACGAGTATAACCTTTTGTTAAGATTAGGAGACATTATAATAACATGGAATCTGTTTCAGCACTTCTTCCCATATTTCGATGTTGTTGGTGTCAATTGGGAAAAGGAGCTCGAAAAGGCACTGATAAAATCTTTCAATGATAAAAACGAAAAGGATTTTTTAATAACACTCAAGGAACTTACAGCTACTTTGAAAGATGGTCACATTGGTGTCTATTCTCAATCTTTCCCGAATTACTATTTGCCTGCAATTTCCTGGGAATTTATTGAAAACAGGCTTGTTATTACTAAAGTATATGACAATAATTTAAAATTAAACATAGGAGATATTGTTGATAAGGTGGATGGTATTGACCCGCTGGAATATTTTAAAACAATCGTAAGCAGAATTTCGGCTGCTACTAAAGGATCGATGGCCTACAGAACACAAAGAGAATCTCTTATGGGAGAGAAAGATTCCAAACTGACAATAGTTGTAGATAATCAATTAATATCCCTGATAAGGAATCAAACTCAATATTCACAAATGTTAACGGATCAAAATTCCGGACTGACAAGAAAGTTTAAGATAATAGATGATGATATTGTATATCTAAATATTGGGCAGGTGGAAATGAATGTTATTGATAGTCTGATCCCTCAACTGACTAAAGCTAAATCGGTAATTTGTGATCTTAGAGGTTATCCAAAAAATACAATAAAATTTATAACCTATTTACTTAACAAGAACGATAGCTCCAAATGGATGTTTATACCACAGATTATTTATCCCGATCAAAAAAACATAGCCGGGTATGCAGAGTATGGATGGGATCTCAAACCTGCCGAACCTCACATTAATGCTAATATAATATTCATAATAGACGGAAAGGCAATTAGTTACGCAGAAAGCTATATGGGCTTCATTGAAGGATATAAATTGGCTACAATAATTGTTCAACCTACAGCAGGAACAAATGGTAATATCAATCCATTTTCCTTACCCGGAAACTATAGTTTATCATGGACCGGTATGAAGGTAACTAAACACGACGGGAGCCAACATCATGGAGTGGGCATAATACCAAATATTTATGTTACCAAAACAATCCGGGGTGTTAGAGAAGGCAGAGATGAGTTTCTGGAGAAAGCAATAGAGATAGCTAAAACTTCAAAATAAATTATAGCGTTAGTGTAATATTTCTGCTATTCAACTTCTAATCTCTCAGACATCCGATTGGCACTATCAGAACACCGTCCGGTCTTCTATAAGCGACCTGACCTCCTGTTAAAACCATAAGAAAAGAGGGTTGGTTCATCTTTTGAGTGTCAATTTTTTGACTAAGTTTAATCAGGTTAGCAGCAGCAACTTCGATCTGTTTATTTCCCAGCTTTACTTCTACAGCTGCCCAACGCCCATCATGAAGTTTTACTATGAGATCTGATTCGAGTTCCGATTTATCCCGGTAATGAAAAACTTCTCCATCACACGCTTGTGCATACACTCGTAAATCGCGTGTACACAACGATTCAAATAAAAATCCGAAAGTCTCGAAATCACGTAAAATACCCTGTGGATCGGTTCTCATTACTGCGGCAGCTATTGATGGATCAACAAATTGTCGTTTGCTTGCAGTACGAATAGCAGTTTTTGATCGCAACGAAGGTTGCCAGGCAGGCACATCTTCAATAACGAAGATTCGCCTGAGTGCATTCAGGTACGAATTAAGTGTTTTATCTGTTATAGATGATTCATTGGCCTTTATATCATCCATAATGGTCTTGACAGATGCCATAGTTGAAATATTGCGTGCTAATGACTGTAGCAATACACGAACTCGCTCCGGAGACTTTTCTGTATTATCTGCATTTTTAATATCAATATTGATTATGCTCTCAACATAGTTTACTGCTACCTGCGGAGTTTGCTTTTTCATCAGTACGGCCGCAGGCCATCCTCCCCTGCATATAGCCTGTGCTATTAGCTCTATTGTCAGAGTGCTTCTTGCACCTATGTCTGCCTTACCCTCAAAAAGAGCTTTGAGGGATACAGTTCCGTTTGATTCTTTAGATTCGTACAGACTCATCGGGCGCATAAGCATTCGGGCAATTCTTCCGGTACCAGAGTGTGCAGTATTGTTTTCATCAGGAGTTACCGACCCTGTAAGAATAAACTGCCCAACAGTACCGCGTTTATCTACAGCAAATCTTACAGCATCCCATAATACCGGTGCCATTTGCCATTCGTCAATCAGAAGTGGCGGGGTGCCCTCCAACAGAAGCGACGGTTTAGTATCTACCATTGCCATATATCCCGGCCCTTCGTCAGGATCCTGCATATAAACCACACTTTTTGCAATCTGTATAGATGATTGAGTCTTGCCACACCATTTGGCACCCTCCACCAGAACTGCGCCAGATGACTCGAGCAAGTTATTAAGTAGATTATCACTTATGCGTGATATGTAATTCGGAGTTTTCATCAGTACCAATTCTTATTAATGTAAAATTACTGGTTTTAAATTAATATCAAAACTAATTCCGGATTTTAGCACATTTATATTCCGTGTTTTGGCGCGTTTCTATTCCGTGTTTTGGCATATTAATACGATTTGAGTACCATTTATGATAACTATGACTACAACTAATCATATAAACCAGTCATTGCATACACCAGTTTTCGTTTGTTTTTATGTAAAAACCTAAGTTAGACTTCAGGGAGGATGAGACTATGATTAATTTGCCTCTGTATGGGATATCTTTAATCAATAATATAAATTTGAATTGGGTATAACGGATAACGTTCACCCAAATGTATGACGGCAAAAGATTTTCCGACTTGCCTTCCACCTCTTAGTAAAAGAGTTTTTCAATTTTGCTCTTTGCTCCATGTCAGAAGTTCTTTGTCGATATTTCTATTATAGTATATTGCATCCATCTCTATTACAAGATATTTAAATTTATTCAATGCTAATGTAACAGATATTTAATAATAATTGAATGCATAATCTGTTATTTTTAAGAAAAATCAAATGCATAAAAGTTAAACCCCAAAAGTCTGACAATTAATTCAAGGAAACTTAACATGGTTATGGAAATCTATTTTATCACCTATATAGTATTAAGGTCTCCTAATAATTTAGTTAAGAGACCTTAATAGTCAGATCAATACCCCACTTAACTGGCTCGTGTTATCTTACAAAGAATCTTAATGGCAGAGCAAATTCAACACATTTGTCTTTCCATTCAGGTATCTGAAGACCAGCAAGTTTATTCACTACACGAAGAATCTCATTTTTTAAAGCTGTATGTTCACTATCTACCTTTATTTCAGGCACATCATTAACACCGGACTTGCATGCGTAAAGTAGCAACTCGCTCAGGAAAGGAACCTTGACTCCCTCTTTTGTTGTATGAAACTTACATTCTATTAACCTTCCACTGTCAATTTTTACTATTACGTAAAAATTCACGGAGTCTACAGATTTTTTTTCTTCAGGAGGGTATATCATATTATTAAATACAAATTTGAGAATTGCCGATTCCGAAGATTTAGAGATTAAATCAGTTTTTGATGATTGCTTAGTAGCATAATTAATCTTTGTGATTTTTTCTTCTTTTAAAATTGCTTTTAATTTTTCTGTTGCCTCTTTGGGAGTTTTACTAGAAATTTGAACTGTTACAGTAATTTTTGTCTCCTTGGATAACGATTTTAATTTTTCAATTTGACTTTTTATTACGGATTCCAGTTTGTTAGTATCCTTTACAATCTCATTATTGACCAGAAAAACTCCTTTATCATTTATTTTAATTGACAAAACATTTTTCTGATATTTTTTTGAATCACTTTCAGAGATTTGCACAGAGATGTTCTTTATCCCATTATTCTTCAATACATCCTCAAGCGGTGGGAGTTTTTCAAACCTTTCTAATAAAGATACCTGGTTCTCAAACTTGATTGAAACAATAATAGAATCTTTTGGATATTTCATTCTTGGTATTATCTCTTTAATTACTGTTTCGATATTGCTCTTAGTTGCATTTGTCATGTTGTCATCGCTTGAATGATCGGACCATTTGCCTAAGAGATAACTGCCGTCACTATTAATTGTGATTATAAGAACCTGATCTCTCTTCACTTTTGAGTCTTTTGGCGGCTTTGGAATATCTCTTCCTGCCCGGGTTATAATGTCAACCGCTCCATTTTTGGCTTTTTCTCCAAATCTTTCAACTGCTTCATCTCGTTTGTATATCTTATAACTAAAAAGGTCCGAAATACTCATTGTTTTAATGACATCTACACTCACCTCTTTTCCATCTACAAAATATATAAATCCATCTTGTTTTTGGAGATTTTGAGCCATGGCAGCGATATTACTGTTCTCAGAGGCATTAGCCTCGGGAGTAACCTCCACATATTCAGTTTTTGCAAATACCGAGACGGCACCAGCCAGCAATGGAATTAACAGCAATACTTTTATTGCGTTATGTGGATTTGATTGTTTTTTTAGCATCATCTTAATTCTTTGTTTAAAGTTTCCACTACATAAGTGATTCACTACCGGTATAGAAATACATTGAGTGGTCCCTTTAGAGATTAATAAATATTGATATTTTTTTGCATCGATGCCTTTGTTGATTACCCTGCTATCTGCCTGATACTCGTGAATGGAAATAAGTTCCTTTCGTAAGAGCCAGATTACCGGATTAAACCATTGAAAAATGGCGATTAGATTAATAAACAGTAAATCATATCCATGTTTAAGCCTCATGTGAGCCTTTTCGTGCTCAATTATAATATCCCTGTTTTTTGCATAATCCTCTTCGGAAATTATTATGTTGTGGAACCAACTGAAAGGAATTATTGCTTTTCTGACAATAAAAAGCTTTCCGTCGGCAGTAACCTCACATCTGGAACGCCTCATTATTCTGTAAATCTGCAATATTCCAAATATATTGCGGGTAAAAAATAATAGTGCACCTAAAATATATACGCCCAGTCCAATAATTGGTAAGATGTCAGTCCAATTATTGCTATGGCTATCTGGGTTAAATTGAATTGGTTCTGTTAAATTACTTACCTCTATATTCTGTTGGAACTCTTGTGTTGCGACAATCTCTTTAGTAATTGTTATTGTCCAGACAGGCAGCACTATCGAAAAGATAACCGATAGAAGCAGAACAAAACGACTTAGCCTGAAAAAGGTCTCTTTGGATAACAGGGCCATATAAGCCAGATAGAAAGCGACAATACAAGCTCCTACTTTTAAAAGATATGACAGAAATAGTATCATTACTTACTGTTGTTAGCTTTCTCAATTTCTTCCACCAACATTTTTAACTCTTCCAGTTGAATCTTGTCTTTCTTTACAAAGGCCGATACTACATCGAGATAAGAATTCTCAAAATACTTGTCTATAACACCACTTAGTTTCCCCTCTCCGAATTCTCCTGGAGTGACTATTGGATAATATTGGTATGTATAACCGAATTTATTGTGGGCTAGAAATCCTTTTGCCTCGAGTGCCCTAACCATTGTTGAAATTGTGTTGAAATGCGGTTTAGGATCGGGGTAGAGTTCTATCAGTTCCTTCACATGCATTGCCCCTTTTTCCCAAAAAAAGGTCATTATTTCATCTTCTTTAGTAGTAAGTTTTTCCATCGGACAGATATTTTTTATAATCTAAAGGCAAATTTAAACTATTTTTTTTAGTTTGCAAACTATTTTTAATAGTTTAAATTATTTTTAACTGTATGATTTTTATATCTAAGTTTTTATGAGTGTTAAACCATTTAAACGAATTGTTGTCAAATGGTAAATTCATAAATAATAAAATCATGAAAAAATTAGTTTTGATCATCACTCTTACACTGTTTGCAACTGGTGTTTATGCCCAGCTACAACCCGCTCAAAGACGTCAAATGGATCCTGCAACATTTGCTAAAGAAAGAATTGCGGAAATAGCTAAGTATGTGTCTGTCACAAAAGACGACAGCACTAAGCTTCATAAAGTTTACGACGATTTCATGAAAGAGATGGCATCGGCAAGAGAAGACAGGGAGAAGTTCATGAAGCTTCGCGAAGATATGCAAAAGAAGATCGAAGGCGTTCTTGGTGCCGAGAAATACAAAACCTACCGTACAAAATTTGAGGCCGATCCTGAGAATCAGAGAAAATCGAGACCTGCAGGCGGCAATCCGAGATAATCGGAAAAAATTATACCTTTATGTGCGGGAAATCTAAAACAACTCTATGAAAATTGATTTAACAGCTCTCGAGATAAAGGAAATAGGACCTGAAGAGGTAGAACTTCTGACTAGATACAGGATGGCATACCTCACTGAATTGCAGGGGGAACAATCGGCAGAGTATCAGAAAAAACTTAGCGAAGATCTTAGCTTATATTTTAAAGAGGCCCTGGCAGAAAAGCGATTTTTTGCATACATGGCCGTTTTTCAAGGCGAAATTCTCAGCTTTGGCGCCATGGTAATAAAGAAAATTCCCGGTGATTTCAATCAATCGTTATACCTGGAAGGAGATATTCTGAATATGTATACGATACCTCAAGCCAGAAGGCAAGGTATTTCTGCGCTTATACTTAAACAACTTATAGACGAGGCCCATAAACGGGGTATCAGTAAAATTTCTCTACACACCACAAAGGACGGGGAGAAACTCTACAGGAAGTATGGGTTCAGCGAACCTATCTATCCTGTATTAGAATTGTGCCCCCCTTTTTGACGGAACACATTTGATAAGTCCGCCTGCATATGAGGCCAGATAAACGTTATCTCGCTTGTCTACAACTATTGGTATATAGGCGCATCCTTTGACTAATTCATCTATACCTTCAACTACCTTTGCTCCCTCCTTGCTGTAAATTTTTATACGAGACGGGTCTTTTTCGACAGTTACAATACCACCGTTCGACAAGAATGCAACACTTACTGGATTGCAGCAACCATGAAAGTCATTGATAGTATTCCCTCGTTGGCCGAAGGAGTATAGACGATTTCCCGAATAGTCGAATCCGTCCACCCTGAAAGATGCCAGGTTTGCCACCAGTATTTCATTCTCCTTACGAACGCAGAAATCCAATATGTTGCAGCATGTATAAAGATTTTCTATTACCGATTTTTTTATTCCGGTTTCAGCATCAAAAACAACTATCAACCATTTTTTAGAATCAGCAACAATGAGATTATTCTCAAAAACCTTTGCTCCTGTTGCACTCGCTATAATCTCCAATTTAAGATCGCGGATTTTTGAACCTTTTGTGTTGAAAACAACACAGCTTACTCCTGTCGGCACTTCAATCTCTTTATTCCTTCCCCTTGATTCTACTCTCTTTTTCCCTAAAATTGATCCCAGCACATAAATGTTATCTGATTTGTCAACAGTAATAGCTGAGGGGGTTTTTATATTCGATTTGAACTCCTTTACCATTTTCCCACAGGAATCTATAATAAGCACCCCTCCATCTTTTTTTAGCGCACAAACATTACCATTTGACAGTACAGACAGATAAACAATATTGTTGTGCTCCTTACAAACAAAACTTTCATCTACCTTGTACGATAGATTGTGTGCATCTGATAATAAAGATTCTACCTTTACCTCGATTGTCTTAATCTTCTTCACATATTCACGCAGACGCACAACCTCTGAATAGTCGGCGAACTTCTTATCTAGCAGATTAAGATATCTTTCAATCTCCACTGCGTTTTTTTCTCTGGACAACTCTTGGACCAATTCTACTGAATAATATGCTTTTGGATTCTCCTTGATAATATCGATCTGAAGTTGATATACATCATCGTCGTATTTACCTAATAATCTGGTGATCTCTATATCGCGTTCTGCGGTTTTCATGTACAACTCCTTTCTCAGGTCATCCACTTTATGTTTTATGGCCAGCTCTTTTACTCTCCTTCTGAATTCAGAATAAAGAGTCTGAGTCTCTCCCCCTTTTATAACGGACCTCCCCATAGAGTCGGCATGTCCCTTAAGTGTCATTCTGGCATTTTCAGCATAAAACTCCACTCGGGTTCTCTTCTCAACCTGCAGATAGTACCTAGATGGTTTGGGGATGTTTCCGACAACAACAAATTTGCCTTTTTCAATTTTGAAAGTATCTGCCGGTTGTTTATCGTTTTCTGCATAAGAGAGAATGATATTACCATCTGTTATACCCTCTAAGGTTCCTTTTAACCTAAAACGGTTCTCAGATTCGTTGTTACAAGATGTAAACAATGCCAAAAAAATGATTAAACCAGATAATTGTCGTGATATAGGTAATGTTTTCATAAATATGTTGTCCGCAATACTAATTTGCTAGACATCTTAAAGTTAAGACTAATTATTTATACAACCACAAACTGTGTTGATATTTAGTTGATAAAATAATATTTTAAACTAATTCATCAGGCAAAGATGAGTTACCTTTGTTTCGTATTAGGAAAAGGGAACCCGGTGAAAATCCGGGACTATCCTCGTAGCTGTAAGTTTCTTTAAATGTCGCACAATCTTTGCCACTGACTTATAAAGAGTTGGGAAGGCGTGTTACACGGAACAAGTCAGAAGACCTGCCTTATACATTTATATTTTGTGGCTTTCGGGTGAAAAAGCAACAGAAATCGAAATACAATCCTTGATAGTTAAAGGACATTTCTATTCTGTGTCATCCGTTACATATGTTTTAAATAAAAAGGTAAAGGTATGAGTAGTGAAGAAATGTCAATTGTTAAAAGAGATGGTAAGGGAGAGCCCTTTTCTATAGACAAAATCAAGAATGCCATTCGTAAGGCTTTTCTTGCAGTAGGTAGTTATGCGACCGAAGAGGTAATAATCAATATATTGAGCCGCGTCAATATTTCTGATGGCATGAGTGTAGAAGAGATTCAAAATCAAGTGGAGACTTCGTTGATGGCAGAGCGATATTTTTCAGTTGCTAAATCATATATGTTATATCGGCAACGTCATTTCGAAGATCGCGAGACAAGAGACAGGCTTCAATTCCTGATTAATTATTGCGATGCAGAAAATCCGGCGACAGGCAGCAAATATGATTCAAATGCTAATGTCGAAAAGAAGAATATTGCAACACTCATTGGAGAAATACCTAAAGCTGGCTTTATCAGACTAAATCGCAGACTATTGACCGACAGGATAAAAGAGATGTACGGAAAAGAGGTCTCCGACAAATATCTGAATCTATTACAAAATCACTTCATTTATAAAAATGACGAAACCAGTCTTGCAAACTATTGTGCAAGCATTACTATGTACCCATGGTTATTGAACGGTACACTGTCTGTTGGCGGCAACTCCAAACCTCCCACAAATCTTAAATCGTTCTGCGGAGGTTTTGTAAACATGGTATTTATAGTATCAAGTATGCTGAGCGGTGCATGTGCAACTCCTGAATTCCTGATGTATATGAACTACTTCATTGGTCTTGAGTATGGCAGGGATTATTACCTTCACCCAAATGACATTGTAGATTTGTCAAAGAAGCAGAGGAGCATAGATAAAATTATATCGGACTGCTTCGAGCAGGTTGTTTACTCTATTAACCAACCCACAGGTGCACGAAACTTTCAAGCCGTTTTCTGGAACATCTCATATTATGACAAGTACTATTTTGATAGTCTGTTTGGCGAATTTGCCTTTCCAGATGGCACAAAACCGGACTGGGATTCGCTAAGCTGGCTGCAAAAGCGTTTTATGCGGTGGTTTAACATGGAGCGCACTAAGGCTGTCCTCACCTTCCCTGTTGAGACAATGGCCCTGCTCACAAAAGACAACGATGCACGAGATATTGAGTATGGCGATTTTACCGCAGAGATGTATGCCGACGGACACTCTTTTTTCACATATATGAGCGACAATGCCGACTCACTAAGCAGTTGCTGCAGGCTACGCAATGAGATTCAGGACAACGGCTTCAGTTATACATTGGGCGCAGGAGGCGTATCTACAGGTTCTAAGAGCGTATTGACAATAAATCTAAACCGTTGCCTGCAGTATGCCGTAAAAAAGGGGGTTCCGTATCTGGAACATCTGGAAGAGATCACAGATCTGGTTCATAAGGTTCAGCTAGCCTATAACGCCAATTTGAAAGAGTTGTGCAATAAAGGTATGCTTCCGTTGTTCGATGCCGGATATATCAATATGAGCCGTCAGTACCTGACCATAGGTGTGAATGGCTTGGTAGAGGCTGCTGAATATATGGGCATAGAGATTAAAGACTCTCCCGAGTATGCTACTTTCGTCCGGTCGATACTAGGTCTGATAGAGAGTTACAATAAGAGATACAAGAGCAAAGATGTTCTGTTCAACTGCGAAATGATACCAGCAGAAAATGTAGGGGTGAAACATGCAAAATGGGATAAAGAGGATGGATATGATGTTTTTCGTGATTGTTATAACAGCTACTTCTATATAGTTGAAGATGAGTCAATAAATATAATTGACAAATTCCGGCTTCATGGAAGCCAGTATATAGAGCATCTTACCGGTGGCTCGGCACTACATGTTAATCTTGATGAACATCTAAGTCAGAAACAGTACCGTCATCTTCTTAAGGTAGCGGCAACCGAGGGGTGCAATTATTTTACATTCAACATACCCAATACAGTCTGCAATAGTTGCGGGCATATAGATAAGCGGAACCTTAAAGTGTGTCCAAAATGTGAGGGAACAGATTTAGACTACCTGACTCGTATTATAGGGTATCTGAAACGTGTAAGCAATTTCTCTGCTCCCCGACAAAAAGAAGCTGCAAAACGCTATTATGCTTAAATACTTCAATTATGACATCGTATTTCAGGAAATCCCGGACGAGGTCACCCTTGCAATAAACCTATCCAATTGCCCGAACAGATGTGAGGGGTGTCATAGTCCTCATTTGACAGAAGATGTCGGTGAAGTGCTTACCAAAGATGTTCTTGCCGATTTGTTGTCGAAGTATGGAAAAGCTATTACCTGTGTATGCTTTATGGGGGGTGATGCAGCCCCCCTTGAAGTTGTGAAATTAGCTGAATATATACTTTATAAGAACTGCGACATTAAGGTTGGATGGTACTCCGGAAGAGACGAATTGCCAATAGGATTTACCTCAGAACCATTCACATACATAAAACTGGGACCATATATTGAGCAATATGGAGGGCTAAGCTGCAAAACCACCAATCAGCGACTATATAAAATCCATGACGGGCAACTATTTGAAGATATTACTTGTAGGTTTGAAAAAAGTTAATTATTTCTACCTTTGATTTCTTTAATTCTAAATATCATAGTGTATTATATGCGTAAGATACTTCTGCCGGTGCTTTTTGCAATGGGTTTGTTTACAGCCTGTCAGAAAGATACTATTCCTGAGATCAAACCCGAAACTTATGTACCGGCTGCCCGTATTCAAGGCAGGGTTTCGGTTGCATACGTGACATATTGGGGAACACTCACTCCTGACCCGACTCTGATCACTCATATTAACTATGCATTCGCAGAACTATATGTAAAAGACGGAGTTTACCAGGGGTTCAAATTACAGGGAAAAGAAGATCGTTTCAGGCAGATAGTGAACCTCAAGAAGCAGAATCCACAACTGAAAATCCTAATCTCATTCACACATATAGTTGACAATCCCGACAACTCACAAGGGGGAGGGTTTTCTGCACTGGCAAAATCTGACGAATACCGCAAGGCATTCGCTGTGGATTGCAAGGCTTTTCTTGAAGCATGGGATATTGACGGTATAGATATCGACTGGGAATTCCCCGGTCTCTCCTGGAGTGGTGCCGCTTGTGACCCGGCTGTTGACACACAAAACTATACACTGCTTATGAAGCAACTCAGAGAAACATTTGGAAACCAATATCTTCTCACCTATGCAGGATATGTAAAGGATAAGACGACAATTACAGGTGGTTACAGATATATTGATGTAGCTGCCGTTGACCCTTACGTAGATTATGTGAACCTTATGACGTACAACTTCGATTCTGCACCAAAGCACCACTCTGCACTGAGCGATTCCAGGGCATACTGGGACTGTGTGAGAACTGCTAATGCATACAGGGCTGCAGGTGTGGCGTATAACAAGCTCGTTCTTGGAATACCATTCTATGGCCAGCACTCGTTTTCTGAGAGCCCCACATCGCTCAATTACAAGACGATTCTTACACTTGACCCCAACGTTTATAAAATTGACAACTGGGATGCCATTTCAAGCACACCGTATGTTACCAAGAACGGAGTCTTCTTCTGCGGATATGACAATGCCAGGAGTATCGACATTAAAGGGAAATGGGCAATTGGCCTGGGGATGAAAGGATTCATGTACTGGCAGTATGATGCCGATGACTATAAAGGCACCCTTCGCAAGGCAGTGTGGGAAGCGGTGATGAAGCCTTAAAATGTCAGTACTTTATCGCTATCAGCAACCCAATCGGCCAGGAAAGCCATAGTCGACTTCTCTGCTCCTTCAAAATATGGATGATTCTTGTATATTCCACAGCGGGACATACAGGTACCACAAACCTGAACATTTACTCCTTTAGAAATCAAATCCCTTAACATTTGGGACAAATCCTGATCGTAACCGACAGGGGGTTTGCAAATATCCCGAGCCATATCTACAGAGTCATTCATTAAGAAAATCCTGACTTCATGTCCCTTTTTCTGCAATGTCTCTGCCAGACGTAACCCATTCCATGTTACGTCAGTATTGTCATAGGGTTCCCGATTGAAAACAATTAGTACTTTTTGCATTTTTCATTAATTCTTAATTATTATGAATCTGTTTGATTAAAAATTCTTTGCTTTTTACTCCCACAAAGCGATTTACCTCTACTCCGTTTTTAAACAGAATTAGTGTCGGAATACTACGCACCTTGAATTTTGCAGCAAGATTCTGGTATTCTTCAATATCAACCTTTCCAATATGCGTGTTGCCTGTTAAAGTCTCAGCAACCTCGTTCAGAACAGGTGCCATCATCCTGCATGGCGCACACCAGCTTGCCCAGAAATCTACAAGAACAATTTTGTTCTTTGTCTGGTGTTCAAAATTTTTATCTGTAAGTGTTATAATCTTCTCGTTATCTGCAACCAAAGGTACATTTTTCATTTTTGCCTTTGTGTAATAAACCAGAATTATAAAAAATACTATTCCAATACTTACTATTATATATGTTGTTTGCATTATCTTCTTCCCATCATCATTTGCATAATTCCGCCTCCGTTCTTCACATTTGTAAATCCAAGCTTAATCAACATACGTTGTCCATATGCCGAACGGGCCCCGGAGGCGCAATAGAGCGTTATCTCCCTGGATCTGCTGCCAAGTTTATTCAGATTTTTTTGTAAATCGTCTAATGGAATATTTATGGAGCCGGGAAATGCTCCTGATGCAAACTCACCTTTTGTTCGCACATCTACCACCAAAGGAGTTACATCTTCGACGGGTTTTACAGGTACATTCTCCTGAACCTTTTTATTTGCTTGTATCTCTGGCTTTTCCCTTTCAATTGCATCTTCTTTAGCAACCTCTTCTACTATTGATTTCTCAACAACAGGAAGCAAGCCCATCATTATGGAATCGAAACCAACAGCTCTGGCATGTCTCTGAAGGGATGTATGCCCCCCGGATATGTTGACAACATCTGTAAAACCCTCACTTAGAAGAGTACGAAGTGCCTGATGTCCCTTCTTACCTGTTTCGTCATATACAACTATTGAGCGGCCGGTTGGTATGGAATTCTTTTGTAAGACAAGTACTTCCAGAGGTATGTTGATTGCCCCCAATATGTGACTTTTTTCAAATGCAAATACATCGCGCACATCTATGAATACAGGCTTTTTCAACCTCGATAAAGAATCAAGTTCTGCTACTGTTATTGAAGGGCTGAAACCCGACAACCTGTTCTCTGCTGTATATGCAGCCATATTGACTGCATCGTTGGGTGTTCCAATAGGAGGCGAGTATGCAAAATCAATATCAGCCAGATCGTGGATAGTCAGCTTTGAAGCGGCTGCAGTTGCAATAACGTCAAGGCGTTTGTCTGCACCTTTATATCCGGCAGTCTGCCCACCAAGTATTATTCCTGTAATTCTGTCATATACCAATGAAACTGTAACATACTCTGCACCCGGATAATATGCAGTATGATGTTCCTTATGCACAACAACCGACTCAGCGTCATATCCTGCATCTTTTGCCTGCCTTAGAGAGAGCCCCGTCGTTCCTGCAACTGCCTCAAAGACTCTTACAACAGAGGTACCTATGGCTCCTTTATAGCTGTGTGACCCTCCCAGTACATTCTCTGCAGCTATCCTACCCTGACGGTTTGCCGGCCCTGCCAGAGGGATTCTTACTTTCTTACCATTGACACGATGCTCTATCTCCAGCATGTCTCCGGCAGCATATATATTCGGGTCGCTTGTTCTCAATTGTAAATCAACAAGTAACCCACCTGAATCTCCCATAGCCAGGCCGGCATCCTTCGCCAGCTGAATTGTCGGGCGGACACCTATTGATAGCAACACCATATCTGCATCAATCAGTTTGCCATTTCCCAGTTTAACACTATTGGAAGTTATCTCGGTAACATTGGTTCCGGTGTGTATTCCTACACCGTAAGAGAGCATCTCATTCTCTATGAATCCTGCAGTTTCTGCATCCATAATGGACATAACGTGAGGCATCATCTCCACCACGTTTACTTTAAGACCTCTCTTAACCAGAGCCTCTACCATCTCTAATCCTATAAATCCTCCTCCAATGACAACCGCATTCTTTGGTTTGTTCTCTTCCAGATGTCTTGTGATCTTATCCAAATCTTCCAGTGTCCAGAGGGAGAATACATGCATGAGATCTGCTCCGGGCAATGTTGGTGTTATGGGGCGACCTCCTTGTGCAAGTATTAATTTGGTGTATTCAAACTCCTTCTGCTCTCCGTTTCTGGTGTCTATTGCCTTTATCCGACACGCTGTCTTATCTATAGAGGTGACAATTGTATGCGTATGCACGTCAACACCATACTGAGCCTTGAAGCTTTCCGGACTTTGCAGTATCAGTTGTGACCTGTTTTTTATATCTCCTCCAATGAAATATGGTAATCCGCAATTTGCAAAAGAGATATCGGGCCCAGCCTCAAGCATTGTTATTTTTGCCGTTGATGAAATTCGCCTGACTTTTGCTGCTGCTGTTGCTCCCGCAGCCACTCCTCCTATTATAATTATTTTATCCATCTTCTTTTTTGAGATTTTTTTATTCTGCCACAAAGATACACATCAAATTTTAAATTACAATAGTCTCACTTATAAATTATATTAATATCACCAATAATTTTATATATCTTTGCACTGTTATTAAAATATTATCATTTAAAATAACTGAATACATGTTAATTAAAGAGGATCTGACACAAGAGTATTTTGAGGAACTTCTCAACGACAAGGAGAAGATCCTGAAATTCATTGCAGATATCAAATGGGAAGAGGGATTTATCTGTAGAAACTGTGGTCACACCAACTTCTGCAAGGGAAAGTCTCCCTCTTCTCGTCGATGCACCCGCTGTAAGAAGGAAGAATCAGCCACTTCCCACACTATATTCCACAACATTAAGTTCCCTGTAGAGAAGGCTTTTTATATTGCATATAATTTATGCATACTTGGAAAGGGATTATCTTCATACAAATATTCTGAATGTCTTGCTATTAACCAGATGACATGCTGGAAATTCAATAAACGCATACAAGAGTGCCTTAATAATAATGGTAAAGAAAAAAACAGAATAAATATTCAAACGATTATCATGTCAGAAAAGGATAAATAAAAAAATTCTGAAATTTCTTAGCCAAACGCTTGACTCGTACCTTGGGTCATAGTATATATTTGCATCTGTAAACATTGCGCAAAGTTTATGAAAGAACACAAAATCAAATTTAAAATCGGAGAGTTTTCCAAGCTGAACATGGTTACGGTTAAAACGTTACGCCATTATGAGGAAATAGGGCTTCTTGTTCCCGATGAGATTGACCAGTGGACCGGATACAGATATTACAGAGTGGACCAAATTACTAAAATGAATCAGATCATTTTTTTAAAAAAACTTGGGTTTACTCTTGAGGAGATCCGGGAGGTTTTTGACGAAGAAAATCAATTGCCAGGCATTGAGCAAATAAAATCTAAAATAGAACATTGTAAACAAGAAATTCTACAACTTCAATGGAGACAGACCGAACTGTCGCGGCTGGAAAGTACTCTTCACAAAAAGAGAATCATGGAAAAAATTATTATCAAATCATTACCGGCAGTTATTGTTGCCAGCCACAGAAGAGTCGTAACCGGATATCAGGAGTTGTTCAATCTATGCCCGAACATCATTGGGCCGGAGATGGCAAGGCTTGGGTGTATTTGCGCCAAACCTGAATATGCATATACAATTGACCACAACAAAGAGTATAGCGACTCAAATATTGATCTTGAATATTGTGAGGCCGTTGTTGAAAAACGTGAAGATTCAGATCTTATACAATTTAAGGAGGTTCCGGAAGTAACTAAAGCTATCTGTACAAATCACTATGGAGCTTATGAATCATTCCCGCAAACTTTTGCTCAGCTATATGAATATATTGAGAAAAATGGGTATACTATTGCCGACCATCCAAGGTTTTGCTATATCGACGGCATCTGGAACAAAGATTCCGAAGAAGAGTGGCTAACAGAGGTGCAGGTACCAGTCACGAACTAACTCTGTCTGCCAATATCTTTATGTCATTTATCTCCAGATTATTTTTAGCGTAACCGTATAACGAAGAATTGATCATTGCTGCTGACAACTCCTGTAATGTTACCATATATCGAGGAGCAACAATACTAATCAGAGGAAACAGCCAAGCCATGAATTTGTACATTTTGTAGTATGTGTGTGATGGCTTTAATGGTAAAAACGGTCTTATGAGACCCGGTCGGAAATTATACACCTTTTTGAATGGTAGCTTCATAAGATCGTTTTCCGTTTTCCCTTTTACCCGCGCCCACATAATCTTCCCTTTTTCCGTGCTGTCTGTACCTGTTCCTGATATGTAACAGAAGGTCATGTCGGGGTTGAGTTTAGCGAGTGTTGCAGCAAAGCCAAGTGTAAGATTATATGTTTGCATGGTATAGTCCGCTTCGCTTTTTCCTAAAGATGTTGTTCCAAGGCAGAAATAACAAGCGTTATACCCTACCAGCCTGTCACTGAGAGAAGAGATATCAGACAAGTTGCTGTGGATTATCTCTATAAGTTTTGGATGTGAATAACCGCATGGTCTGCGCGATATTACCATTACTTTATCAACTTCTGTATGTTGCAGGCATTCATAAAGGAGCCCTTCGCCAACCATTCCGGTTGCTCCGGTTATGATTACTCTTAGTTTATTCATGTATTTTTATGATTATTACACAAAGATAGCAAGTTGTTTTAGTGGAAGTTATTTTATAACTTTCTCGTGATTATAACAATTGGATATTATGAAAACCCAGACATTCCTTTTAACTGTAACTCTATGTATATTAATTATTTTTAATACTGCCTGTGTAAAGGAAGAGACAGGCCAAAAGATAAAAATAGGATTGGTTACAGGTACTGGTTTACTTAATGACAAAGGATTCAACCAACAGGCTTACGAAGGTATGCTGCTGGCAGATTCAAGGGTTGGCGGATTGGAGTGTGAAGTAATGGAAAGTACAACTAATGAACAACTTGTTGCTAATATTGACTATTTTGTAAAGAGAGGGATGGATGTAATCATCACACTCGGGTTTGATGCTGCCGAGCCAACTATGAAAGCGGCAAAAGATAATCCGGCAATAAAATTCCTTCTTTTTGACTACTCATTTCCCTATCTGCCTGGAAATATGGCCACAGTCGTTTTTCAGATTGACGAGGCATCGTTCCCTTGTGGTTTTCTTGCAGCATGGTGGGCAACCATCAGGAATCCCGCAAAGCCTTCTGTAGGATATGTCGCAGGACCCGACATACCTACTATCCGGCAGTTTACAACAAGTTTTATATCAGGGGTAAATTATTATAACCTTCAGTACGGCAAATCTGTATCGGTATCCGGTGCTAATTCACAAAGCTTTGCCGATGCACAAGAGGGTTCAAGATTAGCAGAAAACCTTATAAATAAAGGCGCTGACGTTATTTTTGCCTGCGCAGGGGAAACAGGAAACGGAGCTTTGTCTAAAGCAAAGAGCGCAAATAAAACTGCAATAGGTGTAGATACCGACCAATATCTTAGTTTTCCGCAGGTAAGTAGTATTCTTCTCACATCTTGCATGAAGCGTCTCGATGAGGCGGTTTACTCAGAAATAATCTCAATAACAGAAGGGACTTTCCGCGGAGGACAAACACTTACTTACAATCTTAAGAACAACGGTGTAGATATTGCTCCATATCATGACTTTGAACAGTTTGTACCTGCCGAGATTAAGCAGGCCATTCTCAGCATAAAACAAGGAATTATGCAAGGCACAATCAAAACAGGATGGTGATTTCTCCCATTATTTTAACTTCTCCTCCAGAAAGAGCTTAAGTTGGTCTGCTATCTCTTTGTATGACATGGAATCAAAGATTCTATGTTCTAAAATGATTTTCTGATTTGGAGACAACTTATCCAGACATTCCCGGACTCTTGCAATAACCTCTGAGTTGTCTTCGTAATGAATAGTATTTGAGTAGATTATTGCCTCACATAATTTTAGGTTGTTGGAATCAATTACACAATTATGTTTAAAATAGTTCTTACAGCCATTTTTAACGCATGTGTACAATATCCTCTGCTATCTGTCTGTTCATAACATAAGAATTGGCAAATAACAGCAAATCCTTATATATGCTCTTAAAAATAAATTCAAAAGCATAACCGGATCTGTTTTTCAGCCCCAGGAAAATATCTTTGGTACTTATTGTTGAATCCATTATTATATGTATAACAACATTATTTAGAATCAGGGGACACCGATTATCCTATTTTTTTATACTTATATCATATCCCACTTCAAAAAACACCTTAATATCTTCTATCATGCCGTCAAAGTTCCATTTATCAGGTTCGTAATTGTCAGAAGGTTTGTGATAATGTTCCGTTATCCATTTTTCCGATTGTGCCAGACCCCATTCCTTGCCATGTTCCAGATCATCAATTCCTTTTGAAAGATAAAGCGACGGAACTCCGATTTTTGCAAAACTAATATGGTCAGAACGGAAGTATCCCCCTTTTTCTGGCTTAGGATCCGGGCATGCATATCTTCCGTACTTTTCCAAGACAGATACAGCATATTTGTCCAGGACCGATTTCCCCATGCCAACGATTGTCATGTCTTTGGTTCTGCCCAGAATGTTAAGGCCGTCCATATTAATGACTCCTACCGTCTTCTCAAGTGGAAAGAGTGGATGCAGAGTGTAAAATTCACTCCCCAGCAAGCCCTGTTCTTCACATGTGACAGCAAGAAATAGTACGGAACGATCCTGTTGTTTTGCTAGTTTTGTAAATGCCTCAGCTATTTCCAGAAGAGCAGCAGTTCCTGTGGCGTTGTCGACAGCTCCGTTTAAAATAGAGTCACCCTCAAATGCCGGATTTACTCCGAAATGGTCCCAATGGGCTGAATAGATGAGATATTCGTCAGATTTTCCTTTTCCGGGCCAAAGTGCAGCCACATTGTTCGATTTTGAATATTCTACTTGGTTTTTAAATTTGATGGAAGCAGTCATATTCATGCTTACAGGTTTAAACCCGCGTTTTGATGCAGAGGATATTGCCAGCTCATAATCCAACCCGGCAGACTCAAACAGTTTTTTCGCACACTCTGTAGTTATCCAGCTTTGCATTAGCAAATCAGTCTTTAAAAGCATATTGTCCTCAAGGTAAAGCTTGGAACCACACCAGCTGTTCTGGACAACACCCCAAGGATATGCGGCAGCCCCTGTTTCGTGTATGATTATCGCTGCTTTTGCTCCCTGACGGGCAGCTTCATCAAACTTATATGTCCAGCGTCCGTACATTGTCATTGACCGGCCTTCGAACAACGAGGTGTCCGATGTTGCATAACCCGGGTCATTCACAAGCATTAATACAGTTTTCCCCTTAACATCCAGTCCCTCATAGTCGTTCCATTTATATTCGGGAGAGTTTACACCATATCCGATAAAGATGATTTCTGATTTGTCAACTTCTATATTATCCGCTATCTGAGGTGTCCCTCCCACAAAATCTTCCGAAAAAACCAAATTGTAATCTTTCTTCCCTCCTGTAATTTTCATCTTAATCGACTGATCTGATGTTATTTTTATCAACGACACTTCCTGAAAATAGCTGTCGCCGTTTCCCGGTTTCAATCCTATTTTCTTAAACTGATCTGCAAGATAGTTGATTGTTTTATCCTCTCCCGGGGTAGATGGCGCTCTCCCGAGAAACTCGTCAGAAGCCAGAGTGGAGATGTGGTTTTTCATATCATCGGCAGTAATGCTCTCCAGAGCAGGGTCCATGACAGACAATCCCGGATTGCAGCTTACAATAAATAAAACAGCTATCAAAAAAAGTGAATGATATTTGGTTGTCATAGTCTTCCCTCTATTTTAAATTTAATATTGTTCTTCAGACATATTCTCTGAGCCAGATCATGTGCCGATTTTAACACCGAAGGCAATCCTCCCCCCGGAATTGACCAGTGGCTCGTATAATAGAAATTTTTCAACCCCGGAAGAGTTATGGCTACCGGCGATGCTGCAACAAGATTTTTCCCCGGAAACCAACCCTGTGCGCTCCCCTTCCAGTTACCGGTATACCTGTTGTAGGTGGCTGGTGTTGCAACATCCATCTCTTCTATAAATTCCTTGACCCCCCCCATTTTTTCATCAAGAATATCAATCATTGTATTCGCAAAAGATGTCTTACAAATATTATATTCCTCAATGTCTTTTTGCCGCATGTTTATCCAGAATTCGCCATTTCTGGTATAGAAACTCATGGCAATTACTGTTTTACCTTCCGGAGCAATGGATTTGTCATAGTTATAGATATGCACCTCAATTTGATTGTAGGCAGTCCCGTCAGGCGACAGGTATTCGTTTTTTATGGGAAATCGGAAAAAATGAGCAAATTCATTAAAGCTACGTCCTACGCCCAATGAAATTAGCATGACCGAAGGATAAACCTCAAGCTTTTTTAATGCTGCCAGTTCCAGGATTTTTTTATTTATATACTTTCCTTCAAGGGCCTTGAACACTGTAAAATTCCAATCGGCAGCCGAAATTGTCATATCTGAATAAACAGAGGTGCCATCGTCAAATAATACCCCTTTTGCCACGCTGTTCTCTACATTTATCTTTTTCACTCCCTTATTGTAGTGGATTTTACCTCCCAGCAATTCATATTTATCGGCAATCCTCTTTGCAAACTTTGCAGACCCTCCAACAGGATATCCTGCACTTTTTTGGTCGTAGAATGCAAGTGGCATGGTCATTACAAGGAGATTGACTTCATCTCCGTCAAACAATAATTCGAATGCCTCTTTAAGAAACGGGTTTTTCAGCCTGGAGGCAAAAGAGTAATTGGTTACATGCCTCCACTTTAGAAATTGTATGAGAAAAGGAAAGTAAGTTATCATCTCCATTTTCCTTCTTAAGGTCTGCAGTTTTGAAATATTCTCGATCATCGGCGGCATTTCGAACTTCTGGATAGTCCTTATTAATCTAATAAGTTTCCAAATCATTCTGCTGTCTTCCGGTGCAAGGTCGAGCAAATACGCTTCCAGTCTGTCTGTATTTGTATATAGCCTGAAAACCTTGTCGCCATATTTATTGCCGTTCTCTTTTAATTCAACTGCTAGCCTCTCTTCGTGGTTTACAAATTCGATGGATTTCATATCGAGCAGTTCTGACCAAAGCTTGTAAAACGGGCTTCCATTATCGGAACCCAATACCCAGTGAAGGCATCCGTCAAATGTATACCCTCCCTTTTTCCAGCTTGCACATAAACCGCCAGGCAATGAATGTTTCTCGTAAATTGCTGTCTTGAAACCATTCATCTGGAGATAGCACCCCAGTGACAAACCCGATACACCTGCTCCAATGATACTTACTTTCATACAATCAAATTTACTGAATTTATTGGAAGAAATGGTTATCTTGTAGCTCGTGAAACCAAACATAATATCAATCGACCTCCACATTGAGAAGATAGCAAAGGGCTACCGCAGCTTTGCTCCTGCCGACTCATTGATCTATCAGCTGGAGCTATTTGAGCGCACTTTGCAATCAAACAGGTTTAACAAAGGAAAAAAAATTGATTTTGTCCACGGTTCAGGAAAAGGCACTCTCAGAACGGAACTAATTAAGATGCTTCAGCAGAAGTTTCCCGGGTTCATATATGAAGACGCCCCTTTTGCAACATATGGTTACCAGGGAGCATTGAGAGTAACAATAAGGTAGTCTTTATGATAAAAAATAAAAGTACGACATTACAAAGGCATGAACACATACTGCCACAAAACCTATAATACCTACTCGTTTGTGAACTCTGAATTTTGCTTTAGTCTTGATTATCCTAAGACCGGAAAGAAAGGAAACTGTAAATAACAGAAATCCTAAAATTCCCAGATAGAGCGACACATTAAAAATTACTGTTTCCATAAATTACAAATTAAAGATTTTTAGCTTTACTCATACATGATGAATATGTAGATGAAGTTATTCATTTCCAAGTTTATTAATTATCATTAAATGTAATTAATTTTCCCCTCTTTTCAGCTTTTTTAGATTTTTCAGCATTTGGTCAGCAAGCTATGGGCAAATACTTCTTATTTTCTGAATAAATTTGCTCAATACGTCGCCAGGCCTTAATTTCAGAATAATAATGAACCAGACTTTTACCATATATTCCCTGTTTTTTCTTGTAACAGCACTGGTGTCGTTTTTTGGTGCATTTCTGGCATGGCACAGAAGAAGAGTAAAAGGTGCTCTGGAGATTACATGGTTGATGATTGCTTCGGGAATCGGTGCTTTCTGTGTAATTTTCGAAACTTCTGCTCCCACAATGGCCGAAAAAATATTCTGGGCCAAAATGGAATTTACCGGAGGATCCTTTACCCCTGTTCTATACTTGATTTTTGTTCTTCGCTTTACAGGAAAGGAGAGGTTTCTCTCTTTAAAAAACATCATACTGCTGTTTATTATGCCGCTGACTACACTGGTTGTGGTTTTAACCAATGATTATCATAATCTGATGTGGTCGGGGTTCTCTCCTATCTCTCCTAAGACAAACCTTATGGAGTACTACCATGGAATATGGTTCTGGATAGGATACCTTGCTTATAGTTACTTAATGCTGATAATAGCAACAGTAAGCATCTTCAGCTTTATTTTCCATCATAAGAATTCATTCCAGTATCATGGATGGATAATTTTATTGGGGGGGCTGGTACCATGGTCCGCAAGTCTTTTTTACCTGACGGGTATAAATGTAACCCCGGGGCTTGATTTAGCACCTGCCAGCATTACTTTGAGCGGGTTACTGCTTATCTATGCAATTTTCCATAACAGGTTTCTGGATCTGGTGCCTGTTGCCCGGGAGACTCTCTTCGAAACATTGCAGGATGGAATAATTGCACTTGATGAACATAACAGAATACTGGATATCAATAAATCTGCAATGACATACCTTGGCATCAAGAACAAGAGTATACTTGGTCTATTTGCAGAGGAGTCCGGAGTTACCGTGCCCCTGTTGTTAAAGGCGGTTATTACAGTGAACAACAATGATCAGATAGAAGTTCCTGTTGGAACAGAATTGAAGACGTTCCAGTTAATAACCCAGGCAATAAAAAATCAGTCCGGGAGCCGTATAATTGTAATCCGTGATATCTCTTATAATGTCTCTCAACAAAAAGAACTGATCAAAGCCAAAGAAAAAGCAGAAGAGAGTGATCGCCTCAAGTCTGCATTCCTTGCAAATATAAGTCATGAGATAAGAACTCCCATGAATGGCATACTTGGGTTTACGGAACTTCTAAGAGAGTTAAAGTTATCTGAGGATGAACAACAGGAGTATCTTGCCATAATTGAAAAGAGTGGTACCCGTATGCTCAATATCATAAACGACATAATCAGCCTCTCTTCACTTGAAGCTGGTCTCTCCAAGGTCAAAATCACAAATTTTGACATTAACGACCAGATGGGTATTATATTTAATTTGTATGAGCCTCAAGCCCTGGAAAAAGGTATCAAGCTGATTATATGTGACAATATTCCCACAGAAGAGGCTAAAATTATAAGTGACAAGGAAAAGATAAAGGAGATACTTTCAAACCTTATAAAGAACGCCATAAAATTCACTGCCACCGGCTCTATAGAAATTGGATTCAGCAAGAATTCCGACGGATTGGAGTTTTTCGTCAAGGATACAGGTATAGGTATTAATCCGGAACAAAAGGAACTCATTTTCGAAAGATTCAGACAGGGGAGCGAGTCTGTTGCCAGATACTATGAGGGTGCAGGATTGGGTTTGTCAATTTCTAAAGCATACGTTCTGCTACTTGGTGGCAGAATATGGGTAGAAAGCGAAGAAGGCAAAGGATCTACATTCTACTTTACAATACCTTGCTAAAAAGCTGCCATTGTATATGAAATTATTTATTGAGTATTTTTTGTTTATTTAATAAACTTATTTATATTTGTCCAAAATTTGAAAAATGGAAAGAAACTTACACCCTCAGGAAAGTCTCAAAATAATTGAAGAGATGATCCAAAATGCCAAAATAAATCTTAAGGAAAATAGTTTTTACTTCATTTTCTGGGGTTGGGTAATTATTATAGCAGAAGTTGCTCAGTTGCTTATCTCCAGATTAACAGATTATGCCCACCCATATTATGTCTGGTTCATAATTTTTCCGGCCATGCTAATAGCCGGATGGTATGGATACTCCAAAGGGAGAAAGATGCCGGCAATGTCTCATATTGTGAGGATAAATATAATGACCTGGTTTTCCTTTCTTGTAAGCTATCTGATTCTGGTGATTTTTTCCGGTAATCATCATTACACGGTTCCCGTTATTTTCATTCTTGCAGGAAATGCTACATTTCTTACTGGCATTATAATAAAATTCAAACCTCTGGCTTTTGGCGGAATTGTACTCTGGATAGGTGCCATATGTATGTTTTATCTGTCGGGAATTGCTTTGGACATAGTTTCTGTTCTGGCTTTGATTTTTGGTTATCTAATCCCTGGCTATATGCTTAAATATCAGAAATAAAATGCTTAAAAAACTTGACCCATTACTACATTCCGAACTGCGCCTTTCTGTTATGTCTCTCCTAATCTCTTTTTCAAAAGCAGATTTCACCTATTTAAAAGAACAGACCAAGGCAACTTCCGGCAACTTAAGTGTTCAGATAACCAATCTTGAGCAAGCTGGATATATTACCGTAGAAAAAAGCTTTAAGGGTAAAATGCCACAGACAAGATGTTCAATAACCAAAAAAGGGGTTGAAGCATTTGAACAATATGTAAACGATTTAAAAGAGTACCTTAAAATCTAATTTTTTTTTATTATTCTGGTTTATATTTTAAACTTATTTATAATTTTATACAAAATGAAAAGACTATTTTTTACACTAAGCCTGTTGATCTGCTTTCAACTGCTTAAAGCGCAACCCGAATCATTAAGCCAACTGGAAGAGAAAGCATATTATGCCTATCTTAACTCAAACATGTCACTTTGGAAAATGCTGGCTCCAAAAGCCGACAAACTTCTGGACTTTCCCTCAGACAATCAGGAGGAACATATCAGAGCCATTAAGCTGAAATATGGATTGTTATATGCATGCCTCGCCAGCAAAGAAAAGGATGAGGCTACTTTTAATGAATATATCGGCAAAACCTCCGATCAAATAAGCACCCTCTTAAAGCTTTACCCTAATTCGCCGGAATTACTCTCTGTTTCTGCTGCAATTATGAGTGTACAAATGGCATTCAGCCCTGCAAAGGCAATTATTCTCAGTTCAAAAAGCGGAAAGCAGATAAGCAAAGCTCTGGAAATCGATTCAACCTGCGCCCTTGCCTGGAGACAAGATGCAAGCTCCAAGTACTTCACTCCTAAAATGTGGGGTGGCGATGTTGAACTGGCAGTAAAAGAGTACGAAAAGGCAGTAAGGCTTTTTGAGGCACTGAATCCGGCAAAAGAGTGGATGTACCTCGATGCCATGGCTTGGTTGGGAATTGCATATGCTCAGCTTGGTCTGAATGATAAAGCTAAGGATATTTATGAAAAAGCTTTGCTTCTTGAACCCGACTTCTGGTGGGTTAAGAGAGGACTTTTGCCCGGACTTTCTAAATCTTCTAACTGATGAAATGCGTAGTATTAAATATTCTTTTTTCTCTTCTCTCCATTAGTGTCTTCTGCCAGGAGATTAACCTGAAAGGAATGATTATTGACAAGGAGACAAAAGAGCCATTGTCAGGGGCGAATATTTTTCTGTTGAATAATTGGAGAGTTAGCTCTGTTTCTTTGAATGATGGTTCGTTTCTCCTAAAAATTGGGGATAATCAGAACAAGGATTCGTTAATTATAAGCTATATAGGATACAGGGAGAAACATATAGCCATGTCTGACATAGTAAACGAACAAATAAATATTGAGCTGGTCCCCCTTGACAATATTCTTAAGGCTGCTGTAGTGAGTGCACGAAGGATTATTGCAGAAGAATTCACTATTAAACAGCTTAAACAGATGGATATTTATATGAATCCCGCAGCAAAAGCAGATCCCTTGCTTGCTGTTAACGCTATGCCCACATCTACAACAACAGATGAATCGGCCAGCATCAGTCTGAGAGGCAGCAGACCGGAAGAGACGGGAATATTCTTAAACGATGTTCCTATATATGATGCAATCAGGTTTTCTCAACTAAACGGTATCGGCACCTTCAGTATATTTAACACCGCTATAATAGAGAGGATGCACGTTTTTGCAGGCAATCCCCCGCTGGAATACGGAAACACGGCATCCGGGCTGGTAAGCTTACAGACCAATAACAATGTTCCAAAAGAAGATATCAATAATATAAGCTTGAGCTTTGCCAGTTTTGGAGCCCTCACATCAAGAAAAACCACTAACAATACTGCACTTACTGCATTCGCCAATTACTCACCATCGGAAATTTTAACCGGCATAAATCAAGATGCACTAAAAGATCTGAAAAAATTCAATTCGCTTGACCTTGGGCTGCATTTCATTTACAATATCAACAGTAAAACCCAGTTTAAATTATTCAATTACAGCAATAAAGAGGGATATGAGTATAATTTCAAACATCCAAGCTATACCGGAATATCAGAAATGGGTAAAAGAAGGAATTTTACAGTCGCCAATTTCATTTCCCGGAAAGAAAAAAGTGAATTCACCATAAATGCTGGATATAGCATAAGTACAGAAAACTACAATTCAGGAAACACCGATATTTCTGTTGATAAAGAGGATCTGTACCTTTCTGCCAACATCCACTATTTCTTAAACAAGGTCAGCATAAAGGCTGGGATGTCGTTTGACTACCGGCAGAGTGATGCGGCAGGCAAGAGGGCAATTTTCGATTTTGGTCTGAATCCTGAAAATCCAACCATTAAATTCGAGTCAAATGAGTCATATTTTCTCCCTGAGTTTTTTGTCTATGCCAAAATCAATCTGAGTAAAAAAATAGTGATTGGTTCCGGAATCAGAAAAAATGTTGTTTTCAGGAACGAGCCTGATATGTTCAGTTATCAGTTAAACATGAGGTTCTCTCCCGACATAAACAACAGCTTTACATTGTCGGCCGGTCATTACAACCGTCTGGCAATGCCCGGCGCAGAACAGATATCAATAACCCGTTACCATAGTGACCAGTTATCTTTAGACTATTCATTTACAAACAAATGGATAGAAATTCAATCCTCTTTATTTTTAAAATATGTAATTTACCTAAACAGTTCAAATCCAATAACCGGCGGAGAGATTTTCACAAACATTCCAATAAAACCCTTTGAAATCCAACTTTCACTAACCAGTCTCACCTCAACCATAAAAGAGGGGCAAACTTCCAGACCATCAATATTTGACCTTGATTATTTTTTCCGGGGAGTGCTAAAATGCAATTTGAAAGATAATTTGCAAATAAGTGCTATGTATATTCTGAGGCAGGGTTGTTATTTCAGGTCGGTTACAGGAGCAAGTTATATAGATTCATACAACATATATTCTCCTGTTTATAGCAACTGGAACGACGCGGAACGCCTGCCTCAGTATGGCAAATTTGATATCACGGCCTCTAAATATCTTATAATAAATGAAAATATTGCTTTAGTCGTATTTGGCAGTGTGAGTAATCTTCTTAATTCTCAAAATGTGAGGAGCAAGAATTATAATTCCGACTATTCAGTCAGTTTTAACGAACTGTATTCTAAAAGAACGTTCTATTTTGGCGTAAATTTCATTTTTTAAGAGCTAAATATTATCTTTAACAATAAAATTTGAGAAATGAATAAAACAAAATGGTCAACTGAAGATATTGACAATCTTGATGGCAAGAGAGTTATTGTAACAGGCGGGGCGAGCGGAATAGGTTTTGAGGCTGCAAGAGTATTGGCTCAAAAGGGAGCTGATGTTATTCTGGCGGTCAGGAACATGGAAAAGGGAGAGAGGGCATTGAGCAGAATCTCAGCTGAATATCCGGCTGCAACGGTGAGTATAATGCACCTCGACCTCGGTGACCTTAAGAGTATCAGGAATTTTGCAGATGAGTTTCTGGCTAAATATCAGACTCTTGATATACTGATTAACAACGCTGGAGTAATGATTCCTCCGTTCAGGAAAACCAGTGACGGATTCGAGCTTCAGTTCGGAACAAATCATCTTGGCCATTTTGCATTGACAGGGCATCTTCTGCCCGCCATTATGGCAACTCCCGGTTCCAGAATAGTTGTTGTAAGTAGTATCGCCAGCAGAGGTGCAGAGATAATGTTTGACAATCTGGATGGTGCAAAGGGTTACAACCGAATGAAGTTCTACCGGCAAAGCAAACTTGCAAATCTTCTATTTGGAGTGGAGCTTAACAACAGGCTGAAAAAGAGCGGTTCCGGAACCATATGTGTTGTCTGCCATCCTGGCATATCAGCAACAAACCTTATGTCCAGAGGTTCCGGGAAGGAGAGCGGTTCTATAATGAAGTTTCTTTTCAATGCGTATGCGCAATCAGCTGAGAAAGGTGCACTACCTACCCTGTATGCTGCCACCAACAAGGCTCTTAAAGGTGGAGAGTATATCGGTCCTGACGGAAAAGGCAACCATCGGGGGAATCCGGCAGTAAGTCCGGAGGTAAATCATTTGTTTAAATCAACTGTGGCTGAAAAGTTGTGGAAGGTATCTGAAAATCTCACCGGTACTATTTATGCTATATAATAAGTACCTTTGCACAAATTATTGACATGGAAGAGAAAGTTCAGGATATCAAATACATAGACATAGAAAAAAGCATACGTGAGCGTAAATCAGGAATATTACCACTGCTTCCCAGGTTCATTATCAGAATTTTAGAAAAAATTGTCTGTCAGGATGGGATGAACTATATTCTCAATAAATACTCTCACACTGTTGGAAAGGAGTTCCTTGTAAAGGTAATAGAGGAGCTTAATCTCACATTGGAAATTGAGGGATTGGAGAACCTTCCTGATCATAAAAAATGTTTTTTTGCGGCAAATCACCCATTCGGAATTATCGACGGACTGGTTCTGACACACATAGTATCAAGTAAATATGGCGAACTTAAAGCCATCGCAAACGATGCCTTTATGTATGTTCCTCAGTTGCGTCCGTTTGTTGCTGCGGTTAATGTGTTTGACGGCTCATCAAAAGAGTATCTGCATCAGCTGGAGGAGACATACAGGCAGGATATTCCTATAACCCACTTTCCTGCAGGTATTGTATCGAGAAAATTAAAAGGAAAAATCCAGGACCAGCCTTGGCAAAAAAGCTTCATATCAAAGTCTGTTTCGAGTCAGAGAGATATTGTGCCGCTTCACTTTCATGGCAGTAACTCCAGACTGTTCTATTTTATCCACTCTGCAAGAACAGTCCTTGGCATTAACCTTAACCTGGAACTGGCACTTCTCCCACGCGAAATGTTCAACAAAAGAAACAAAACCATAAGGGTAACTATTGGGAAACCTATACCATATCAGACATTTGACAAGTCGTATACTCATCTGGAGTGGGCACAGGAAGTAAGGGCACAGGTATACAATCTGGGGATGAACTAAACTAGAACAATGGAATTCATAGAAAATAAAAATTTCAGGGATAAAAAATACTCTGAAAACGAACTGGTGACTGGAGAATACGGAGGGTGCTCTTTTACAAATTGCAATTTTTCCAACGCTAACCTCTCTGAGATTGCCTTTACCGAATGTAAGTTTGAAAATTGCGACTTAAGTATGGCAAAACTGGTCAACACTACTTTTGGTGATGTGGAATTTAATAACTGCAAGCTTCTGGGGCTCCGCTTCGACTCTTGCAACAAAACGACTGTTGCACTATGCTTTAATTACTGTAACCTCAACTTCTCCTCTTTTTTCAAACTCAAATTAAAGAAGACTAATTTTGACAACTGTAAGCTTGAAGAGGTTGAATTTGCAGAAACCGACCTTACCGGGTCGGTTTTTAATAAATGCGATCTGGTGAGGGCAGTTTTTGAAAACACAAACCTGGAGGGTTGCGACTTCCGCACATCTTTCAATTTTTCTATTAATCCTGAGATCAACAGAATATTTAAAGCGAAATTCTCGCATCAGAATATTGCCGGATTGCTGAGCAAGTACAATATCACAATAGAGTAAATCCAGAATATGAATATCGGCATTATCGGTGGAGGGGCAGCAGGTTTTTTCGCGGCAATTACTGCAAAGGAGAGATATCCCTCTGCCAGAGTATCAATATTTGAAAAGTCACTCACCCTGCTATCTAAAGTAAGGGTGTCCGGAGGGGGGAGATGCAATCTGACAAACGGGTGCACCAACGTTGACGAACTTTGCAAGGCTTACCCAAGAGGTGGCCGGCAACTCAAGAAGGCGTTTCACACCTTTGGCACTGTTCACACAATGGAGTGGTTTGAGTCCAGAGGTGTCCCGCTTGTTATTCACGAAGATAACTGCGTATTTCCGGTATCTCAGAATTCGCTTAGCATAGTTGATTGTCTGATTTCGGAGGCAAAGCGTCTGGGAGTGGAGATAAACACAGGAATGGGCGTGAAGGCTCTGAGAAGGGTTGATGAAGATTTTGGCGGAAAGAAGGGGAACAAGCTTGAACTGACTTTTTTTGATGATGAGCTTTCACCGGAAATTTTTGACAAAATAATTGTGACCACAGGCGGCTCACCAAGACGAGACGGGCTAGATTGGCTTGAAGATCTTGGCCATAAGATTGAATATCCGGTGCCATCACTCTTTACTTTCAACATGCCGGCTGAGCCTGTAACAGAACTAATGGGTGTTGTTGTAGAGAATGTAGTTGTAGGTATTCAGGGAACAAAAATGAAGGCAAATGGCCCTCTACTCGTAACACACTGGGGCATGAGCGGACCGGCCATACTAAAGCTGTCGTCCTTTGGTGCCCGTATCCTCAACGAGGCCTCATACAACTTTCGCATACAGATTAACTGGGCCAACGAACAGAACAACGACATTGTTTCCGCCGCGCTGCAAGGAATGGCAGAAGAACATCCGCATAAACTGTTGTCGAACATTAGGCCCTACTCACTCCCATCGCGGTTATGGCTATACCTTCTTGAAAAGAGCGACCTCTCTCCCGACAAGAAATGGATTGAGGTTGGCAAGAAGGGGATAAACCGACTTACCACAACACTCACCAACGATGAATATACGGTAAAGGGCAAATCTGCATTCAGAGAAGAGTTTGTTACCTGTGGGGGCGTCAGTCTTCAAAGTGTAGATATGGGCACCATGCAGAGCAAGGTCTGTAAAAACCTCTACTTTGCCGGCGAGGTGCTGGATATCGACGCCATAACCGGCGGATACAACCTGCAATGCGCCTGGACCACAGGGTATGTTGCGGGGTTGCTGCAAGGCTCGGATGTTAATAACTTAAAATGAAAATAATTCAAGAAAAATTTGTTATTGATGTTATTTATTTCTAACATTGTGTTAGATTTATTTAACTAATAATTTATCATATGAAAAAGTCGTTAATTGTTTTCATCGTATCAGGACTTGTTTTAATATCTGCAGGTCTCTGGTTTTTTACATCTGCTAATAAGTTTAGTCCGGTTGATTTATTACAATTCGGAGTTATTTTGCTGATTGTTGGTTTTGCTATTTTTGTTGGATTTAAAAGATTAAGTAATGTTAAACGTGGTGAACCGGTCGAAGATGAATTATCAAGAAAAATTCTCCAAAAGACAGCAGCTACTTCTTATTACGTCTCCCTTTACATTTGGGTATTTTTAATTTTTCTGAAAGACAGAGTTAAAATTGATTCCGAAGAATTACTTGGATTTGGCATTTTAGCTATGGCCGTAACCTTTGGAATCTCGTGGTTGATATTAAATTTTAAAGGCATAAAGAATGACTAATAAAATTAAGGAATTTAGGGCCCGATATAATTTAACTCAAGATGATCTCGCGAAAAAAGTCAATGTTCGAAGAGAAACAATAGTGTTTTTAGAAAAAAACAAATATAATCCCTCTTTAAAACTTGCTTATGATTTAGCGAATGTTTTCTCGGTAACAATCGAAGAAATTTTTATTTTTGAGTAATTCATAGATCATTCCGCTTTGAGTATCCTTCTTGCCTCCCATTCTCGTTCTGCTCCGTTGGCAAGCAAATACAATCAAAAACTCTTGGTTTTGACGTACATGATTTCTATATTTGTACGTAAATACTATGCCATGGAAACGAAATTAACATTACGACTAAACAAACGTATTATAGATAAGGCTAAGGATTATGCACGTAATCATAATATTAGTCTTTCTAAAATGGTTGAATCTTATCTCGAATCAATAACTAAACAGAAAGCAGGAGCAACAGAAATTTCACCTCTTGTGGAAAGTCTTAGCGGAGTAATCAAGCTAGATGACAACTTTGACAACAGAAAGGATTATTCAAATTACCTGGCAGAAAAGTATAAATGAAAAAAATATTTATAGATACAAACATCATTATTGACCTTCTTGCTAAAAGGGAGCCTTTCTATGATGAAGCGGCAATTCTGTTCACTCTGGCAGATAAACAAAAAATTGAGTTAAGCGTTTCTGCTCTTACGTTTGCTAATACAAACTATATTCTTTTACAATCAAAAAAACCGGATGATGCTAAACTAATTCTTCGAAAACTAAAACTAATTGTACAAGTTTTAAGTCTTGATGAGAAAATTGTAGGACTATCGCTCAATGACAATGAATTTAAGGATTACGAAGACGCTTTGCAATACTTCACTGCATTAGAAAATGGAGTTGATGCCATTATAACCAGAAACCTGAAGGACTTTCAAAAGGCAAAGTTGCCAGTAATGACAGCAGCTCAATTCTTGAAGACTATCAAATAGAGGGAAGATTCATACCATTTATATAAATGAATACAACTACTGAGCCCCAAACATCAAAAATTATCCGTAATATTTTGTTGATCTGCGGAATAGTATCTTCACTGCTTTTTATCGTTACCGATATATTTGCTGTTTTAATGTGGGAAGCATATAGCTATTCTTCCCAAACAGTCAGTGAGCTGATTGCATTCAGCACCCCTACAAGACACATACCTGCATTAAATCTTACAGGACCATGCTAGATCTATTGATTGAAAAAATAAAGACTGATAAGGAATACGATGATAACTTTCAGAAGATTTTCGTGGAAACAGAAATCACTTCCAAAACGACTCTGCTGAATGAGGGTGAAATTGCCAATCACATCTATTTTATAAAAAAAGGGTGTTTACGGCTTTGGTTCAATAAAGATGGGAAGGACATAACTTTGCAATTCTTTTTTGAAAACCAGGCGGTTGCTTCTATTGATAGCTTTTTAAGTGACAAACCCAGCATGTTTACCATTGAAAGCATAGAACCCACAATAATTCTTTCACTTCACAAGGATAATTTTGCCAGGCTCCTTCAGCATTTTCCTGATCTTAAAGATGGTTTTCAAGAGATAATGTATCGGCGTTTTAGTAACTATGCCGCTCTTTTCCTTTCCCGAATCAAGGATACGCCACAGGAACGGTATAATGATTTAATTTTGAATCACCCGGAAATAATTAAAAGGGTGCCTCAACATTACATAGCATCCTATCTTGGTATCACACCCATTTCGTTAAGCAGGATAAGAAACAGGAGATAGCTGCTTTTCTTAACAATTGTTATCTTTCCAATGCTTCCCTGCTAAGCATCTTTGTATAAAAAATTATACAATGAAAGTACAACTTGACACAAGAAAATGTAAAGCATGCTGGAAATGCATAGACGAATGTCCCAATATGGTAATTAAAAAAGTCGATTTGCCCTGGCACAAGCATGCGATAATTGCTGACCCTGGCAAATGCAGCTCTTGTCTGAAATGTATAAAAGCATGCCAATATGGAGCCCTGTCCAAAGCTGATAAAACTACACATAATCGTTCACTCGTCATTTATTTATTGCTGTTTTTTGGTATAGCAATGATTATTTCTGGGTTGGTCCTGCAACTGGGGTTTCATATGGGTAGTTCAGCTGGACAACATGAACATACCAGAGGATTTGAAACATCGAAAGCTATTTGGGGAATAATCTATAACGACTGGTCAACAATTCATAAGATTGTTGTTGTCCTGTTTTCTTTACTTATGATCTTTCACATAAAAAACAAACAGGTTATAACATTATCAATTCTCTTTTTATTAGTTGCAATAACAGGTTTTGTTCCATGGTTTATTGATTTATCTGGAAACTCCGTTACCTCAAGACTTATTTTTATAGAAATCCACGATAAAATTGCTTTAATTTTAGTTATTTATCTTATTTTGCATATTATTAAAAGAAGAAAATGGTTTACGCAATAATATTCGATATGGATGGTGTGGTGATTGACAGCAACCCATATCACAAAATCGGATGGACACGTTTTTTTAATAAAAAAGGGGTAGAAGTCAATGATGAAATCTTTAAAAACTTAATTTTTGGTACAACAGGAGATGAGGCATTAAAAATACTTCTGCAAAAGGATCTTACTCAGGAAGAGATAGATAATTATAGTTATGAGATAGATGAAGAGTATCGGAACATTATAAGGCAATTGAGTTGTGTCAGTCCCGTGACAGGGTTAGTTGATTTTCTGAAATCTATAAAACTATCGGGGCACAAAATTGCATTAGCAACCTCTGCACCTTCAGAAAATGTAGATCTAATATTGAAAAAACTAGGCATATACGAGTTTTTCGACTTGATAGTTGATAAAACCCAAATATTGAGAGGTAAACCCAATCCGGAAATTTACAATACCACCGTAAGTAAATTATCTGTAGATAAGGGGAATTGTGTTGTTTTCGAAGATTCTATATCGGGAATCATGTCGGCAAGTGGGGCAGGAATAACAGTAATTGGAGTTGAAACAAGTCATAGCAGCGATGAACTGATTCAGGCAGGAGCTTCGTTGACAATATGCGATTTTTCCGGAATGACAATTGCCTTAATGACAGAACTAATTATGGGTAAATCAATTAAAAAATAATGGTAATCCTCAGAAATCCCAATACAGAAAACGAATACAAGTCAAGAATCAATAGGGCTCTTGATTATATCGAGGCGAACCTTGAGAAACAGTTTACTTTAGATGAACTTGCTTCGGTTGCCAATTTCTCAAAGTTCCATTTTCATCGGATTTTTTTGGCTCTCACCGGTGAAACTCCATTTCAGTTCATACTTCGTCTGCGTCTTGAAAAAGCAGCGTCATTACTTATTCTTAACTCAGTGAAGGGCATAACGGAAATTGCATTTGAAGTAGGTTTTATGGACGTTTCTGTTTTTTCCAGAAATTTCAAGAATTATTTTCACATATCTGCAACACTTTACAGAAACGAAAAACACGAAAAAAGCAATTTAAGTCAACTGGAAAGCAACAGGAAACAAGAGGGAGAAAATTCCTTCATTTACCTTTGTAGCAGTTCAAACACACTTAAATGGAGGACAGATATGAAACAAAACAAAAGTCTGGAAGTCAAGGAACTTCCAACAATGACAGTTGCCTACGTCAGGCATACCGGCCCATACAAGGGCGACAATAAATTATTCGAAACCCTGTGGGGTAAAATCTGCGCATGGGCAGGAGCCAGAGGATTAATGCAACAACCCAATCTTCAGTTTCTGACAGTTTATCACGATGACCCGAACATAACAATCGAAGATAAGCTTAGAATGAGCGTCAGTATTACCGTTCCTGCCGAAACAAAAGTAAACGGAGAAATAGGAAAAATGGAGATTGAAGGTGGCAAATATGTTGTTGCACGTTTTGATATTGCTGCAAATGAATTTACCGATGCTTGGCAGTGGGTTTACGGCCAATGGTTTCCGGTAAGCGGTTATCAGCCAGGAGATGGCCCGTGTCTGGAAATATACCCGGAAGAGCCAAAGGATGGCAGGTTCATTGTAGATATTTGTGTTCCGGTAAAGCCTATTTAATCTTTCTTATAATTCAGTATGGAACAAATCCTCTCTCTTGACAAAATCAGTTTTGATACAATATTTGAAGCTTTTAACCTGGCATTTGGTGATTACGAAATTCAGATTGACAAAGACGAACTCAAGACAATGTTAACCCGCAGAGGATTTGTTCCTGAATTATCTTTCGGGGCATTTGTAAACGACAGGCTTGTCTCCTTCACTCTGAACGGCATTGGCACACACAAAGGTGTGAAGACAGCTTATGACACAGGTACAGGCACAATCTATGAGTACCAGGGAAAAGGCCTGGCTTCCAGGATATTCACTTATTCGTTACCGTTTCTTAAAAATGCAGGTATTTCACAATATCTTTTAGAGGTTCTGCAACATAACGACAAGGCTGTTTCGGTATACAGAAAGCTTGGATTTGAGACAACAAGGGAGTTCAACTACTTCAAGCAAAATAATGTAGAAATATCGTTAGCCCGCAAAGTGTTAAAACCGGAATATTTCATAAAAAAAACTGACCTGAGTAGCCAAAACCAAATGGCTGAATTCATGGATTTTGCTCCATCCTGGCAAAATAGTTTCGAGGCAATTGGCAGGTGTATGAATGATTTTGTGATACTGGGAGCTTATGCCGCAGAAGACTTGGTCGGTTATTGCATTTTCGAACCATTATCAGGTGATCTGACCCAGATAGCGGTATGCATAAGTCATCGAAGAGAGGGCATAGCATCAATTTTGCTGGCAGAGGCTCTTAAGTACAACAAACACAACTCTGTAAAAGTAATAAACACAGACAAATCGTGTGAGGCAATCACTTCGTTTATCGAGTCAAACGGCATTCCTGTAAGGGGAAAGCAATTTGAAATGATCAAACTCTTCTAATCTAGTACTTCTTGAATACTGTTGTAGATGTGTGTCCGCCAAACCCAAATGTATTGTTTATTGCAACATTCACCTCTGTTTTGTTAGCTTTTAATGGTGTAAGGTCAAGCAGAGGATTTATCTGAGGGTCAATATCATTTAGATTGATTGTTGGAGGAATAACATTGTTTTCAATTGCCTTAATGCAGGCAATAGCCTCAATTGCTCCCGCTGCCCCCAACAGATGGCCGGTCATTGATTTTGTTCCGCTTATATGAATTTTATCCAGACAATGGCCAAAAACTTCCTCAATAGCCTTGCATTCGCTTATATCGCCAAGTGGTGTTGCTGTAGCATGGGCATTGATGTAATCAACATCATCTGGTGTCAAACCGGCATCTGTCAAAGCACTCTCCATTGCCAGAATTGCCCCCAGACCATCGGGATGGGTTGCGGTAATATGATATGCATCCGAGGCAGCTCCATATCCGACAAGTTCGCAATAGATTTTGGCTCCTCTCTTTAAGGCATGTTCAAGCTCCTCTACCATAAGTACTCCAGCTCCCTCTCCTGCCACAAAACCGTCACGACTCTTGTCAAATGGACGGGAGGCAGTTTCAGGGGAGTCATTTAATGTAGACAAGGCTTTAATAGAATTAAACCCGCCAATAGCAGAATGAGCTATAGAAGCCTCGGCACCTCCGGCAAGTATTATATCGGCCCGCCCCATCCTTATCAGATCCATAGCATTTCCTATCGCATTATTGGACGATGCACAAGCAGAGGACATAGAAAAACTGATACCATGGAGACCGTATCGTATTGATATCTGACCGGCGGCAATATTGGAGATCATCTTTGTTATGAAGAAAGGACTGAACCTTGGAATCATTTTATTTTCCGCAAAATTCAGGATCTCCTCCTCAAAGGTCATCAACCCTCCTATTCCGGTTGCCAGAATCACACCTGTTTTATTGAGGTTGCATTTGGCAAGGTCCAAACCAGAATCTTTCATACACTCTTCTGCTGCAGCTATGGCATACTGAGTATATAGATCCATTTTTCTGACCTCCTGTTTTTCCATACACAGAAATGGATCGAACCCCTTGACCTCGCATGCAAATTTTGTCTTATGATTAGTTGTATCAAATTTTGTTATAGCAGCTGATCCACTTTTTCCATTTACCAAATTACTCCAAAAATCTGTTACATTATTCCCAATTGGTGTTACAGCACCTAATCCGGTTATTACTACTCTTCTCATATTGTTTATTTTAAACTGATTATAGTTTGACACACGTTTTTATAGTCCATTTTGTCCATCATTCTTGATACCTGCAGGCTCGCTACCATGCCTGACAATATAATAAACGCCTTGCTCTGCGGCTCCTCGTCAAAAACAAAGAGTTTCTTTTCTTTGCCGGTGACAAGAATATCCGTTAGCCACTTCAGGATTATTTCAGTCATCCTTTTTAGCTCTGTTCTTGTTGTTTCATTTAAAGTGTTAAAGTCAGATGCAAGAGAGCCTATTATACACAGTTTCTGTTCTCTGTGGCTCTTCAGATATATTTTTACAAACGTATCGAGTTGTTGCCTTTCATTAAAACCATGACTGTGCATATTCTCCACCATCTCTTCAAAACGTTGGATATTTGTCTTTACTATACTCGTCCCCAGGTTTTCCTTTGTGGGAAAATAGTAGTGTACAGCCGCGTTTTTTATTCCTAATTCGGTGGAGATATCCTGATAGCTAAAAGCATTATACCCTTTTGAGCGGATTAGATTTTCTCCTAATTCTATTATCTTTTCGCGAGTTACAGACATTTTATCATGATTTTGTGTCGGCACAAATATACTTACTAATAAGTAAGTTCCAAAAATAAAAAAAAGTTTGTACTTTTAATGCATTATATATTTAACCTATGTTGATTAAAGATCTTAAAAACTCCGAAGAGTTTATAGCCGGTGACGATACAATCCTAAGGGTGCTTCTGCACCCCGATAAAGCATGTTTAAACATGAGAATTCTACTGCTACTTATATTGCTTTTCTCTGGCTTGTCTTTATACGGTCAGGAAAAACAGGTTTGCTTTACCTTTGATGACCTGCCTGTTGTTAGTTATGGGAAAAACGACACTTGTTATCAGAAAAATCTGACTGACAAATTGGTACAGTCATTAAAGGAGAACAGGATACCAGCAATAGGTTTTGTAAATGAGCGAAAATTATATGATAATGGTAAACGTAACCCGTTTCAGGTAAACATGCTTAAGAGCTGGTTAGATAACGGTCTGGAAATTGGCAACCACACATATTCTCATCCCGATTACAATTCGGTCTCTTTTGAGAAGTATTCGGCCGATATTTTAAAAGGCGAAGTTATCACAAAAGAGTTACTGGCAAACAATGGTCGGACTATCAAATATTTCCGGCATCCTTTCCTGCATGTTGGCAATACAAAGGCAAAAGCAGACTCACTGAATACTTTTCTTTTAGAACATGCATACACAGTTGCTCCCGTAACAATAGACAATGATGATTATCTGTTCGCATTGGCGTACAAGAGGGCGCAAGACAAAAAAGAGGTCCAGATGATGCAGCAGATTGGTCTTGATTATATTGATTACATGGAGCAGAAGTTGAAATATTACGAACGACAGTCAAATGCCTTGTTTGGAAGACATATACCACAGATATTGCTTCTACATGCCAACCTTCTGAATTCTGACTATATAGCTCTTCTGGCAGAGATGTTTTGGAGGAACAATTATGAGTTTGTAAGCCTGGATAGGGTACTGGAGGATAAAGCTTATGAATCTGCTATTACAGTATATGGTAATTGGGGAATTTCATGGATCGACAAGTGGGCTCTCTCCAGAGGTGAAAAAGGTGTTTTTTTTAAAGATGAGCCTGCCACTCCTGAATATATTAAGAAATTATCGGAATAAATAAAAGTAATTATATGACAACAACAAACAAAAGGGAGATTGTCCCTGACTCAAATCTGATTGCCTTCTGCGGCCTCTATTGCGGTGCATGTCGCTCCTATCTGGCCGGTAAATGCCCCGGATGCAAGGAGAATGTAAAGGCAACATGGTGCAAAATCAGACAATGCTGCATGGAGAACAACTTACAGAGCTGTGCCGATTGCAAGATGATTGAACTTAGTCAGTGCAAAAAATACAATAACTTTATTTCCAAAACCTTTGGATTCATATTTAATTCAGACAGAAGTGCATGCATAAGCCGGATCAAGATTGTTGGTTATGACGGTTTTGCACTTGAAATGGCAAATGCTAAAAAACAAACCATTAAGAGAAAATGAGACCAAGAGTTAAGATCTGCTGTATAAGCTCCATCGAGGAGGCAAGAATGGCCATTGATTTTGGAGCGTCGGCACTGGGTCTGGTAGCTAAAATGCCAAGTGGGCCGGGAGTTATCTCAGACGAACTCATTCTGGCAATTTCCAAAACCGTCCCCCCTCCTATAGCTACATTTATGCTCACAAGTGAAACATCGGCGGAGCAAATTATTGCGCATCACAGACGGACACTTACAAATACTATCCAGATTGTTGATGAGTTGATTGAGGGTAGTTATAACCTGATTAAAAACGCATTGCCTGCAATCAAAATAGTTCAGGTGATACATGTTGTTGGCGAAGAGACAATCGATGAGGCAGTAAGAATCTCCAATCTCGTAGATGCTATATTGTTAGACAGTGGTAATCCAAATCTTAGAATAAAGGAACTTGGGGGAACCGGACGTGTTCATAATTGGGAGATCAGTCGGAAAATAGTCGAACAATCTAAAGTTCCTGTTTTTCTTGCCGGCGGACTTACTCCTGAAAACGTAAGACAGGCCATCGACCAGGTACAACCATTCGGTCTTGATCTGTGTAGCGGCGTAAGGACAAAAGGTCAGCTTGACCCATACAAGCTGGAGAATTTTTTTGATAATCTGTGAAAGTAAATTTATGATTTATGAAAAGTCCGTATTGTTTCTTGTTAACCATTCTTCTTTCTGCAATTACAGTGTCCTGCATAACAAAGATGGAGGAGGTTCCAGATTCAGATAACAAAATAGTTGTCTTAGACAATATCCTGTATACCAAAGCAATAACAAATAATTACACAATAAAGAGTGCAGCAGTTGTTGGTGACAGCCTTGTTTTAGAGGTGACCGCCAGTGGTTGCAGTGGCAGCAGTTGGATTTTCAAAGCGTTTGATTCAGAAGTAATTGCCGAGTCTTATCCAATTCAACGATACATGAGAATTTCTCTGGATAACAAAGAGTTATGTCTGGCAGTGATAACCAGGAGAGTCGCTTTTAATCTTAAACCCATAAGAACGACAGGTTATAATAACATCATTATAAATCTCGATAAATGGTCAGTACAATTACTCTATAGTTACTAGTCAGTGTCAATCTGACACATTTTTCTGTCTGGTATTTTTTTTGAATCTTCCTGTTTTGAATATTAATGTTTAACTAAAATCAGGAGGATTAAATTATGTCACTAGTTAGATTTTCAAACCAGTATCCTAATTTATTCGATCACTTTCTGAATAACGATTTATTCAACTGGTCGAATAGTAATTATTCGGACACCAACACTACACTGCCTTCAGTGAATATCAAGGAAGACAGTGTTGGTTATGATGTAGAGGTGGCTGCACCCGGTTTTGGGAAAGAGGATTTCAAGATTGAGCTGAATAACAATGTTCTTACAATCTCCTCTGAAAAGCAGGAAGAAAACGAAGCCAATGAGGGCCAAAAGTTTACCCGCAGAGAGTTCAGTTATCAATCGTTCAACCGCTCCTTTACTTTACCAAATACCGTTGAAAGCGATAAAATTACTGCGAAATATGATAACGGGATCCTTAAAATATCGATTCCTAAAAAAGAGGAGGCAAAACCAAAGCCTGTTAAACTTATTGAGATCATGTAAAATCCTAAATGATTAGAAAGGGGCCCTTTGATGGCCCCTTTTTTTATCTTAACTTTACTACCATTATGAGAATAGAATACGACATTAAACTCGGTTTTAAAGATGTAATGTTCCGGCCAAAGCGTTCTACTTTAAAGAGCAGGTCGCAGGTAAAGCTTGAGCGAACATTCAAATTCCTGCACACCAAAAGTGATTGGACAGGAATACCGGTAATGGCAGCCAACATGGATACGGTTGGCACCTTTGAGATGGCACTGGCTCTGCAAGAGCAGAAGTTGTTTACTGCTATTCACAAACACTATACAGTTGATGAATGGAACACATTTGTTCAGAATGCTCCTCCGGGTGTTGAAAACTTCATAGCTGTCAGTACAGGAACCAGCCCTGCAGATTTTGAGAAACTTACTCAGATATTAAACACAAATCATCAGTTGAGATTCATCTGTATAGACGTGGCAAACGGTTATTCGGAACACTTTGTTGCCTTTGTAAAACAAACCCGCAAAAAGTTTCCGGACAAGGTAATCATTGCCGGGAACGTTGTCACCGGCGAGATGGTTGAGGAACTTCTGCTTGCAGGTGCAGATATCATAAAGGTAGGCATCGGCCCCGGCTCTGTGTGTACAACACGTATAAAAACAGGAGTCGGTTATCCTCAACTCTCGGCCATAATTGAGTGTGCCGACGCTGCTCATGGTCTGGGGGGCCAGATTATCAGTGACGGAGGTTGTTCCACCCCTGGCGATGTGGCAAAGGCCTTTGGTGCCGGGGCCGATTTTGTCATGCTGGGCGGAATGCTGGCAGGTCATGATGAGAGTGGAGGGGAGTTGATAGAAAAAAACGGTGAAAAGGTAAAACTGTTCTATGGCATGAGTTCTTCAACCGCAATGGAGAAACATTCGGGAGGCGTAGCTGAATACCGCGCCAGTGAGGGCAAGACTGTTACCGTACCTTACCGAGGAAAAGTAGAAGAGACTCTTCTCGACATTCTCGGAGGAATTCGCAGTACTTGTACGTACGTGGGAGCTTCTCAGCTGAAGGAACTTACAAAACGGACAACATTTATAAGAGTGGCAGAACAGGAAAATCAGGTTTACAGTTGAAAATTTCAAGGAAACATATGTTGACTAATAATACTAAAAATATCCCCTTTCAAACTATAGATTGGGCAATTGTTCCAAAGACGGAACACAAGGGGGAGACAGGTATTGCTTACTGGCAAACCTGTCAATATGAGGGCCTAAGGGTCCGTATTGTAGAATATTCAAAAGGCTACGTTGCCGACCACTGGTGCAAAAAAGGGCACATTGTACATTGTCTGTCGGGCTCCTTTGTGAGCGAGATGGAAAACGGCGAGAAATTCATTCTGACAGAAGGTATGACATACGTCGTTTCTGATGAACTAAGTTCCCACCGCTCAACCACAGAAAACGGGGTTAAGTTATTGATTATTGATGGTGATTTCCTGAAGCTTACTTTCTGACAATATAATGTTCTCTCTGCCACTTATCTAAGCATTTTCTCTCATTTAAATTGCTTGTTTCTGAAGCACATAATAAATAGAGCAGAATAAGTGAGGCTGCTTTTTATATGACTCTATCTCTTTTAACTCATTTTCATAAGTATCAGATTTGTTAATGTCATCTACCAATGAAATTTTTTCTTCCAGACACTTGTAATAATCTTTCCACCACGTTTTTTCATCTATTATGAACGAATCGATTATTTTATACTTATAGCTATCAATCAAAATCAGCTTCTCTTCATGTTTAGCAAACTCATCATGGATTATAAAATAACCATTGTCTTTAATTATCTTCCTGACAATCTGGAGGCCTTTTTGAAAGCCGATAATATTTAATAACCCTTCAGCCAGGACTATATCATATAATTGTGAAGACAAATCAATCTCAAAAATTGATTGATGAAATGTAAATATTCTTTTGGACAACCTGGATTTTATTATCTTTTCATCAAGTTGTCGCAGTAAAGTTTCATCAGAATCGACTGCATGAATGGTTCCATTGAGATGTTTCGACAATTCTATCGTTGGAACTCCTGTCCCACATCCTATGTCCAATATTAATAGTTTTTCTGCTTCAGGCATCTTCGAAATTGCCCTGATCAGAAATTTAGTAAGATTGTTCCGGCAAATATCTTTTATCATTTGTTCATCCAGTTTTTAAATTCTGCTGACCTGTCTATACTTACAATTGTATCCATTTCGTTTTCTGCTGCGGGGTTCAGTACAATTTTTATCCTGCTCCTGGACCAGGCAGTCATATTGGCAATAGATTGCATCGATATGAGATATTGTCTGTTGATTCTGAAAAATTGCACAGGATCTACTGAATTTTCAATTGTGTCGAGTGTTGAATCTACCGGGTAAGAGTGGCCGTTAAAAGTCCTAAGCGAAACGTGTCCGTCAGACACATAAAAATATGCAATATTTTCAATTTCGACTTTTCTGAATTTATCACCTGTCTGTATTAGAAACCGCTTCCTGTATTCCGGAGCCTTTTCTCTGATTTCGGCCAGCAATGCACTAAAGTCGACGTTGTAGTATGTTTTGTTTTGTCTGTATTTTTTTAGGCTCTCTGCAAGTTCTGTTTTTTTTATGGGCTTTAACAGATAGGATACGCTATTCAGTTTGAATGCCTTTATTGCATACTGATCGTATGCTGTAGTGAAAATTATTGGTGTGTTAACCTTCACCTGATCAAAAATACTAAAGCTGAGACCATCAGACAGTTGAATGTCAAGGAATATAAGGTCGGCAATATTTGATAACAGCCATTGAACAGACTCTTTTATGGATCCTGTTTTCGCAACAATCTGTATGTCGCTGTCTATTTCCTCAAGTGTTTTTTCAAGCCTCTCGGCTGCGATTATCTCATCTTCAATTATCAGAACCCTCGTCATATTCACTTTCAATTAAAGGTAGTTTTGCAATATAGCTATCGGCCCCAAGCATAAAATACGGAAGCCTTTCACTTATCATCGAATATCTTTTCAAAAGATTGTTCTGACCAATACCGGTTGACCTGCCGGCAGAAATTTTCAGTTGAATATTGTTTTTGACATATAACCAGCTATCCTGTGCATATATCTCAATATTCAATGGTTGTGAATCATTAACAATATTATGTTTGATGGCATTTTCCAAAACCGTCTGCAGCGACAAAGGGGGCAGAAGTTTATGAAGAAAAAAAGAGGGAATGTCAACCGCAAGCCTGAGCGATCCCCCATATCTTATTTGTTGCAGGAATATATAGGAACGTACAAATCCCAGCTCTTCACCAAGCGACACAACCGGTTTCTCTATAGTTTCCAGAACATATCGGTATATCTGTGAAAACTCGTCTATGAACCGCTGGGCCTTTTCTGAGTCCTTCTCAATTAATCCGGAAAGCACATTGAGACTGTTAAACATAAAGTGCGGATTTATTTGACTTTTAAGTACTTCAAAGCGTACTTGAGATAACTCCCTTTCCAGTTTCTCAGCCCTTTTCTTTGCTCTGGTGCTCTCCATGGAAAACTGCCATCCCTCCATTATTGCCATTAGCATTATATTTACAACAGAGAAGATAAGAGCATTGTAAATCAGAATTTTCCCCAACCCCTCTCTATAAGAGCTTATGGAATGGGAGAGTATTGTTATTAGTGTAGATGCAATTACTGCAAGCAGTATCGCCAGCGATACCTGCACCACAACTCTTGCTAATGTTCTCTTGTGCCAGTTGAAGGATTTGTTCAGGAAGCTAATTATGTACAGATCGGGGATTGCCACAAGGTAGGCTGCAATTAACCCTAATATTGTACCAACTCCAAGACGTATGAAAAAATGGGCAATACCACCCAAAACATAAAATCCGCTGAGGTGATTGTAGAGTATTATTATTACCTGTATAGAAATTACCAGAGTAAGGAGCAGCCTGAAAAGCCTGCCCCCCGGAAATATCTTGTTTGCCTTATTGAATAAATCTGATATCACAGACAAATATAAATATTATGAATTTAAAATTTCCAAATAATGCCCACTCTTAAGGAAATGTACTCATGGTTCATTTTTGTAGTAACATTTTCTATTGCAACATCTCTCTTGAGGGAGTTGTATTTTATCCCGGGAGCTATACACCAGTTACCACCTAAAGGCAAACAGATGCCGGCTGCAGCCTGCCATCCGAGACCATGTCCCGAATCTGCAATAATATTACCTTCCTCATTTTCAATCTCTATATGGTTGTAAAGCCCTCCAGCCCTTACAAAGAACGAGACCGGTGATTCTGCAACTGGGTGCCTGAATTGAAGTCCGAACACATATCCTGTCTCTTCAAAATCCATATCTGTTCCCGCAAATGACTCTTCTGCAGAAAACTTGTTCCAACCCCATCCGGCATATAACCCGGTATGATCCAATATCCTGAAATGGAACGTCCCTTCAATTCCCACACCAGTCTTCAGTATTGATCCGGCTAATTTACTTGTAGGAAAAGATGTTCCTCCGTTAAGTTCGAATCCGAATCTGTGGTCACCATCCTTTGCATAGGATGTAATAGATAACAGTGCCAGCAAGGCACATAAAATTAATTCTTTTGTTTTCATTTTCTTTTTATTGCATTCAATTTTTTCGAAGGACAAAAGTATTCTGTTAAAATACCAATAATAAAAGAATGTTATTGACGGTGCCAAAAAAGGGGATGAAGGTGCTTAACATAGAGCTAAACCATGCTGAACAGTTCTTGCGCATTTTTCATTATTACAATATTTTCTATGAATATTGTATTTAGGTAAAGTAATTATTTATACCTTTATCAATAATTATAACCAAATTACCATGAGAACATTAAGATTATTTATCATGTTGGTAATTTCCCTAATCGGATTCACCTCATGTGAAAAAAATGCAATCGAAGAGACAGACGGTGCCAATGTGGAGCGATTTATCGGATTGCTTAAATCAAACAGCTTCGACTCTTTGTACCTCCCTGCATTTTCTGTTAATGACATTCCTGCCCTGCTCGAATACAGAAACGAAACTCAGGTTATCTCTGATTTTCCAACCAACTTCATCTCCTCTTTCTATCTCAATGAATGTGCGCTTGGTGTGTATGTGCTATGGACAATTGAGTCTGTAAGAGCAAAAGCAATAGACAGCAAGTATCTTTTTGTCGGGTTCCCTTCTCAGAATCCTGTTTTGTCACTGCGAAGCGCAACTGAATTAAGGATGGTTTTTGACCGCAATGCACATGAAGCTGTCGCCAGAGCATATTATAACTGGTGGCAAAACAACAGAAGTAAGGGTGTACGCAGGCTAATGGAGATTGACCCTCTGGCAAACACCGCTTATCAATGGCATTAAATACAATGAATCACAAAGTAATTATCAGTAAAATCCGTGAGGATCTTACAGCAAATGCTGACGAAAAAACAAAAAAGAGCGGAGAGCGGTTTTTCAAGGAGGAGGTACATCTATACGGGGTGAAGTCGGCAATGGTAGGCAACATTGCAAAGGAGAATTTCAAAGCGATAAAGGATCTGCCAAAAGCAGAGATATTTGAATTGTGTGAAGAGCTGTGGAAATCGGTATTGATGGAAGAGTCCTTCATAGCATGTAACTGGTCGTACTTCATACACAAAAAATTCACTCCGAAAGACTTCTGTCTTCTTGAAAGATGGGTTGGCACCTATCTGAACAACTGGGCCTCCTGCGACACACTCTGTAACCATACTGTTGGCTCTTTTCTGGAGATGTACCCTGAATTCCTTCCCGAACTAAAAAGATGGGCAAAATCACCAAACCGATGGATGAGACGGGCAGCAGCAGTATCACTGATTGTTCCTGCAAGAAGGGGAAAGTTTCTAACTGAGATATTTGAATTGGCCGATATCATGCTGATGGATGGTGACGATATGGTTCAGAAGGGCTATGGCTGGATGCTAAAGGTTGCCAGTCAGTCACATCTGAATGAGGTCTTTGAATATATAATGAAGAATAAGACAACAATGCCCCGTACTGCCTTAAGGTATGCCATTGAAAAGATGCCGCCGGAACTAAGAGCTAAGGCAATGGCTAAATAGTAAGGTTCAATAATTTTTCTTAAATTTGACCCGTCAGCAATTAAGCAGACAAATTTGTGTGATAAATATGAGCAGCTCAATCTATAGTGTTATAACAGGGACAGGGAGTTACATTCCTACAGAGTGTATAAGAAACGAGAATTTTCTTACAACTGAATTTTATGAAAACGATAAGAAAATAGAAAAACCTAATCAGGAGATAATTGATAAGTTTCTGGAAATAACAACTATAGCAGAAAGAAGGCATGTTACAGACAATCTGGTTACTTCCGATATCGCATATTTTGCTGCAGCAGAGGCAATAAAATCTTCCGGCATAGATCAAGAAGAGCTTGATTATGTAATTGTTGCGCACAATTTTGGTGATGTAAAAAGTGATAACCGACGTACCGATATTGTTCCAAGTCTGGCAGCCCGCGTAAAGCACAAATTAGGAATAGTTAGTCCGAACGCAATCGCATACGACCTGCCATTTGGTTGTCCAGGCTGGCTTCAGGCAGTAATTCAGGCAGATTACTATATAAAATCGGGCGATGCCAAAAAAATTCTAGTGATTGGAGCCGATGTTCTGTCGAGGATATCTGACCCGCACGACAGAGATAGTATGCTTTATGCCGATGGCGCCGGTGCCGTAGTACTGGAGGCTATGATGAGCGAAACACCTGTCGGAATACTTGCTCACAAAACCCGCTCAGATACCTTTACCCATTCTGATATGTTATATATGGGCAAATCGTTCAAATGCGACGATGAGACCAAGGATAACCTATATCTGAAGATGAATGGCAGAAAACTGTACCAATACGCACTCGAAACAGTTCCCCAGGCAATTAAGGATTGTCTTGAAAAGAGCAACCTAAATATCCAAGATATAAGCAAGGTGCTTATACATCAGGCAAACGGAAAAATGGACGACGCAATATTAAAGAGACTTTACTCCCTTTATAAACTTACTGATTCTCCCAAAGATGTAATGCCTATGACAATATCCAAGTTGGGTAACTCATCTGTAGCTACATTGCCAACGCTGCTCGACCTGATTTTAAATGGAGAGCTCGAACCACATAAAATTAACAAAGGAGATATAATTGTCTTTGCATCTGTTGGAGCTGGCATGAACATCAATTCACTTGTTTACAGAACTATATAAACCGCTCTACTAAAGCTGCTCAATATGAAAAAAATTATTTTTACAGCAACTCTGTTATTTATTACAGTTATGTCGGTTTGCCAGGTCAAGCCACCGGTTCCCCACGACTACTTTAAACAATGGGCAGGACGGGTTCAGATTCCGGGCTTTTCTCTTTTTGAATGCAAAATTGACGGAGCCGTAAATACCGCCAAATTTGGGAGCAGCCCTACACAGTTTATACAGATAGTCGTTATGCCTCAGAAAAATTTTAACGACTACAAGACAGGGTATTCAACTGCTCAACCATATAATTGGAATGGCTATAATGCTGTTTATTATGGTAGTGCACACATTACATTTTTTGCAGTAGAGGTTCCCCAAGCGAAACTATCGGTAAAAATCAGCACAGCCGGAAAGGTTTCTAAGGCAGAAATGGAGGAAATTGCAACAGAGGCAAATATTCCAAGCTTAGCTGCAGGTGAATTTGTTTCTGGTCTTGTATGGCCGGAGGAGATCCCGGCTGACATGAGAATCAGTCTGGCCAAGTCTATCAAGGCACTTGGGCCGGAAGGAAAATACAAAGAGGTATACGAAGTGAAAGCCGCAATGGGACCTCAACTTATAGAGTCGGTGAGGGTGATAATCCAGAAATATAAAGGAGAGGTAAACCTGATATCTACCGAAAAGCTTGATCTAATATGCACAGGCGCAGAAGATCTTCCTCAATTGAAGGTTTTTTTCATGACAGGTGAGACTGTTATCTTCACATACAATATTAAATAAACCATTACCAGAAAGGCACTTATCAACGTTTGGCTTATCAGGAAGCTGAAGTTGTCCTGCACGCTTAACGTTCCTAATGCCGGAGCTCCTGTTCCTGCCTTAAGCAGTATCTGGAAGGAGAGGAAGCAAATTTTATAGAAAAATATCCCAATGCAAATCGATGCGAAGCTTAGCAGCATATTGTGTGTCATTTTGCGGAATACTCTTTTATTTATCAACGTTATTGGCATTACCAGAACAACTCCTTCAAGCAGAATCGCAACCACTGGATTGACTACCAGATAAAAACTGCTCACCGGGACAATCAGGATTGTAACAAGCTTTAACGATGCTGCAATTACCGATGTAAACACCGTTGCTCTCCTGCTCCCTGTCTTCAAATAAGCACTTATCATGCATATTATTCCTATAGGCATCAGCAGAGAACCTGTCAGCGGAGCCTTGAGCATATGCAGGAAGTATCCCAACACCAGTTCGGCTGCTCCCCATGTGAGACCCATGTATATTACAGGGGTGTTAATTTTTATCGCTTTCCACATATGAATATGCACATTTTAGTATTTTCTCCTTTGTTGCAGGCAAATCGAGCCGGCAACTCTTTTTATTAAAATATATGAGGGCATTTTTTATTGCCAACCAGACAGATAAACCATATATGAATGGTGGCTCACCTACTGCCCTGCTTTTCAAAATACCGGCATTGAAAGGGTTCTTTTCATACAAATTCACCCTGAAATCCTGAGGAATATCCGCTATACCGGGAATCTTATAGCTATCCGGACTGGCAGTCAACAGAGCCCCTTTGCTGTTATAAACCAACTCCTCCATAGTCGCCCATCCTGAACACTGAACAAATGCCCCTTCTATCTGTCCCTTATCTATCAGCTTATCAAGTGATTCTCCCACATCGTGAAGAATATCTGTCCGAATAATCTTATGGGCCCCTGTCAGCATATCAACCTCAACTTCACTAACAGAAAGGCCAAAGACATAATAGTAGAAAGGATTTCCTCTTGCAATCACTCTGTCGAAATGGATTCCGGGAGTTTTATAGTAGGCTTGCTCACTGAGACTTACTTGTGCCAGATATGCATTTTTAATAATTTCTGATATTGGATATCTGATTTCAGGATTTTTTTTGCTGAATATGAAAGAGTTTTCCCATACTATATCCTCTTTGCCCCAGGAATAGTTTAATGAGATAAAATCGTTTAACCTGTTTTTCAACCTGTCAATCGCAAGTTTTATTGCATGTCCGTTAATGTCCGATCCTGTTGAGGCAGCAGTAGCAGATGTGTTTGGGATAACAGATATGTTTGTAGAACATATTCTCACAGATTCTTTTGTGATACCAAACTCCCTTGAGACCACATTCATCATTTTATCGTACAAACCCTGACCCATTTCAACACCACCCTGATGAACAACAAGCGAACCATCCTTGTACATATTCACCAAAGCAGCTCCCTGATTTAGAAAACTCGTAGTGAACGAAATTCCGAATTTGACCGGCACCATGGATATTCCTCTCTTTTTCCATTTTGAACTCTTGTTGAACTCTTTCAACGACTTAACTCTCTGTTTATAGTCGGAAGTTTTAAGAAGTTCCTTATAAAGGTCGCCTATGATGTTGTCTTTTATCTTTTGTCCGTAAGGTGCGGTGTTTCTTACACTTTTACCGTAGAAGTTCCTGTTCCTTACAACAGCAGCATCTATGCCGGTAACTCGGGATATCTCCTCCATTACATACTCAATTGCTGCTATTGACTGTGGTGCGCCAAACCCTCTGAAGGCTGTGTTGGATGGTTTATTGGTCCTGCATGGATATAAATCGCATTTGACTGATGGAATGTAGTATGAGTTGTCCAGATGAAGCAACGACCTCTCAATTATTGATCTGGAGAGGTCTGCACTGAATCCTATGTCAAACAGGAATTTTGCGCTATATGCATTTAGTCTCCCATTCTTGTTGAACCCTGCTTTATAAGTGGTTTTGACAGGATGGCGTTTGCCTGTTATTAGCATGTCTTCTCTCCTGTCCATTACCATAATAACCGGTACGGCGCAATGGTTTGCAAGAAGTGAGGTCCAAACGGCACACCAGTTACTTTGGGTCTCCTTACCTCCGAATCCACCTCCTATTATGTCTGTAACAACTTCAATTTTTGAGCTTTCCAACTTGAGCGCATGAGATATTATAAGCTGGTTCTCCGATGGGTTCTGAGACGATGTCTTTACCAGAATGGTGCCGTCAGGTTTTGGAACCGACATTGCCGCTTGTGTCTCCAGATAGAAGTGTTCCTGACAACCGGTATTAAGTACTCCTTCAATGACAAAATCAGATTTTGCGAAGCCCTCTTCTACATCTCCACTGACAATGTGCAGAGGGTCAAATGGAAAATTGCCTTTTGTGTATGACTCTTCTACATCCAGAACCGGTTCTAGCTCCTTAATATCGACTTTAATCTTTGTTATTGCCTCAAAAGCAGCTGATTTACTCTTTGCTGCAATAAGCAAAATTGCCTGCCCTATAAATTCCACATGCTCTTCGGCAAGAATAGGTTCGTCGTCAAATACCGCCCCCATGAAATTTTTCCCCGGAATATCCTTATAGCTAAGAATGGCGAAAACATCTTTTACTCTCTTTGCCTCTTCAATGTCAATTTTTTCAATTTTTCCGTAAGCAAAATTACTTCTGTAGATAAAGCCGTATAGAACATTGTTCGGCTTATCCAGATCGTCAATATATCTGGTCTCTCCTTTTAGATGTGATGCCGTTCTTTTTAATGACTGATCCATCTCGTTCTATTTTAGATCATTAAAGCACTTAATAAGCAGGTTCTCTGCTACAAGCAATCTATATTCTGCGGAGCCTCTTATATCAGATATTGTACTGAACTCCTGCCTTACAAGTGGTTTTGCCTTAATAAAAGTATCTTCTGTAAATGGCCTGCCTGTCAGAAATTCCTCAATCTTGCCGGAAGCACATGGAACCGCAGCCATACCTCCGAAACCTGTAGATACATCCTTAATTATTCCATTATCAATAGAAAGGCTAATACAGAAGGTCATCGAAGATATGTCCATATCCTTTCTTTTAGACTGCTTGCTGCAGAATAATTTATGTCTCTCAGATGGTAGCGGTAAGATGAATTTTTCTATTATCTCATCATCTGCCATTATGTGCCTGCGATATGCAGTGTTGAAATTACGACTCTCAATTGAACGGCTGGATTTATCTGAAGTAAGTACTATCCCGGCCCTTAGTGCAAGCAAAAGAGGCATAATGTCTCCAACCGGAGATGCTCCGGCAACACTGCCTGCCATAGATGCCTTGTTTCTGATTTGAAGAGATGCAAATGTAGAGAGGTATTCCGACAATTGCGGATAATAGACAGACAGAGCCTCTTTTGCCGATTCGATTGAGGCGTTGGCTCCTATTGTCAGACTATCTTTGTTTATAGTGACCCCTTTCAACTCCTCAATATCAGAAATGTCTATAAGTGATACACTAGCTGGATGTTCCGTTTTATACTTAACGCTAAGGTCACTGGCACCAGATACTAAAGTGTATTGCGGATACCATCTTTTGTATTTAAGAAGCGATTGTAAGTCAAGTGGTTTTATATACACACTTCCATTTTTCTCAACAAAGAGCTCCTCTCTTGAATTTTCCGGCAATTCCGGATTCTCCTCTATTCTCTCATATTTTTCCACATCAATAAGTGCCTGAAAAATACTTTCATACCCTGTGCATCTGCACAGATTCCCGGAGAGTGAACTTTCGATTGATGATCTGGTAAATGGTTTTTTGTTGAGGTAATGGGCATAGGCCGACATTACCATTCCGGGAGAACAGAAGCCACATTGAGAACCCCTTTTTTCTACCAGGCTCTGCTGAACCAGATGTAACTTTCCGTTTTTTGCAACCCCCTCAATTGTAATCAGGTGCTTGTTATCCAACATTCCGAGCATAATGAGGCATCCGTTTACAGACGAGATTACAGTGTTACCGAAAACATCTCTCTCTGCAAGGCATACAGTACATGCACCACAATCTCCAATCCCGCACCCCTCCTTGGTCCCGGTAAGATGGGCGTGTTCACGGAGGTAATCCATGACTGTCATATGAGGGAACAGCAGCTTTTCCTTTATAAAATCAATTTCTACCGGAGTGCCGTTTAATATAAATTTCACTGACGTTTTCACAGGCTATGGTGGGATTTTGTATTAAAGGTAATACTTTTGTCAATTAGTTTGGTATTTTTGACATAGATAATATTCTCATCCTCTTACATGACACTTAAGGACATCTTCTCTTCGCTCCACTCACGAAACTACAGACTCTATTTTACAGGTCAGGGTATCTCTATGATTGGTACGTGGATGCAGAATATTGCACTGAGCTGGCTGGTTTACAGGCTTACAGGATCTGTGTTCCTGCTCGGTCTTGTCGGATTTACAAACCAGATTCCCACCTTTATTCTCTCTACTTTTACCGGGGTACTTACAGACAGGTACAACCGCCTCAGGATAATGATACTTGCTCAGGTTGCTTTTATGATTCAGGCATTTGTCATGGCCGGATTGGTTTTATTCAACATGATAGAAGTATGGCACATTGTTGTCTTAAGCATTTTGGCCGGAGTAATAAGTGCCTTCGATGCACCAGCAAGGCAGTCACTTGTTGTTGACCTTATAGACAAGAAAGAGGACCTGGGCAATGCAATTGCTCTCAACTCTGCAATTTTCAACGGAGCTCGTCTTGTTGGCCCTGCCATCGCAGGTGTTACGATTGCAGCTGTAGGTGAGGGTATCTGTTTTCTTTTCAATGCAATAAGCTTTGTGGCTGTAATTATTGCACTCATGATGATAAGGATTCCTTATAAAAAGCCTGTAGTTATTGCAGACAAGTTCATCAAAAGCATGAAGGATGGAATTAATTACACATTCAAATCGATGCCAATCCGCACCATGATTTTGCTTCTTGCCATTCTTAGTCTGGCTGGTTTCCCGTTTATCGTTCTTCTGCCTGCATACGCAAAAGAGGTACTGGGAGGAGGAGCCGGGACACTGGGTTTTCTTATGTCTGCCCTTGGGGGTGGCGCATTGACTGGTGCAATATATATGGCCGCCCGTAAGTCGGTTCTCGGACTTGGTAAAATTATTTCCATAAACACCTTCTTGTTGGGTATTACAATTGTATTATCCTCTTTTTCAACCAATACAACCTTTTCTCTGTTCGTTCTGTTTGCCGGAGGACTCTCTATGATTCTTACGCTGGCTGGCGTCAACACCCTTCTCCAGACAATTGCAGAAGAGGAGATGCGAGGCAGGGTAATGAGCTTTTATGCGATGGCCCTCATGGGTACCCACCCGATAGGCAGCCTTATAGCCGGCAGTATTGCGAGTGGTATCGGAATTCCTTACACTCTTCTGATTGGAGGTATAATTACTGTTTGTGCCGGAATATGGTTTGAGGTAAAACGGAAATCTATGAGGAAGTTCATACACCCAATTTATGTTAGCAAAGGGATCCTTCCAGGATTAACCGACGATTTGACCTGATCAGATATTTTTTGAAAGCAGACTCAGAATACCATTGATAAATGTGAGCGGGTGCACAGGATTACCCGGAATATAGAGGTCAATGTGATGTTTATCAATAAATTCCCTGTTTAACTCCGGACTGTCGGCAAAAATACCACCGCTTATAGCATCGGTCCCTGCAAGGATTATGATTTTGGGGTCTGGAATTGCATTATAGCAAATTTCCAGTGCCCCGGCCATATTTTTTGTAATGGGGCCTGTAATGATTATGCCGTCGGCATGACGGGGTGAAGCAACAAAATCAATCCCGAACCGGCTCATGTCGAACTGAACATTGTTTGCAGCATTTAGTTCCAGTTCGCAGCTGTTGTCACCCCCTGCCGAAACCTGCCTGAGCTTAAGAGAGCCTCCAAACATCCGGTGAATTTCCTTACGGACAGTTGCAGGATTCACAATAATTGGATTCTCCGCCCCCTCTCTTATAATCAACCGCTCACGCTCGTTGGTGGACAATTTATAATCGTCTGTAAATTTTATCTTTTCCGGAAATTGAACTGCACACTCACCGCAAAAGGTACACTTGCCTAAATCTATACTGACACCTGTTCCAATTCCGGCACCTGCTCCTGATGCTATTGCCCTTGTCGGACACAAATCAACCAACCGCACAACATCTACACTGGCATTTGAGATGACGGGCCTTCCCCGGAAAATACCCGGAACCTTTGCAGTTGTTACATCGGGAATGAATTGCTTTCCCTGGTGCCACATTATTTTGAAATTGTCTAACATTTTAATTATTTAATTTGCTAATATGCTAGTGTGCTAATGATTTCTTAATTATTTAATTTGCTAATATGCTAGTGTGCTAATGATTTCTTAATTATTTAATTTGCGAATATGCTAGTGTGCTAATTAGTTGTTTTTTAGAGGCTTTTTAAAATGTTTTACCGTCAATTTATAATCGCCAAATTAACCCATTAGCAAATTAACCCATTAGCAAATTAGCACATTCGCACATTAACCCATTAGCACATTACCCCCCCTTTTTTTGCCGTACTTATAATGCTTGAAATCAATCTTTGTATCTCATCCAATTTCTTCGGCAATGAACTATTTGAAGGATAATTCTCTGACCGATTACATAGCATTAACCAATATTCTGTTTCCTGCGCTTCTTTTGCAGCTATTTTAATCTTATGAATAAAATCCTGTCGGCTTTCTGCCGACTGCGCCTCTCTTATATTTGCTCCAATCGAAGTCCCAGATTTGAGTAACTGATTTGCTACTACATATTTCCTTTTCTCTTCAAGTGTCTCTGCATACTCAATAATCTCCAATGCAAACTCCATACTCTTCTCCAATACCACATTCTTCTTCTCCATCTCTCCCCAAATTAACATATTCCCTCATTAGCATATTAGCATATTAGCATATTAGCATATTAGCATATTAGCACATTAGCATATTAGCAAATTAACCCATTACAAATCATTCCCGCAGTACGACAAATTAAAGCTCTTGTTACATACCGGAAAATCTGATATCTCGTTGTTTCTCACTGACTGCGCCAGTGCCATCCAGTTGTGATGCGAAGGGTCCTTTATTTTGTAGAGGATCAGATTGCCTGAGTTGTCGGTTATTGCACAGTGGCATATCTCTCCCCGCCATCCCTCTACAAGAGTGAGAACAAACTTTCCACCGGCAGGGGTCAATAAAATATTCTCCGGTTTTTTAAAATCAGGAACATCCGCTAGAAGTTTCTTAATATAGGTTATCGATTGCTTTATCTCCTCCTTCCTTATCTGCACCCTCGAATATACGTCGCCATGTCGTTTAAGCACCGGATTATGCTCAATTACAGACCCATAAAGACAAAACGGGTGTGAGGTGCGTATATCCCTGTTAAGACCGCTCATTCTCGCAGACATGCCCACTGTTCCTATCTCAACCACCTCCTCGTAACTTACTATTCCTGTTTTCTCCATTCGGGAGAGGGCACTTGGTAGCTTAAAGAGCTTTTCTGATATCTCATCGAAATCGGGTTCAAACTGTTGGAAAACTTCGGACAATCTTGTTGCAAGCTCCTTAGTGAATGGATAGTTGATTTTTCCTGCTCTTATTAGTCCTTTTGCAAGACGGTTTCCTCCCCACTCCTGCAGGAAGTTTACAATTGGTGTACGTAGTCTGCCATAAACTGAGTTGCCAAGCTGATAGGCAATATCTCCGCAAATGGCTGCCATGTCGCCTGTGTGAACTGCTATCCGTTCAAGCTCAAGAGCCAGCGTTCTGGAAAAATCAAGAGAGATATCCGGAGTATATCCGCAAAGGCTCTCCCACAGGTTCACAAATGCTGTGGTATGGCCGACCGTGGTATCCCCTGCTATGTTTTCTGCAAGAGTTGTACGTTCCAGTAATTTTTTCTTCTGCAGGAACAACTGTTCAATCCCACGATGCTGGTAACCCAGTTGAATTTCCAGATGCATAATCTGTTCCCCGTTACAAATGAACCTGAAGTGTCCGGGCTCAATGATTCCTGCATGTATTGGCCCCACACCCACCTCATTCAACTCCTCGCTTTCAGACCTTAGAAATGTATAGTTTTCAGTTTTTCTGTATGGTTTCAGCCATGGATGGTCTGAGTATTTAATGCCAAAGTTCTCATGAATCTCCCGCTCAAATTTTTCAAAATTGTGGTTTTGCGCAGTAAATGACGGCAGACTTGAATCAGGTTCAATGATGGAAGATGAGAGATATATTTGATGTGTAGTATCATCTGCAATGCAGCATAATAACCTTACAACCTCTCCTGTTTTATATCCGAAGAAATTTACACAGTGCCGTTGAGGATTTTCCGACAACAACCCGCAATTGACATTCAGAAACTCAGTATACCCAAGTTCCGGGATATCGTTCAAGGATATAGACTGATTGTTATATATGGAAGTGTATCTCATCTCTTACTGTATTAGTTTTACCGCATCCTGTATAAGTTCGACAAATCTTTGCGGCGGATTGTATGCAATATAGACAGCAACTGCCAGCAAAACATACTGACTGAACGATTCCCATGGGTTTATTTCGGGAATTGTACTTTTATCCATAGCCTCAGGAGAAGGGGAAAAGAGTAATTTAAAGGTGTTTGAGCCGAATCCCCAGATAATTAATGTCAACAATATGAGAACGGTAACGAGTATAAGTATGTAATGAGCCTGGAAAAGAGCCTGGAAAATAAGGAACTCGCTCACAAACAATCCGGAAGGAGGCATAGCAGTAGCGGAAATGAAGGCCAGTAAAACAACAATCGCCCCTGTCTTGTTATATTTGAAATAGTTGCCCACATCGTAAATGCTTTTGCTTTGGAAGACCCAGTAAATCTGATTATACTGAAGAAAAAGAGCCGGTTTTACCAGTGTATGGAGTATAATATGCAAGATTGCCGCATATACTCCTACACCTCCGGCAGCAAGACCAAGCATCACCAGCCCCATATGCTCTATACCCGAATATGCCAACATCCTCTTTATGTTTCTTATACGGGTCATATAAACCGCAGATACAAAAACAGATAACAACGCTGCAATTATTATAACCGTATTTGCCCAGCTGTGCAGTGGAGTATGGGCTATTATTGCATATACCCTGTAAATTCCGACAAATCCAAGGTTCATTAGTATGCTTGCAAGCAATGCCCCTGCAGGAGCAGGAGCTTTGTCCTTGGCATCTACGCCGGCAGTGAACATTGGCACAAGCCCCAATTTGGCTGTGAACCCTGTAAAGATGAACAGAAACGACAGCTTTAGCCAAAAAAGGTTAAGCTTGTTGTAATTTGCCCTTATTGAATCGAAGGACATATCGTCAATTCCTGCTTGTTTTAGAGAAAGGCTAAGGAAAAGGATGCCAACATATATAAACGTAATACTTATGGCACAGATGAATACATACTTCCACACACCTTCAAGCGCCCGGATGTTCCTGTGATGGTATATCAGAACCGAAGCACTAAGAGTTGTCAGCTCCACAAATATCCAGGTTACTGCTATATGGTTTGAAAGATATGCCACCCCACATGCAGAGATCAGTAGAACCATCGCAGCAAAGAATAGACCGCGGGAACGGGGTGTCTCGTCAGGATTGAATTTCTCTATGTACCTGTAACTGTGAAAAAGGACAGGTACCGATATAAAACAGAGTGTCAGCAAAAGCAGAATGCCCAATGAGTCGGATTTGAAAAATGAGAGCTGTATTGTGTTTAGGTTGTTGTACTGATATGCTCCAAATGCCAGAAGCATAATACCAAAGAGTACAACCAGAAGATAGTTGACAAATTTATTACGGTTGGATATCAGACAACCGCATATCAATAAAACTCCTGCCAAAAACGCTCCTATTATCATAATTATCAGTCTCTCAGGGTATTTAAAAGGTCGACATCGGGGTTTTTAATAACGTCCCCTATTTTATTAAAGAAAATTCCAAGTATGAGTACGCTGGCAAATATGTCCAGCATTATTCCAAGGTTTACAAGCATAGGCATCTCGTTGCCAACAGCAAGGGAGAGCACAAATACTCCGTTTTCAATTACCAGATAACCTACAACATGTGTAATAATTTTCTTTCGTGAGACTATGAGGTACAATCCTGTAAACATAGTAGAGAGTGCAACAACAAAATATGTCTTGTCCAGGTTTGCATCCTTTATGGAACTCGACAATATTATAGCAAGCACAATAATGATTGTAACTATAAGCAACGATACAAAATAGGGCAGATATGGTTCTGCAGAACGTGATATCTTGTTGCGTTTTATAATGTAGTTCATGAACCAGGGCACTGCAATAGCCTTGAAAACAATCGTTTCAAGCATTATAAGTAAAAGATTGACTGTATTTACATCTGTTAGGGTGAGATATGTGGCCCCAAAAAGAATAAAACCTTGAAGTACCAGAATCCTCAGATATGTATGCAGCCTGTTGGCGATGCTCATGTAGAGCAGCGTCATTGCCAATGCTATCAATAGTATATCAATCATAAAGTAATCTGTTACAAAAATTTTCCTAAAACCAGAAGTGCTCCAAAAAATATCAACATCGATACCGAGGTCAGAATAAAAATAAACTGCGGATTGTGACCCATTCTGAATCTTGCCATAAAGGACTCAATAACACCAACCGTAACCGCGAAGCCAAATTGTACCACCAGAAACAGAGGGACGGATATCCACAATGGCAGGACGCCTATGAAAAAATTGGAGATTATGGCTCCATACATGGCAAACTTCAAATGCGAAGTGTACTGTATTACCCCAAGATCGAATCCGCTGTTATCCAGAACCATAACCTCGTGTATCATAGTTAGTTCCAGGTGGGTCTTTGGGTCATCAACCGGCATACGGCTATTCTCAATCATAGCAATGAGTACAAAAACGAATGTGGCCAAGGCACCAAGCATATATGAGATATACGAACCATAGTGAAGTGTGCTAAAAATGGTGAAGAATGATGTGCGACCAGTATATAAAGCAAAGGATCCCATCAGAATAAAGAAGGCGGGCTCCACAAGCATAGAGTAGAGTGCCTCCCTGCTCGCTCCCATTCCTTCGAAGCTGCTTCCTGTGTCAAGTGCAGAGATTATTATCATAAACTTCCCAAAGGCCAGAACATAAGCAAACATTACAAAATCACCGTCGAAAGAGATGAATCCTGGATTGTTTCCGTGCGGAACCATAAGAATTGCCATTAAGACAGATGATATATATGCCACGGGGGCCAGCTTGAATATGAGGGTTGTAGTCTTGCTGTAGACCGACCCCTTTCTCAATAGCCTTAATATATCTTTCATGGGCTGAAAAATTCCCGGGCCCTTTCTTCCGGATGCAATGCTTTTTGTCCTAACAACAACTCCCATAAAGAAAAAGCTCGCCAGTAATATCAGTAAAAAGCTAATCATTTTAAAGTTGGTTTAGAAAGTTATAAAACACTGCTATCTTCTCTATAATAACCGGAACCATTATAACCAGCCCTATAAATATAAACCCGTAAAGGATATATGCCTGAATATTGCCATTTTGCAGAAACACAAATCTGTTCAAAAATCTTCTTATCAAATGCAAGGGCTTGTCTATAAGCCAGTTCTCCACCCTGTCGCCGGGATGGGTCTCCTGATTTATATACGATGGATACAAACCTGACGCTTCGCTTTTTTCTTTATCAATCATTAGAAACGAACCTGCTAGTTTCCGGTATGAGCGGATAAAAGAGGAGGCAGTGTACTGCATCTTTGCGGTATCACCCGTATATCCACAACCCCAGGTAGGTTCAAGGGTATGGGCTCGCCTTGAAGTTAAAAAATGTCTGATTGAATATAGCAGAGCTGTCAATGCAATAAATCCAAGAGAGTACCAGCCAACAGAGGTAAGGTTACCAAGAATTTCAGTAAAAGCAGGAGCTACCGGTATTACTGCTACCGGCATGTACAAATGAGTGATTTTCAAAAGTGCAGGTGCAAGTATAACAGGGAACAGGCCGATTATTAAAATAGTAATGGCAATAATGTACAAAGGGAAAAATTTCCTCGGTTTTTCTTTGGAAAAGCTCCTCTTTTCGGAATCTCGGGAAGTCCCCAAAAAGATAATCCCAAAGGCCTTTGTAAAGCAGATTAGTGCAAGGCCGCCAATAATCACCAGACCCAGAATTGAGAAGATGAGAGCCATAATGAATAAAAAGTCATTTGATTGGAGGCCGTTGAACAATCCAGTGTAAATAAAGAACTCAGATACAAATCCGTTAAAGGGAGGCAATCCGCAAATTGCAAGAGACCCTATGAGAAACAGATAACCGGTACGGGGAATGTGTTTTATTAGACCACCCATCTTTTCAATATCCATAGTATGTGTTTTCTGATAGACATAACCGGCACAGTAAAATAACAGAGACTTGAAAAGCGAGTGGTTGAGAGTGTGGAGCAAGGCTCCGGCAAAACCACACACAATAAGTATCTGACTGTCATAGCCAAGGCCAAGGCAGCCCAGACCAATGCCAATTCCTATTATTCCAATATTTTCAATGCTATGATATGCTAAAAGCTTTTTAAGGTTGTGTTGTACTATGGCCAGCATCACTCCATAGACACCTGTGATTACCGAAATTGCAAGAATAAAGTATCCCAGGGAGACCATGTCCGTCTTTATAAGCAACAGCATTCTCAATATCCCGTAAATTCCAATCTTTATTATAACCCCGCTCATAATACCCGAAATATGTGCAGGAGCAGCCGGATGGGCCAAAGGGAGCCATGTGTGGAATGGTACAAAGCCCGCCTTGATTGCAAAACCGAAAAAGAAAAAAAGAAAGAGTCCAATGCCGGTGATTGCAGGTTCTGCCGAAGTATATTCAGTGATTGCTGTAAAATCGAAGGAGCCGGTTTTTACCTTTACCCACATGAACGCAATTGTCAGGAATAGAATACATACATGAGACTGTATCAGAAAATTGATACCCGCCTTTAATGTCTCCTTTTTTTGGTGCTCAAAAATTATTGTAATAAAAGAGCTGAGCGCCATTATCTCCCATACAACCAAAAGCACCAGACCATTCTGAAACAGACAAATATCAATTATAGAAGTATATAGAAGTATAAAAGCCGTCGCGTGCAAAGCCAGATTGTCGGTCTGATCTTTGTATTTTTTCATGTAATGGAGGCCGTACCAGGCTCCGGTTAGAAATGTAAAGTTTAAGATAAGCATGAACCACGCCGACAGGTAGTCTATCCTCACGGGAATCTGGCCGGTAACGAACGAACCGGGATATGTGAAAAGCACCACACCATTTGTAAAAACAGAAAATGCAACAAACGAACTTATTATCACCTGAACTGTTATTACACCTAAAGTTATGAAACCCCTCCCCTTTGTCTTTAAAAAAGGGAAAAGCGCAATAGCTAAAACGCCAATAAGGTTAAAAAATTCAATAAAAGACTTTTCCATTTGAGTCTTAAAGTTACGGGATTATCCTTATAACACAAAAATTAATAACTTTATAGTATGAAAAAATATTATAACCTTTTGTTTGCCGGAACAGTTGCTTTTGCACTTTCTGCATGCAATCTAAACACCTCAAAGATTTTGAAAGAGAGTGATTTCCCCGCACCTCCGGTGGCCGATGTTATGCCAAAAACATTTCTGGAGTTCAACAACACCCGTGTAGACAACTATTTCTGGCTCCGCGACAAGGAGAACCCCAAGGTTATTGAATACCTCAAAGCAGAGAACAGCTACTCCGATGCTGTAATGAAAAAGACAAAGAAGCTTCAGGATAAGATTTACAATGAGATTATTGGAAGGATTAAAGATGTGGACGAAAGCTACCCTCAGTTTGAGAATGGCTACTATTATTACAGCCGTACAGAAGCCGGAAAGCAGTACCGCGTTTATTGCAGGAAACTGGAAACTCTCGATGCAGCAGAAGAGGTAATGTTTGATGTGAACAAGATGGCAGAGGGTAAGAAAGCCATGATTTTCGCCGGATTTGAAATAAGTCCCGACAATAAAACGGCTGCCTACATTTATAATGAAACAGGCTCTTATGCCGAATTCATTTTAAAGATACGTGACCTTACAACAGGCACAGATATGGACATTTCAATACCGGGGGTATCTTCTGTTGCATGGGCAAATGACAGTAAAACCTTATTCTACACCTCCATAGACAACACACTTAGACCTTACCGGGTTTACAAGCATATACTGGGTAGCAAAGCGGCAGATGAACTGGTTTATGAGGAGAAAGACCAGAAGTTTAACATAGGTGTAAGCAAAAGCAAACCAAAAGATTATATATTCATCAGTAGCTCCAGTTCAACAACATCTGAATATCTTTACACATCTGCAGACAGACCATCAGAACCATTCAAGGTATTCATGCCAAGGGTTCAGGGTGTAGACTATAGCGTTATACAACATAAGGAGAAGTTTTTCATAAGGTACAAAGACAAGGACAATCTGAACGGAATGGTTTACGAAGCTCCTCTGGTTGGTTTCCGGAACAAAGCCACCTGGAAGGAGTTCATCGCTCACGACAGCCTTGTACGCATAGAATCTATAGATATCCTGAAAGACTATATGGCCCTGGAACTAAGAAAAGACGGACTTAACCATATTTCTGTTATCCCTCTTAAAGGCGGAGAGACTCAGGATATAAATTTCCCTGAACCAGTATACTCTGCTACCCTGACAGGTAACCCTGAATACAACGCAACAACAATCCGGTATGTCTACACCTCTTTAAAAAGACCAAATACAATCTATGCATATGATATTTTGAAAAAGGTAAGCATTGTCCTTAAGGAGCAGGAGATTCCGTCGGGGTTCAATCCCGATGACTATGAAGTCGAACGGTTGTGGGCAAAGGCTCCCGATAGCGCAAATGTGCCGATGGCTATTGTATACAAAAAAGGGCTTAAGATGGACGGCAAGAATCCGACACTTATAACATCTTATGGCAGCTACGGATCCAGTTCTGACGTGTACTTCAGCCCTTCTGCCTATAGTCTCATTAACAGAGGCTTTATATATGCAGTGGCCCAGGTAAGAGGCGGAAGCGACATGGGCGAGCAGTGGTATGAAGACGGTAAATTGATGAAGAAGAAGAATACCTTTACAGACTTTATTGCCTGTGCAGAGAAGCTGATAGCAGACAAATACACCGAACCATCAAGACTTGCTGCAACCGGTGGCAGTGCAGGAGGCCTTCTTATGGGTGCCGTAACAAACATGCGTCCCGACCTTTTCCAGACAATTGTTGCCCAGGTTCCTTTTGTAGATGTAATAAACACTATGATGGACAGCTCGCTTCCTCTTACAACACAGGAATATGAGGAGTGGGGGAACCCTAACGAACCGGAGGCTTACAACTATATGCTCTCATACTCACCATACGATAATGTAAAGGCTCAGAATTATCCGAACATTTTAGCTACCGGAGGGATAAACGACTCACAGGTTCTATTCCATGAACCGGCAAAATGGGTGGCCAAGCTCCGGAAATACAAAACTGACGACAATCTTGTACTTCTATATATGAACATGGAGTCGGGGCATGGTGGTGCCACTGGAAGGTACGACAGCATAAGGGACACAGCCTTTGAATGGGCATTTATCCTTAACAGGGTTGGTATTTCAAAATAAGCGATCCTTTATGTATATTCCAGACCTCCCGGGTAAAAAGGCGCATCTCAAAATGGCCCCTTTGCACAGATTATCTACTCTAAAGATAGAAGAGGCACCACCCGAAAATTCAAGGGAATCAGCGGTACTTGTACTGCTCTTTCCTGCATCGTCAGAAAATATATTGGACTGGGAAGTACTGGTAATCAAGAGGAATATCTATGACGGGGTACATTCGGGACAGATAGCCTTCCCCGGTGGAAAATGTGAAGACATAGACAAGGACTATGCCGACACTGCTTGTCGCGAATCTCATGAAGAGCTCTCTCTTGACAGGGACAAAATTGAGATTGTAGGTCTTTTAAGCCGTTTATATGTCCCGCCCAGCAATTTTACAATTTATCCGGTACTGGCCTATGCTAGTTGTGAAATGGAGCTTATTCCCGACCATAGAGAGGTGGTTGAATACCGCAAAATTCCATTAAAACTGTTCGATCCCACCCTATCCGAAATCTTTAAAATCCGGATTGGCAGGGAGGAATATGTAAACGCTCCCGGATACACCATAGGCGATTATTTTATATGGGGAGCTACTGCTATGATTCTCTCAGAGCTCTACCAGGTTGCAGCAGAGGCCAGATTGACGATATCACGCAATAACCCATAGAGCTCATCGTCAAATCCGGTGATGTACGATCTTGAATTGCAGAGGATAACACCGTTGATTCCATCATTACCCATCACCCACATTGTAGCAGTGCCGGAAAGGTTGCCCGTATGGTAGTAGTCTCCGGGAAAATACGAGTGGTTACACATCCATCCCAATGCATAGCGATTGTAATTTGGAGAGGGCGTAAGCATCATACTTCTGGTCTGAGGAGTGATTATATCCGGCACCTTTGTAAACCCGTCTATATGGAACATAAGTTTCATCATCTGTTCTGTAGAGGCTATTATCCCTCCTGCGGAAGCAATAAGCTGCATCTCGTTAGCATAACCGTTTGTTCCGTTTTGTGAGTAGTATACCACCTCGTTTGACCTTCTTTGTAACTTATCTCCCCCTACATGCACATCGGTTATACCGGCAAGTGCAAGTACCTCCTTCATATACACTTCAAAGTTCTTACCGGTTATCTTTTCAATAATCTTCCCCAAAACCCCGAATCCCATATTATAATAGGCATACGTAACACCAGGTGTAGTCTGGGGACCACTAAGCATTCTTACAATACGTTGGTCAAGTGTCTGTCCGTAGTAAGGAGAGTCGAACATAAGGTCCGGACTTTTGGGCCATCCGCTGTTATGTTCCAGCAGGTTTTTTATTGTCACGGTAGATGCAAGCTGTGTTACGTTCGGAAATTCACTTTCAAGTACACCTCCCGAACCAAAGACGTTCCTGTTAAGCGACAATCTTCCGTCTTGAATCAACTTCATAATGCATATTGTGGTGAACTGCTTGGATATGCTTGCAAGCCTGAAGAGATGATCGGGCCTTGTCCGTTCCCATGTCTCCTGAATTGCAAAACCAGCTCCCTTTTTATATACTATCTGCTCATCCTTTGCAAGAGCGAAGGATATGCCGGGGATAGAAAATTTATGCATAAAAGCATAGACCAGATTGTCAAAAATGCCTCTGCCCTCCTGAACCAGGAGTTTGTATGTGTTTGACCTGCCGGACTCTGAAGTGACAACAATATCCATAGTATTGGTGTAATCTATCAGGCTCACTCCGCTCTCCTGAAGTACTCCCCCTATTTTTGCAGTTGCTTTTGGCGAAATAGTAAACCTGCCTTTCAATGATGAGATATTGGCTCCCTGTGTGACAGTAAGATAATATGTATTTGCCGATTTAAACCCATAGCAATCCTGTGTCAACGATGGATTGTCACTTCTAAGAAAGCTGAACGAGATAAGGTCGTTAAGATGTGATTTTGATGTAGAAGGTTCCGGGACAGGGTCCTTGGAACACGAAACGGCTATTACTGCAATAATTGTCGCAATGGAAAGAAACCGACGGAGATATTTGTTTATTGCCATTATGCCATCTCTTTCTCTACATCCTCCACTGTAATTGGAAGACGTTTTGAACCAAGCAGCCTGCAAGACTTTTCTGTAACCAGAACATCGTCCTCCAACCTTATCCCTCCGAAATTATAGTAATCCTTGAGCTTGCCAAAGTTGATGAACTCTTTGTTGATTCCCTCTTTTTCCCATTTTTCTATGAGTGCCGGAATAAAATAACAACCCGGCTCAACAGTTATTACATGTCCCGGTTTTAGTATTTTACCCATTCTGAGAGAAGCCAGTCCGAATTGTGCCGATCTCTTGTAATTCTCATCGTAGCCAACATTGTTTTCACCCAAATCTTCCATGTCGTGAACATCAAGACCCATCTGGTGACCAAGTCCGTGAGGCATGAAGAGGGCGTGTGCCCCTGCAGCAACAGCCTCATCTACATTTCCCTTCATAAGACCGATGTTTATAAGGCCCTGTGCCAATACACGGACAGCAGCAAGATGCACCGCTCTGTAAGATATGCCAGGTTTTATCATGCTGAATGCAAGATTGTTTGCAGTTGCCACAATGGTGTATATCTCCTTTTGTCTCTCTGTAAACTTACCTCCAGAAGGTAATGTGCGGGTGAAGTCCGATGCATAATGGGCATTGTTCTCTGCACCTGCGTCAATAACAAGTAGTCTTCCGTCTGTAAGTATCTGATGGTGCATGTGGTTGTGGAGGGTCTCTCCGTTCTGGGAGAGAATTATCGGGAATGATGGCATCGTGCCGCTGGAGATAGATATTCCCTCCATTATTCCAACGAGCTCCTGCTCAACCATCCCGGCCTTGGCCATCTTCATAGCAGTATAATGCATGGCATAGCCAATGTTTGCCGCAATGTCCAACTCCTCAATCTCGCACTTTTCCTTTATCTCCCTCAAAGCCACAACTCCTTTTATAAATTCAACCGATGCCTTCTCTTTAAGCTTGCCAAACTCTATCCCAAACAAACTGTTCAACATGATTTTATTTGAATCTCTGTAAGGTGGCAGGTAATGAACGATTCTTGCAGAGTTGGCTGCACTCTTTATATACTTTTCCAATTCCGAAAAAGGGAGGACCTTTTTAATCCCAACTGCCGATGCCTTATCCTTCATTGCCGGCTGAGGACCCATCCAGATAATGTCGTCGATGTCCACATCGTTTCCGAAAATAATCTCCTCGCCACTCTCTACATCAATTATTGTTGCCAGATCCGGTTCGTCAAGACCAAAGAAGTAAAGGAAAGATGAGTCTTGCCTGTATCTGTATGTATTTGATGGGTAATTGAACCCAACCTCCGAATTCCCCAGGAACAGAAGGATTCCCGATTTCACACTTGCCTGCAGCTTCTGCCTGCGTCTGATGTATACCTCTTTTTCGAACATGATATTGTATTTTAATTGTTTATTCTCTGGTTATACTACAAAGATATAAAATGAAAATGTCAAAAGAGATCTTGAACACTGTTTTTATTTGCTAAAATATAATACTGCAAAAATCCTCCCATTGCTCATCGTCCGTTCTCAGTCATTACGTTCTGCTTCATTTAAAGAAATTAATTACAAGAAGGTATGTGTAGGCAAGATTTGCAGACACTTGCGAAATGGTCTGGAAAAAATGAAAATCAGAAATATTTTTTTATGCTTACAACTTACTCAATAAAATATAACAGGGCGGTCAAAATGACCGCCCTGCTTTATGTATTATTGGTAAATGAGATTACTGTTGATCAGAATCCCACCAAACAGGAATAGTCCAAACATCTTCAGCACTGTTCCATGCACTAAGACTCATATTTGCACCCGGAACTTCTGAACCGATTGCCTGCAGATTCGCTGCGTTGTAATTAAGCTCGTGTGAGCATTGACGCCAACGACGGTATTGTTTTCCTTCAGGAATTCCTTTAAGAGCGGTAGCATTAACTGCGTGATATGCTGGAATACCCCAATTGTGGAACAAGGTTGGATCAAAGTCATAACGACGCATATCGTTCCAGATTTCGACAGAGTAGTGTAAGGCAATTCGTTTTTGAGTAAGAATCTTACCAAGAGAAAGATTGCTTGCTGTACCGATACCATTATTCAAGAAATTATCCATTTGAGATTGAGTCATCGGAGTAAATGAAGGACAATTTGCAAGAGTTTGATCACCTGCAATCCAAGAATTTAGGGTCACATTCATCTGTTCCATACTTGCCTTGATACCCTCTTTGTACGCAGTGAATGCAGCGGGAGCATTACCTTGATTAAACAAAACTTCTGCTTTGATAAAACAAGCTTCTGAATAAGTACCTAGGTATGTAGGAGAAGAGACTCTTGAATAGAAAGAGCCTGATTCCTTTGATGCATCAGTTCCGT
>Ga0209417_1000536_pt1 | contig 87739 bp, 71 predicted proteins | sample RifGroF2_FD_184002 | JGI IMG/M metagenome (GOLD analysis project Ga0209417, IMG submission 184002) | Groundwater microbial communities from Rifle, Colorado, USA - Groundwater F2 (SPAdes) (version 2) | ecosystem: Environmental > Aquatic > Deep subsurface > Groundwater | place: Rifle, Colorado... | reverse complement strand
CTCCGAATACCTTTTAATCCTTTCGTTGGATGATATAGTTTCATGGGATGTGGTTTAGATATTAAGCATACCTATTCTACATCCCTCTCTTTCCCAAGAGTGCCCTCGAGATTCGTGAAACTACGTAGACTGGGAAGTGACATTTTACAAGTGCTTGATTTCTATTTATTATTAGATCAATACTTTTCCCTTCCAAGAATATGTTTGTTAACTTGTTTTATCGGTCATACCTTAATCCGGGTGAACGAATTAATTATGTTGCCCATGTTCATCCTTTGGTAATTTATAAATCTTTTGTGCAGATTGTCTTTTTAGGATTGCTCTTGCCCTCGTTATTTTATGTATTAATGCCCCCTTTGTGGATTTTATGGGCTATTTGGGCTGGCTTGGGTTGTGTTAAACTTTTTTTATGGGGTGCGGATTGGTATTATGATGCTTTGTTAATTACCAACCAAACTTTAATTGATTTGCAGTGGGATGGGATTTTCAAAAGATCAGCTACGAGAATCGAATATCATACCATTGAGGGAATTTCTTATGAGGTTAGTGGATTTTGGCCTACAATTTTGAATTATGGCGATATTTCTATTGAAAGAATTGGATCTGGTAAAATTGTTGGTTTGAAATCGGTGATGTTTCCTAAATCTGTTGAACGAGAAATTTTGCAGGCCCAAAATGAATTTATTAAAAATAAAAGTTTTAAGGATAACCAGACTTTAAAGGATTTATTGGCTAATATGCTGCAGGATTATTCTAACTTTAATTAAGACATGATGTGGTTATATTTTATTATAGGGGGTGTGGTTTTTTTTGGTTTAATTTTTTGGGTTAATGGTCGAAGAGGTAAGATTTCGATTGAGGATCAGCAAAAAATGCAAATTTATTGGGCTAAAGTTGTAAATTTGGTAGAGATTAACCCAAAAGAAGCTTTGCTTGAAGCTGATAAACTTTTGGATGTTGCGCTTAAAATAAAAGGGTTTCATGGTTCTTTGGGTGAAAAACTAAAAAGGGCTGGTCCTCTTTTTAGTCATCGTAACGAGGTATGGCAGGCTCATAAAATGCGTAATCGTTTGGCGCATGAACTTGATGTTAAGGTTTCTTTGGTGGAGGTTAAGGTGTTTTTGAGTTATTTTAAGCAAGCTTTAAATGATTTAGGAATTAGGTTGTGATTTTTTTATAAAATAATGATCTTATGTCGATTTTATTTCCGAATTTGATGGTGGTTGGAATAACTGGAAAAATTGGGGCAGGAAAAAGTACGGTAGCTCAAATTTTGCAAAAAGAAGCGCAGGCTGTTTGGCTTGATTGTGATAAAATTACGCATGAGTTATATCAGTCTGGAGGGGGAGGAGCAAAAAAAATAGCCACTTTTTTTGGTGAAACTTATCTTAAAAAGGATGGTAGTGTTAGTCGTTCGAAATTAAGGCAAACTTTATTGAAAAACTCCAAGAAGTGGGAAATTTTAGATCGTATGATTCATCCTTTAGTGGTGGAAATGTTGCGACGTAAATTAGCCAAAATTACGCGGGGTATGGTTGTTTTAGAAATTCCGATTTATAATTCTAAATTATTTGGACCGTTTATTGATAAATTATGGGTGGTAAGAGCTTCTTTGAAAACCAGAGAAATATATTTACAGGATCGAAAAATGGCAAGGAAGGATATTGAAATTTTTAGTAATCAGCAAATTGATGAGTTTGAAGGGTATTATCAAGTTATTGAGAATGAGGGGAATGTATTATCCTTGGAGCAAAAAATTAGAGCTTTGCTCGACTAAATTTTTTGTCTGTTTTATACTTGTTTTGATATGACTTCTTATGAAACGATTATTGGCTTAGAGATTCATGCGCAAATCTCTACAAAAACAAAAATGTTTTGCGCCTGTGATAACGACTCTTTTAATAGAAATCCTAATTCTAATGTTTGTCCGATTTGCATGGGTTTTCCTGGGGTTTTACCAGTAATAAATCGTGAAGCTATTTATAAGGGAATTAAAACAGCTTTGGCTTTGAATTGTACAATTCCTTTATTTTCAAAATTTGATCGCAAGAATTATTTTTATCCCGATTTGCCGTATGGTTATCAAATTTCACAATATGATGACCCTATTTCAAAAAAGGGGGCAATTGAGATTGAATTGGCTGATGGTAAGCTAAAAACCATTGGTATTACGCGCTTACATCTTGAAAATGATGCTGGTAAATTGACTCATGTTTTAGGTGGCAGTTTGGTTGATTATAATCGTGCTGGAACTCCTTTGATGGAAATTGTAAGTGAGCCGGATTTGCGGTCTGGTGTTGAGGCCTGTCTTTTCGCAAAAATGGTTCAGGCTATTTTACGAACCATTGGTTCTTCTGATGCTGATATGGAAAAGGGAATGATGCGTTTTGATGCCAGTGTTTCAACTCGTCCTCTAGGTGAGGAGAAACTTTACCCGCGAGCGGAAATTAAGAATTTAAATTCTTTTAAGGCTTTGGAAAATGCAATAGATTTTGAATCTAAACGCCAAATTATTTTGTGGGAAAAGGGTGAGCCTCAGGATCAGCAAATTACAGTAGGTTGGTTGGATGATCGTCAGGAAACAAAACTTTTAAGAACTAAGGAGGATGCGGCTGATTATCGATATTTCCCGGAACCAGATTTACCACCTTTGCATTTGGATAAAGCCTGGATTGAGACTTTGCGGAGTGAATTACCAGAATTGCCTTTGGCTAAAAATAAGCGTTTTATCAAAGAATATAAAATTTCCCAAGGGGAAGCGTTGTTTTTTTCACAGGATCCCTTTTTGGGAAATTATTTCGAAGAAGTGGCTCAGGTAGGTGGGGATCCTAAGCTTGCGGCTTCGTTTATAGGAACGATATTAGGTGGACGTTTGAATCGAGAGGGACTAGCTTTTGATCAATGTAAAATTACAACTTCTAATTTTGGTCAATTAATTAAGCTTATAAAGGCCGGCACTATTTCTAATACGGTGGCTAAAAGTACAGTTTTTGATGCGATGTATGAAACTGGGGAATCGCCGGAAGTTATTGTGGAAAAAAATGGTTTAAAACAGGTCTCCAATGTTGATGCCTTGGAGGAGATTATAAAAAAGGTCATTAGTGAAAATAGTTCGGTTGTGGCTGATTTTCGATCAGGGAAACAGAAAGCGTTTGGATTTCTGATGGGGCAAATTATGAAGTCCTCCAATGGTCAGGCTAATCCTCAACTGGTTAATGAAATTTTACAAAAAGAACTACAGGTTTAGTTGGGGAAAATTAGCGATTAAACGTTGACTTTAGGTGTTTTTAAGTTTCAAATGTAAGAAGACCTGAAAATAGATTTTATATTAATTTTTAACCTCCTTCAGTATGCTTACTTCTCTTGATATCCTTTACGTTATTTTAGCTATCGGAATTGCCCTAATGAGTATTTTTTTATCAATTCTTTTGGTGTATTTGATTATGATTTTGCGTGATATTAATAAGGCGACTGAAGCAATTAAGGATTCCGCTGAGCGAGTAAATGAAATGATTTTAAAACCGATTCGAATGGCTCACGAAGTGCTTAAATATGCTAAGCCTGTAGTTGATATTGTTGAAGAAAAAATAAGAGAGCGGGGAGAAGAAAAATCGAGGAAGAAAAATAATTCCAAAAAGTAGTATTTTAATTTATGGCAACTTTTTGTTATGCCTGAACTTCCTGAGGTTGAGACAATAAAGAACGATTTGAGTGCTGAAATTTTGCATAAAAAAATTTTGTTTATTGAGTTGCGTTTGAAAAAAATTGTTAAGAATGATCCTTCTTTTTTTAAAAAGGTTTTAATTGGGGCAAAATTTAGGGCTTTGGAGCGGTGTGGAAAATTAATGATTTTTAGTCTGGGGAATGGTCAATTTTTGCTTATTCATTTAAAGATGACGGGGCAGCTTATTTTTAGGAATAAAAAGCAGGTGATAGCTGGTGGACATAGTGATACTGTGTTTAATTTTGATTTACCCAATAAATATTCTCACTTGGTATTTGTTTTTGAAGATAAAAGTAAGTTGTTTTTTAATGATTTACGCCAATTTGGTTATGCTAGAATAGTTGATAAAAACCAATTAGAGCAAATTAAGCAGCGTTTTGGAATGGATCCTTTGGATTCGCGATTTACTTTGAAATATTTCAGGAATCTTTTAAAAAAGCGCACTGGTAATCTTAAAGCTTTTCTTTTGAATCAAAGTATAATTGCTGGGTTGGGGAATATTTATGCAGATGAAATTTTATTTGAAGCGAAAATTTTACCAATGCGAAAGGTTACGAATTTGACTATTGGGGAGATTTCATTGCTTCATAAAAGTATCCGGAAAATTATTATGAAGGCGATTAAATATCGCGGAACCACCTTTAATACTTATGTTGATTCTGCTGGTCGGCGGGGTGATTTTTTGAAATTTCTAAGGGTTTATAAAAAAGAAAAAAAGCTTTGTCAGCGCTGCGCACATGTAATTAAAAAAATAAAAGTGGCTGGTCGAGGGACTAGATTTTGTGAATATTGTCAGAAGTGAAAATTATTTTTAGAGGGAATTTTATGGTAGCATTCCAAATTCGCTTAATCCTACGAGGTTCTTGGCTTAGGCGCCAGGCCCATTCTAGGCCTAATTTTTGTATCCATAATGGTGCTCTTTGGCTAATCCCAGCTACAAAATCAAACGCGCCTCCGACCCCAAAGGCTACTTTTATAAGGGGCATTTTTTTTAGATTGCGTGCAATCCATTCTTCTTGTTTGGGCGCACCAAAGGCCACAAAAAGTAAAGTAGCGCCTGATTTATTGATGAGTTGAATAATTTTTTTTTCATCTCGCACGTGAGGTGAGCCGGAAAAAGTTCCAACAATTTTATCTAAACGCCATTTTTGAGCTACCTTTTCGGCTACGCCGGGAGCTGCTCCCAGTAAAAAAATTTTTGCTTTCCAGGGGTAGCTTTGGTGTATTATTTTTTCCATTAAATCTACTCCTGTTACTCGTTCGGGTAGAGCAGAATGCAATCTTTCCGAAGTAATTAATAAGAAAAAGAATCCCAAAATTCCTTTTATGAGACGCAAGAAACGTAATTTTATTTTAACCAGAGAGGCGGCCCAAATAATGCCTATTCCGTCCGGGATTTTTAAGGAGGCATTATTTAGAATAATTCGATAGGAAGGTGATTTTGCAGCTTTAAGTATAATTTCCGGATTAGGGGTTACTACATAATGTTGCGAAGCGGAATTATGAAGGTTGTGAACTATTTTTACAGCTTCATCTAGCGTAATTCCATCGATATCAACTCCTAAAATAGTAGTACCGCGAGAGGCTAAAAATGGTCTGGCTATGATTAAATAATTACCTTTGGTTGTTTGGCTGGCCATGATTTCAAACCCGGCTTTTTCTAGTAATTTATGTAATTCCAAGTAGCGGAACGCATAGCAGTAACGCCATTTTTTATTTTTTTTGCCCCAAGGGATTTTTAAATCTTGCCAGGAATAATCATTAAAAGTTAGTATTGATTTTAAGACAGCCTTGATAAAATAAGGCACATATCGCCACTGGAAAAGATTCCAGACACTTAAATATAGGTAGCCATCTTTATCTAAATTATTTTGTAAATTTTGCAGAGCGGTTAGTTGAAGCTGACGTGAAGGAAGGTGGTGTAAAAGGGCGATTGAAAAAATCATTTTGGATGATCTTTTGTTGAAATTTAAGTTTAGAATGTCACCTTCTTTGAAATTAATATTTAGGCCAGAGTGCTGTTTTTTGGCCAAATTCAGAATTTTTTTTGAATTATCAATACCAAGATAAGTCATTTTTTTATTGAATTGTTGTTTTGGGAAGATCGTGAAAAAGTAATTTAATAAACGGCCATTTCCGCAGCCTATATCTAAAATTTGACCATTTTGTTTTAGATAGGGAGTAAAAAAATCAAAATCGGCCCATAATCGCTGACGTGAGCAATCAAATTCAGGCGCAACAGAATTGTAGAAATCTCGGACGTGTTTCCTAAGCTGCATTGCTGTTTTGGAGTGCATGCGATAAAGTTTTATAGTCATGCTTATTTTAACTTAATATGTCTAAAATCGCTAAAAATATCGCCTTAGGGGCATCTAAGGTTGACCAGGATGCCATAATTGAATTGTTTATCCGTGAAATTGCAAAAAATCCCCTTAAATCAGAAGAAAAATTTGCGCAATTAAAGAAAAAATTTGCTTCAAAATATAGCATTGATACATTTTCCAATGTGCGAATTGTGACTAAATATTTGAATTTAGTGAAATCCGGGGAAATTATAAAAAATCCATATTTGTTAAGAATTTTTCAAAAAAGAAAGATTCGAAGTTTAGCCGGTGTCAGTGTGATTACCGTACTTATGAAGCCTTATTATTGTCCAGGGAAATGTATTTTTTGTCCAAGCGAGAAGGATATGCCTAAAAGTTATCTTTCTAATGAACCTGGAGCCATGCGAGCGGTTTTAAATGATTTCGAGCCATATCGGCAGGTTGAGGCACGTTTAAAAAGTTTACAAAATCAGGGACACTCCACTGATAAAATTGAATTAATTGTATTAGGTGGTACGTTTTCGGCTTATCCAAAAGCTTATCAAACTGCGTTTATTCGGCAACTTTACAATGCCCTCAATGGCACTAAGTTTAGAAGCTTAAAGGAAGCACAGGTTTATAACGAAAGTGCAAAGCATCGTTGCGTGGGGTTGAGTTTAGAAACCAGGCCGGATAAAATTACTAAGCAGGAATTACATCGATTTCGGCAATTAGGATGCACTAAAATTCAGATGGGGTTGCAAAGCTTAGATGATCGAATTTTAAAGTTGAATAAGCGGGGTGAAGTTGTGGCGCAGGGGATAAAGGCTTTAAAATTGGCACGTGATGCTGGTTTTAAAATTTCAGTACACATGATGCCTAATTTACTCGGGAGTACCCCGGAAAGTGATTATTTGATGGCAAAAAAACTTTTTGAAGATGAGGCTTATAAACCTGATTTTCTCAAACTTTATCCTTGCATTGTGGTTCCTTATTCAGAGTTGGAAAAAATTTGGAAGCAGGGAGGATATCAACCGTATGATGATCAAACTTTGCGCGAATTGATTGTTCGTATTAAGAAAATTGTTCCGGAGTTTGTTCGGATTGATCGTTTGGTTCGTGATATTCCAGGTGATAGTATTTTGGCTGGTTCTTTGGTGACTAATTTGCGACAAATGGTTTACGAAAAAAGAAACCATGATAGCCCTTGGATTTGTCGGTGTATTCGGTGTCGAGAAATTGGGGGGAGAGAAATAGAAGCTAAAAATATTCATTATAAAATTCAGGAGTTTAGGGCTTCCGAAGGTAAAGATTTTTTTTTAGCCTTTGAGGATCAAAAAAACGATAAACTTTTGTCGCTCCTACGCTTGCGATTTCCTTCTTATTTATTTAATGGTAAACGACATTTTAGGCCTGAATTACAGGATGCGGCTGTTATTCGAGAAGTTCATACTTATGGGTTTCAGGTTGAAATAGGCCAAACCAATCAAGCGGCTACTCAGCATTTGGGATTGGGAAGACGTTTAATCCAAGAGGCTGAAGTGATTACCAAAAAGGCTGGGATTAAAAAAATAGCGGTTATTGCTGCCGTTGGAACGCGAGAATACTATCGAAAATGGGGGTATAAAAGCGTGGGCACTTATTTAGTAAAAAATTTATGAACTGGCTAGGTGTTCCATTTCTTGGCTAAATTTTAGGATAAGAAGGTCTCTTTTGCGATTTGCAGTGGCGAAAATCCGTTGTTGGGCTTCATTGTCGGCTTTTAAAATTTGAGCTAGATTTTGAATTTGAGCTAGAGATAGAGTTGGTAGAATTTTTAGGATTGCGATTTGATCCACCGCGTTTAGGGTAGAATTTTTCAGTAAATGGGCGAATTGTGAAGGTGAAATCATAATTTTACATTTTAGTTAGATCTTCAAGGTTAATTTCGTGATCTAGATTAGGATAAATTTCATTTGGAATTTCGATTTCTTCTTTGTCTAAACCATAATAAAAATTCACGCCAGTAGCAGTAAGTCCGGCAACCATTCCAGTGGTTTCGACCCGGTGAAGAGTGCGTACGATTTTGGTAACATCTCCGGCTAAATAGCGACGGAAGGAATTAAGGAATGGTATCCATCCCCCCATTTTATCGGCAATTTTTTCAAACCGACTCCATTCTTTAATTAACGTGGCCGCGGTTTTAGCACGATGGCCGGTTGTTCCAGCTATAGCACTCAATTTAGCTAAGACAACGGCTCCAAAAGATTCAGCCCCAAGTCCGGCTGTTCCTACAGTAGCGAGAACACTAGCTAGGTCACCAGCAAGACTGACAGTGCCCCAAAGATAGTTTTGGTAACGATCCCAGCCTACTAACTCTTTCCCTTGAGGATTGTAACGTTGTTTACCTGTTCGGGCAGTCTCAACCATAAGGTAAGCACCATAGAAAGGAGTTAATTCCCAAAGTAATTGAGTTAATTCCGGTCCCATTTCGTCTAAAATTTGGAAAAATTCTTTTTCTGGATCGCTATGGGTAAGATATTCGATGCTAAATAACGCGGAGGCCATAATAACAGCCATTTTCCCTCTACCTTTAATACTTTTAACCATACGGGTTAGAAAAGTGCTTTCACAGGCTAATTCGATTTGGGCAGCGAGGCGTCCATTTTTCAGAACACGCGGAAGATTTTTGTAGGCTTTATTTAATTTTTTGAGAATGTCTTTTTTGCGAGTGGCAAATGGTTCAATCCATTCCTGATCAATTCTTGCTAATTCTTGCCTTATGGCTGGAGAATCCATGCTTTGGCCTAATGATTTTAATTCATTAAGACGTTTAATAATTTTAGCGCTAAGTCCTTTTTCAGTGGCTTCTAGTTCAGCGGCTAGGCTTTCAATGGCTTTGGCTCTTTCTCCAGCATCGGTTATACTTTCAAGATTCGCGTTCACAAGGAGAATGCCATGTTTAATATTTTCCGGATGGAGATAACTTTCGATAGCTTTAATTTTTTTTAAAATTTCTAAATCTTCTCTGGTGCCGGGAATCATGGCTACGCGAACTTTTTTTAGTTTTTCTAGTTCATTTTCTAAAACATTGGTTGATTTGTTTTCCAGTAATTCTGGGACTTTAAGTTCAGGTGGTTTTAATAGATTTGGTGTATCTGCGAAGTCTTTGAACCATTCTCGAAGTTTAAGTCGGCCTTTTTCTGACAAGGCATCGCCAATATTAAAAATTTTAGCAAAGCGAGTCTCACTTTGTTTGATTTGAGTTGCTAATCTAAGTAATTTTGTTTCTTCAAGTTTTGTCCCCTCCATTAAGATTGCTTCATCTTTGACAAGATTGCATACTTCTTTAATCTCCCGAAGGGCAGCTTTTACGCGGATGTCTTGTAGTAGGAGTAAATCTTCTTGGATTTTTCCGCCAAATAAATTGTTGGTAAATAGTTTATTATAAGCCTTTTCTAAATGATGCATTAAGGCTTGAATTTGGGTGCTGCGAGTTTCGGTTAACCCTGCTCCGAAGCTACGAGGATCTCGTTTACATAATTCCAGAATTCTTTTGGCGTTATGAGTAACATCTGCAATGGTTCTAGCTTGAAGGATTTTAGTAAATTGTCCAAAAGATAAAGAATCTCCTAATTGGCGTACCATACTTCGATAAATGAACCGACCTTCTTTAGAAAGGGGATTATACATTGATCGAGCAGCAGAGAAAAAACCACTGCGACTGGTGTTATCAAGAAGGGTCAAAGCAAAATAACCTTTTCCTGCTCCCCAGGCTAAAGAACCAATAATATAACTTTCAACGCCTGCAGCTAACAGGACACCTACTTTTTGATTTGATTGGCCTTCAAATAATTCTTCTAGGAAGCTCTCCATGATGTGTTTTTCAAGCCTGATGATATGCCAGATGGGATTTGCTGCGGCGTAAAAAGCAATACCAATATCTAAGCCTTCTTTGCCCAGGGCAATTGCAACATTGCCGTTTTCTATTTCCTTTTTTAATTCGGCAGCTTTTTCGGGATTACCGAAAAATTTAATTGGATCATCAATAAGGTCTCGATAAAGAGGTTTTGTAATTCTTTCACCAAGGGAGGGTTCTGCGTTGGGATCTATTTCAAAAATATTGAATGCGGCTTGCTGAAATTGGTTGCGCCTGATTGGATCATCAAAAAATAGGGTAGAAATGCGCTTTAAAAGATCTTGGCGGTTGTAATAGGATACTGTTGCGCTGATTCCTAAGGTAATAGCAGTTTTAGGATGATTAGCTACAAATTGGCCAACATTAAGTAAGCTCTTCCCTAGAAATCCTTTAAATTTCCAGGTTATATAAAGAATCAAATACAGAAATAGACCGCTGGCATTGACGGTAATCATATTGGCTAGTTGAGGGTGAGCCTTGGTAAATTCCAGAGAGTAATCAACAGCTTCGTCCACGGAAATCATTAGACTTTTTAGTCCAATATTTTCAGGGTTTAAGCCAAAAAGATCGATAAAATTTGTCAGTTTTTCTTGTGTCCTTGTTTTGAATTCTTCGACAAATTCTTCGTCTATAAGCGGACTTTCGATATGGTAGTACCTCATTAGAGCCATAAATCCCAAATTTAGGCCACTTATAGCAGTAAACCCAATGGCCCACTTTTTACCAATTAGCCGATTTAGAAGATATGCGCCAGTGACTATAGATGTTCCAGTTAAGCCTTTTTCAAGAGTGGAAATTTGATTGTCATTATTAAAATCAATTCCCAAAAATTTAATTACCTCTTCAGTGTTTTCTAATTGCAGGAAAGGAGCCATATCCGGATTTTGGCGCCAAGTTGGAAAATGTTTGTCCAGTAGGCTGGTCATTTCGCCGGTGGTTGATTTAATTTTTGTTTTTACAGCTTCCCATCTTGCCGGGAGGGCTTCTTGTGCTTTATTAAGTAAGGATGCGGGATTTATTAGTGGTGTGTCTGTGGTTTCGTTAAAATCGCGTAGGGTAAGTGGAATTTTTAAGTTTTCCCATAATTCTTTCGAGATTTTTAAATTTCCTGATTCCAATAACTCCTTTAAGGCCGCGGGGATGCCTCCTGGTTTATTTTTGGATTCGAGAAGAGTGTTGAGTCCTCCTTGGGCGCCTAGCGCTGTTGTTAAGCCTAACAATAGGGCTCCTTGTTGAAGCCCGGATGGTAAAAATGGTTTCAAAATGTCAGTGATGGTTTTGGCTTGAGTTTGTTCAAGAGTTTGCTGAACTTCATCAAATAATTTAAAGCTTTTACCAAGGACGCTGTTTTGAAAGTATTCTTTAATTGGTTTTATTTTCGTCTCAATTTCTTGCTTGATTTTTCCAATACCGCGATCGATGCTTTCTCCGGCAGCGGCTGTAATATCATCACAAACCTTATTAAACAAGTAAATAATAATGCCTTTAAATCCTTTTTCCCTGTAAAGACGAATAGTTTCCGAAAGCCATTTTAGGGCACGCGAGATAATATTGGTTGAGTCTTCAGGGGATTTGAGGTATTCACTGGTCGTTTCTTTGGCGTATTTTTCAGGACTGATTTGCCCTATTTCATTAGCATTTTCAGCTATGGGTTGAAGTGCCGTGCTTTGACCAGGAGAATAGTTCATAAAAAGAGATTTATTTCAAATGTAATCTGTTAAGTATACCTTATTTTTTTCACAAAAGCAATATTCAGAGGTGGAGCTTACCAGTATTAAAAATTTTGTTGGGTTTAGGGTTGACATGATTCATTTTTTCTCTTATGATTCCATCCATTTGAAATTATTATATAAAAATTCTATGTCCAAATTTGATCAGGAAATTCTTCAAAAAGTGCTCGAAGATTTATTTTTAGTTCTGACTGAGAAAGAAAAGTGGGTTATAATTAAGAGATTCGCGCTTGATAATGAGCCGCGGTGGACACTGGAGAAAATTGGACAAAAATTTTCAGTTACCAGAGAAAGGATTCGACAAATTGAAAAAATCGCTTTAAATAAATTGAGGCGTACTGCCCCTACTACCAAGTTAGGAGCCATCGGAGATTTGGCTTCGCAGAGTTTAGATAGCAATGGGGGTATTATGGCTGAAAGGCAATTAATTAAACTGATTTTAACCACTATTCATAGTAGTAATAATGCCACTGATGCCCCAATCGTCAGGTTATCTTTGGCGATTCATACTCAAATAAAGCGCAGTAATAAAAGTGATATTTATTATTCTTATTGTTATTTGAATTCGGTAAAAATTAACGATATTCAGCGAGTTTCTGATTTCCTTTTTACTTATTTGGAAAAGCAAAATGAGATAGTTTCGGAAAAAGAATTATTGGGGCAAAAGATCGTGATTTCAGGGAATTTAAACAGTTTTTATGATTCGAAATTTCTCGCGGCGGTTATTAGGATTGATAGTCGTATTAAGCAAACTGAAAATGGGTTTGGTTTAATGTCTTGGCGTCATGTTAATCCTAGAAGTATTCGGGATAAGGCTTATCTTGTTCTTAAAAAAATGCAGAAACCATTACATTTTCAAGAGATTGCGAAGCTTATTACGCTTGAAAAATTTGATAAAAAGAAGGTTACGATTCAGGCTGTCCATAACGAGTTAATTCGTTATGAACAATTTATTTTGGTGGGCAGGGGGCTTTACGCTTTACGAGAATGGGGATATGCTGAAGGCACAGTTGCGGATTTGATTGAAAATCTTTTAAAGAATCAAAGTCCGCTTTCCAAAAGTGAAATTACAAAGCAAATTCTTCATCAGCGGAATGTAAAGAAAGGCACTATTTCACTTAATTTACAAAAAAATCCCCATTTTGTCAGGGTGGGGCGGGCTCTATATTCTTTGGATTTAACTAAAAAATAAGATGGCTACGGATTGCTTGTTTTGTAAGATTAGCAGAGGGGAAATTCCTTGCCAGCAGCAATATCAGGATGACCAAGTGCTAGCTTTTTATGATATTAATCCTAAGGCCAAAACGCATATTTTGATTATTCCTCATAAGCATATCCCGAGTATAATGAGTTTAGAGGAAGGAGATGAAAAAATAATGGGTCATTTGATTCGTGTAGCGCAAAAGATTGGAAAGGATTTAAATTTAGTTGGATATCGGTTGCAATTTAATGTTGGAGAAAGAGGAGGGCAGGTGGTTTTTCATGTCCATTTGCATTTAATGGCTGATTAATAAGGGATGGGTACTTGTTGGATTAGGGCGTAGTAAGATTTAAGGAGAGGTCAAGGCTGTTAGCGGAATGAGTAAGTGCTCCTATGGATAAAATATCGAGAGGGGAAATACAATATTTTTTAATATTAGTGAGTGTTATTCCACCGGATGCTTCAAAGTGAATATGAGCTGGCTTAGGAATATTTTGAATCGTTTTTTTAAGTTGCAGGGGGGTAAAATTATCAAAAAGAATGATTATGGGGAAAGGAAGTGGCTTTCTAAATTGGGAAAGAAGTACAATCGGATTATGTTTAGGGCTAATTTCAATGGTAGCGAAGGGGATTGAATGAGGCATTTTATAAATAGCGTTGGCAATGACTGCCCAAGAATTATGGCTAATTTTAAGATGATTATCCTTGAAAAGTGGGGCGTCACCTAGATTTAGACGGTGAGTTAGTCCTCCGCCAATAGTGACGGCATATTTATCTAATAGGCCGTAGAGGGTTTTTCTCGTGGCGGCAATTGGCATAGGGAAAGCGGCTTGTTGATAGGTGTGTGTTAGGGTTGCAATTCCGCATAGACGTTGCAGTAAATTGAGAAGAGTACGTTCAATTTTGAGGATTGTTTTGGCTTTCCCTTTTAGGCTTAGGAGAGTGTTTCCTTTTTGGAAAGAATTTCCTTCCTTAAAGAAAATGGATAATTTTAGATCTGGACAATATTTGTGTAGAAACCACTTAATCGGTGGGCCTCCGCAAAAAATACCTTTTTCTTTAGCCTGTATTTGACAGGAAAAAAAATCATTTTTATTCGGTAAGGATTCGGTTGTTAGGTCTCCATTGATTGTATCGGATATAAAGGCTCCACCTAGAAAGCATTCCAAATCATGGATATATTGAGGATTTTTGGGATTCAAGAAGGTTGCGCGATTATAGATTTTGTTATTTTTAAAATTCACTTAAGGATGGTAAAGGAAGAAGAATGGGGAGTGGCGGATTTATTTCTAGTTGATTTTGCAGGTAAAACTTCAAACATTTTAGTAAGAGATTTCAGGGCTTTTTGTTTGATTTCTTCAGGGATTATAATTTCATGTTTTTCATAAATTAAGGCTTCTTTGATTTTTTGGAGGGTGTTTTTTTTCATGTCAAAACAAAGACTACATAAGGAATAGAATTTTTTATGCGGTAATTCTCGTTGTAATCTTTTAATCATGCCGCATTCTGTCAGAATAATGAATTCCGAGCTAGGGTCAGTTTTGCAGGTTGCAATCATTTGTGTCGTGCTACAGACATAATCTGCGGCTTTGATAACCGACAACGGACATTCAGGGTGGGCAATGATTTTGGCATTAGGATGTTGGCTTCTTCCCTGCTTGATGTATTCAGGTGTTAAGCGTTGGTGAATGGGGCAATACCCATCCCAGGATAATATTTCTTTTCCAGGGACTTTGGAGGCGATATAAGCTGCTAAATTTCGATCCGGAATAATGATTACTTTTTTAGAGGATAAAGATTTGACAATAGCGATGGCATTGGCTGAGGTACAACAGATATCTGCTTCGGCTTTTATTTCCGCAGTTGTATTCACATAAGCGACTACCGGGACTTTAGGATATTTTTTTTTGACATTTTTTAATTGTTCAACACTGATCATGTCGGCCATAGCGCAGCCCGCGTTTAGATCCGGAATAACCACTTTTTTGTTTGGGTTGAGAATGGCCGCACTTTCCGCCATAAAATAAACGCCTGAAAATACAATCATTTTAGCTTTTGTGGTTTGTGCTTTTTGACATAATCCTAATGAATCACCAATAAAATCAGCTATTTCGTATATTTCTGGATTTTGATAATTATGTGCTAAAACAATAGCCTTTTTTTGTTTTTTAAGACGTTTAATTTCCTGAATGAGCTGAGAAGTTTCAGTGTTTACTTGCATGTGTTTATGATAGCCCATTCTTCTTTTTGTCTAAAGAGCAATTCCATGAACAATTTTAAGCCAAATATTTTTAATGGCTTCTGTTGTAGCATAGAGAATTTCTTCTAGAATTGCGCTTAATTCGCGAATGCGATTTATTATTTGGTTTAATTCGTAGAAAGCTCCTTTTTTTATGTATTTTTTGGCTTGCTTCTCGTGTAGATTTATTTCTTTAGCAACATGTTGATGAATTTCTTTGATCATTATTTTTTTAGATGGAGGAGTTGCAAGTAATTTTTTCTTTAAAACTTCAATTTCTTCTTTGGACATTTGTTTTTGGAAATGCTGAAATTTGCCAGATGTAGCTTGTCGGTGTTCGCCAATTCCTTCAGCGTTTTCTTTTATATGGCCTAATCCGCCATCAGCGTTTTCTTCTCCAGTGTCTACGGATTGTAGAATTTCGCGGGCATCAGTCTTGAGTGAAAATTCTTGATTTTGGGTTTTTTCATGACTTTCCCTGGGTTCAGGAGAATTTTTTATGGTAAAAATTTCTTTGCTAGTGGGTTGGTTGGTCATAATAAGGCATTAAACTAATTTAACTATACTCAATAAATGCTTTGATGTCAATGTTAGGTTGGCTGTGTGTGGTTTTTAGCTTTCTATAAGGTTAGATTATATGCTATAACAAATGTGTCAAATTGGCAAAATATTAGTTGATATGGAAAAAATTTATAAAGCAAAACAATTTGAAGGGAAAATATATCAGAAATGGGAGTCTAGTGGTGGATTTATTCCGAAATTTGATTCTAAGAAAAAGTCTTTTTCGATTGCTTTGCCTCCACCAAATGCTACTGGACAATTGCATTTGGGACATGCCACGATGTTAGCTATTGAGGATATTATGGTTCGCTATCATCGGATGAAGGGTGATCCTACTTTATGGGTCCCGGGAACAGATCATGCGGCTATTGCTACTCAAAACAGAGTGGAGAAATTAATTGGAGAGGAAGGACAAACACGACATACTTTAGGTCGGGTTAAATTTATTAAAAGAGTTAGGAAATATGTTGCTGATTCACAGGGGACGATTCGTAATCAGATGCGTAAAATGGGAGCCAGCGTGGATTGGACACGCGAGCGTTATACCATGGATGATCAATTGTCTACGGCTGTCCGCTATGCTTTTTTTAGGTTTTATCAGGATGGGCTTATTTATCGCGGGCATCGTATTGTTAATTGGTGTACGCGTTGTCAATCTACTTTAGCGGATGATGAATTAGAATATCGTGAGGAAAAAACAAAATTTTACTACCTTAAATATGGACCGGTTGTGATTGGGACCGCGCGTCCCGAAACTAAATTTTTGGATAAAATTATTATTGTTCATCCAAAAGATAGACGGTATAAAAAATGGCATGGGAAAAAAATGATGGTGCCTTGGATTAATGGAGAAATAGAAGCTACTTTTATTTCAGATGAAGTAGCTGACATGCAAATGGGAAGTGGAGCAATGACAATTACCCCGGCTCATAGTTTTGTGGATTTTGAGTTGGCTCAAAAATATGGTTTTGAAATTCACCAGATTATTAATGAAAGTGGTGAAATTACGGAAGCAGGCGGTTCTGATTTTAAAGGGCTTTTAGTTAAAGAGGCTCGCGAAAAAATTATCCAGGAACTGACGCGAAAAGGTCTAGTGGATCATATCGACGAGAATTATATTCATAATTTATCGGTTTGTTATCGGTGTGGTACGCCGGTTGAGCCTTTAGTTTCCGAGCAGTGGTTTATTAATGTAAATAAAAAGGTGCGCGGAAAATCTCTAAAACAACGATCTATTGAGGTGGTTAAAAATGGGGAAATCAAAATTTTACCTGATCTTTTTAATAAGACCTATTTTCATTGGATGGAAAATCTTCGCGATTGGTGTATTTCTAGGCAAATTTGGTGGGGGCATCAAATACCGGTGTGGTACTGTGTGACGAAGAAAAAAAGGATGTGCGCTAAGCCGATTGTTGCCCTGGAAACTCCTAAGCACTGTCCTTATTGTTTGGGGAATAAATTGCAGCAGGATCCAGATACTTTGGATACGTGGTTTTCTTCTGGTTTATGGACTTTTTCCACTTTAGGATGGCCTCAAAGAACAAAGGATTTAGCTAATTTTCATCCTACTTCGGTTTTAGAAACTGGTTATGATATTTTATTTTTTTGGGTGGCTAGGATGATTTTACTTACCACTTATTTACTGGATGAAATTCCGTTTAAAACGGTTTATTTGCATGGGCTAGTGCGCGATAAGCAGGGACTCAAAATGAGTAAATCACTCGGAAACGGAATTGATCCGCTTGATATGATTGATAAATATGGTACCGATGCAGTGCGACTGAGTCTAGTTTTAGGGTCGTCTCCTGGGAATGATATGCGTCTTTATGAAGAAAAAATTGCGGGATATCGTAATTTTGTTAATAAAATTTGGAATGGGGCTAGATTTGTTTTATTAAATCTTGATAAAGATGATTTTAGAAAGAAAATTGATTATAAATCTCTTGCTAAAATTGATCAGTGGATACTTCATCGTACTAATGAAGTGGTTAAGCAGGCCTCAAAGGGCATAGAAGAATATCGTTTTTCGGAAGTGGGGTTAATGATTTATGATTTTTTTTGGAGTGAATATTGCGATTGGTATGTGGAAATGAGTAAAATTACTCAAAATAAGGCGGTTTTAGCTTATGTTCTTAAAACTGTATTGGCGCTTTTACATCCTTTTATTCCCTTTATTTCCGAGAAAATTTGGGAATTAATTGGAGAAAAAGAATTATTGATGGTCAGTAATTGGCCAAGTGTAAATCCTAAAAATAATTTTCCTTTTTCGAAACGCGAAATTAAGCAAATTATTGAGGTTGTAAGTGTTATTAGGCAATCTCGGGCTGAGTATCATCTCTCGCCAGCGGAAAAAATTAAGGTAACTTTATATGGTCATGGTTTAGCTTCAACTTTAAATTTGAATTTAGCAATTATTAAGCAATTGGCGCGTGTTGATGAGCTTGTTATTAAGGAAAAGGGAGAAAAATTAAAAGGCTGTTTGGGGCAATTTGTTGGAAATATCGAAGTTTATTTACATATTGCGGATCTTATTGATATTTCGAAGGAATGTGAACGTTTGCAGAAGGAGCTGGAAAATGTTAGCCAATATTTGGATCGTTTAAAGAAAAAGGTAACTAATAAGCAATATTTAAGGAATGCTCCAAAACTGATTATTGAACAGGATAAGCACAATTTTGATGAATCTCTATCACGGCAAAAAAATCTTGTGGCGCAGCTTAAAAATTTGATGTAGGCGTGGAATGATTTTTATGGTATAATTTAGAGATGGAAATTAATGAAATTTTCTCTCAAATAAGAAATTTAATGAAAGGTGGGGAATATCAAAAAGCCCTTGAATTAACTTTATTTTTGCGAAAAACTTATCCCCGTGATGGGAGATCGCATCAGTTATTAAATAAAATAAAAATTAAATTACATGATCAGGAGTTAAAAGCTCGTGATCTTTTTCTTTCTAGGGGGATAAAGACGGTTCAAGTACTTCGTGGGCAAGAAGATTTTAAAAATGCAATTTTGGCGTGTCAGGAGTTGCTTGAGGTTGATCCGGATAATCGAAAGGTTAGGAATTTACTTATTAAATCAAAAATAAATTTTATTGAACAGAAATTGCGTAGCCCCTTACAGCTTCAACTCGAGCAACAACATCAATATGATAAGCTTTATCTTTTTTATCAAAAATTACGTGCGGTTTTCCCTGAATATACCAAACTTAATAAACTGGTTCGCCTTACTGAAAAAAAAGCGATTTTGCAGGATTTAGGTAGAAAGGTTAAATTTGTTCAAGCTAGTTTGGAGAAATTGCAGCAGTGGTTTGCGGAAGGTAAATTGGAACAGGTAATTAATGGTTGCAAAGAGTTAATGGCTTATAGTCATTATGGTTTAAATGAGGTACATAAATTATTAAAAAAGGCCCAAAAAGCTAACGAGCGGGCGATTGAAAAGGATAGTTTAGAATATATGTTGGAGCAAGAAGGAATTTTGCGTAAGGCTTATGAGGCAAATGAGGAGCGGTTAATTAAAATTTGATATACACTATTCTTTTATAATTTCGTATAAATCCCGAAGCCTAATTATTTTTTTGGCCTAAGTTAATCGGAAATTTAGGGGAAGGAGTATGTTTCTGCTTTTTAGTCGTAATAAAGGCTAGTAATGAGTTATGATAGTTGATTAGTTCGTACAATGATTTGTTCTCTTTTTTGTCCCACGCCGATATATTTAATTGGGCAATTGAGTAGTTTTTCTAATCTTAAAATATATTTTTGCGCATTTGGGGGTAATTGTTCCCAGGATGAAATATCTTGCAGTGAAGTTTTCCAACCGGGTAGAGTTTCGTATTCCACTTTTACCGCAGCTAAATCTTCTAGGTTGGCCGGGAATCTTTCGAGTTTTTGGTTATTTAGATAATAAGCAGTCGCAATTTTAATCTCCTCGAGGTTATCTAAAATATCCAACTTGGTAAGATTTAGTGAGGTAAATCCGTTTAGCATGATGGAATAGCGTGTGAGGGGAGCATCAAACCAACCGCAACGCCTGGGTCTGCCGGTTGTTGAGCCATATTCACCACCGATTTTCCTGATTTGTTCTCCGGTTTCATTTTCTAATTCCGTGGGGAAGGGGCCAGCTCCGACTCTAGTCATGTAGGACTTTACAACGCCGATAATTTCACCTAAATGTTGTGGGCTGATGCCAGTGCCAGTAAATACACCGCCAATGGTTGGATTGGAGGATGTAACGTACGGATAGGTTCCATGATCAATATCTAATAGGGCGGCGTTAGCACCTTCTAGTAGTACTTTTTGGCCAGCAGATAAGGCTTCGTAAAGGTAAGTAGCGGTGTCAGTCATTTTTTCTAAAAGTTGATCTCTTTTTGATCGAATAAAATTTAGTTCTGTAGTTGAATCATATTCAAAACGGTAAACGCTTTGGTGCCATTCTAAATTCGCTTGATATCTTGAGATAAAGTTATCCCAGTTAGTTAAGTCGCAGAGTCTTAAGCCGCGGCGATTAATTTTGTCCGCATAGCAAGGACCGATACCTCGACGGGTTGTACCTACTTGGTTTTCCCCTTTTGAATTTTCTTGATGTGAATCTATAAGTTTGTGATATTCAAATAAAAGGGCGACGCGATCAGAAATTTTGAGGCGATTATTAATTGAAATTCCTTCTAAATTTAGATTTTCTAGTTCTTCGTATAGGGTTGGTAGATGCAGAACGCATCCATTTCCAATAACTCCAACAATATCAGGATGGGTAAGTCCACTCGGCAACAGATGGAAAATAAATTTTTTCGGGACATTGTTGACTGTGGCATAAACTGTATGTCCAGCATTGGCGCCACCTGTTGCTCGGGCAACAATATCGAATTTTGGGGTTAAAATATCTACCAATTTCCCTTTGCCTTCGTCTCCCCATTGGGCGCCAAGGATAAGGGTAAGATTATTACTACGCATAGTTTTCGTGAGCTATTACTAAATTGATATTACGATATCTTGTTTTTTAAGGCGAGGGAAAATGTAAAATTAGCTTTAAGCCTTAGGATGATTGCGATAAAATGAAATTATTAAAATTTAACTTTTTGTTATGCTTACTGATGATCAAATCATAGCTCAACTCCCTTATTGTTTAAAGGGAACTGATTTTGCCGGCTTAGGAGAAAAGTATCACGGCAAGGTGCGCGATAATTACACTAAGGGGAAACAGCGTATTTTGATTGCTAGCGATCGATTATCCGCTTTTGATCGTATTATTTGTACCATTCCTTTTAAGGGGCAAGTTTTAAATCAGATGGCAGAATTTTGGTTTACGCAAACTAAGGATATTTGCCCTAACCATGTTTTAGATTTTCCGGATCCAAATATTGTGGTTGCTAAACAATGCCATCCTTTAGCTGTGGAAATGGTAGTTCGTGATTATATGACTGGCACAACAAGCACTTCAATTTGGCATCATTATCAACAGGGGGTGCGTAATTTTTGTGGAAATGATTTGCCGGATGGGATGAAAAGGGATCAAAAATTAGATCATTCAATTTTAACTCCTTCTACCAAGGCAGAAAAAGGTGATCACGATGAATCTGTTACCCCTGAGCTTCTTCTTGAACGAGGAATTATAACCAAGAAGGAATGGGATTATTTGGCGGATGTCTCGTTGCGTTTGTTTAAACGGGGACAGGAAATTGCTGCCAAACAGGGTATTATTTTAGTTGACACTAAGTATGAGTTTGGAAAGGACGAGAATGGGGATATTGTCATTATTGATGAGATCCATACACCTGATTCGTCTCGGTTTTGGCTTTCGGATACTTATCAGTCGCGTTTTGAAGCCGGAGATGCTCAGGATAATCTTAATAAGGAATTTTTGCGGTTATGGCTTTCGGATCATGGATATAAAGGGGATGGTGATGTTCCAGTGATTCCAGATGAAATAAGGGCGGAGACTGCTAAGCGCTATATTGATGCTTATGAAAAAATTACGGGGCAAGTCTTTCAGGCTGAACCTTGTCAGGATATTGAAAGTCGCATTAGGACCAATTTATCCTCTTATTTTAAATATTAAATTTTAAATATTAAAGTCTTATGTCTACGCCATTAGTTGCTCTTTCTCCTCTTGATGGGCGGTATGCGGATAAAACTAGTGCTTTACAGGATTATTTTTCCGAAGGTGCCTTAATTCGGCATCGTATTTTGGTGGAAGTTGAATGGCTAATTTATCTTTGTAAGGAAATTAAATTACCAGGGACGAGAATGCTTTCAAAAGAGGAAATTAGCTGGTTAAAGGCTTTGTATGATCGGCCTCTTTTGGCCATGCAAGGAGTAAAAGACATTGAAAAAGTTACTAACCATGATGTGAAATCCATTGAATACTTTTTAAAGCAAAGTATGGAGAATCATTCGACTGCTGATTTGCGTGAATTTGTGCATTTTGGCTGCACTTCAGAGGATATTACGAATTTATCCTATGGAATAATGTTAAAAAGCGCGATGGGAATGGTGATTTTGCCGGCTATAAAAAATGTTTTAAAAGCCATTATGGAACTTGCGGAGCAAGGTAGAAATATAGCGATGCTCGCGCATACCCATGGGCAGCCAGCAAGCCCAACGACTGTTGGTAAGGAAGTTGTTAATGTGTTAATGCGCCTTAAAAGACAAATTGAACAATTAGAAGCGCAGCAAATTTTGGGGAAAATGAATGGAGCGGTTGGAAACTGGAATGCGCACCACATTGCTTATCCGGAAATTGATTGGCCTGGTTTTTCAAATCGATTCATTAAGAATTTAGGACTTGTTCCGATGATGTATACTACCCAAATTGAGCCACATGATTATTTGGCAGAGCTTAGTCATAATTTAATGCGTTTAAATACAATTTTAATTGATTTTGATCGTGATATGTGGATGTATGTTGGGAAAAATTATTTTGCTCAAAAATTAAAGGAAGGAGAAGTTGGATCTTCAACAATGCCCCACAAGGTAAATCCAATTGATTTTGAAAATAGTGAAGGGAATTTAGGGCTAGCTAATGCTTTTCTTGGGCATTTCGCTTTAAAATTGCCTATTTCTAGGATGCAACGCGATTTATCGGATAGTACGGTTTTGCGTAATATCGGTTCTGCTCTAGGATATTGTCTTTTGGGTTATCAGGGGGCTTTGAAAGGGCTTTCAAAGGTTAAGATAGATGAGGAGTTTTTGGCTAAGGATTTAGATAATCATTGGGAAGTTTTGGCTGAAGCTTTGCAAACCGTGATGAGGCGTTATAAAATTGAAAAGCCCTATGAAAAATTAAAGGAATTAACAAGAGGGAAGGGTTTAACTGCCGAGGATTATCGTAAATTTGTGCAGACTCTTGAGATTCCAGAATCGGAACGAAATAGATTGGCGGCACTAACTCCGGGTAAATATGTCGGTTTGGCTGAGGAATTAGTAAGTCAGGCTTTAGCTGGCGGAAAAACTAATTAATTTTTGAGATTTTTTTAAATTTATAGAAATGATTCTTTCTGATCGAGATATTAAAATTAAGCTTTCTTTAGGGGAGATTGGCATAGTTTCTCCAATGAATGATCATTTTGTTAATATCCATGCTTCTAGCATGGATTTGCGGTTGGGATATTTTTTTAAGGTTTACGATCATGCAAAGCAGGCAGTTTTGGACCCTTTTGACCCGGCTAGTCTTCAAAATTGCACTAAATTGATTGAGTTGGCAGACAAGGGGCAGTCTTTTATTGTACAGCCACAGGAATTTGTTTTGGGAGTTACTTTGGAAACGATAAAATTGCCGGATGATTTGGTGGCACGAGTTGAGGGGAGAAGTTCTCTCGGTCGCTTGGGAATTATTGTTCATTCCACGGCTGGATATGTTGATCCTGGGTTTGAGGGTACTATAACGCTTGAGATTACAAATATTAATCGTATGCCCATCGCTCTTTACCCGGAAATGCGCGTATGCCAATTGGCTTTTGAAACCATGAGTTCTGCGGCCGAAGTTCCTTATTATAAAAAGGCCCATTCTAAATATCAGGGGCAGCGTTTGCCAGAGGAGAGTCGAATTACAATGGATCCGGAATTTAGGGGAAAATAAAATTTTCGAAATTCATACTTGGTCCATTTGACTCACTGTTGGCAATATTCTCGATTGCCGCTATATTACTTGTGTTTATTTTTTATAAATTTCAACTTTAAAATTATGTTTGATGCCGTTGATCCGAAACAATCATTTTCTAAATTGGAGGAAGAAATTATTAAATACTGGAGAGTTAATAAAATTTTTGAAAAATCCGTTACGAATCGGTCAAAGGATAACGAATATATTTTTTACGATGGCCCTCCTTTTGCCACTGGATTACCTCATTATGGCCATCTTTTGGCTGGTACTATGAAAGATGTAGTACCCCGTTACTGGACTATGCGTGGCAAAAGGGTCGAAAGACGTTGGGGTTGGGATTGCCACGGGCTGCCAATAGAATATGAAGTCGAAAAGGAATTAGGTCTTTCTGGGCGTAAGGATATTGAGGAAAAGTATGGAGTTGCTGAATTTTGCGAAAAATGTCGTGATGTGGTTTTACGGTATACTGAGGAATGGAAAAAAACAGTGGAACGCACTGCGCGCTGGGTGGATATGGAGAATCATTACAAAACAATGGATCCCAGTTTTATGGAATCGACCTGGTGGGTTTTTAAGCAGCTTTGGGAAAAGGATTTGGTTTATAGGGGGCATAAAGCTATGCATGTTTGTCCCAGGTGCGTGACGCCACTTTCGAATTTTGAGGTGACATTAGGGTATAAGGACGTTTCCGATCCTTCGGTTATGTGGAAATTTAAGGTTAAAAACGAGAAAAATACTTATCTTCTTGCCTGGACAACTACGCCTTGGAGTTCGATTAGTACAATGGGACTTTCAGTTCATCCCGGATTTATTTATGTAAAAGTTAAAATTGATAAGGATTATGTAATTTTTGTTAAGGATCGAATTGATTTTGTTCTTAAGGAATATCCTGATTATGAAATTGTTGATGAATTTAGGGGGGAAAAATTAGTAGGTATCGAATATGAACCTTTAACTGATGATTTTTTGGATTTACCCGAAGTTAAGGAAAACAAGAATGTTTATCATGTTTTTGGTGGTGATTATGTTGAACTTACAGCGGGGACTGGAATTGTAACTATCAATGGTTCGTATGGCGAAATTGATATGGATGCTGCTAATAAAAATGGTTTACCGATTGTGATGGATGTTGATATGAATGGAGTATTTAATAATTTAGTTAAAACTTATGAGGGGATGTATGTAAAAGATGCTCAGTATAAATTTATTGAGGATATGCGGAATAAAAATTTGGTTTGGAATATTGAGAAATATAAACATTCCTATCCTCATTGTTGGCGTTGTGATACCCCTTTATTAAATTACACTACAACTAGTTGGTTCGTTCGGGTTGAGAAAATTAAGGACCAAATGATTAAGGAGAATAATAAAATTCATTGGGTGCCAGAGCATGTGGGATCGGGGCGCTTTGGGGATTGGTTAGAGAATGCCAGGGATTGGTGTGTGTCGCGTAATCGATTTTGGGGGACACCTTTGCCAATTTGGATTTCCGATGATGGTGATTTTTATTGTATGGGGAGCATTGAAGAATTAGCAAAATTGAGTGGAGAAAAAATTATAGATATTCACAAACATAAAATTGATGGCATAACTTTTAAAAAGGATGGAAAGATTTATCGACGTATCCCGGATGTTTTTGATTGTTGGTTTGAAGCCGGGTCAATGCCTTATGCTCAATCTCATTATCCGTTTGAAAATAAGGAACAATTTGAGCGTAATTTTCCGGCTGAATATATTGCAGAGGGTTTAGATCAGACTCGAGGGTGGTTTTATACTCTGGTGGTGTTGGGGGTGGCTCTTTTTGGAAAGGCTCCTTTTAAAAATGTAATCGTTAATGGACTTATTTTGGCGGAAGATGGTAAGAAAATGAGTAAAAGTCTTAAAAATTATCCTGAACCTGGGATTGTTTTGAATAAATACGGAGCTGATGCTTTACGATTTTATCTCATGAATTCGCCGGCCGTAAAAGCTGAGCCGCTTTGTTTTTCGGAAAAAGGTGTGGAAAATGTGGTTAAAAATGTGATTTTGCCGATTTGGAATGCATATAGTTTTTTTGTAACTTACGCCAATATCGATCAATGGCAGCTAAGTAAAACGTATCGGCAAAATCACCAAAAATTAGCCAATAAACTTGATCAATGGATTTTTTCTGAATTACACACTTTAATTAAGGAAACTACGGAGCAGATGGATCAGTACAATTTACAAGCTATTCGTCCTATTTATCATTTCATTGAGCAGCTTACCAACTGGTATATTCGTCGTTCGCGACGACGTTTTTGGAAAAACGAAAACGATGTTGATAAGGAAGAGGGTTATCAAACGCTTTATACTGTTTTAACTACTCTTTGCCAGGTGATGGCGCCGGTTATGCCTTTAATTAGCGAGTCAATGTATCGGAATTTAACTAAGGAAGAATCAGTGCATTTAACGGATTGGCCTGAATATGACCTTAAATTTATTGATCAGAATCTTAATCAGGAAATGGAATTAGTGATGTTGATTGCTCGGCTTGGTAATGCCGCTCGAGCAAGGGTAAAAATTAAAAATCGTCAGCCTTTACAGAAGATCCAGATTGGTTTACCTGATGAAAAAAGGAAATTTTTAACTGATGATCAGATTGAAGTTTTAAAGGAAGAATTGAATGTTAAAAAGGTTGAGATTTCCGATGACCCCAGTTCGATTGCCAAGATGATCGTGCGTCCTAATGCTAAAATTTTAGGCCCTAAATTTGGTAGGGATGTTCAATTTATTATTCAGGAAGCCAAGGTTGGCAATTTTGAGTTACTGGAGAATGGAGGAATTAAAATTGCTCAATTTGAACTTACTCCTGAGGAATTTAACGTGGGGTATGAAAGTCAGGAAGGGCTTGATGTGGAAAGCGATCACGGCGTGGTGGTGGCATTGGATACAACACTTACTTCGTTGCTTAAAAAGGAAGGAATTGCGCGGGATTTGGTTCGTTTTATTCAGGATATGCGCAAAGAGGCGAATTATAAGGTTGATGATCGTATTTTGGTTTCAATTGAAGCAGAGGGTAAGGTAGGTGAAGCTGTAGCGGATTTCGAAGATTATATTATGACTGAAATTTTGGCCAGTAAGCTGCAAACCACGAAATTGGCTAAAGTTAATTTCGAAAAAACCATCGAGTTGGAAGGAGAAAACATTAGATTGAGCTTATGGCGATCATTTTAGGCTTCTAGTTCAAAATGCTTATTTTGAGTATGTCAGGAATCCTTTTTTGGGCATCAAAATGATTGCGCTTGCCCAGAAGAGTAATTCTTTATAATTTATTTTTTACGATTGTCAAGCATTTCCTTTTTCTATTCACTTCATTTTCCCTTAAACTATCTCCATGCACTTCTTTAAAAAAGTCGCTTTCGGTATTGCCTTTAATATGGGAGCTTTGTATGTCACGGTGGAGCTTCTGGATAAGGTGACTTATAGTGGGGGTTGGCTGGCTTTTGTGGTTACTGGAGTTTTGATAGGAGTTTTAAATACGTTTGTACGTCCTTTGATTAGATTTTTTTCTTTACCCCTTATCTTAGTCAGTGGGGGGTTATTTTTGATTATTATTAATGCACTTATTTTGTGGATGGCTACTTCTTTATTGCACCTTTTGGATTTTTCCGGTCTTGACTTTCATATTGAAGGTGCAGTAACCTTTGTTCTTGCTGCACTTGTTTTTGGTATAACCAATTGGTTTGAGCATTGGGTCTTTAAGCGCCTGCGTTAAATATTCTTAAATTTTACCTATGATTTCTATTTTAAAAATTTTACAGATTGCCAGTGCTTTGGTGTTGGTATTAGTAATTTTAGTCCAAAATCGTGGAAGTGGACTTTCGGCTACTTTCGGTGGCGAAGGTGGTTTTTATGCGACAAAAAGGGGAGCGGAGAAAATTTTGGCCACCACAACTATTGTAGTGGTTGTGGCTTTTTTGATTCTATCTTTTATAGTTTCGGTAATTCACTCTTAAGGTGAACTATTAGTATGAAGTTAATGAGTTTTTCTAGGAAAAAATCAGGTTCATCAGTTTTGAAGAAGACTTTTAAGTCTTATTCTCCTAATGAACGAATTTTGAGTGGGTTTTTAGGTTTAGTATTGCTATTTAGTGGTTGGAAATTGATTAGTGGTGATTGGAAGGGGCAAAATATTGTGAATGTAATTTGGGGTGGGCATACTTATTCTGAAGGGATGGTAGGAGAAATTATTAGGTTGAATCCAATTTATGCTGACTTAAATGAGATTGATCGTGATATTACCAGTCTTATTTTTGAAGGGTTAAGTAAATATGATCCTGATCAAAAAAAGGTTGTGGAAAATATGGCGACACATACCCTGGATGAAGCAAAAACACTTTATACTTTTGTGCTTCGAGACGGCTTAAAATGGCATGATGGTATTTCGCTTACGGCTGAGGATGTTTATTTTACTTATCATGACGTTATTCAGAATCCGGAATTTGAAAATTCGGTTTTGAAATCTACGTTTGCCGGTGTTGAAGTAAAAATGGTTAATGAAAAAACTATTACCATGAAATTAAGTGAACCTAATTCTTTCTTTTTTACTCAATTGACTGTGGGTATTTTGCCAAAGCATCTTTTGGCGGATGTTTCGATTACGGAATTAGATTCCGTTGATTTTAACCGTGAGCCAATTGGAAATGGCTCGTATAAAGTAACGGGAGCTTATGATGTCTTGGAAAATGGAATCACGCGGGTTACCTTAACTTATAATAAGGATTACTGGCAGGCAAAGCAGCCAGATATTACGGAAATTACTTTTTTGGCTTTTCCTAATTTTGAGACTTTACTTAAATCCAGAGGGGAAGTTCACGGGATTGCTCGTATTTCTAAATATCTTTTGGAGAAAACGCAAACCGATAATTTTACAGCCTATGAGTATTCTTTACCCCAATATACGGCTTTGTTTATGGATACTGACAAGGAAATATTGAGTGATAGACGGGTACGTTTAGCAATTCAAAAAGCCATTGATAAGAAAGCGATTATTCAGGCTATTGGTTATAGTCAAAATGTGGATACCCCTCTTCTGGAATTAAATCAGGAGGATTGGATTTATCAGACTAATCCTGAAGAAGCAGCCGGGGCACTTTATGATGCTGGCTTTGAACTTGATGATGATTTAGGGTTTCGCGTTAAGAAGAATGAGGATGGGTCAAAGGAGGTTTTAGCTTTGACTTTACTGAGGAGAGCATATTCCGATAATCCTCAAAGCGAAGAGGTAAACAAGATTACTTCGGAGATTCTTGTTGAGCAGCTTACTAAAATTGGCATTCAGGTTACGATAAAAAGTTACGAAGGTGCCCAATTTCAGACTAGGGTTAAGGATCAGGATTATGACCTTTTACTTTATGGCCAGAATTTAGGTTATAATTTGGACACCTATGCTTATTGGCATTCTAGTCAGGCTAAAGGGAAAGGGTTAAATTTGTCAAACTATACAAATCCAAAAGCGGATTTTTATATTGAAGCAATCCGAAATACTTTTGATAATGAAGTTGCAAAGCCAGAATATTTAAGAGATTTAGCGGAAATTTTTAAAAATGATATTCCGGCAGTGCTTTTGTATCGACCTACTTATTATTTTTTGATTGATCCGCGAATTAAAAATATCCATACTCAAAATCTTCTCTTTCCACAAGATCGTTTTGCTAATATACTAAATTGGGTTGTGGAATAGTTATTTCGATTTTTAAATTTTAATTTATCTACCATGCAAATTGTTCTCACTCAACATGTTCAGTCTTTAGGCAAAAAAGGAGATATTAAGAATGTTAAGAAGGGTTATTTCCGTAATTTTTTGTCCCCACGTGGTTTAGCCTTGAGAATGACGGAAAAACTTCTGAAACAGCTTGAAATACAGCAAGGAAAGGCTATTAAGCGAAAAGAGGAAATTATTGCTAAAGCTGAGGAATATAAGGAAATGATTGAATCCCTGAAGCTTACTTTTGCTAAAAAGGTAACTTCCAAAGGGAAACTTTATGCCGCAGTTACGGATAAACAAATTCAAGAAGCCTTGGAAAAACAGTTAAAAATTGAATTAGAAAAGGGGGCGGTTGAAATTGATGAACACTTAAAATCAACAGGCGAATATGAAGTTAAGGTTGTTTTGACAGATCATACCAGCGCTATTCTTAAAGTATCTATTGTTGCCGAAAAATAAGGTTAAAGATTTTAGTCCGGCTGGAAAAATCATAGGTATTGATTATGGTAAAAAATCAATTGGTATTGCTATTTCTGATCCTAATCGGATTATTGCTTTCCCAAGGGTCGTTTTAAAGGGTAAAAATTGCGCTGAAAATTTGGCAAAAATTAGAGAATTTATTGCAAGGGAAAAGATTGAGGAAATTGTTGTTGGGTGGCCTTTGAGTATGCAGGGTGAGGTAACAACTCAAACCAAGGAAACACAACAATTTATTGAGGTACTTGTGGCCACTTTTGGTTTACCGGTAGCGAAGATGGATGAACGTCTAACCACCATACAGGCGAAAAAGTCTAAAGGCGATGACGCAGTGGCCGCTCAAATTTTACTGCAAACCTATTTAGATATGGTAAAATCACGGCATGATTGATTCTGAACGTATTATCCTTTCCATTAAGGTCCCTAAGGAAATCGAACCTGGTCCTGGTCCCATCGCGGCTGAACAGATTTTTTCTGCTTTGCATTCTATTTATGAGGATGTGCCCTGGTATAGGCGTCTTTTTGGAATCCGTGGGGCTAGAATTAGTTTCGAAATTGTACATCGGAAAAGGCAAATTCAATTTTTAGTTAATTGTGAACGAAAATATAAAAGTTTAGTTGAGGGTCAGATTTATGCTCATTATCCCAATGTGGAAATTTTCGAGGAAGAGGATTACGTGAATGCGAATATCATGCAAATGGAGATTAGTACACGGGAAGCGATTCCCTCAGTTGAAAGCCAAAGTAAAAGTTTGATGGTGGGGCAAAAGGCGATTGATCTGAGAACTAAAGATAAATTTGAGCCTTTGTCTGGTAAAGGTGTATTAATTTCTGCGGAAATTGGACTTTCTGACCCAGTAGTTTTTCCTATTAAGCGGTATCCGCAGTTTGAGGATCGGATGACTAGAATCCCGGCTGATCCTATGGCTGGAATAACTTCTGCCTTGGCGAAATTAAATCATCTTAGCGATGAAGCTTGGATTCAGATAGTTGTAGTTCCCTTGGATGATAAATGGAGAATTAAATATACGGAAATCCTTAGGATTATAAATAAAGGTATTTTGGGAAATATTGAAAGATTGCAAAAAATTTATATTAACATGTTGGCCACCCGAAAAGTTTGGCCACGGGTTTTGTTTTTTCCATTTTATTTAGTTTTTTGGTTTCGACGAAAAACGGTTGGATTTAAAGGGCAATTAACCTTGTCTTCCGGATCAGGCGGAGGTAATGACGATGATCTTAATGAAGGTCTTTCACGGACTCATGATAAAGAAAATATAATGGACGCTTGTATTGATAAGGTTGGGAAATTGTTATTTGAGGTAAATATTCGAATTGGATATTTATCGATGAGTAGGGATATTACGGCCGGAAAGTTAAAAATTAGGGAAATTGGTGGATCATTTAAGCAATTTAACCTTCCTTTGTTGAATGAGTTTGAAATGGGAGAAATTAAAGTGGATGATAAGGAGTTTAAATTTTTTAAGGATCGGGCGTTAGGTTTAAATAGTATGGTTTTAAATGTGGAGGAGTTGGCTACTGTTTTTCATGCGCCGAGTTCAGTTGTTCAAACTCCGAACATTGATTGGGTTAAATCTCGAAAATTAGAGCCGCCGATTGATTTACCTAGTCAGGAAATGGTTGAGCCGGAAAATTTGACACTTTTGGGTAAAACAAATTATCGAGGGATGCATCAGGTTTTTGGGATTAAATGTGATCCTGATCGGCGGAGACACATGTACATTATTGGTAAAACCGGAATGGGCAAAACTACTTTATTGGAAAATATGATTTATTCTGATATTCAATCTGGGAAAGGAATTGGGGTTATTGATCCGCATGGTGATTTAGCAGAGAGAATTATAGATTTTGTGCCTGCTAGGAGAACAAATGATGTGATTATTTTTGATCCTTCTGATCGAGAAAATCCTGTTGCTTTTAATATGCTGGAAAGTGTGGATCAGAATTTTAATTCAATTGTTTGTTCTGGGTTAGTGGGTATTTTTAAGAAAATTTATGCTGAGAGCTGGGGGCCAAGATTGGAGCATATTTTGCGTAATACAATTCTTTCTTTGTTGAGTTACCCTGGAACTACAATGCTGGGGATTACGCGGATTCTTCAAGATGCTAGCTACCGTAAGTTAGTGATTAAAAAAATTGAAGATCCAGTGGTAAGGTCTTTTTGGGAAAATGAATTTGAACAAATGAGTGATAAATTAAGGGTTGAGGCTATTTCACCAATTCTCAATAAGGTTGGTCAATTTCTTTCTAGTTCAATTATTCGTAATATCGTGGGGCAGCCAAAAAGTTCTTTAGATTTACGTTTTGCAATGGATAAGGGGAAAATAGTAATAGTTAATCTTTCGAAAGGGAAAATCGGAGAGGATAATTCTTCCTTGTTGGGTGCAATGATGATTACGAAATTTCAGTTGGATGCCATGAGCCGGGCCGATACACCAGAACGCGATCGAAAGGATTTTTTCCTTTATGTTGATGAATTTCAAAATTTTGCCACTGACTCTTTTGCCACTATCTTGTCTGAAGCTCGCAAGTATCGGCTTAATTTAACCATGGCTAATCAATACATTGCTCAAATGCCTGAAGAAGTAAGAGACGCTGTTTTTGGTAATGTTGGGTCTATTGTTTCTTTTCAAATTGGATATGATGATGCGGAATATCTTTCACAGCAATTTGAGGAAATCGTGACGCCTAATGATTTAGTGGGTTTAAATAAATATACGGTTTACACAAAATTACTAATAGAGGGAATGCCCAGCCGACCCTTTTCCGCGGATACATTATCTCCACCGGAAGGGGCTTCAGAAATCGAAGACGGGCGTCGGGAGAAAATTATTAAGGTTTCTCGGGAACGTTATAGCCATCCTCGTAGTGTGGTTGAGGATAAAATTAAACGCTGGAGTTTGCCTCCGGAAATAAAAAGAATAACGGAACCAGCTTTCATTAGAGAAGAGGGAAGGCAAATCGGTACGAATGTTGAATTAAATTAGATTTAGAGTTAAACGTAGTATCACTCGAGGAGTGAGTAATTTAGGGTTATTTTGCCATTGTTACAATTTTTACTCCGGGTAATTCTTTGCCTTCTAAAAATTCCAACATGGCTCCTCCTCCGGTGGAGACATGCGAAAATTCCTTGAAGGAGTGGCCAAATTTGCGAATGGCGTCAACAGTATCTCCTCCTCCGAGAATGGTGGTGGTTTGTAAATTTGATAGACCCTTAGCTATGCTTTTGGTACCCCTAGCAAAGGGTGTAAACTCATAAAGTCCTGGTGGGCCATTCCAGACCACGGTTTTTGCTTTTTGGATGATTTGCAGATATTTTTCAATTGTTTTTGGGCCGATATCAAGGATTTTTAAATCTTTTGGAACATTTTCGATAGCTAGAGTAAATGTTTTTGCGTCTTCGGCAATTTTATCTGAAACAATAACGTCTGTTGGGATTAAAAAACGTTCGTGAAAATCAACACATTCGGCCATTAAGCGTTTTGCTAGATTTTCTTTATCTTTTTCGCACAGGGAGTTACCGACGTCATAACCCGAGGCGTGAATAAAAGTATTTGCTAGCCCGCCTCCAACTAGAACCGTGTCTGCTTTTCCTAAAAAATGCTCCAGGACACCAATTTTAGTGTCAATTTTGGCTCCTCCAACTAAAAAAACCAGGGGACGTTCCGGAGTTTCTAGTAAGGCGGTAAGCACTTTAATTTCTTTTTCCAGTAGAAATCCGGCATAAGTTGGTAGAAAATCAGCAATTCCTACGTTGGAAGAATGGGCGCGGTGCGCTGCCCCAAAAGCGTCGTTAACGAATAAATCCCCGTATGAGGCTAAGGTTTTTGTAAATTGGGGATCATTTTTTTCTTCTTCGCAGTGAAAGCGCGTGTTTTCCAGAAGAATAACTTCTCCATTTTTTAGATTAGTAATTGCTTGGTCGACTTCTTTTCCAAAACATTTGTCCATTTTTTTAATTGGAATTTTGAAAATTTGCGAAAAAGTTTTAGCTACTTCGTCCATTTTTAACCGTTCATCGTGTTCATTGGGTTTTGGTCGCCCCAAATGTGATAAGAGAATAACCCGAGCCTCTTTTTGAATAAGATATCTGATAGTTGGTTCAGTGGCTTCAAGCCGTGTTGTATCAGTTATTTTACCGTTTTCATCCATTGGTAGGTTAAAGTCCACTCGCACTAGGACGCGTTTTCCTTTGAGTTCAAGTTGGTCATGAATAGTACGTATGGAAATTGGCATGAGCTGATTATAACAAAGCTTGTGAGTGAAAACACCATTAGTTTGTACCCTTTTTAAATTTCGACTAAGATAAGATGTGGCTGATACGGGTATGTTTTTATTTTTTTAAAAGATTAAATGCTCATTGTTCCGGCTATTTATATTCAGAAAGGGCGATGTGTTTCCCTGTATAAGGGGCAGGAAACTGTTCAGAAGAAAATTTATCCCGGAAGTCCGGTTAATTGGGCTAAATCATTTGAGAGGAAGGGGTGTTCTTTAATTCACGTTATTGATTTGGATGCTAGTCAGCAGGGAGATTTGCAGAATTTTAAAATAATCCAGAAAATATGTGAAGTAGTAAAAGTGCCGATTTCTGTGGGCGGAGCGATTCGGAGTATCGAAATGATGGAAACAATTTTTAAAATGGGAGTTAAAAAGGTTGTTCTGGGAGTGACAGCACGATTTATGGTGGAGGAGGCTATTTATAAATACGGTGCTGACAATATTTTTTTTGGTATTAAGGCCAGGCGTGAATGGGTCGAATCAGACAGCTTACCTGAAGAAGCAGATGAAGTAATTGAAATTGCAGAACAGATGGCGAAGAAGGGTGTTACCCAAATTGTTTATAATGATATGGAGCGACAAGGTACGTTGTATCATCCCAATTATGATGAAGTTGATCGTTTAATTTCGACTTTGAATGCCGCAGTTAAAGTTTTTTCTTCTGGTGGGGTCGTGGCTACCGATGATTTGCGTATTTTAAATTCGATTAATTCTGCCGGAGCTATTATTAGCCGAGCTTTTATGGAATACAAACTTAATTTAAATGAGGAAATAGATCGTTTTGAGCATTTTCATTAGGGATAGAATTTTATTTTCAATCGTTCCTCTAATTAATTCGAATAACTTCTCGTACTCCATCAATTGATTCTAGTGATTCAAAAACACGTTGTAATTGCTGTAAGGATATAACCTCAATGACCATAATGAAGTCGTATTTTTTTATTTTCGGATCTGGCTCTACTTCTATTTTGTAAATATTGACGCCGAGGTTGGCTAATTCTATTCCAATGTCGCGTAAAATTCCGACTCTGTTAATGATCTTTAGAAAGATGGTTAGACGATAATACGGAGCTGGGGAGCTTATGGAAGTGCGTCTTACTACTGCTCCTTCAATTTTACTATAATGAATTTTGGCAAGGGGACTGTAATCTTTAGTAGTTCGATGGGGGATGCCCATGATTTTTTCAATTGGGTAAAGATTTTGAATTACTTCATATTGGGAAATTTCCCCTTCGCCAACCTGTTCAATAAATTCGTGCCAGGTTTTTACATCAAATTTTTCTAATAAAAAGTTTTTTTGTTCAGGAGATATGGTCGCTAATTCATTGCACCCATATCGATGTAGTTCTTTAGCCAGAAATTTAATACCATCGCGGTAACATTTGGGGCGGCTTTGACGTTTAAGTGATTCACTAATTTTTCTTTTTGCTAAATTGGTTTTTACCTTTTCGATCCATTCGCGTGGGGGTATTTTTTGCTTTTTAGAAGTAATAACTTCAAGTGTTTCCCCGGTTTTTAATTCGCTGGTAATGGGAAATTCTTGCCCGTTGCGATATATTTTAATAGCTTGGTCGCCGAGATCGGAATGAATGTGATAGGCAAAATCAACACCAATGGCTCCTTCTGGAAGATCTAGGACATCACCACTGGGCGTAAAGACAAAAATTCGATCTCTGAAAATATCGACTTTTAGGTTTTTTATAAAATCGCCATTATTATTATTTTCCCGCTGCATATCAATTATTTTTTTCATCCAAGTAGATTGCTTTTGGACCCATTGACATTGGCAATTTGTGGAATTTTTAGCACATTGTTTGTTGTAATAGTAATGGGCGGCAATGCCATAGTCAGATTCGGCTTGCATGTCAGTTGTTCTGATTTGAAATTCCGTTAAAATTCCTCCTTTAGCAAAGACCGTGGTGTGAAGGGATTTATAGCCATTTACCTTGGGAATGGCAATATAGTCTTTGACCCTTCCGGCTTTGGGGCGAAATAGTTCATGAATGATTCCCAGAACGCGATAACAGGTTTCTTTATCGTGAACAATTATCCTAATTCCCAATAAATCGTCTGTATCATTGAGCCTTCGATTAGTTTCAACCATTTTTTGGAAAATAGTAAAAAGATTTTGAGGGCGAAGTGATACTTCAGCACTAATTTTCAGTCTGGTTAAATTTTTTTCTAATGTTGTTTTCATTGATTTAATTTGGCGATCATGTTTTGTGTGAATTTGTTTCATTTTAGAATTTAATTCTTCGTATTCGTCAGGGTAAATATAGCGAAAACAAAGATCTTCCAATTCTTGTTTTATCTCCCAAATACCTAAAAGATTAGCAATCGGGATGTAAATATCCATGGTTTCGTGCGCTACTCTTAATTGTTTCTCTCTCGGTAAGGCACTAAGCGTTTGCATGTTATGAAGGCGATCCGCCAATTTAATAAATAGGATGCGAATGTCTTGCGTGCTGTGTAAAAGGAATTTTTTAATTGATTCTATTTGACGATCAGCCATGTTATTTCGATAATTGACTTTTTCGAGTTTGGTTGCTCCTTCTACTAAAAAAGCTATTTCGGCTCCAAATTTTTCTTTAATATCCTCAAAGGTATAATCAGTGTCTTCCGGCACATCGTGAATTAAGGTGGCAATTAAGGTATCTTCGTCGGCATGAAGGCGAGTTAGGGTAAAGGCAGCGGATAGGGGATGGATAATATAGGAAGTTCCATCCACCCGTTGTTGATTTTTGTGTGCCTCTTTTGCAAAAAAATAAGCGTTGAGTAAGCGCTTTTCATTTAATTGGGGAAGATAAGTCTTGCCTTGTCTGATAATGGATTCTATCTTGATAGGTAACATCCTCATAAATTTAGAGAGGATAAAAAAACCAAATTTTATTATGTACTTTGGCTAGGTTATAATGCCACAGATAAAGGTTTTTTACAATCAATAGATGAATATTGCGGTTTTAGTTTCCGGCGGTATCGATAGTTCTCTTGCTTTAAGGTTGCTCTATGAAAAGGGGCATAATTTGACAGCTTTTTACCTTAAAATTTGGTTAGAGGATGAGCTTTCCTTTTTGGGTGAACAATGTCCCTGGGAGGAGGATTTAGGATATTTAAGGGCAATTTGTGATGATTTGGCTGTCCCGCTAGAAGTTATTTCTCTCCAAAAGGAGTATTGGGAGGAAGTGGTAAATTATGTTTTGGAAGAGGTTAAGGTTGGGCGAACGCCAAATCCAGATATGTTATGTAACCAAAAAATTAAATTTGGGAAATTTTATGAAAAAATTGATTTGGGTTTCGCTAAGGTAGCTACTGGCCATTATGCTTGTCAAGAGGAGAGAAAAGGAATTGTCTTTTTGAAAACAGCTAAAGATAAAATCAAGGATCAGACTTATTTCTTGGCTCATTTGACGCAGGGGCAGTTAAGAAGAGCTTTTTTCCCTATTGGTGATTATTTAAAAAGTGAAGTTCGGGAACTGGCTAAACAATATAATTTGCCTAATTTTGAGAGAAAAGATAGTCAGGGGATTTGTTTTTTGGGAAAAGTTAAATTTGATGAATTTCTCAAATATCATTTAGGAGAAAAACCTGGTTTTCTTTATGAATTTGAAACCGGGAAAAAACTTGGTGAGCATGCTGGCTATTGGTTCTATACTATTGGGCAGCGAAAGGGGATTGGGTTAAGTGGTGGGCCGTGGTTTGTGGTGGCTAAGGATATTTCGGCTAATGCTGTTTATATTTCTAGCCATTATTATGATTCTGATAAAAACCGGCATGAATTTTTTGCGAAAAATTTGAATTGGATTTCTGGGTTTAATCCTAAAAGTGGAGAAATTTTTAATTTAAAGGTAAAAACTCGCCACGGTCCGTGCTTTTATCAAGCTAAGGTTACAGTGATTGAAGATGCACATCGACTTCAAGTAAATTTGGACCAGGAAGATCAGGGGTTAGCCCGAGGACAATTTGCGGTATTTTATGATCAGGGTTTTTGTTTAGGATGTGGGGCGATTGAGTAAAATCGAGAAATTTGCTATAATATAAAGATTAATATCTTTTTAGGATGTTTTTAAAAAATTACAAAAATTGGTTTGAATCAGAGGTTGACTATTATTTGATTCCAGAGCTAGAAAAGGCTTCAGCGCAGGTACAATTTTCTCAAAAAAAGATTTTTTTAGCAGTAGATGAAATTGTTGATTTTGTTAGTAAAATGAAACATTTTTTAGCTCAACTACGAGGGCATATTGCTGCAATAATGAGCAGGTGCAATTTTAAAAGAAAGAGAGGTCGAGATTTTGTGATAATAACTGTATCTGATGTGCCTAAAAAGTACTTACTTGAAAAAATAAAGAGTTTATTTTCGGTTTTTGGGATGATTGATTTATCTTTTTTGCGAGTTTGGGGTCGACAAATGTTTCGGATTGGGGCTTTAGCGGTTTTTCTTTTTGTGATTGGATTTTTTGGAATGAATGCTCCGGCGTATTCGCAAATTATGCAAGCTTGGTTCAATCAGGTTAACTTTAATAGATTCGAAGTGATAAATACCGATGAATTTGTCCAAAACAGGAATGATGAATTATTGGCAGTTAGTTCTGTTATTGGAGAAGATGATATTTTATCAGCTTTTGCCAGTGACGGTATCCTTAATAATTATTTAAGCGTTTTACCGCCTGATTCCAGGTTGATTATTCCGAAAATTGGAAAAAATGTGCCGATTATTTTTAGCGACCCACAAAAATTGATTAACGCCGATTGGTCTGTTTTAGAGAAGATTTTTCAGGGAGATTTAAAAAAGGGAGTGATTTATTATCCGGGGACAGCGGTGCCAGGAGAGAAGGGAAATGGTGTTATTACCGGCCACAGTTCTTATTATCTTTGGGATGATGGGAGTTATAAAGATGTTTTTGTTTTATTACACACTTTAGCAATTGGAGATGAAATTGTGGTGCAGTTTAAGGAAAAGGAATATCACTATATTGTTGATATCAAAGATCAAATTAAAAATACGGACATCAGTATTTTAAAACAGCCGAAAGATGAAAGCCGAATAACTTTAATAACCTGTACCCCGGTAGGTACTAATTTGCGACGATTGGTAGTAGGAGCTAAATTGGTTGAGGTGTTTTAATATAATTTTTGCAAGGATTCTTGAAATACCGAACTTTTTAAAGATTTAGAAGTTAAATTTTGCGGTGAATTTGCCTAATATTAGGATTAGGCGTTGGTTGGGATATTACTGTTTCGGTCGTTGTTATCGCTATCTAGATTGTTTAGTTGAGCTAAAAGGGCTTCTTCGGTGTTTTTTTCTTCGGCATTAGCTTGATGTTCGGCTGCATGTAATTTTTCTCTTTTTTCGCGAGCTTCATGCTCTTTCCATTCTAAAAGATGTTTTTCATTAAGCTTTTCCAGTTCTGCTTCGTATTCTGCATCCAGCTTAGATAATTGTTCTTTTTCATGAGTAAGAATGCCGAGTAATTTTTGGATTTGTTCATCAGTCATGATTGGTAAAATTTGATACCAATAGTTTCGTTCTTCTTCAGTCATGGATTCAGTAGTATCGATTAGAGTTTGAAGGTCAGGGTATTTTTTGAGAATTGCCGGCGGAATTTGACGCTTCGGTTTGGAATCGGTTTTTTGAGGTTTGGCTTTTTGAGGTTTGGAATCAGTTGGGGGATTTTGATTTGAATTTGCCATGCGAAAGGGAAGTTAGATTAGTATAAAAAAACGTAATTAATTATTGGGTAGTTTCCAAGCTAGTCGTTTGTCATTTAAGAAATCAAAAAGAGTTTTGTCTTTGTTTGTTTTTATTTTCAAGTAATCATCTCCTTTGTTTGTTTCCATTTCTAAGACTAATTGTTGAATGAAGGTAGGATTTTCTGTGCCAAAAGTGGTTAGAGGTTCTGGTAGAGCAGTGTTATTTTTTGTGGCTTCCATAAAATCTGCTAATTTTAGGTTTTTAGATTTTATTTGGAAATCTTCAGCTTTTTCTGTGGTAAGCTTAAAATGTTGTTCTAATAATTTAGCCGGAGTGGCAAATTTTTCGGTATTGTTTGTCAAATGAGAATGTACTTCTAATAAGGCAGTAGCGGCACCGAAAATTCCTAGTGGCTTAAGATTTCCTTTTGCGTCAATGCCTTCTCCTTTTATTAAAAGATCAAGAGCGATTTTAATCCAAACAAGGAGAGTTGAGAAGGGATTTTTGCTGTTTTTTGCTTCTAAAAACATTGTACGATATTCTTCAAGCTTAATTCCAGGCTGAGGTTGAGTTTTTGGTGGAGGATTTTCTGTTTGAGGTTGAGTTTTTGGGGCATTTTGAGTTTGTTCAGCAGGTTTAGTTTCGGGTGCTTCCTTAGTAGGATTGGTTGTTTGAGTTTGTTGTTCGGTAACAGCTTCAGGGGTTACGGGATTCACTTTTTCTGCTGGTAGGGGTAAGGGTAGGTTAGTAGTTTCTGGCGCATGGTGTGGCGGGGTAAAAGGTGCGAGGGCAATTTTTGGATCTTGAAATTCTGGATTTGGTGGTGGCAGTTGATCTGTTGGTGGTTCAGCCGGTGCCTTACTAACGGGAGGTAGATTCCTTTGGTCAGCGGGTTGTGTGGCGGGTTGTGCAGTAGTTTCTGGGATGTTTTGCAGGTTACTGGTAGCCGATAAGGCCTCTTCATATTCTTGATAGGAAGTTTCCAGTTCTGGTGTTTTTTGTTGAATGGCGTCGCGAATATTTTGGAGGGCAGCTTTTGATTCAGGTGAAAGGTATTCTTCTTTTTCGTCTTCTGATATGGCCGCTGTGATTGTTTCGTGAAGTAATTTTTTCGTTTCAGTTAAAATTGTTTTTGCTCCCTCATAGTCATTATTTTTGATTTTTTCCCCAGCGTCGTTTAATTTTGTAGTAATTGTGGCATAGGCGGCTTCCAATTTTGCTTGGTTTTCATTTATTTTATCTTCAACTTGGCTTCTTATAAAGAGATTATTGCTATCAATTGTTGTTTTGAATTCTTCAGTCAGTTCCGTGGCTTGTGTAAAGGCTTCTTCTATTTTTCGTTCAAAATTTTCTTTTTTCCTTAAAACCTGTTGGGCGATTTTTAGTCGTTGGTCAGTGTTTTCGGTTTTTGGGCCTTCCCTTGCCGGTAAACTAGCAGGGTTTTCTGTTTCTGCAGCTGGGGCTGGTGGCTTTTGGGGTAAATTATCACCCATATTTTATGAGTTAAACAATATAAACATCGCCCATTTCTGCTTCTACTCGTTCTTTAATTAAGCGGATATGGCGAATTTGATTTTTTATTTGATAGGTGGCACGGGGTTCAATTTTCCAAAGATCATAAATATTACGAAGAGTGGTTAGCATAATAAAAGCATTTTGATCTGCTTTTCCTTTTTTGAATTCGTCTAAGGTGTTATAAACGGAATTATTTAGAAGGGAACTGGGGGTATGAGGTTGGATTATATTATTTTCAAATTTGGCCATTACTTCATTTAAAAAAGTTTCATCAGTTTCATCAAAACCGGAATCATCCAGTAAGGGTTTATTAAGGATAGTTTGAACTGCCGGATCAATCGGAGCATTGTCCGTGGCTGGATCATAAAGGGGATTATAATTACTTATTTGGGCCATTTCGGGGTATTTTTTTATTTTTATCTTCTTTAAAATTATCTTTTAAGTATATCAGAAATTAAGGTAAAATTCAAGATATGAATAATGCTAAAATTCAAGCTAAAATTAGAATTGAAAAATTGCGACAGGAAATTCGAAAGCGCAATTACGAATATTTTGTTTTGGATCAGACAAATATTTCAGAGGCAGTACGCGATAGCTTAAAAAAGGAGTTAATTGCTCTAGAGGAGAAATTTCCGGAATTTATTACTCCAGATTCGCCAACTCAGCGAGTAGGAAGTGTTTTGGCCGGTAGGTTTGCAAAAGTACCTCATAAGACTCGAAAATGGAGCTTAAAGGACGCTTTTTCTGCGGAGGAAATTCAGCAATGGGTGATTCGGTTGGAACGGTTACTGCCTAGTGAAAATTTTGATTTTGTGGGTGAATTAAAAATTGATGGATTGAATTTAACTTTGTGGTATGAAGCAGGGAATTTAGTCAGGGCAATTACCAGAGGAAATGGTCAGGAAGGTGAGGACGTTACGCATACGGTTCGAACTATAAAAAGTGTTCCTCTTGTTTTGGAAAAATCAGTGACGATTGAAGTTTCAGGAGAGGTTTTTATGTCTAAAAAAAGTTTTGAAAAAATTGAAAGCGAATTTGCTAATCCTCGGAATGCAGCAGCTGGTAGTGTAAGGCAATTGGATCCGCAGGTGGCGGCCAATAGAGATTTGGACATGTTTTTTTATGCTTTAGGGGAAAATAATTTAGAGAATGAACCAAAATCGCAATTAGCTGTTTTGCAAGTTTTGCAGGAATTGGGATTAAAGGTTAATGAAAAATTTGCTCATTTTGCGAATTTGGAATCTTTAATAAAGTTTTGTGAAATATGGCAAAAAAAGCGATATGATCTTCCTTATGATATAGATGGTTTGGTTTTTAAGGTAAATGATATGGATCAGCAGGAAAGACTAGGCTTTACCGGGAAGGCACCACGTTTTGCTATCGCATACAAATTTCCAGCTGAGCAGGCAATTAGTAGGGTTTTGGATATTGTGCTTCAGGTGGGACGCACTGGTGTTTTAACCCCAGTTGCCCATTTGGAGCCGGTTAAGATTGCTGGCTCCATAGTTTCCCGTGCAACCCTTCATAATGAAGACGAAATTCAGCGTAAGGATGTTCGAATTGGGGATACGGTTATTGTGCAAAAAGCAGGGGATATTATTCCGGAAGTGGTTGAGGTGCTAAAGGATTTGCGTACCGGGGTGGAAAAGCCTTATGAGTTTCCGGAAAAATGTCCAGTTTGTGAAAGCTTGGTTGTTCGGATTGAGGGAGAAGCCGCGACTCGTTGCAGTAATTCTAATTGTTTTGCTGTGGAAAGAGAGCGGATTATTCATTTTGTCGGTCGGTCAGCTTTAAATATGGATGGATTAGGTGAGCGAGTTATTGATCAATTAATTGAGGCTAATTTGGTAGCTGATGTGGCTGATTTATTTATATTGTCAGTTGATGATTTTTTGACTTTGCCTCTATTTAAGGAAAAGCGAGCTAAAAAGGTTGTAGAAGCGATTAAATTTGCTAGTAATGTTGACTTAGGCCGCTTGATTTTTGCTTTAGGAATTCGTCATGTAGGTGAGCAGTCAGCTGAGTTGATTGCTGTGTATATTGAACAAAAAAAGTGTTCAAACTTTAAGGGGCTTACAGAAGTAGGTGACGTTGGTAAGGGAATTGCAGTTCAAGAGTGGATGGGGATTGGAGGAGTTGGGGAAATTGTAGCTAATTCTCTTTATGATTGGTTTCAAAATCTGGATAATCAGCATTTATTGAAGCGCCTTGAAAAAAATGGATTAAAGCTCAAGCAAAATTTAAGGGGGGGGGGAATACAAATTTTTCTAAATAAAATTTTTGTAATTACGGGTACACTTTCCAGCCCTAGGGAAGAGATAAAAGCCTTAATAAAATCGCATGGTGGAACGATTAGCAACTCTGTTAGTGTTAAAACCAGCTATTTGATTGTTGGAGATAATCCTGGATCTAAATACGATACAGCTCAAGATTTAGGGATTTCGATTTTGGATGAGGAACAATTCCAGACTTTATTGGTTTCGTAAATTTTAGAGATTGCTTTCGGTAAAAAACGAGAATGGTTGACACGCATCGCAATAGGAGGTTTAATTTGGGCTTACTTTGGGTTTTTTGCGCTAATTAATTGGTTATTTATGGCTAGAAAGAAAAGAGAACCAGCACTTGAAGAAAGACAGTTTGGAACCATACCAGATCAGAAATCTTTGAATTGTTTTTTTTCAAGTAGTCCTGATTTTGGAAAAGTATCAGGTTTAGTTCAAGAGTTGGGGAAAATTGACATAACGGATGAAGCAGATCTTTCTGCCGTAGCTGAAGCACTCAGAAGAAAAGTTTATGTTTTAGGGTTAGGTGGTGGTTATGCTAATTTAAAGGATCAGGCAGCAGAATACGCTCGACGTGAACAAACGGAGGTTGAGCATATGGTTTATCCCATACGAGAGGAAAATACTCCAAGTTACTATAATCGTTTTAGGGCATGGCGGACATTTTTTGCAATTCGGGCTTTGAATGCGGCTTCAGATGCGGAACGAGAAAATCTATTAGGTGAACTGCGGGCTCGTTTTCGCAAAAAACCGCAACTTGCAAGGGTACCTAATTTATTTACAGTGACTGACGAGGGGCAAATTTTGGCAAATGTTGATTTGGATATTCGTAAGGCACCATTGGATTTAGCTGTGGATATTGTTGCTTTTACACAAAATGAGCACTTAATGAGTGAATTTGAGGGGCAAAACAAGGCGGCACAAAGGGCATTATTAATCGGGCTGGGGAGGGAGGCGCATATCCGTTTAATTAAGGCTCTCATTACTGATGATCCTAAATTAATTAAATGGGGTATTGAATATTTTACATCTCAGGATTATGAACGTTTTATAAGACGTATGCCTGGTGATCTTGGGGAAGGGAGGTTTGGTCGTAAAGCAGCTGGTATGGAAATTGCTTATTCTATTCTTCGAAAAGAGGATGAAACTTTTGATCGTGAATTTTTGTGGTCTTCCGGGTTTATTACGGCAACGCCAGAGATTAAAGCGAAGCAGGCTTTTCTTGTGCGCGCGCGCACAATGAATGGGGAAGAAAAAGCAAGGAACAATTTTGAGATTGAACAGGCAGAGGGCTATTTAAAGCGAATTGAGGATCAAGCGTTTGCGGTATTTAAGCGATTTAAAGAAGGTTCTTTAGTTGATAATTTTTCTTTGCCTTTAGGCTCAAATTTATTAAATGAACTTATTAATGCGAATAATAGAGAGCTGGGAGTACTCCATGACTTAAAGCGAATTTATGAGTCTGACCCTGAGTTGTTTATCAGGATGGAGCAAGGAGTTCGTAGTAAAATTAATGATGCTAAATTTCCTGAATATATTGAGCGGCATTTGAAGGAATTTTACGAGGGTTTGGTGGATAAATTGGGGGGTAATCCTTTTATTGTTCGATCTTCTTCAGAGATGGAGGATCGGGAGGATGCTTCTTTTGCCGGTCTGTATGACAGCGTGGTTTGTTCAGGTCGTAAGGATAGGTTTGATGAATTTTTGGCTGCAATTAAGACGGTTTTTAAGTCATTGTTCACTTCGGATGTTTTTAAGTATCGAGCTAAGCATGATTTGCTGAATGAAGTTGAAACCATGGGGCTTTTTATTCAGCGTTTAAACGGTAAAAAGCGTGGTAAATATTTTTTCCCGAGTTATGCTGGAGTGATTTCAACACGCTCGGTTCAGTCTCCCGAGCCAGATCCAACTAAGGGACAGGTTACCATGGTCACCGGGTTAGGAGATACAGCTGTAAGAGAAGGAGGGGATATTATTTGGTGTGCGAAATTTCAATACAAATTGCCATTTATTCAAGATAGTTTGGATGCAGTTAATATGGAAACAGGAGAATTTGAACATGTGCCGGCTAGTGTTATTTTAAGTGATACGATAAGGGATCAAGCTGATTTTAATGATTCTTTTTACGCCCGGGCTGCAAGAGAGTTAGTTAGTCGTAATGTAGATAGATTATGTACTTCGGATGAGAGTCTTGAGGGCGGTGAGATTGATTTTAAAAAAGTAGTTGATGGGGATAGATGCCATTTGCCATTGCTTCTCCATTATTTTGCGGAAAAATTGAAACGGGCAATGGGCACGCAATTAGAAATTGAATTTACGGCAGATAAAAACCCAAATAATCGATACGAGGTTCAGATTGTGCAATGTCGTCCGGAAAATATTAGCGAAAAGTTTACACCTTCAAAAAAGCCGGCTAATATCCCTGATGATCAGGTACTATTTGATATTTCTGGTTCTTTAAATTGTGGGACGGGTAGGGATATTCGATATATTATGTATATTGGCTCAACTTTTTATGATAGAGAAGTTGAGGGGGCGATGTCGACTGAGCAGGTAGCGACTTTGCATGATTGGATTGCTAAGGTTAATGATAGGTTGCCGGAGGGATCATATTTTATGATTGTTCCTGGGCGTTTAGGAAATAGGTCAGGACAAGAGGGTGTTCCTGGAAATGTTAATGATTTTGATAGGGCTAACGGTTTTATGGAAGTTTGCGGAATTGGAAAATGGAGGGAGGTGCCACCTGCTTCTGGTACACATGATTTCCATCGACTTATGGAAAGAGGTATTTTGCCGGTTGTTTGTGATGTGTCAAAAAAAGAAGGAGGTTATGCTGGTACTTTTGAAGCGTTAAGAAACGCGGACAGTGTTTTGCCACAAATTTTAGATAATATAGAAATTCCAGATCATGTTCAGCGCTGGCTTAAGATTGTGGATGTTGAAGCCTTGGGTAGGGGAAAAAAGATCGGAAACGCTCGTCTTCAATTGGCTATGACAAATGGTACTGGTGGTGTTGCTAGTTTGTATTTAAGCCCTGAGGGGGAAAATTTACCGGTGAAGGCGTAGGAAGATAGGGGTTTTAATGGTTTTATTTTTGCGGTGGTGAAGAATGGCGGGATAGATACTTTCAATTTGCATTTCCAGTAGCATTGAAGAAGAAGGCTTATATTACAGATAAAAGTGGCGGTCATAGAAACTATACTGAAGAGGTTTTCGTGGAGGAGGTGGAATAGGTAAAAATACCGATTCCAGCAGAGTATTGAGCAGTAAAACTAGGGCAATGTAGAATCTAAAAAACTATGCCAACCGTTTTTAATAATTGATCAATATATGAAAAAGGTTCGATCAATTGAGGTGGTTTATACTCTTTAAGGAATAGATTTTTCACTTTCCTATATTGAGTAAGAATAAGACGCACAGCATCAGTATCCGAAGCAGAACGCGTCACAGGCGTATGAATCCCTGCAAAACGATCTTCATCGTAGTCTGCGTAGTCATCGATTAGTTGAAGAAGATAGGCAAGCTCTCTATAGCAGTTGGCTCGTTCGGGACCCATAGAACAATTGACCTGTACTGCGAACAGAAAGAATGTGGCTTTACGCCTGGTAATGTCTTCAATAACAGAGCTAGGAGTAGCAGGTAGTCGTTGTTGGACAGAATCAAGCTGGGCTCGCATTAAGTTTTTAAGAGCATCAAGAGCCTCTGGCGTAAATGTGTCATGCGCCATACTAATAGCTTTTGTAATGCGTGGATCGGTAACATGTTGAAGCGTTGCTTCGCCTGGATGGAGCACTGCGTCCGTTACCGCACAGCCTTGTTGGTGAGCAGTATCAATAGGCCCACGATCAAACGTGTCATCAACTCTTCGGATGACGCCACCTATTATTGCTGCTGCTAGCAAATCCTTTCTTCGTAGAGGAACTCCTTCTAATCTAGAAAGCATGGCTATTACCTCACAATACGCTATAGGTGTTTGAGGCGGCGAGTCAAGCTCAGTAGCCACTAATTCAGGAATTCGATCAGTATTATGTGTAAGAGACATTTTAAAGAATTACAATTAAGCCATAAATTATAAATAAAAATAAATAAATGTCAAATTTTTTGTAATAATAAGAGAATCATTATAGGGGGAACAAATTTAAATTAAAAAATGGCTTAAATAAGCCAAAATATGGGTGGTGCCGGGGGGCAGGATTGAACTGCCGACACCATGATTTTCAGTCATGTGTCCGCCGCGGCGGACTACCCCGGCGGGGATGTAGGTATAAGGGATTTTATAAAATCTCTACCTATTCCTGATTTAAGTTGGTGTTCTCTTTTAAGTGCCAACTTTTTAGAGCAGAAATGTTCTTTATGGAGTAATTTCCACGGGCCTTTTAATCTAGTCCATCCACGTTTTTTACCTAAAGGGTTATTGTGTTCAATTAACCGAAGCTCGAAATTGCCTGAACAACCAACGTAGGTTTGTTTTCGATTATTAATGAGAATATAGACTGTGAACATAGGAGGGTGGTGCCGGGGGGCAGGATTGAACTGCCGACACCATGATTTTCAGTCATGTGCTCTACCACTGAGCTACCCCGGCAAACTTGATTTTCAGTCATGTGTCCGCCGTGGCGGACTACCCCGGCAGAGTTTTTACTTGTTGTGATGCGGGAAAATGTCGATGTATTTGAATCTTCAACTAGAATTAACTATTCGGATTTTACAGAAGCTTGAGACTAGGAGCAATATAAAATAATAGGAGGTCATAATAGTGAGCTATTATTTGAGATTTAATTAGGTAGGAATGGATAAAAAATGGATCCGGAGAATTATCTTGTTTATCGCGAAACGCTCCCGTATAATTTATTTGGTTTTACTTCTTAAAATATTTTTATCATGTTTCAGAAAAAATTAGGTGAAAATTTAGGAATATTGGCTGTCTTTTTTTTAGTCGGCGGAGTTTTGGGGTACTTGATTGGGGGAGGACTTCCGGTGGTTCCTGGTATGGAACAACCCGATAATGTCGTGGAGGGTGATTTGAATCAGCCAGTTGAGGTAATTACTGCTTCGGTGGATGATGATGCAATTTTGGGTGATGAAAATGCGCCAATAACAGTAATCGAATTTAGCGATTATCAATGCCCATTCTGTAAGCGTTTTGTTGATGAAAGTTTTCCGCAAATAGAGGAAAATTATATTAAGACTGGTAAAGTAAAATTAATTTTCCGTGATTATCCATTGCCATTTCATGCTAATGCTAAAATAGCCGCAGTGGCTGTTGAATGTGCCGGCAATCAAGATGCTTACTATGTAATGCACGATGCCCTATTCGCAGGGAGTGAAGAATGGTCATCTTTACCTGATCCTAGTGAGATTTTCCAAACTTATGCAATGAATATTGGTTTAGATGCCGCTCAATTTTCACAATGTTTATCAACTCAGGCTACGGCTAGTGAGGTGGAACAAGATTTAGCTGATGCAATGAGTTATGGTGTTGATGGGACACCGACATTTTTTATTAATGGGCAAAAGCTAGTTGGCGCTCAGCCTTATAGTGTATTTGAAAATATTTTTAATTCTCTATTGGCACAATAATTTAAAAACATGTTTTGTGATCAAGTTTCTTTAATTTTGACTGCTGGCAGTGGCGGTAATGGCTGTATTAGTTTTCGGCGTGAAAAATATGTGCCGAGAGGTGGCCCGGATGGTGGTGATGGTGGCCATGGCGGGTCGATTGTAATAAAAGTTAATTCTAATTTGAATAGTCTTTTTCATCTTTGCAAGAAAAAAAAATATACTGCTGAATTTGGTTATCCCGGAGCTCGTTTTAATAAAGCGGGGCGTGTTGGTGAGGATTTAGTTTTAGAAGTACCACAAGGTACTTTACTTTATAATGAAGAAACGAATGAACTTATTAAGGATTTTGTGACTAATAATGAAGCGATGATTTTTATGAAGGGTGGGAAAGGAGGATTTGGGAATGCTCATTTTGTTAGTAGTATAAGGCAAGCTCCGAAATTTGCAGAACAGGGGGAAACCGGAGCATCTTTGACAGTTAGGCTTGAAATGCGGTTAGTAGCGGAGATTGGTATTATAGGTTTGCCTTCAGTTGGGAAGTCGACTTTAATTTCTCGGATTACTGATGCTAAACCTAAAATTGCAGATTATCCTTTTACGACTTTGATTCCTAATATCGGAGTGGTGGAAATGAGTCGATGGGGTGGTGAAAAAAATGAAACTTTTGTTGTTGCTGATATCCCTGGCCTTATTGAGGGAGCTCATAAGGGTAAGGGACTGGGTGATGAATTTTTGCGTCATATTTCCAGGACGGCTTTTTTAATTCATGTCCTGGATTGTCAGTCGAATGATCTTTTTCGTGATTACAAAATTATTTTGAATGAGCTCATGGCCTATGATCCAGTTTTAGCGCTTAGGCCGCAGTTGGTAGTTATTAATAAAATTGATACTTTGGATAGTAAAAATAGGGGAAAAACTATTGAAGATTTTAATAAATTTTTAAAATTGAACTTAAAATCAAAAGCACCGCAGGTTTTAGCGATATCAGCTGTAACTGGCGATGGATTAAAGGATTTAATTCACCTTTCATGGAAGGCTTCGCAAAAATTTAGGCAAGCTTCTTTAGCAGCTACGGTTAGTAATCAGGCTGTAAAATCAGATTATAAAATTTTTCGTCCTCATCTGGATAAAATAAGTCAGGCGTTTGAAATTTTAAAGGAGCAAGAAGGTTTTAGGGTTAAAGGTAAAAGAATTGAACAAATTGCAGATATGTCTGATTTTGCTAATAAAGAAGCTTTGGCTCGAATTGATGATATTTTTAAAAAAATGGGTATTTTAAAGGAGTTAAAAAAAATAGGAGCTAAGGTTGGTGATAAAATTATGATTGGGGATAAATTGACTCAATTTAGGGGATAGGATGTTTTATTTGGGCCTGTGGTATTATTTCTTTTGCATAAATTAAAAAATATGAAAGTTATCATTGGTTTGGGTAATCCTGGTAAACAATATGAACTCACTCGTCATAATTTAGGCTTTATGGCGGTGGAAGAATTGCGCAAGGAACTTAAAGGAGGTGGGTTTAGGACAGAGGCGAAATTCAAAGCGGAAATTTGTCGTTTGGAATTTAGTGGTGAAAAAATTATTTTGGTTCGTCCTCAAACTTTCATGAATCTTTCAGGAGAGGCAGTGCGATTACTAAAACATTTTTATAAGATTAGTAATGAGGATATTTGGGTAGTATATGATGATGTTGATTTGCCCTTGGGGGTGTTAAGGATAAGGGAAGATGGTTCGGCTGGTACTCATAACGGGATGAAGTCGATTATTCAGACTACGGCTAGTGAAGTTTTTCCTCGTTTTAGATTAGGGATTGAAAGTCGGGGAGTGTTGTCCCCGGGACAACAGGAGATTGCTAGTTTTGTCTTGGAACCTTTCCGTAATGAAGAATTACCGCAGGTCAGAGAAGGGATTGATTTATTTGTAAAAGCAGTGGTTTTGGCACTTAAAAAAAGTATTTTGGATGCTAAAAATGTTTTTTCTAAATAAATGCTCTTGCTTTTTTTGGTTAAAATCAGTACCTTTTTGGGGAATTAAATTGCTCTGTTAATAGCTTAATCATTATGTACGTTATTATTCAAATCGGGTCCACTCAATATAAGGTTAAGGAAAAGGATGAAATTCTTGTTGATCAACTTAAGGTTGAGGAAGGCAAAAACTATAAAATTGATCAGGTTTTGCTTTGTGTTGATGAAGCTAAAAAAGTTTTAATTGGATTTCCGTATTTAGAAAATGTGAAGGTTGAAGCGCGCGTTTTAGGTCATGAAAAAGGCGAAAAAATTCGTGGTTTTAAGATGAAGGCCAAGAAAAAATATCAACGTACTTTTGGGCATCGCTCACTTTACACTAGATTAAGGATTTTGAAGATTAATGTTTTGAATGGATTTACGGCGTCTGATGCCAAGGTAGCTAAGGTGCTTAAAAAGGACGTAGTTTTAGAGAAAAAAACGGTAATCAAAAAAATTGCTGTTAAATCTGTTAAAGTTGCAAAACCAAAAAAATTAGCAGATGCAAAGGCTTAAGAAGTGTTTTAGATCAAGGGGCAGTTTTGCTTCATAAGTTACTTGTTTTTTGGTAATTGGCGCAATGAAAGAGAGTTTTGCGCTATGTAAAAATTGGCGTTTTAGACCATTCTCAAGGCAAATATTATTCGTGGTTTGTTTGCCATAAACTGAATCTCCCAGGATTGGATGTCCAATGGCTTGTAGATGAACTCTAATTTGGTGTGTTCGGCCGGTTGCCAGATTTATTTTAAGTAGTGAGCAGGGGAGTGGTGCAGAAAATGTTGCTTGCACCTGATAATGGGTGAGGGCGTATCTTCCTTTGCTTTGGGTGCTGATGGTTATTTTTTTGCGTTGTTTAATGTTTCTGATTAAGGGGGCTTCGATAGAGCCATTGGCTGGAGTTATTAAGCCGTCTGCTAGGGCTAAATATTCTTTTATAATGGTTTTTGCTTCAAATTGAGCAGCTAAAAATCGGTGAGCTTCATCGGTTTTGGCAATTACTAAAAGACCGGAAGTTTCTTTATCGAGGCGATGTACAATTCCTGGTCTTTCACTGCCACCGGTAGAGCTGAGATTTTTGTAGCGATGAAGTAGGGCATGAACAAGAGTATTTTCTTTGTTGCCGCTTCCGGGATGAATTACTAGGCCAGCTGATTTATTGATTATGGCATAGTGAGTGTTTTCAAAAACTATTTCCAAGGGGATATTTTGACCTTGTAGGACGCTAGTTTCCGGTTTTAACTTAATGGAGATACGGTCATCAATTCGTAGATGATGATGCGGTGAGGATTCTTTTTTGTTTACGAGGATTTCGCCAGATTTTATTTTTTTTTGCCAAAAACTGCGGCTTTTTTCTGGATAATTTTCAGTTAACCATATGTCGAGGCGCTTATTTTGATCCTCAGTTAGTAGCTTTTGTATCTTTATTTCATTTTTAAATTTCATAAAAACCATTTTAAAATTGAGATTTTCTTGTACACTATAGTCGTAAATTAGAATTTAGTTAAAGTTTAATTATGATTGATGAAGTTTCTAATCTTTTAAATAGAGGGACCAGTGAGGTTATTGTGCGGGAGGATTTGGAGAAAAAATTAAGGGGTAAAAGAAAATTACGAATAAAATTGGGAATTGATCCAACTGGTTCCGTTTTACATCTTGGCCATGCTGTTGTGCTTAACAAGTTGCGTGAATTTCAGGAATTGGGTCATAAGGTTATTTTTTTAATTGGCGATTTTACGGCTCGGATTGGAGATCCGACTGGCCGTTCAACTGAACGGCCGCCACTTTCTGATGCCGAGATTAATGCCAATATGCAACATTATACAGCTCAGGCTGGTTTACTTTTGGATATGAAAAGGGTAGAAGTTCGTTACAATTCCGAATGGCTTGGTAAGCTTAATTTTAAGGATATTATTGTGTTGGCGTCTAAGGTTACTTATGCGCAAGTGGCACAGCGAGCGGATTTCAAGGAAAGGATTAAAAATGATGTTGATTTAAGTCTTCAGGAATTTTTGTATCCTGTAATGCAGGGATATGACTCAGTTGCCTTAAAAGCAGACGTAGAAATAGGAGGAACGGATCAAAAATTTAATTTATTAATGGGTAGACAAATTCAAGAGCGTTATGATCAGGAACCCCAAAATGTTTTAACTTGTCCGATTTTGGAAGGGTTGGATGGAGTACAAAAAATGAGTAAAAGTTTAAATAATTATATTGCTTTAACCGACAATCCAAACGAGATGTTTGGTAAAATTATGTCTATACCTGATGAATTAATTAAGCGCTATTTTGAATTGGCAACCAATGTTTCTGCGTTGGAAATCGAGCAAATTAGTAAGGATTTAGAGGGGGGAATAAATCCGCGTGATCTTAAGATAAAATTGGCTAAGGAAATCATTACCAGATATTACAATGAAAAGAAGGCCTTGGAGGCTAAGCAGGAATTTATTCAAGTTTTTAGCCAAAATCAGGCACCTACAGATATTCCTGAAATGAAATTTAGGGTAGTAGAAATGCCAATAATTAATCTGTTAATTGAGGCTAAATTAGTCTCATCTAAGGGTGAAGCGCGTCGTTTGATTGAAGGGGGAGGGGTGCGTTTTGATGGCGAGAAAATTATTAAATTTGATCAAATAATTCCTTTCCTGCCTGATGGAAATGTTATTCAAATTGGGAAGCGACGTTTTTTGAAAGTAAAATCAGTTTGATCATGATTGAAGATTATTCTTCTCTTTTAAAAACCAGGCTTTCAGAGGTTTTGAGGACGACTAATGCTCATTTGTCTGCTTTAAAGGATTTGAGAATTTTAACAATTGAGGATTTTTATTATTATTTTCCCAAGAGTTACCGTGATGAACGAGATATGGTTTCTATTTCGCAGCTTAGTTTAGATCAGGTAAATGTGGTACAGGGGACATTAGCTAAATTGCTTAGTAGGCGCACTAAAACAAATAAAATTATGACTAGTGCTTGGCTAGGTGATGACACTGGTGCGATTGAAGTTTTATGGTTTAATCAGCCCCATATTCAGCGTTTATTTCGAAATGGGGATGAAGTTATTTTAACAGGTAAGATTAAATATAATGGTGGCCGCATTTATTTCCCGAGTCCTAAGTATGAAATTGTCCGGCAAAAGCAGCTACATAGCGCTCGTTTAGTTCCTTGTTACCATGAACATGGGCCGATCACTTCGAAGTGGATTAGGGAAAAGATTAATCCGATTTTGAAGGGAACGGCTTTTTTACCCGATCCCTTGCCAGAAAAAATCATTGAAAATGAGCACTTGATGTCCTATGGTAAGGCAATTCGTACGGTGCATGACCCTCACAATGAGGAGGAATTAAAACAGGCGAAGGAGCGTTTAGCTTTTGATGAATTATTTCAATTGCATTTAATCGCCTTGAAGCGAAGGCAAGAATTTAGGAATAAATTTAAAAATACCGAGCGAGTAGTTACGGTTTCACCAGAGAATAGTCGGGAATTTATATTAGCCCTTCCTTTTGAATTAACTGGTGCGCAGAAGAAAGTTATCGAGGAACTAACTGTGGATTTGGGTTTGCCGTATCCGATGAGTCGCTTGATTCAGGGTGATGTTGGTTCCGGAAAAACAGTGGTAGCAGCTTTTGCCTTGTATCACGTGATAAAGTCTGGGTTTCAGGGGGCATTGATGGCGCCAACCGAAATTTTGGTTCGGCAGCATTATCATACTTTACTAGAGTTTTTAGGGCGTTATCATTTTAATATTCAGATGTTAACTGGAAGTTTGGTTAATTCGGTAAAAAGGGATATTTTGAGACAAATCGCTAGTGGAACGGTTGATATTGTGGTCGGAACACAGGCCATTATTCAGGAGAATGTTAGCTTTAAAAAGTTAGGGTTGGCAGTTATTGATGAGCAACATCGTTTTGGCGTTCGTCAACGCGAATTACTACAGAAGCAGGGGAGTCCGCATGTGCTAAATTTGTCAGCTACCCCAATTCCAAGAACACTGGCTATGGTGTTGTACGGGGATCAGGATGTCTCTATTTTAGATGAATTGCCGCCTGGTCGTCAGGAAATTATTACTCGTCTTGTTCCTGAGGAAAAAAGAGTGGATGCTGAACGCTGGATTGCGGATCAGATTAATAAGGGTAGGCAAATTTTTATTATTTGTCCTTTAATTGACGAGTCGGATGTTTTGGGGGTTAAGGCAGTTACAGTTGAATATGAGCGTTTGTCTACAGAGGTTTTTCGTGAATTTACGATTGGCTTGTTGCATGGGAAATTAGCAACAGATGAGAAAGAGCATATTATGAGTAAATTTAAAAATGGAGAAATTAATATTTTAGTTTCCACTTCGGTTGTGGAGGTTGGCATTGATGTGCCTAATGCGACAATTATGTTAATTGAAGGAGCGGAACGGTTTGGGCTTTCGCAATTACACCAATTTAGAGGAAGGGTTGGGCGTGGTGCTCATCAGTCGTATTGTTTTTTATTTACAAATTATAAAAATGAGGTAAGCCTTAAAAGGCTTAAGGCGATGTGCGAATATGCGAGTGGTTTTAGGCTAGCGGAAATTGATTTGGCGTCGAGGGGTCCAGGGGAAATTTACGGAGTTAGGCAAAGCGGTATTCCGGATTTAAAAATGGCATCATGGGCTGATGGTGTCTTGTTGCAACGTGTTCATAGAGCGGCTTATCGTTATGTAGCTGAACTTGGTATTAGAAAAATCACGAAAGGGGCTTAAAACGCAAAATTTATCGAAATTTTTTAATGGACTTAGAAAGGCGCTCTTTGTACAAGATATATTGTACAAAATTAAAACAATGGTGGGCGATAGTGGGCTCGAACCACCGACCTCACGAATGTGAATCGTGCGCTCTAACCAACTGAGCTAATCGCCCTTTGGTGCGCGCGCCTGGATTCGAACCAGGGACCTTCTGGGTGTAAACCAGACGCTCTAACCAACTGAGCTACGCGCGCTTATTGTAATGGTGCCCAGGAGAGGACTTGAACCTCCATGGCCGAAAAAGTGGCCACTAGCCCCTCAAGCTAGCGTGTCTACCAGTTTCACCACCTGGGCGAAGGAAACAACTTGACAGATTTTACTCTGAAATATCCATTTTCGTCAATTCAACTGAAATTTCAAAGATTTTATTACCTCTGGTTATTTTTAGAATTACGTTGTCCCCCACTTCTTTCCAGGCAATGGCATCCTGAATTGTATGATCTTCGTTAATTGGCTTATTATCAATTTCCAGAATAAGGTCGCCGATTTGCAAGCCGGCTTTTTCCGCTGGGCTTCCTTTGGTAATGGCAGCTTGTTCCCCTTCTGTTTCACCACTAATCAATGCCCCATGATTTTCTTTAAGATTTAACTCTTGGGCTTTTTCTTTGTTTAAAATAATATAACGAACTCCTAGCATTGGACGAATAATTTGTCCGTATTTTTTCCAGGTTTCGATGGCTGGCTTCAGATCATTAATAGGGATGGCAAAGCCAATCCCCTGGGCTTCAGTATCAATAGCGGTGTTAATTCCAATTACTTCACCTTGCTCATTTAAAAGGGGGCCTCCACTACCACCTGGATTAATTGCGGCATCTGTTTGGAAAAGGCCGTAAAGTTGTTCAATTACTCCCCCACTCTGATCTGAGGCGATTAATTTGCGGCCATTGGCACTGATAATTCCGGCTGTGACCGTGTTCTCGTATTCGGATAAGGCATTTCCAATGGCTAAAACTGGCATCCCAACCTCGATTTTACTAGAATCACCAAGGGTTAAATAAGGTAGATTGACAACGCTAGAATTTATGTTTTCCTCTAAGTCAAATGGCCATAGCTTAATGATCGCAAGATCACTCAGTGGATCAGTGGCTTTAATTTCAAGATTGTATTGTGATCCTAGGTTGTCAACTGCGACATAAAAAGCTGCCGCATTAGTGACCACATGTTTGTTAGTTATGGCAATTCCGGTAGGGTCAATGATAAATCCCGTTCCGCCGCCGGTTTTATGCTTATTTTTTTGGTCTGAATATTTTACGATGCTGATTACTGCCGGAATAGCGGTTTTTTGAACTGCCACCCAGTTTGTTTGATTGGTGGTTATGGTTGAATTAAGACTATTTTGAGGAATTAATTGTTTGTTCGCAAACAGAGCACCGCTTATTCCTCCAAGGAAGCTGACAAAAAATAAACCCACTAGGGTGCTGAAAATAAAAAAAATTTTCATAAAAAAGGCATATCTACCCATTCGGAATTGTAATCTAAATTAGGAAGTGATTCAATGATCGTGCTATGGAAAAATCTCAATTACGAAGATTAATGCAGGAAAAAAGGCGTTCTCTTGATTATCAAAAGCGTTGTCGAAACGATCAATTAATTCAGCAGCGCTTAGAATCTTTGTTGATTTTTAAAAATGCAAAAACTATTCTTTTTTATGTTTCTAATGACGAGGAAGTAGGCACGCATGAGCTTATTAAAAAGTATTCAAGTACAAAAAAAATTGTCGTACCAGTCATTGATCCTGCCTCTAAGTACTTAGGTCTTTTTTATCTGCCTTCTTGGGATTTATTGAAGCCTGGTCGTTTTGGGCTACTGGAAGTAAATCAGGCAGATCGAGTTACTTGTAATCCCTTGGAAATTGATTTAGTAATTGTTCCTGGTGTTGCTTTTGATCAATTCGGGCATCGTTTAGGTTATGGCAAAGGATATTACGATCGCTTGCTTAAAAAATTGTCTTCGTTCCGAGTGGGGTTAGCTTACGAATCGCAAATTATTCTAAAAATTCCTTATGAGAGTCATGATGAGTTGGTGAATGAAATTGTTACGGAACAAAGAATTTTAATTTGTAATCCTGCTATTGTTTCTTCTCGTAGAGTTTTGGTTTAGAGTGCATAATAAACATTTCTCCATGCCTAATTAATATTTTTTTAACCCTCTAGTCATGACAAACCCTGTTTCTAATGCGAGGCACAATTGTTCTGAGCTTGAACAAAATGACCCGGAAGTTTTTGCCGCTATTGCTGGCGAAGAATTGCGTGAATCAGTTGGAGTTGAATTAATTCCTTCTGAAAATTACACTTATCCTGAAGTTTTGGCGGCAAATGGTTCAATTTTAACAAATAAGTATGCGGAAGGTTATCCGGGAAGGCGATATTATGGGGGGCAAGAATTTACTGATAAAGTGGAATTATTGGCAATCGAACGAGCGAAGCAAGTTTTCCGTGCGGATCATGTCAATGTTCAGCCTCTTTCTGGTTCACCGATGAATCAGGCGGTTTACTTGGCTTTTTTGAAGCCTGGGGATACGGTTTTGGGCATGGATCTTTCTCATGGTGGACATTTAACTCATGGACATCCGGTCTCGCACATGGGTAAAATTTTTAATTTTGTGCGCTATAAAACTCATCCTGAAGAAAATGGGAGAATTGATTTTGATGAATTAATGGCTGTTGCCAAGGAGACCAAACCAAAAATTGTGCTATGCGGGTATACTTCTTATCCTAGGGATTATGATTATAAAGATTTTAAAAGAGTAGCGGATGAGGTTGGAGCTATCACCATGGCGGATGTTTCCCATATTGGTGGATTAATTGCTGGCGAAGCAATGCGTAATCCTTTTGATTACGGATTTGATATAGTGACCACTACTACTCACAAAACTTTACGTGGGCCCAGGGGGGGGATGATTTTGTGCAAAAAGGAATTTGCAGAAATTATCGATAAGTCGGTTTTTCCGGGGTTGCAGGGGGGGCCTCACATGCATTGTATTGCGGCAATTGCTGTAACTCTAGGTAAGGCTCTACAGCCTGAATTTAAGATTTATGCAGCCCAGATTTTAAAAAATTCTAAGATTTTGGCGGAAATTTTAATGAAAGGAGGTATTAAGTTAGTAACAAACGGAACGGATAATCACATGATGGTAATGGATACAGTGCAAAGTTTTGGAATTGACGGGAAAAAGGCTGAGCATGTTTTGGATTTAGCTGGAATTACAACTAATAAACAGGTTATCCCGGATGATCCAAATCCCCCGCTTAGGCCGAGTGGTATTCGCTTGGGGACACCGGCCGCTACTACTCGTGGGATGAAGGAAGATGATATGGTAAAAATTGGTAATTGGATTGTTGAGGCGCTTAAAATTCACGATGATGAAAAAGCTTTGTCTGATTTACGCAGTCAAATTGAAGCTTTTTGTGTTCAATTTCCTGTCCCTGGAATTATTTAGATCTATTTTTTTATTGGGAATTGGATTAGGAGAAATTTAGAGGATTTTGCTTGACTCCTATGAGTTGAGCTGGTTATGATAGGGCTAATGAACATTATTTTAGCTGTAATTTTTGGCGCTAAGAAGAAGATTGCTCCAACGAGGCAATAGTTTCTGGTGTTCAATTCCAGTAAATATTTTGCCTCGAATAGGGGCATTTTTTTATTTTATTAAATTAAGTTTATGAGCCGAGATGTATTTCAGAAAGTAATGAAATTTGGAGGAACATCAATGGGATCAGCAGCAAGTATACGGGATGGGGTGGTGCCTGCTATCCAAAAAGCAGTAGCCATTGGACAATTTCCGGTAGTGGTTGTTTCGGCTATGTCTGGAATAACTAGTTTATTATTGGAATCAACGCAAAAGGCGCAGGAAGGTAAATTAGCCCGAGCTCAAGGCTTAATAAAAGAGATTGAGCATAAACATTTGGAGCTGATAGCTGATTTATTTCTGGAAAAATTAATGCGAAATCAGCAAATTAGTTTTTTAAATCAGGAGCTTGAAACTTTGCGAAAAATTTTAAAGACCATTTTTTTAACAGGAGAATTATCAACTAGGATGCAGGACGCGGTTTTGGCCATAGGGGAAAACATAAGTGCGCGAATATTAAGTAATTTACTTATAAAGAATGCTTGTCCGGCTATTTATCTTAATCTCGAAAAAATCATTTCTAAACGAATTTCGATCGAGTCGCCTAGTTATTGGACCAAAATCGAGAAAGCTTTTTCGATACGTTTGGCAAAAGTCCCGCAAGGATTTGTGCCAATTTTGCCTGGATTTTTTGGGGCTATTACTAATGGAATTTTAAACAGTGTGGGGCGTGGTTATTCTGATTTTTGTGCTTCTTTGGTTGGGGTGGCAATTAGGGCTCACGAAATTGAAAATTGGACTGATGTGGATGGTATTTTAACGGCCCATCCTTCCATTGTTCCCAAGGCAAAAATTTTGTCTCGAATTTCCTTTGACGAAATGGCGGAATTGGCTAGATTCGGAGCAAAAGTTTTGCATCCTTTTAGTGTGGCGCCGGCTTCGTTGGCCAATATTCCAATTAGGATGAAAAATACTTTTAATCATACAGCTTATGGAACTTTAATTAGTAGTGATTCGTATTATTCAAAATTGGTTTTTAAATCCATTGCTTACAAAAAAGGCATTACTATTATCCGAATTACCACCCCCAAAATGCTCATGGCTTATGGTTTTATGGCGAAATTGAGTAATTTATTTGCAGAACACAAAATTAGTATTGATCTTATTGCAACTTCGGAAGTGAGCGTTTCTCTAAGTGTAGATGAGCCTTTAATTCGACTTAAATCATTACTTAGGAATCTTAAAAAATTGGGTGAGGTTGATGTTCAAAATGATCAGGCTATTTTAAGTATTGTTGGGGTTGAGCTTAGAAAATCACCTGCTGTTTGTGGCGAAATTTTAAGAGTTTTAGCAAAGAATAAGATTAGTATTAATATGATTTCCATGGGTAATGCTTTGATTAATTTGAGCCTTGTTTTGCATGCAGAAAAAGCAGAAAAGGCGATTCAAGTTTTGCATCAGGATTTTATTAATTTTTAATTTTAGGAATTATGAAACCACTTTCTGTTGGGATTTTAGGGGCAACTGGCATGGTAGGGCAAAGATTAATTACTTTGCTTGAAAATCATCCTTGGTTTAAGGTGAAGATTTTGGCGGCTTCTTCTCGGTCAGCTGGGAAATCTTATCGGGAGGCAGTTGAAGGCCGATGGCGTTTAACTGCCCCAATTCCTTCTTCTTTGGCTGATTTGTCGGTTTATGATGTTATTGATATTGCTGCTATTACGCCTTTGGTTGATTTTGTGTTTTCGGCTATTGATTTGGATGCTTCAGCTATTTTTGAATTGGAAGATCAATATGCCGCGGCCGGAATTCCAGTGGTATCAAATAATTCGGCTCACCGCTGGACACCTGATGTGCCCATGATTATTCCGGAAATAAACCCAGACCATTTGGATTTAATTAGTGAGCAACGTAAAAATAGGGGCTGGGGTAAGGGGTTTATTGTCACTAAACCAAATTGTAGTTTGCAAAGTTATTTACCGGCACTGGCGCCTTTGCTTAAATTTGAGCCGGAATCTTTATTTGTGACAACCATGCAGGCTATTTCGGGCTCAGGTCGACTTTTGGCTAATGCTCCAGAAATTAAAGATAATGTTATCCCTTTGCCTGGTGAAGAAGAAAAATCCGAATGTGAGCCAAGAAAAATTTTAGGAAAATTGTGCAACGGTCGAATTGAGGAAAGTGGTTTAGTTATCGCGGCTCATTGCAATCGTGTAGCTACGGAAGATGGTCATTTGGCAGTTGTTTCCGTTAAATTTAAAAACAAACCTTCAATCGAACAGGTGTTAGAGGCTTGGCAAAACTGGAAGCCGGAACCTCAAGCTTTACGTTTACCTAGTGCGCCAGATCCCTGTTTAATTTATTGCACCGGACCAGATCGTCCTCAGACTAAATTGGATCGTGATAATGGCCAAGGGATGAGCATTACCCTGGGTAGATTACGCAAATGTCCACTTTTGGATTATCGCTTTAGCGCTCTCTCCCATAATACAATTCGGGGGGCTGCGGGTGGGGCCATTTTGACCGCTGAATTATTACACGCTAAAAATTATTTATAGGATTTCCTAATTTAAATTTATTTATATGAAAATTGCCTTAATCGGATATGGCCAAATGGGCCAACTCATTCATCAATTTGCTCAAAGAAGGGGCCATGAGGTATTAACGATTATTGACCCTAAACATTCGTCAGCTACTGATAGTAAGATTACCCCAGAGGCTCTTTTGGGAGTGAATGTTGCTTTTGATTTTTCACATCCGGGTGTTGTTTTAGATAATTTGCGTTATTTTTTGAGTTTGAAAAATGCTCCCAATCTTTTAGTAGGGACAACTGGTTGGTATACTCATTTGGGGGAGATTGAAAGGTCGGTTGCGAGGGCAAATATTGGTTTTTTGTGGTCTTCTAATTTTTCAATTGGAGTCAATCTTTATTTTGAAATTGTGAAGAAAGCGGCTAAATTAATTAAATAAATATATGAATATGATATTTGGGGTACTGAATTGCACCACGCGCAAAAAGCGGACTCCCCTTCTGGTACCGCTAAAATCCTTGAGGAAATTTTACTTCAAAATATTGAGCGAAAAACTAAGGTAGTGGATAATCGGCTTGATCGTAAAATTGAGCCTTATGAAATTCATTTTTCTTCGACTAGGGGTGGAGCTGTAAATTTTTCACACACAATTGGACTTGATTCCGAAGCTGACACTATTACTTTAACGCATGCGGCCCGTAATCGAGATGGTTATGCCTTAGGTGCGGTGCAAGCAGCTGAATGGCTTGTGGGAAAATGTGGATTTTTTAAGATGGAGGATTTTTTAGGTTTTGAGATTTAGATTTTTTATTTTTTAATAATTACAATGATGTTTCAAGGAACTTACACCGCTTTAATCACTCCATTTACCGCTACTGGTGATTTTGATGAAAATGCTTTTTCGAAATTACTTGATTTGCAAATTGAGGGTGGGGTTGATGGTTTAGTCCCAATTGGGACGACTGGTGAATCCCCTACTCTTACTTCTAACGAAATTTACCGTGTTTTGCAGTTAACTGTTGAAGCAGCTAAAGGAAGGATGCCGGTTATTGTCGGGACCGGTTCTAATTGTACAACTAAAGCAATTGAACAAACAAAAATAGCTAAGGAGGTGGGTGCGGATGCTGCCTTGGTAGTTTGCCCTTATTATAATAAACCAACTCAAAAAGGTTTAATTTTGCATTATGAGGCTATTGCTGAGGCTACGAGATTTCCGATCATTATTTATAATATTAAAGGGCGTACTGGAATAAATATGTCCACGAACACATTAATGGAATTGGCAAAAAATACTTATATCGTGGGCGTAAAGGAGGCTAGCGGCGATTTGGTTCAAATGAAAGAGGTTTTATCAAGCGTGCCTCGTGATTTTAGCGTGCTTTCCGGGGATGATGCCCTTACACTTGAATTAGTGAAAATGGGCGGACATGGGGTTATTTCAGTAGCGTCTAACTTGATTCCAGCGCGGATGAGTAAATTTGTAAAAATGGTTTTAAATAAGCAATGGAGCGAAGCGGAACAAGAGCAAGGTAATTTACGTGAGCTTTTTGAGACACTTTTTATTGAAACTAATCCACTACCGATTAAAACGGCTTTAGCCTTAGGGGGTTATTGTCAGGAAGTATTTCGTTTGCCTTTGTGCCCAATGACAGAAGTAAATAAGCAAAAGCTGTCGTTATTACTTAAAAAATATTCATTATGAATCCGGATGTTATTGCTTTGCCAAAATTGGCTATTGAGTTTGCAGCTAGTGACCGACCAACTCCTTTTTTTCTTTACGAAGAAGCTAAAATACGTTCAAATTGTCGAAAATTTTTAAATAGTTTTCGTCGCTATTTCCCTGATTTTGAAGCACTTTTTGCAGTTAAAGCTAATGCCAATCCGCATCTTTTGAGGATTATTCTTGATGAGGAATTTGGTTTTGATGTTTCAAGTTATTCAGAAGCTTGGCTGGCTTATAAACTTAAGGCAAGTGGTATGTACACCGGTAATTACACGACCATGGAAGAGTTTAAAATGGCAGAAAAGGCCAAGCTTATTTTAAATTTAGATGATTCCAGTGCAATTTCTAGTTTAAGTAAAATTGGGATCCCTCAGGTTATTTCATTTCGAATTAATCCCGGAATTGGGCAGGGAGGAATGCAGAGTTTAGTAACAGCCGGACCAGAAGCTAAATTTGGAATCCCTTTTGAAAAAGCTGCTGATGCCTATGGTGAAGCACAAAAACTAGGAATAAAGCATTTTGGAATTCACATGATGACCGGTAGTAATGTGCTTGATGAAAAATATTTTCCGCTGGTGGTTAAAAAACTTTTAGAAGTAGTTGCCCTTGTTAAGGCAAAAACAGGTATAAATATTGATTTTTTAGATATGGGTGGTGGTTTTGGTGTTCCCTATCATCCTACGGAAAAAAGTTTGAATTTGGACCACATTGCTCTCAATGTAAAGAAGGTGTTTGATGAACAGTGCCTTAAATATAATTTGGTTGCTCCCCGGCTTATGGCTGAACCAGGACGTTACATTATGGCTAATGCCGGTTGGTTAGTAAGTCGTGTGATCAGTCTAAAAAACAGTTATAAAATTTTTATGGGAATTGATGCCAGTACTAATGATATGCCTAGGCCCGCTATCTATAATGCTTTTCACTATATTACGGTATTAAATCGTTCCAAGAAAAAGCAAAAGGTTTCTGTGGTAGGACGTATTTGTGAAAACAACGACCAATTTGCGCGTGATCGTTTGTTGCCGCAATGCGAGCTTGGGGATTTAGTGGTAATTCATAATTGTGGGGCTCATGCCTATGCCATGGGGCATAATTATAACGGTCGTTTCCGCCATTCTGAGTATTTGCTGACTCTCAAAAATGAATTACAGCAAATTCGTCGAGCTGAAACACTTAATGATCTTTTTGCCGCTATCCCTGATTTTTCACTGCTATGAAAATTATTCCTTCAAAAAGACTGCAAGGGTTAAGTAATTATGCGTTTGCCGAAGTTAATAAGATGGTTAATTCTTTGCGCGACCAAGGAATTCAACCTATTGATTTTGGAGTTGGGGATCCGAGTGAGCCCACTCCTAAATTTATTCGTGAGCGATTGAAGTCGGCTTTAGAGGAGCACGCAACTACCGGTTATCCTTTTTATACCGGCAGCAAGGCTTATTTACAGGCTTGTGTTAATTGGATGAAGCGTCGGTTTGATGTTGGTTTGGATCCTGAAAAAGAGCTTTGTTCTTCACTTGGTTCCAAGGAGGCAATTTTCAATTTCCCAAATGCTATTTTGAATCCTGGGGATATTGTAATTATTCCTTCTCCTGGTTATCCCCCTATGAAAACAGGCACTATGATGTCTGGCGGTATTCCTTTTTTTGTTCCGCTTTTGGCTGAGAATAAATTTCTGATTGATTTTGAGGCTATCCCTGAGGAAGTGGTAAAAAAGACTAAAATTTTATGGTTAAATTATCCAAATTCCCCTACTGGAGCCACTGCTTCGCGGGATTATTATGAGCGTTTAATTGCCTGGGCTTATAGGCATGACATTATCCTTGCTGCGGATGAGGGTTGTTATATTGATCTTTATTTTGAAGAAAAACCGATTTCTATTTTGGAGATTGCGAAAGAAGGTATTATTACTTTTTATTCGCTTAGTAAACGAAATAATATGACTGGCTATCGGATCGGCTTTGTGGCTGGCGACAAACAGTTGATTGATTTATTTAAAAAATTGAAGACAAACATTGATTCTGGAACACCTAATTTTATCCAGGAGGCTGCAATTTCTGCGCTCAACGATGAACAGCATGTTCAATCTATGCGAAATATTTATCAGCAAAAAAGAGATATTCTGTTCCCGGCCTTAAGAGATCTTGGTTTAGAAGTTAATAGCCCAGAATCTACTTTTTATTTATGGCAAAAAATACCATCTCAAATGACTTCGGTGGAATTTACAACGCATCTCCTTTCACCTGATTTAGCTTTGGTTGTGACTCCTGGTTCTTGGATTTCTGATTTTTGCGAAGGAAATATTAACCCTGGCGAAGGTTATGTCCGCTTTGCTTTAGTCCCTACTCTACCCCAGGTAGCAGAAGCTTCATATCGAATAAGGAAATATTTGAATTAAAATGAGAAGTTGTTTTAGGCTGACTTCTGATTTCCACTTTCCCAAATTAAGTGAAATTTGTTAGCTTAATACTATCGTATTTATTTTTTATTCCTCCATGGTTAAATTTTCTTTTCGCCAATTAGTTTTTGTTTCTTTATCTACGGGATTTTTTTTAGTTCTTTTTGGAATATCAGTTCAAGCGGCATCCTTTAATTCGGCTATCTATACTGGTGCACATTTTAAGTATGCTATTGATACCGTTCATTTTACTATTGAATTTGGTGATCAGGTAAAAACTAGTTTGGATAATAATAGTAATGATATCCCGGATTTGGTTGAAGAAGTGAGTGAATATGCTGAATTTAGTTTTGAAAAAGAAGTTAATGATTTAGGATTTCCCACCCCCCTTAATGATCAGCCCCGAATTTTTTTACTTTTAGATGAAGATTATGTTGAGATTGGGTCGGACGCTTACGGAATCAGTTATGTCTTTGATGATGGTAGTGTTTATATGGCAATTGATCCTTGGTTAACAAGTAACCAATTAGCAGTAACGATTGCTCATGAATTTTTGCATTGTATCCAATTTAGCTATCTGGGCGCTTTCGCTGGTTTTCCTCAAGATGTTTTTTTCTCGGAACAGACAGCAGTTTGGGCTGAGGAAGCTGTTTATCCGGAGATAAATGATTATTGGTATTATCTTACAGATTTTTTTAATTATCCAGAATTTTCGATTTTTACCGGACAAATTCCAGCAGATTCGTTATTTGAATATGCCTCGGCCATCTGGCCTATTTTTTTAAGCGAATATTTTGATGATTGGCACTTGGGTGCCAATGTAGTGAATAATTATTTTATTGATAGTAATCCAGATGTTTGGGATGCTTTTGAGGCCTACGAAAAAACTTTGAGGGTCGATTATAGCGCAAGTATCAGCGATCTTTTTCAGGATTTTGCGGTATGGAATTATTTACCTGATAGATATACCGACGGAATTAATTATCCCGAGATTTATATTGAAGCGACTCATGAATCAAATGAATATCCCCTAAATAAAATTTCTGTTGAAAATGCCCCAGAACTTTTTGGGTCAAATTATCTAAAATTTAAGATTGATTCAAACCAATGGGGACAACAGTTTCAGTTAAATGTTAATAAACCAGCCGAAGTTGAATTTCGGTTAATTTTCATTCCCGAAACATCGAGTGCTTATTTGAGTGACCAAATTCAATATTCAATTATTGAGCAAAATGTTACTACTGGCAATGTTTCGGTAATAATCGCGGATGGGATTAGCCAGTATACTTTAATTGTTTTACCAGTTTCCAATGACCCAATGAGTATTCAGCCTTCTGATGCTGCATTTGAGGAGCTTTATCCCTATACCTATTCAGCTAAAATAGTAGAGGCCGATGCTCCGATTGACGAAATAGATGATTTTCCTACTGAAGTTATAACTACTGCCGAGGATGTCCCAGTTGATTTTAGTGATCCAGAACTAAATGCTGATTCTTTAACTGTTTCCGGTTTAACAGTAACTTCAAAGTCAGCTCACACCGTATCTTTAAAATGGAATCGAGTATTGGGAAGTGAGGTGGCGGGTTATTATATTTATTATGGGGTGTCACCTGGGTTTTATTATTACGTTCAGACCGTGGAAGAGTCTTATTTAACATATGCAACAATTAATAACTTATTATCCGGGACAACTTATTATTTTGCTGTAACCGCTTATACTAAGGATTATCAAGAAAGTGAAATTAAAAGTAATGAGGTTGAAGCCATCTTACCGTTAGCTAAATTTAGTGATGTTCCTCCGGCACATTTTAATTATCAAGCTATTGAGTTTTTAACTTATATTGGAGTTATTAATGGCTATAGCGATAATACTTTTCGACCCTCAAATGGAATTAATCGCGCTGAATTAATGAAAATTTTAGTCTTTACAGAGTTAGGATATGAACCCGATAAAACAATTTATCACGATTGTTTTTCGGATGTTAATGAGCAGTGGTTTGCGCCGTCAATATGCTATGCTTTTGAACAAGGGTGGGTTAAGGGTTATGATGATGGATTATTTCATCCTGCAAATTCAGTAACTAAGGCTGAGGCTTTAAAAATGATTTTAGAGGCAGCTAATGTTGAAGTCCCTACTTTTGTTGATACCTCTTTGTTTCCTTTTACTGATGTTTATGGGGCAGCCTGGTATGCTCCCTACGTAGAAGTCGCTTATCAAAAAGGTTTTCTTGAGGAAGAAGAGACTATGTTTAACCCCAATCAACCCAGAACACGGGCAGCAGTGGTTGAGGAAATTTTTCGCAGTATTGTCGTTTCCTTGATGGAAACTGATGTTTATAATGATCAGGTTTTGGCTGATTTTGTAGATCAGTGGCCAGTGGTTTTTCAGTAAGCGATTTTTAAATTTCGAAATATGTACGCGGAGATTACGCTTCCATTTGGTTTAGGTAGGTTCCATAGCACCTTAACCTATAATGTGCCTGTGGAGTTACAGGGAAAAGTTGAATTGGGAAAAACGGTTCAGGTTCCTTTGCGCAACCGACGACAAGCAGGCATTATTACTGAATTGCATGATAGGAAGATTGTTTTTAGAACCAAGGAAATATTGGCTGTACTTGAAGGTGAAACACTTTTAAACCCTTGGCAAATTGAGCTTGCTAAATGGATTGCAGATTATTATTTCGCACCACTTTATCAGGTTTTAAAATTGATGCTTCCTAGAAAACTTTGGATTCAAAATCCCGTTATCCCCTACCAAATTGTTTTTGAACGAGCAACTGCACCTTTGTTATCTCCGTTAGGGAAAAAACAGCAAGAAGTTTTGAATTTATTTAAGCGAAAATCGTGCTTATCTCGACTAGAATTAGGGCGTTTTAGTCTTATAACTCTTCGTAGTTTGGTAAAAAAGGGATTTTTAATTGAGCGTAGAGGAGATATTTTACCCCTACTTAAGGATTTTCCCGCTGATTTTTTGTCAAAAAAGCTCACTTTTAATCAAAAGGCGATTGTTGATGGGATCCCTAATTCGGAAGAAAAATGTTTTTTAATTCACGGGGTGACAGGTTCAGGAAAAACCGAAATTTATTTAAAATTGGCGCAAAAATATGTTTTTGAAGGAAAGCAGGTGATTATTTTAGTTCCGGAAATTTCTCTAACACCGCAACTCATTGATTATTTTCAGCATGTTTTCCGTGATCGTTTGGCAGTTCTTCATAGTCACTTATTAGTCTCTGAAAAAGAACGAGAATGGTGGCGCATTCAAACTCAAGGAGCTGATGTTGTGATTGGGCCTCGATCTGCCTTATTTGCTCCAATTAAAAACCTTGGTTTGATTGTTTTAGATGAAGAACATGAATGGTCATACAAACAGGAAACTTCACCACGTTATCATGCCCGCGAGGTGGCTTTCAAAATTTCGAATTTAACTGGAGCAAAAGTGCTTTTGGGAAGTGCAACACCAAGCATTGAGACTTTTTACGCTACGGAAAAGGGAAGTATTCAAAAATTCACCTTACCAACTCGAGTAGACCCTAATTGTGTCCTTCCTAAAATTTATTTGGTGGATTTGCGTGACGAGCTTAGGGCTGGTAATTTTAGTATCTTTAGTAATTTATTACAGGAAAAGTTAGGGCAAATTTTAAAAAATAATAAACAGGCCATTTTATTTTTAAATCGTCGCGGTCATGCCTCATCTGTTATCTGTAGAGAATGCGGTTTTATTTGTCGTTGCTCCGCTTGTGAGGTAAGTTTTACGCATCATAAATTTAAAAATGGAATTGAGCGTTTAGTTTGTCATCATTGTGGAAAAACAGCTTCGGTTCCGGCGTTATGTCCTTCTTGTGGTGGAGTGGCAATTAAATTTGTTGGTATTGGAACACAGCGGATTGAGTCTGAACTAAGGCAGCTATTCCCCACGGTTAGGGTTTTGCGAGCGGATCGTGATACTACCAGCGCTAAGGGAAGTTTTGATCGAATTTATCGTGCTTTTAAAGCGCATGAAGCTGATGTTTTAGTCGGTACACAAATGATTGGGAAGGGTTTAGATTTACCGCAGGTAACCTTAGTGGGTGTTATTTTAGCTGATGTGGGATTAAGTATCCCTGATTTTCGTTCTTCTGAACGTAATTTTCAGCTTTTGACTCAAGTAGCTGGTCGATCGGGAAGGGCTAAGCATCCTGGTGAAGTAGTGATTCAAACCTATAATCCCGAATATAGTAGTTTAAAATGGGCTGCTTTTCATGATTATCAGCATTTTTATGAGGAAGAAATTAAAAGGCGGCTGGAATTAAAAGATGTTCCTTTCAGACAGGTTATTAAGCTAATTTATCGTCATGAGAATCAAAACGAGTGTGCCGCTGAAGCTTTGAGAATTACGAATCAGTTAAAATTTTTACATACTGATCTTGAAATTACTTGTGCCCCGGCTCTAATCGCTAAACATCATAATAAATATTATTGGCACGTTTATCTACAAGGAGAAAATCCACGCTCTAGTTTAAAACAATTCATGGCGAATGAATCTCTAAAACCAGGTTGGAATATTGACGTGGATCCAATGGTGATGAGTTAATTCTTCCTATGAAAAGCCTTAAAATCAAGGTTCTTACCGCTAACTTATGTTTAAGTCTGGTATTTTAGCGTCAATTTCCTATATAATTTTCCCATAAGCTTTCCTTCTACTTCCTAATCTTTTGCTTATGCCCCGTATTCTTTCCGGTATTCAGCCTAGTGGGCAGCCTCATCTTGGGAATTTTCTTGGAGCGATGCAGCGCCATGTTAAAAATCAAGATCAAAATGAGTCTTTTATTTTTTTGGCTAATTATCACGCTCTGACCACTATACGCGATTCTCAAAAATTGCGAGATCTCACACGAGAGCTAGCTATTGATTATTTAGCTATTGGTCTTGACCCTAATAAAATTACTCTTTTTAGGCAAAGTGATTTACCAGAACACACCGAACTGGCCTGGATTTTTAGTTGTTTAACTTCACTGGGTCTTTTAGAAAGGTGTCATGCTTGGAAGGACGCAATGGCTAAAGGAAAAAAGGATCCTTCGGTTGGGTTATTTACTTATCCGGTATTAATGGCGGCTGATATCCTTATTTATAAGCCAAATTTTGTTCCGGTCGGGAAAGACCAAAAGCAGCATGTTGAGGTGGCTCGCGATATTGCGGAAAGATTTAATTATCTTTATAAAGAGACATTTCCTTTGCCTGAACCTGATATCACTGTGGAAATTGAAACAATTATTGGAACTGATGGTGAAAAGATGAGTAAATCTTATAATAATACCATTTCCTTGTTTGGGTCTGATGAACAACTTGAAAAGGAGGTGTTGAGTATTAAAACTGATTCTACTCCACTTGAGGATTCTAAAAATCCTAAAACTTGTAATGTTTTTAAATTATATAGTTACTTTGCGAATGATGATGAAATTAGTGATTTGAGAGATAAATATTTAACTGGTGGATTTGGATATGGTGATGCCAAAAAACTTTTGCTTAAAAAACTCCATACCGTGCTTGATCCTTATCGGGAAAAAAGAGTTGAGATCGCAGGCAAGTTGGATTATGTTGAAGAGGTGTTGCTTGATGGTGCACGGCGAGCGCGTAAAGTTGCCAGAAAAACTCTTGATGAAGTGCGGGTTAAAGTAGGATTACAATAACCTCCCTATTCTTAATTTTATTTTTTTGTCTACTAAATATATTTTTATCACTGGGGGTGTTTGTTCCTCACTAGGCAAAGGTATTGCCAGTGCTTCTATCGGGACATTACTGAAAGCTTCCGGTTTCAAGGTTTTCCCGCAAAAATTGGATCCATATTTGAATGTTGATCCTGGAACGATGAGTCCTTTTCAACATGGCGAAGTGTTTGTCACTAATGATGGTGGAGAAACAGATCTTGATCTGGGGCATTACGAGCGCTTCATTGATACGAATTGTTCGCTTTTGTCGAATGTGACTACTGGTCGCATTTATATGGAAATTCTTAAGAAGGAGCGCCAAGGGAAATTTTTAGGCGGAACGATTCAAATTATCCCTCATATTACCAACGCAATTAAGGAAAAAATTCGAACCGCAGCCGAAAAAAGTAAGACTGATATTTTGATTGTGGAAATCGGGGGTACGGTTGGCGATATTGAAGGATTACCCTATTTAGAAGCTATTCGCCAGTTACGTCATGACTTGGGCCCTTCAAATACCTTGTTTGTGCATGTAACTTTATTACCATATTTAATGGCCTCTAAGGAATTAAAAACTAAGCCTACGCAGGCTTCAGTCCGCGAATTAAGAAGTATTGGTATTCAGCCAGATCTTATTTTGGCTAGAGCTGATTATCCGATTGATAATGATAAGATTGGGAAGATTGCTTTATTTTGCAATGTGGAACCTGAGGCTGTTATTCCGGCATATACGGCTAATTCTATTTACGAGGTTCCTTTAAATTTCCAGGAATATAATATTGCTCAATTGATCGCTAAAAAATTAAACCTTGGCAAAGTAAAACCTCATTTAAAGGATTGGCGTGAATTAGTAAAGAAAATTCATTCTCATCGAAAGGCAATTCGTATTGCTATGGTTGGTAAATATAATGGGCTGGAAGATGCTTATTTAAGCGTAATTGAATCCTTGAAAATTGCTTGTTACCATCAAAATCGGGCATTGGAAGTAATTTGGATTGATGCGGAAAAACTAGAACTTAATCATAAAAAAACCTGGGATGATCTTAAATCTTGTGTTGGAATTGTAGTTCCGGGTGGATTTGGTTCTCGTGGTACCGAGGGGAAGATACTGGCAGCTCGTTATGCCCGAGAAAAAAAGGTGCCTTATTTAGGACTTTGTCTTGGAATGCAGATGATGACCATTGAGTTTGCCAGAAATGTAGCTGGTAATAAAATGCTAACTTCTGAAGAATTTGACGAATCTGGAAAGCTTACCCCTGACCAATATGTAATTCATTTCTTACCCGGGCAACATAAAAATAAGGCTAAGGGGGGTACGTTGCGTTTGGGTTCTTATCCTTGTTATCTTACGCCGCAAACCAAAACTGCTAAACTTTATGGCAAAAAAATAATTGCGGAACGTCATCGTCATCGTTACGAATTTAATAATAATTTTCGTAAAGATTTGGAACAACATGGTCTAATTGTTGCTGGTATATACAAACGTGGAGATTTAGTAGAAATTGTTGAAGTTAGGAATCATCCTTTCATGATTGGTTGTCAATTTCATCCAGAATTTCTTTCTCGCCCTAATCGTCCACATCCTTTATTTCGAGGATTGATAGAGGCAAGTATTCGACGGAAATAGTTATCCCTCCATGCAATTTAAATATACAGCCACCAATCCCCAAGGTAAAAAACTTAGTGGTATTATCAATGCCGCCAGTGATGCAGTTGCCCGTACGCAATTAAATAATTTGGGATTTTCGATTTTGGAAATGCATTCTTCTAATGAAACAGAACTAGGTACATCTTCTGTCTTGCAAAAATTTGAATTTGAGGCCTTGGATAAAAATGGGAAAAAAATTATTGGGACAATCCCAGCTCATGATTCATTGGCTGCTTATCGTCGACTTGTGGAGGAATATAGTTTTAATGTTATTTATTTAGTTTCGCAATTTGCTTCTGCCTCTGAGAAGGAACAAATAAAGGTGACTGGAGTTCAGGCACTTAAGGAGGCCTATCAAACCGAACAATCGCCGCATCCAGTGGTTACAGAATCTATTCAGGCTCAGGTTGAAACTCCGGAATTTTTATTAGAAAAAAAAGAACTTACTGATTTAATAGAACTTATTATTAAAGCTCTTACTCAACTTATTGCTCGGTTTGAGGCTAAAATTAGACCGGAATCCAGAGCAGGAGTTGAAGCAGGGATTAGTAAATTGCTTCGAATTAAGAGTAGTAATAATTTGGATTATATTAGGCATAGTTGTCATGAATTGTTGCAACACTTAAAAGGCACTGAATTTTTTATTTCAAATTTGATTTCCGAAGATGAACGAGGAATATTGCTACTCGAGGTTGAGAGGCTCGATCATCTTTTAAATAAAAATACTGCTTTCAAAATTGGGGTAGGCGATCAAATTCGAGCAACTATTCATGATTTTGAATTAAAGGCACAAAAATCTTCTTGGCATTTTTTGGGCGATTTTTTGAAATATTTTGAAGATTTTCTAAAATCTAATCCTCAGTTGCAGCAATTTAAAACAGAAATTAAAGATTTACGCTATCAAGAGTGGGATACTTTATTACGAATAATTAGAGGATCTAAAGAGACCAGAGGTGTTTTGTGGGAGGATTTAAAGCAAATTCATAGTAACCTTATAGAAAAGCGTAAGCAGTATCATTTTTTTAAGAAAGATAGTAAGCTTATTTCTATTCAGGGGCAAATGGAAAGAGGAATTTACTTTGTTGAAGAGTTTAATGCGTTTATGGGCTGGCTTTTAGGTTTCTATTTAATTTATTACTTTTTAGGATATTATTCGACTTTTAAAGGTGTTGAAGTACCTATTTTAGGGTCAAGGGCAATTACTTTCGAAGATTCAATCTTATTTAAATACTTATTAGTTTTTGTATTTATTTTACATGGCTTAGCTAGCCTAAAGGTTAATTTTTTCAACCGTACTCGGCGGGTAGATAGTATTTTAGTTGTAGTGGGCATAATGTTAATTTTGTTTAGTTTTTTTAATCTCTAATTTTATGTATCCAGTTTTGTTTAAAATAGGACCTTTTGCACTTTATTCTTTGTGGGCAGGAGTGCTCATCGGATTTTTTGTTGCCACGGTTCTATTTTTAAAGAGAGCTAAATATGAACGAATGGATTTGAACTTTATTTTAGGGCACGGACTTAGTCTTTTAATTGGATCTTTTTTGTTTTCAAGGTCATGTTTTTTCTTTGCTAATTGGGGTTACTTTGGACAATTTTCAATTATAAATTTCTTAAAGCAATTGCTGTTTTTTTGGCAACCTGGGTATTCGTTTTGGGGAGCAATTTTAGGTTTTAGTTTTGTTTTTTACTGGCACTGTCGTCGCCACGGTGAATCTTTTTTGCAATGGCTTGATGTTGCGCTAGTGCCTATTTTAATTGGGATTGCCTGTGCTAATTTCGGGCAATTATTAGACGGCGAGGGATATGGACGGGAAACTATTTTACCCTGGGGAATTACATTTGAAAACACTGGTGTTAAATATACAGTCCCGGTGCACCCCACTCAAGTTTATTCCCTATTACTTATTGCGACCGTGATTTTCACCCGAAAAATTGTAATGGATCGTTGGTCAATGTTATCTAAAAATTACAATTGGACTATTTTTGCGATTGCGGGTTTTAGCTTGGGACGTTTTATCTTAGAGTTTTTTAGAGGAGACGATACTTTAGAATTTTTAGGAATTAGGGTTGCTTTTTTTATTGCCATGATTGTATTTGTACCAACAGCTTATTTATTGTATAAACAAAGCAAACAAACTTTAATTAATTAAATAATTCCCCTTATGTCCCCTACCAAACTTTTCTCACTCAATTATTTATTTGATGTTTACCCTGGATCTTCTTTTTATTATATGCTGCCTCTAATTATTTTTTTTCTGATTTTAATTTTAGGATCATTTTACCTAGAAAAAATAATTAAAGGATTGCCCTACAGAGTTTCTCTGCAGCGTGTTTTACCGCACTTTTCAGGAAAGATTCGATTTTTGGGAATTTTGGGGTTTGTTTTTTTATGGGTCCGTTATGAAAACCTGCCTTATTTGGCAATGCGATTCTTTTTGCTAGTTTATTTGCTGTATATTGGGTGGGTTATCGGATTTTCGATTTATAAGTATAAAAAAGTTTTACCAGTTGTCTTAAAACATGAGCACCAGCAAAAAAATAGGAAAAATTACTTACCTCAGGCCAAGAAAAAAACAAAGAAGAAAAGATAGAATAACTCTCAACTTTCTTCTGGTTTTATTTAAGATTCGTGATTTTATAGCTGACTTTCCCAGCTGGTATTTTTACTTCAACTACGTCCCCTACTTTATGATCTAATAAAGCCGCACCAATGGGTGATTCATTGGAAATTTTTTGATTTAGAGGATCAGCCTCAGTTGAACCAACAATCGTGTATTCTTCTAATTCTCCTTCTCGTGGTTTTACCTGTTTAATTACCGCAACGCTGCCTAATTCAACTACCTTTCCATGTTTGCCAGTCGCGATAATTTGGGCATGTTTAATCTTTTCTTCTAATTCCAAAATACGTCCTTCGACAAACGCCTGTTCATTTTTCGCTTCTTCATATTCGGAATTTTCCGACAAATCTCCATAACTTATGGCTTCTTCAAGACGTTTAGCAACTTCTCGACGGCGGACATTTTTTAGATATTCTAATTCCTGTTGGAGTTGTTTTAAGCCTTCTTTAGTTACAAAAGTAGGAGTGTCATCTGTTTGAGTAGAATTGGTCATGGAATATTTTTTAAGGAGATAAAAACAATTTTTTAACTTCTAATCCGCACACTGGTGGGATGCTCTTTGAGTTTTTGAAGCACTTTAGCCTCGATCTGTCTAATTCTTTCTCTGGTAACCCCAAATTCTTTCCCCACTTCTTCCAGGGTATGTGGGATACCATCTTTAAGGCCAAATCGCATTTCAATAATTTTTCTTTCTCGTGGAGAAAGATATTGCAGCATGTGAATAATATTTTCCTTTAGAAGTTTTCGGTTAGTGGCTTCAACTGGAGATAAAGAATCACTATCTTCGATAAAATCTCCCAGTTTACTATCTTCCTCGGCACCGACCGGAGCCTCCAGGGAAACTATATCTTGAGAAATTTTTAGAATGTGCCGTACTTTTTTGATGTCCATTCCCATTTCAGCTGCTAGTTCTTCAATCAATGGTTCGCGTCCTAATTCCTGTACTAATCTACGCTGAGTGTGAGTTAGCTTATTAATTGTTTCTACCATGTGCACCGGAATGCGAATGGTTCGTGCTTGATCCGCTATCGCTCTAGTAATAGCTTGCCTAATCCACCAAGTGGCGTAGGTTGAAAATTTAAAACCTCGATCTGGATCAAATTTTTCAACTGCTCTAAATAATCCGATATTTCCTTCTTGAATAAGATCTAAAAAGGAAAGCCCTCGGCCGATATATTTTTTAGCGATACTAACGACAAGGCGAAGATTAGCCTCGGCTAATTGTCTTTTCGCTGATTGATCACCGCTTTTAATACGTCGCGCTAATTCGGTTTCCTGTTTTGCGGTTAGTAGATCTACTTTTCCTATTTCGCATAAATACATCCTGATTGAATCATTGGCGATTTCACTTAATTCGACTTCTTTATCGTTAAATTTACTGGTGATTTCTTCATCTTCTTCATCGTCATCAGTTAAAATAACTGGTGCATCATCGCTGTTACTTTGTTTTTTAGAATTTTTCCAAATAAGTTCGTCTTTAACATCCATGACGTCAATACCCAAATCTAAAAACAGGGTGTAAATTTCATCAAGTAAAAGTACATCCGCTTCAACATTTGGGATGGCTTGTAATAATTCTTGCTCGGTTACAAAACCACGCTCTCGCCCTTTAATAATTAATTTTTGAAGAGCTGGTGGATAATTGGCGATCTTGTCATCCGTGAAGTGCGAAATGAATTTTTGAGTTCTGGCCATATTGATTTATTTGGAATGAACTATAGCGGAATATTTTTGAAAAAGTTGGTGTTCAAGAACGGTGTCTTTGGCTAATTTTGCGGTTTGAATTTCGTGCATTAGAGTGGTCGCCTTTTGGCTATGATAATTTCTATTTAATTGAGTGGCTAATTTCCCCAGTTCCTCGCTGATTTTTTCAGGCGGCAATTCGGTATTTGAAGCCTCGGAAAATAGCATTAAAACTTCACAATATTTTACTTGCTCAGTATCCAAATTTATTTTAATTTCACTGAGGTCAACGCAAGCCTTGGTATTATACTGATTCCGAAGATTATTGTAAACTTTTTTCAAGGTATCGTTGAATAAATCTTCTGGCAATTCAAGGAGGCTAGGAGTAATAAGCTCTGGAAACCTTAGCATTAAACCCAAAAAATATTCTTTAGGAGAATAAGTTTTTGGAGCTGGTATAAGTGATTTAGGGGTAAATTGGGAAGAATTATTTAACTGATGAGGTTTTTTTTTGAAGGCATTAAAATCTTCATAAAGAAAACGAGGCTCGGTTCCAAGTAATAGAGCTAATTTTTGCAGATAGTGATCGCGTTCTAATGAATCAAGATAAAGCAATAGGGGAAAGAAAAAATGGCAAGCTTCTTTTTTCCCTTGTGGAGAGACGAGGTTAAATTTCTTATCCAGTTTTTCCAAATAGTAATCGAGGTAGTAGCTAGCCTGATTGATGGATTGCTCCCAAAAATTAGGATTTTGCTTAATGCATTCATCCGGATCCTTGCCATTTTGAACTCGAATAATGCTCATTGATAATTGTAGGTGTTGTCCGGTTTGAATAGCTCGAAGAAGGGCATCCTCCCCGGCCTGGTCTGTATCAAAGGAAAAAGCGATATTATTGGTAAATCGTTTAATTAATTTAAGTTGCTCAATAGTTAGAGCTGTTCCGGAACTAGCTATTACATTTGTTATCCCAGATTGATGGGAGGCCATAACATCCATATATCCTTCAACAATAATAGCTAAATCTTGACTGCGAATAGCTAATTTAGCTTTATCTAATCCATAAATAATTTCGCCTTTGTGATAAATAAGCGATTCTGGGGAATTCATATATTTTGCCGGATCATCTTTTTTTAGAGCCCTTCCCCCAAAGCCAATAATTCTACCTTGGATATCTTTTATGGGGAACATGATGCGATCTCGAAAACGGTCGTAAACATGATCAGAGGTAGTTTCTTTGCTAATAAGCAAACCTAAATCCAATAATTCTTTTTTTGTATAATTCTTTTTAAGGAGATGTTGATAGGTTTCCTCATAGGAATCAGGGGCATACCCAACTTGAAAAATCTTGAGACTTTCAGGGGTAAACCCTCTATTTATTAAATATAATTGGGCAATTTCACCTAATGAAGTATCCCATAATTGCTTGCTATAAAAATTAGCAAGTTCTTCATTAAGGGAAAATAGATGATTTTTTTGATCCTTGTTGATTTTAAAATTTCCAGAGAGGGTGGAAATGGGCTCCAGTGAAATACCAGCTTTATCCGCTAAAAATTTGAGTGCTTCCTTAAAATCCAGGGACTCAATTTCTTGGATAAATGAAAAAATGTCGCCCCCTTTATTGCAGCCAAAGCAGTAGGCTATTTGTCGTTCCGGGCTGACGTGAAAACTGGGTGTTTTTTCATTATGAAAGGGGCAAAGTCCCTTCAGACTGCGTCCTGCTTTCTTAAGTTGTACATAGTTTGCCACTACTTCTTCGATTGATAATCGGGATTTTATTTCGGAAACAGGGTCAAGGGGCATTTTTGAGGGTCATAGATTTTGGAGAGATTGAATTATAGCACAACTTTATTTTTTATTTTGGGTTTTGTTTTTGGGGACTACGGATAAAAAACGTTATCATCCCCATAATGCCAACCATTATCAGTATCGCGAGCAGTTTATGGAATGATCCTAAAAAAAGAGCAATCCCACCAAAAATTGCAGAAAAAATATAAATTGTGAGGGCGACTTGGCGCTCGCCAAAACCTATTCCTAGTAATCGATGGTGAAAATGCAATCGATCTCCTTTGAATGGCGAAACTCCCTGCCAAATTCTTCGCCCAATAACCCAGGCGAAATCTAGGATTGGAAATCCCATAATAAGAAAAGCAGTGGCAATTTTTCCACCAGAAAAAATAGCTAAAATGGCAAGCAGGAAACCTAAAAGCATACTGCCAGTATCTCCCATTAGTATTTTGGGTGGGGAAAAATCAAAAAACCAGAAACCAAGGGAGATGCCAGTTATAATGATTGCTAAGGTAGCGACTGCTGTTTGATCAAAATAGTGAAAATCAGGCCTAATGCTTAAAAAAAATAGCACTATGGAGCCTATTGCGGATATGCCGCTAACAAGCCCCGGGACGCCATCAAGCCAATTGGTCGTATTAATTAGGGCTACAATCCAAAAAATAGTGAATATGTCTGCTAATAAGGTGCAATTATAAATAGTGTTATTGATAGTAATGGGAATTTGGTAGCTGTCTAATTGAAATGTTCCACCTAAAGGATTAGTAATGGAAGTTATCCCAATCCCAGCCATAACCACGGTTAAAGCGGCTAAAATTTGTATTAGTAAGCGGAAAAAAGGATTTAAGCCATGACGGTCATCCCAAAAATTCATAAATACTAACATGCCGGCGGCAATCATTACGCCAATAAGATGTTTATTGAAATCCATAAATAAAATAACGCAAATAATTAGGCTTAAAAATAGAATTAATCCCCCGCTGTATGGTATGGGTTTTCTGGTTAATCCGTAGAGATGAGGCCGATCCATAAGTCCGACTTTGGGGAAAATCCATAAAGCTAATCGGACCAGAACAATGGTTAGAATAAGGGAAATAAGGCCTGGTAAAAGGTAGGGTGAAATTGCTTCAAGATAAGGGTGCATGGCAATAAATTATCATAGAAAAGTATAGGGTGAAATGATTTAGGCTACGGAGTATTATTCGGAATTATAAAAGCGAGGGTGTTTCAAAGAAGCGATTCAAATTTTTAATTGATTTTAAATAGGGACCTTCTTTTTTGGTTAGGCTTACCAATTTATTCATGTAAAAAATAGCTAAAGGCGTTATTGTATCCGCATCGACACAGTTACATGGAGCTAGAATGGATTGTCCTGTTCGTAGAGCTTGAAATTCTTTAAAGTTCACGTTTAATTTTGGCCAGTTGCTAACTATTTGTTCAGGCGAAATTATTTTTTCGAGATAGGAATTATTGGAGCATGCTTCCTCAAGCTTAAAATCTCCGACGCTTAGTCTTTTTAAGCTAGTCATAATTGCCCCACATCCTAATTTCTGACCTAAATCATGAATAAGAGATCGAATATAGGTTCCACTACTACAGTGAATTCGCAATGTACCCAAACAACCTTGATAATAAATTAGTTTCAAAGAATAAATATTGATTGGGCGCGCTTTTAGGGTGAAATTTTGCCCACTTCTAGCTAAATTATAAGCACGTTCTCCGTTAATTTTTAAAGCTGAAAAAACCGGAGGAATTTGTTCAGGTGCTTTTTTTAGTCCTACTAAGGCTTTTTGAATTTGCGTTTTTGACAGGTTGGGATTGACGACTATTTGTTTTATTTTCCCTTCTTTATCATAAGTGTCACTCACTTTTCCTAGTTCAAATTGAGCCTCATAAATTTTATCCTTTTTCATAAAATATTCGATTAATTTAGTACCTTCGCCGAGGGCGATTACCAATACTCCGGTGGCTAACGGATCTAGGGTGCCTAAATGCCCAGCCTTTTTTATTTGGAGACTTTTTTTAATTTGGGCTACAACCTTGAATGAGGTGATGCCAGCTTGCTTATCGCAAATAAGAAATCCGTTTTTCATATTTCAAGAAAACGGTTAACTTTCGAGGTAACGATTGCCGGTCATAATTTCTCCTTCTCTGATTTCAATTTTAATATTTCTACCAAGGAAATTACGCACTATTTCGCGATCGTCCGAAGGAATTTTTTGCTTTCCGACTACTTGATATGGCTCGCAACCCTTGCCAGCAATAATGACGGTATCCCCTTCTCTGGCTATTGCTAATCCTAATCTTATTGCTTGCCTTCTATCTGGAATTCGCCAAAATTTATTTCCTTCCTTACGTGAAAAGCCTTTAATAACTTCTTCCATGATTTGAATAGGATTTTCGCTATAGGGGTCATCATTTGTTAAGATAATAAAATCAGCATATTTAGCGGCAATTTCTCCCATTATTGGTCTTTTGGTTCGATCTCGATCACCGGTAGCGCCGAAAACCAAAATTAGTTTTTGGGGTGTTAATTCTCGAAACATGACTAATAATTTTTCTAGAGAATCAGGGGCATGAGCGTAATCAACGATGATATTGTATTTTTGTCCTTCGTCAATTCGCTCTAGTCTCCCGGGAACAGGTTTTGCTTTTTGTAGTCCCTGTTGAATGATTGCAAGGTTAATCTCCAGGGCAACGGCTGTAGTGGCAGCGGCTAAGGCATTTTCAATATTAAATTTTCCTGGCAAAGGAAAAGTAATTTCAATTTGATTATTAGGAATTTTTAAAAGAAATTTACTGCCATTTGGCGCTAATTGCAGATTTTTTGCCTGAAATGAACCCTTTTTTATTCCATAGATATAACTTCGATCCGCAATATATTTTTCAAAATAAGGAAATTCCGGATCATCTCCATTTAGAATTACAATTTTAGGAATTTTAGGTTTACGCTTACTGTAATTAATTGATTCAAAGAGCTTGCCTTTGGCTGCCAAATATTCATTTTTACTGCCGTGATAATCAAGATGATCATGGCTTATATTGGTAAAAAGTGCGATGTCCACATTTATACCCCATAATCGTGATTGATCAAGAGCATGCGAAGTTACTTCAACTATGGCATATTTACAGCCAATGCTAACCATTTGGCGCAATAATTTTTGAAGGATAAACGGACTAAGTGTGGTCATTTTATAGTCATTGACAATTAGTTGATCGCCAAGTCTAAAATCAGACGTGGTGAGCATTCCTACTTTATTGCCAGCTTCCATGAGGATATCAGCCAAAAAATGACAGGTTGAAGTTTTTCCGTTAGTGCCGGTTACACCGATAACCGTCATGTTTTCAGAAGGAAAACGATAAATAAGAGCAGCCAAAATGGCTCTTATTTTATGGTAAAATAACCTGATGGGGCTATGCGAAGGAATGGTTTTTTTTAGATAAGCGAACATGGGTGTTTTTTAAGGGAAAGACGTGCGCTTATCATATCCTTGCGCATTTGCTTTTTCAACGCTTCCGGGTTGTTAAATTTTTTAATGGATCGCAATTTTTCAATTATGGTAATTTTTACCACTAGGTCAGCCTTTTCAATTAACTTTGAATCATCTTGAGATTTTTTTTCATAATCTAGGAGATGAACTTCAATGGAGACATCTAGCTCGTTAAAGGTTGGACGAGGGCCAATGTGCATTACTCCCTGATAGGTTTTTCTTTGCCAGGAAGCATAAACTGCATAGACTCCAAAATCTTGCGGCTTATCTCCCTTGATTCTATCTAAATTTAAGGTTGGTACTTCTAGTTTTTTGCCCCTCCCATGCCCTGAAATAAGATGACCACTAAATACCGGAAACATAATGAAGGTGGATTAAAATTTTGTAAAATATTTTGGGGCTCTCAGGAAGGGCAAGGTTTCTATTTTTTCTAAATCTGCTAGGTTGATTTTCCCAATATAAAGCCTCTTAAGATCATTCCCTTGTTCCACAAAATGTTTTATCATGTTATGTCCCTGGAAATAGACTAAGTCCTTAGTAAAGGCGCCTGATTCCGAGGTGTCCTCTAATCCCCTTTTGGTTTTTAGGGCGACTTGGAATGCCTTATCGCGGCTGTAACCTAATTTTTGAGCTGCTTCATAAACCTGTCTAAAGGAATTGGTTTGAGCCGTATGAATAAGGATAACTAGGGCTGCATTCCAAAAATGTTTTTCAGTTAACTCATTAACGGCATTTTCTTGATTGTAGATTGCTAAACCTTCTTGGGTTGATAAGTAATTACCGGTTCCTCGCTGAAAAAGATGATAAGGTTGCAGAGCGCCGTTTTCCGCAGTAAAAATATGCGTTTCGACTTCATGGGCCACTAGCATTTGATACCTTGACTCGGATATCATGATTCCTTCTCGCAAAAAGAGAATCCCCTGCTTTCCAACTACACAGTCTGAGGCCATATTTTTTTTAAATTTTATACTCCATTTTTTCAATTCTTTAACCTCCAAAAATTGTTGTAGTCTTTTTGCGACTTGTTCCTGATTTAAAAAATGGCTTTCGCTTTTAAAATGTAATGGTTTTTGCTGTAATTTTTCTTTAGCCTCGCCTAATAAGTTATGGTCTACTTCTCCAAATAAAATATTTGATTTTTGAATAAAATACGAACTTCCGCGATGTTCCAGTAAATCGATTTTTTGAAGAATTTCCTTTCTTTTTTGGGTAAAAAGATAGCCCAGGACGGATTCACCTAATTGTAATTCATTTAATTGATCTCTTAAATTATATGGATCAAATTGCAATTCTGGATATCGGAATTGGGGATTTTTTATTCTATTTTCAAAAAATTTTTGCTGTTCTTGGTCTAAATTAAGAGGCCTTAAATGATACAAAAGTTTAATTTTCTCATCAATATTGCAAATTTTTTCATCAATTTCTTTAAAATTAGGATGCTGAATTACACTGTGGCTTACGTAGGTATTTATGTTTTTCCCTGTGTTTTTGGGTGATTTAGTGGGATCGATTAAAAATCTTTGTAAATCTCGATGACCGATGATTACGGAAACATCTTTTAGGTCTAAATTTGTAATTTTAGCAATGGTTTGCACCCTGGTTCCGGACAGTAAAAACTTAATTTTTAGTGATTCTGAAGTTTTATTTATATTTTGTTCATTCTCTAATAGTTTAATTTTACGAGCGAAGGCAGCATCTATTTCGGTTTTTTCTCGATTAAGATCAAGGGAGGCCATAGCTCGGTAAGGCTTTGATCCCACTAAAATATTAATAGGCTCAAGTGTACTTACTACTTCCTTACCTGAGATATGCTTAATGCCTTTTTCAAATACATTTCCGAACAAATCTTTTGCTATTCTGACTCCTTTTTCTGGTGTCGGAACTTTAATACCCTTAATACGTTCCAACCTTCTTCTTAATGGCGCTAGGTTCGCTATTTGAACGCCTAATCCTGCCCTGGCGTTGATTTCTAGTAAAACGGGTCCGATATTTTGATCCAGGGCAATATCCGCAGCCAAATAGCCCAAATTGGTTTCCATTTGGATTTTAGAAGCGATTAGTAAAATTTCATCCCAATAGGGAATTTTTAAGCCTTTGATCGGTCCGCTTCCTGGTATTTCGTCAATTAGATTGGTTCCCTGCACCGCGTGGGTTGCTTCCCCTTTAGCAATATCAATTCCGACACAAATGGCTCCTTGGTGAAGATTAGCTTTACCTTTTGATTTTTTGGTGGGTAATCTTAGCATGGCCATGACCGGTACTAAATTGTAAACAACTACCCGAATATCTGGTAATCCTTTGTAAGCAAATTTGGCAATTTTTTCAGCACTAATGATCCGCTGTTCAAAAAAAGCAATATCAGTTACTCCGGAAATTGAAAAACGGCCATCCAAAATATCGCTGATATGTTCGGCAAATTCCTCTTGAGTTATGGATTTTCCATCTGACAGTAAATAATTTTGATGTTGATGGCTCCATACTGGGAGAATGCCCTCGCCACCTGCTCCCCGATTTGGTTTAAGTACAAAAGTATCTGGCAACGAAGAAAAATCGAATTTTTTTAATTCAACAGGATTTCTAATTGTGGCGTAAAGTTTGGGTACCGGTATACCTCTTGTGCTTAAAAAGCTTTTTGTGTTCAGTTTGCTGTCTGCTAATTTAACGGCCTTGGCACGGTTGAAAGGACGGATATAGAGCAGATTTCGAGCGTTTATTCCTAAGATGCCATGATTTTTAAAAAACATACTCGTGATTACAGGTTATTCTTCTTCTGTATAACGAAAAATTTCCCTAAAACGGACATATTCTAAGAGTCTTAGCCCTGTCCATCTACCTAAAATTACATTAACGCCGAGAAAGGCAAAAATTAATTCTGGATGACCGAGAATGATGGTTTTTAAAAGTGGCCATTCGACAACATAATAACAAATAATTGCCACAAAAAGAGTGGCGCAGATCATGGCGAAGGCTTGCTTGAAACCTGCTTCTGCCTGGGCATTAACAAATTTTTCCACCATAGTACTCATAATGAGCATTGGGAAAATGGAGATGGAAACTAATTGAGAAATATTGAAATAAGCTCCAAGTAAGAGCATGGCTAGGATTGTTAAACTAACAATGGAAAGCACAATTGCCATCCTGGGGATATACAGTAACCGGTAGCGCCGGAGGATTAATCTGGTTAGAGAGCCAAATAATAAGATAACAATAAAAATCAAAATTCCAAAACGAATATCTAGTGCTAAAAACGAAAGGGTAATAATAGACGGAGTGTAAACTCCCATGGTTGTTAGTCCGATCACCTGTTTGAAAAAGGCTACGATGGTGACAATAACCGGAAGCATCAGCACTAATAGTAGTGAATTACTGGGAACTCCTTTTTCGACCATATAACTTACTAGATAGGACATGAAATTGAGGAATGTGATTTTTTGCACTTTATCCACGATTTCATAGGCAATTCCTCTTTGGTCAAGTTCGTTAATAAATGTTTCAATATTATCTTGTTCAAAGAACATCCAAAGGGCTTCAGACCTTGTTAGGATAATTCGGACTGGTTTAATTGTTCGAAAAGTACCCTCGGCCACATTGCGAACAGGGATAAACCGTTGATCTGTGATCATTACAAATTGCATATTTTCAAACACGGATTTGTCGGTTAGAGTTTGGTTAAAACGGGATAAGAGGGTTAAGCCGGTGCTTCCTCTTGTCCAGATAATAATTTCGTTTGTTTCTTGGAGAATGGGTAAGGACTCGTTTAGCTTTTGAACTAGTTCTTCTTCGGTTAAAAATTCGGATGCGGATTCATAACTTGAAATAAGTTCAACATAGGAACCTCGATCATGAGCGAATTTAATTAAACTGCTGATTTTTTCGCTTTGGTCAAATTGATCAGTAATCAGAAAATAAAGTTTTTCATAGGCAAAAATGGCAATATTTTTCTGCTCATAGGGTTGCCCATCCACCTCAATGCTTAAATTTAAGGTATAATCTCCGGCTTGATTGTAAAAGTGAACAACCTCCGCTCCCTTGGCCGTGTCGCCGTCTCCAAAATCCCATTTATAAATAACCGTTTTATATTCAGGTGGAAGAATAGTGCCTGAGGCATCAAAAATCCCTGCTTTACCTACTTCTATTTGCGGATCGTAATTAATAGTTATGTTTGGCAAAGTTTTTATTGGCTGGTCAAGGCTTAGAACACCTTCAAAATTTGGAGTGTCATTGATTGGCGCTGTTTGGGCTTGTGTAATCAAGGGAAGTGCCCAAATAATGGCACCCATAATTAAGGCTGCAAGCTTTAATTTCCGACGTTGAAAAAACGAGATAGATAAATAGGAATTGGGCATTTTTTAGGTTTAATCTTTTCTGCCTTTTAAACATATCATAATTTGAACTTTTTTCCCATCTCAAACCTACGTAGTTTCACGAATCTCGAGGGCACTCTTGGGAAAGAGAGGGATGTAGAATAGGTATGCTTAATATCTAAACCACATCCCATGAAACTATATCATCCAACGAAAGGATTAAAAGGTATTCGGAG